>Ga0210115_1000072_pt1 | contig 23329 bp, 20 predicted proteins | sample MayberryNW_TuleB_2_FD_185526 | JGI IMG/M metagenome (GOLD analysis project Ga0210115, IMG submission 185526) | Wetland microbial communities from San Francisco Bay, California, USA, that impact long-term carbon sequestration - MayberryNW_TuleB_D2... | ecosystem: Environmental > Aquatic > Marine... | reverse complement strand
CGGCCGCGGCTCGCCGCGGGCCGGATCGAACAGAAAGTTCTGGCCCGCGCTGGGGCCCCGCGTGTCGGGCCGATGAATGTGCCGCGCCAAGTCCACCTTCAGCGGCAGCCCGGCCAGCTCCGGCGGCAGCGCGGCGCGCAGCTCGCGCTCGACATAGTCCGCATGGCTGAAGATGCTGCTCCGCTCCTCCAACGCGGCGTCGAACACGAGGTTGCGCTGGCAAGCCATCTTCCAAGGAATCTGGCGATCGAGCAGCGACCGCCAGCGGGCGCCCAGCTCGCGCTGGCGCGCGTCGGAGCTGTCGTTCCAGCGGGCCACGTCGACCAGCAGCGACCACTCGGTGAACCGCCGATAGGCATCCAGGTGTTCCAGCGGGTTGCCCGGAAACAGGTATTGCTTGCTGTCGGCAAACAGGTCGGCCAGCGTCAGGTCGACCAGCTCGGCGTCCTCCCGCTGCAGCACCGCCTCCTCGCCGACCCGCCCGAGGGACGCCCGGACGACGACCGTGCCCGGCGCCGCGTCTGCGTACCACCCCCACTTCGTCGACGAGAAGGTGACCGCCTTCACGTTCCGCCCGTCGACCGGCGGCACCAGGAAGCCCGAGGCGGCCGGACGCTCGGCGAAGGCCGCGGACGGGAAGGCCAGGGCCACGACCGCCATCGAGGCTGACCGCACCTGGGTCAGCTCGCTGGCCGCGGCCGGGACCTCGGCGCGCAGGAGTCGGGCGGCCGGCGCGGCCGGGAGGGCGAGCACCACGGCGTCGGCCAGCACCTCCTCGGCGTCGCGGGTGGAGCCGACCACGAGCCGCCAGCCGGTCGGCGTGCGGTGCAGCTCACGCACGGTCGCCCCGGTACGCAGCTCGACGCCGGCAGCGCGCAGCCGGCCCGCGAGCGCCTCCGCCAGCCGGCCCACGCCGCCCCTCGGCGCGCCGAAGACGGCCGGCGGCGGCCCGGGAGCGGGCGGCCCGGCCGGGCGGTCGGCCTCGCGGCTGGCCCGCACCGCGGCCAGCAGCGAGCGCTCCTTGCGGACGTACGGCATGAGCTGGGGCAGCGTCGCGGCGAGGGAGAGCTGGTCGGCCCGTCCGGCGTAGACGCCGCCGAGCAGCGGCTCGACCAGACGGTCGAGGACCGCGCGGCCGAGCCGGGCGCCGACGTAGCGGCCGACGGACACGTCGTCACGGACCCGGGTCCGGGGCAGCCAGGAGTCCAGCGGGATGCGGGCCATCTCGCGGGTCGTCAGCAGACCGGTGCCGGCGAGCTGGCGGAGGTCGGCCGGGATCCCCATGACGGTCCCGGCAGGCAGGGGGCGCATCTCGCCACGGCTCCACAGCCGCGCGCTGGTCGTGGCGGCCGGCTCGAGAGCCAGCCCGGCGTCGGCGGCGAGCGCCGCGGCCTCGGGGCGGCGCAGCAGCAGCGACTCCGCCCCCTCGTCGACCGGCACCCCGGCCAGGTCGCTGACCCGCAGCTTGCCGCCGAGGTGGTGGCTGCCCTCGAGCACCGTGACGCGCAGCCCGGGGCCGCCGTCACGGCGCAGCACGTGGGCGGCCGCCAGGCCGGCGACTCCCCCGCCGACCACCACGACGTGCCTGCGGTTCGGCGCCGGCGGCGGCGTCGTCGGCCCGGGATCCACGGCGGCCACCCTGGCAGATCGTGACCCGATCGCGACCATCGGACCGGGAACCGGCCTCGCGCTGCTGCCGTCCGACCGCCATGACGACACGACTCAGCCCAGGCCGTCCGACCCGGCTCGGCGCCGCGGTCGCCGCGGTCGTCCTCGCCGCCCTGCTGGCCGCCTGCTCGGGCGGCGCCGACGGAGGTGAGGACAGGTCCGCGTCCGCGGGGTCGGCCGGGTCGGCCGGGTCCGCCGGGTCCGCACCCAAGGCGGTCGAGGACTCCGGCGGCGGCAGCGGTGCGGCCGAGCGTTCCGCCGGCTCGAGCGGGTCGGACTCCTCGAGCGGCCGGCTGGTCAGCAACCGAGTGGTCCCGCAGGGCCGCGACATCGTCTATCGCGGCGGCGTGACCGTCGAGGTCCGCGACGTCGCCACCGCGGCCGACCGGGTGGAGTCGATGGTGCTGGCCGTGGGCGGCGTGGTGGCCGACGAGTCGTCGACGAGGGCGCAGGGGCGGCGCGGGCTCGGCGACGCGCACCTCACCGTGCGGGTGCCGCCGCAGGACTTCGCCGGTGTGCTCGACCGGGTCGGCGGCCTCGGCCGCGAGCTGGAACGCACCCGCAGCGCCCGGGACGTGACGACCGAGGTGGCCGACGTGGACAGCCGGGTCCGTACCCAGGAACGCAGCGTGGCCCGGGTCCGCACCCTGCTCGCGCGGGCGGACACCATCGGCGAGGTGGTGCAGATCGAGAGCGAGCTGGCCCGCCGCGAAGCCGACCTCGAGTCGCTGCAGGCTCAGCTGGCCCGGCTGGAGGACGTCACCGACCTCTCGACGATCGAGGTGCTGCTCGTCGCGCGCGACCAGACCCGCCCGGTGCCGGTGGAGGACGACGACCTCGGGTTCGTGGCCGGGCTGCGCGGCGGCTGGGACGCGCTCGGCGAGATCGTGCTGGTGGTGCTGACCGTGCTGGGTGCCCTGCTGCCGTTCCTCGTGGTGGCCGCACTGCTCGGCCTGCCGGCGTACGCCCTGCTCCGCCGCAACCGCCGTCCCGCGCCCGCGGCGCCGAGCGCGACCCCCGCTCCCTGACGATCACGGGAGGGTGCGCGGGGCAGCACGCGGTACGTCGCTCCGGGCCGGAGGGTCAGCCGGCAGAGGCGGCGTGCACCAGGTCGACGACCCGGGTGAGCACGTCGGGGTCGGTCTCCGGGATCACGCCGTGGCCCAGGTTGAAGACGTGTCCGCGGGCGGCCCGGCCGGCGTCGAGGACGGCACGGGTGCGGGCCTCGACCGCCTCCCACGGGGCGAAGAGGGCCGCCGGGTCGAGGTTGCCCTGCAGCGACCGGCCCGGCCCCACCCGTCGGGCGGCCTCGTCCAGCGGCAGCCGGAAGTCGACGCCGACGACCTCGGCGCCTGCCTCCCCCATGAGCGCGAGCAGCTCGCCGGTGCCCACCCCGAAGTGGATCCGCGGCACACCGGTCTCACCGATCGCGGCGAGCACGGCCGCCGAGTGGGGCATCACCGACCCGACGTAGTCGCTCGCCGGCAGCGCACCGACCCACGAGTCGAACAGCTGCACCGCGGCCGCGCCGGCGGCCACCTGCGCGTGCAGGAAGGCCGCCGTGATGCGGGCCAGCCGGCCCATCAGGTCCGACCACAGCGCCGGGTCGCCGTACATCAGGGCCTTGGTGTGCTCGTGGTTGCGCGACGGGCCGCCCTCGACGAGGTAGGACGCCAGGGTGAACGGCGCGCCGGCGAAGCCGATCAGCGGCGTGGCCCCGAGCTCGGCCACCAACAGCCCGATCGCGTCGGCGACGAACGTGACGTCGGACGGCTCGAGGTCGCGCAGCTGGTCGAGGTCCGCTCGGGTCCGGATCGGCCGGGCCACGACCGGGCCGACGCCGGGCTTGATGTCCAGGTCCACCCCGATGGCCTTGAGCGGCACCACGATGTCGCTGAACAGGATCGCGGCGTCGACGCCGTGGCGGCGGACCGGCTGCAGGGTGATCTCGGCGACCAGGTCGGGCCGGCGACAGCTCTCGAGCATCGGCACGCCCTCGCGGACCCGGCGGTACTCCGGCAGCGACCGGCCGGCCTGGCGCATGAACCAGACGGGGGTGTGGGGCACCGGCTCGCCGCGACAGGCCCGCAGGAATGCGCTGTCCTGCACGGCCGGCCAGTCGAGGGCGGGGGCGGTGGTCACACTGAGCATGCTCGGCATGCTGTCACGCTCAGCCGGTCGCGATGAGCACCACTCCGGCCAGCGCCCCGGCCACACCCCAGGTCTGCGCCCGGCCCAGCCGCTCCCCGAGCACGAACCGGGCGAGCAGCACGGTCATCACCGGGTAGAGCGAGCCGAGGACGGAGACCACGCTGACGTCGTCGCGCCGGCTGGCCGCGCCGAACGCCAGGTTGGCCAGCAGGTCCCCCACGCCGACGACCGCGACCAGGGCGAGGTCGGCCCAGCCGATCGCCAGCACCGACCGGGAGGTGCCCCGGGCCAGGGCGACCAGCAGCGCGACGGTGAGCACGGTGACCGAGGTCGCCCGCATGGTCACCAGCGTCATGATCGTGCTGCTCTGGCTGCCCTCGGCGATGAACAGCAGCGCCAGGCCGAAGCCCAGCGCGGCCACCGCCGCGAGCAGGAGCGGCCGGGCACCGGCCCGGCCCTGCAGCTCCGGCCCGCTCGCGAGCACCACCCCGACGATCGCGACGGCGATCCCGACGAGCTGCAGCGCGGCCGGCCGCTCGCCGCGGGCCAGCCCGACCACGACCGGCACGACGACGCCGAGCGCGGCGATCGGCGACACCACACCCATCGTCCCGGCGGCCAGCGCAGCGTAGAAGCAGACCAGCCCGACCATCCCGGCCAGCCCGGACGCGACCGCCCACGGCAGATAGCCGGTCGGGTCGTCGAACGCCCCGACGGCCAGCGCGATGACCAGGACCGTGAGCAGCCCGGCCGCCTGGGACAGCCCCACGACGACCGCCGCCAGGCGGCGCCGGGACACCAGGCCGCCGAGGAAGTCGGCGCTGCCCCAGAGCACGCTGGACAGCAGGGCGAGGAGGACGGCCACCGCCGGAGGTTACGGGACCGCCGCTCCGGCGCGCCGTCGCGAGGTCCCTGACGGGGACTCCTGTCGGACGTACCCTTCCGGCGTGGGCGCCCGCGAGGAGGTCGAGCCGGCCCCGGAGACGTTCGTCCGGGCTCTGGCCGCGCTGCGCGCCGTCACTCCTCGCCCCGAGGTGGTGCTCGAGGAGACGCCGGCCCCGCAGCGCCTGGCCCCGCACGCGGTGGCCCTCTCGGCCGACGTCCTCGACCCCGCCGATCCCGACGCCGAGCTCGGCACCGGCCGCCTCGTGCTGCTGCACGACCCGGCCGGCCACGAGGCCTGGCAGGGCACCTTCCGGGTCGTCACCTACGTGCGCGCCGAGCTCGACCACGACATGGCCGCCGACCCGATGCTGTCCGGGGTCGGGTGGGCCTGGCTGACCGAGGCGCTGGACGGCCACGCCGCCGCCTTCACCGCGGCCAGCGGCACCGTCACCCGGGTGGCGTCGGAGAGCTTCGGGGCCATCGCGGGCGAGCCGGCCAGCGCCCAGGTCGAGATCCGCGCCTCCTGGACCCCCCTCGACGAGGACTTCGGGGCGCACCTGCTCGCCTGGTGCGACCTCCTGTGCACCACCGCCGGGCTGCCCCCCGTGGCCCCCGGCGTGGTCACGCTGCCGGTGCGCCGGCGCAACGGCCGCCGGTAGACCCTCCGCCGTCCCGGCCGCAGGCCCGCCGGCCCAGCCGCGAGCCGGTCTGCCGGACCTGGTCGGCCGCTTCAGATCCCGCCGCCGACGGCCGATGCAGTCCTGGACAGGACCCTCCGCCGGCTTCGAAGGATGGGGAGACCCGGGTGACCGCACTGGTCGAACGGCACGGGAGCACCGCTCACGGGCCGCATGCGCCGCGTGCCCCTCGCTTCACGGCGATGGTGGTCGTGGCGAGCCCGTTCGTCCGGGAGACCCTCGGTCGGACGCTGCGCACGCTCGGGGCCGCTGACGTCGTCGAGGCGTCCAGCCTGGCCGAGGCCCGGGTCCGGGCTCCCGGCACCGTCCAGCGCGACCTCTGCGTCGTCGAGGTCGGGCTGCCCGACGGGTCGGGCATCGACCTGGTGCGCGAGCTGCGCACGCTCGGCTGGAGCCGCGCCGTCGTGCTCTCCGGCGCCGAGGACCCCTACACCGTGCGGGCCGCCCTCTCCGGCGGCGTGCGGGCCTTCCTGGTCAGCGCCGCCGCCGGGCACACCCCCGGCGCCAGCGGCTCCGGCAGCCCGGCGCACCGGTCCCGTCCCGGCCGCCCGACCGGCGCGGAGGGGCTCTCCGGCCGCGAGGTCGAGGTGCTCCAGCTGGTCTCCGACGGCCGCTCCAACAAGGAGATCGGCGAGGCGCTCGGCCTGTCCGCGCTGACCGTGAAGAGCCACCTGGCCCGCATCGCGCGCAAGCTCGGCACGGGCGACCGGGCCGAGATGGTCGTCGTCGCCATGCGCGCCGGCGTCGTCGTCTGACCCGGCACCGCCTTTCCGCCCGAGTCACCGCAAGCGGCACAACCGTCCCATGTCGGGGCGCGTCGCACCCCGGGTGCGGCCGCTGAGCAGCTGTCGGTCGTACGGTGTCAGGCGTGTCCCGCCCGCCCGCCGCCGCCGACGCGGCCGACGACGCGGCGACCTTCGACGCCCCTGACGGCACCGCAGCCGACGCAGCCGACGCAGCCGACGCAGCCGACGCAGCCGACGCTGCCGAGGCTGCCGAGGCCGCCGACGCAATCCCCGCGGCGGTCCCGCTGACCGAGCCCCGCGACGGGGTGCCGGCCCCGCTCGTCGACCCGGCCGAGCTGGCCCGGGTGGCCGGGGTGCTGGCGGCCGGGCACGGACCGGTGGCGGTCGACGCCGAGCGGGCCTCCGGCTACCGCTACGGGCAGCGGGCCTACCTGGTGCAGCTGCGCCGGGCCGACCTCGGCACCGTCCTGGTGGACCCCCGGGAGCTCCCCAACCTGTCCACGCTCGGCGCGGCCATCGCCGACGACGAGTGGGTCCTGCACGCCGCCTCCCAGGACCTGCCCTGCCTGCGCGAGCTGGGCATGACCCCGCGCCGGGTCTTCGACACCGAGCTGGCCGGCCGGCTGCTCGGCTACCCCAAGGTCGGGCTCGGCCCGATCGTCGAGCAGGTGCTCGGCCTGAGCCTCGAGAAGGGGCACTCGGCGGCCGACTGGTCGACCCGGCCGCTGCCGGAGCCGTGGCTGCGCTACGCCGCCCTCGACGTCGAGGTGCTGGTGGAGCTGCGCGACGCGCTGGCCGCCGAGCTCGACGCGCAGGGCAAGCGGGAGTGGGCGGAGCAGGAGTTCGCGGCGGTGGTCGCCGCCCCGCCCCCGCCGCCGAGGGTGGACCCGTGGCGGCGCACCTCCGGGCTGCACCGGGTGCGCAAGCGCCGCCAGCTCGCCGTGGTCCGGGCGCTGTGGGAGCGCCGTGACGAGGTGGCGCGCAGGCGCGACATCGCGCCCGGCCGGGTGCTGCCCGACGCCGCGATCGTGTCCGCGGCCCTCAGTGCGCCCCGCACCGAGGCCGACCTGACGGCGCTGCCGGTGTGGGGCGGCCGGTCGCTCCGGCGCCAGACCTCGACCTGGCTGCCGGCGATCCTCGCGGGGCTGGACCTGCCCGACGCCGACCTGCCCGACCTCAAGCCCCCGCACGAGGGCCCGCCGCCGGCCCGCAGCTGGGGCGAGCGCGAGCCCGCCGCGGCGGCCCGGCTCACGGCGGCGCGCACCGCGGTCGCCGCGGTGGCCGACGAGCACCGCCTGCCGGTCGAGAACCTGCTGGCCCCCGACACGGTCCGGCGCCTGTGCTGGGACCCGCCCGGCGGCCCGGCACCCGACGCCGCGGCGGTGGCCGACTTCCTCCGCGAGCACGGCGCCCGGCCGTGGCAGGTCGGGCTGACCGCCGTCGTGCTCAGCGGCGCGCTGGACCGGGCTGCGCGACGTACCGCCGTCGACGACTGACGCTCCGTCCCGGCCCGGGTGGTCGGCACCTCAGGAGGTGGGGTGCGCCACCTTCTCCGGGACGTGGCCGGGCGCGGCCGGCGCGGCCGCCCGGGGGTTCCGCAGGAACAGCCAGGTCACGATGCCGACGTAGCCGACGTAGGCGATAACCTGCTCGATCGAGGGGCGGGGGTCCCAGCCGAACATCGCACCGAGGAAGCGCCCGGTCTCGGTCTCGACGGTGAGCAGCTTGATCGAGGTCAGGTCGTAGACGTTGTTCCAGGCGATCCCCAGGTCGCCGGCCGTCTGGAGGAACATCACGGTGCGGGCGAGCAGCCCGCCGGCGAACAGGATCAGGATGACGCCGGTCACCTGGAAGAACTGCTTCATCGGCAGGCGCTTGCCACCGAGCACGACCGCCCAGCCGAGCGCGCACGCGACGGCCAGTCCGGTCACCGCACCGAGCAGCACCGCGCCGCCGTCCGTCGTGGTGGCCGTGGCGATCATGAACAGCGCCGCCTCGAGACCCTCGCGCAGCACCGCGAAGAACGCGGCCGCGACGATGGCCCACTTCACCCGGCCGGTGCGCTCCATCGCGTCGTCGAGGACCTCCTGCAGCTCGCCCTTGATCGCCCGGGCGTGCTTGCGCATCCAGAAGATCATCCAGGTCAGCACGGCCACCGCGAAGACCGAGATCGCCGCGAACGCGCGCAGCCGGGCCTCCCCCTCGAGCGACTCGATCGACAGGTGGATGGCCACGCCCGCGGCAACCGACAGCGCGGCCGCCGCCGCGACGCCACCCCACATCGCCGGGATCAGGTCATGGCGCGAGGTCTTGCGCAGGTAGGCGTAGAGGATCGCCACGATCAGGGCGGCCTCGAAGCCCTCGCGGAGCATGACGAAGAAGGCGGTCAGCATCGGTTACCTCGGTGCGCTGGGTGGGTGGTCATCGCGGGCTGGTCACTCGTCGGTCGAGCCGGAGCCCGAGCCCGAGCCGGAGCCGGAGCCCGACCCGCTGCCGGTGCCCGACCCGTCGTCGCTGCAGGCTGCGACCGACAGGGTCAGCGCGGCCGCCATCAGCGCGGCGGCGGCCCTGCGGGTCGTGGCGGTCGTGCGGGTGGTGGCGCGGGACATCGGGTGCCTCTCTGGTCGGGTCAGGCGCGGGTGAGCGACGGCCGGTCGGCCGGCTCGTTCGGGTCGTTCGGCTCGTTCGGGTCTGCGGTCACGGTGCCGGTCGCGGTCGGGTCGGGCGTACGTCCGAAAGGCCGTCGGTCGGCGCCTTGCCGCCAGCCCACCAGGGCGAGCCCGGCCAGCACGGCGACCCAGCCGGCGTGCCGCAGCCAGTCGCCGGCGGCGAGGTCGCCGCGGTAGTCGGGCAGCAGCACCCGGGCCCAGGAGTAGAGCGGGTCGTCGACCAGCTCGAAGCCGCTGACCCAGGTGATCTCCCGGGCCCAGCCGTCGACGAGCAGCGCGGCGGTCGCGGCCAGCCCGACCAGCCCGAGCAGGGCAGCGGCGGCCCGGCCGAGCGGGCCGGCCACCCGGTCGGCCCACCAGAGCAGGGCGAGGAGCAGCAGCGGCAGCACGACGACGACCTGGCGGCCCGGCCACCAGAAGCCGTGCATGGTCAGCGCGGCCCAGGTGGCCATCGCCCAGCCGGTCAGCGCGGGCAGGGCGAGCAGCACCCAGCCGTCGGGCCGGCGCCGGGCCAGGGCGGCCAGCGCCACGACGGCGAGCAGCCAGACCGGCGCCCAGGCGGCCAGCCCGTAGGCCCGGTCGACGAGCAGCGCGACCAGCCGCAGCGAGCGCCCGGCGTAGTCGGGGTCGACTCCCATGACCGAGGTCTCCCCGGTCTGCGTGAAGTGGTCGCCGCTGGCGTAGACGGTCAGACCGCCCCACCAGAGCCGGTGCAGGCCGAGGTAGAGGACGCCGGCGACGCCGAGACCGCCGGCGAGCGAGAGGGCCGCGGTCACCCGGCCGGAGCGGGCGAGCCGCCACAGGACGAGCACCGCGAGCACGGCGGCCACCGCGGCGTACTTCACCGACAGCCACGGCAGGGCCACCACCGCCAGGCCGGCCAGAGCGACGCCCCGGCGGCCGAGCGGGCCGGTCGCGGCGGCCACCGCCAGGAGCACGGCACCGGCCGCAGGCAGCTCGGGATAGACCTGCTGGCCGTAGACCGCGAGCGGCGGCGAGGCCGCCACGACCGCGGTGCCGGCCCCGGCCAGCCACGGCCGCACCCCGAAGCGGCGGACCGCGACCCAGACGGTGAGCGCGGCGACCCCTCCGGCCAGGACCGCGAGAGCGAGCTTGGCGGCCAGCCAGCCGCCCAGGCCCATCGGTGCGGCCAGCAGCAGCGGCAGCAACGGGTCGTGCGGGCTGACCTGGCGACCGCCGTCGAGCACCTCGGTCTGCACCGGCAGCTCGCTGTCGTGGAAGTCGCTCCAGCGCCGGTCGGCCAGCTCGTCGGAGATGTCGAGGCTGTGGTCCTCCCACAGCGAGAGGGCGGTCAGCAGGTACTGCGGCTCGTCGACCGCCGCCTGCCCGCCGAAGGTGGTCCGGACCCCCGCGCCCAGCCCGGCGGCGAGGACGGCGGCGAGCGCGGCGACCAGCATCGCTGCCGCGACCGCGCTCGCCGCGCCTCTCGCAGACCCCGTCGGCGTCACGCGACCACCGCCACCGGGGCCGAGCGGTCGGCCTCGAGGACGGCGCCGGCCAGCTGGCGGCGCACGACCTCGCGCAGGTCGGTGCGCGGCACGAAGCCCACCACCGCCTGCAGTCGCGAGGTGTCCGCCCAGGTGTCGGCCGGCTCCGCCGCCGCGGACGGGGTCAGCCTGGTGCGCACCGCGCGACCGGTCGCCTCGGTGACCGCCTCGACGACCTCGGCGAGCGTGTGCGGCCGGCCGGTGCCGATGTTGAGCACGCCGGTGGGCGCGCAGCCGGGCTCGGCGAGGGCCGCGAGCACCCGCGCGACCTCGCGCACGTCGGTCAGGTCCCGCGTGCGCTCCAGCGAGCCGTAGACCTCCAGCGGCCGCCCGGCGTACGCCGCTGCCAGCCACCGCGCGACGGCCATGTCGGGCCGCTGGCCCTCGCCGACGACGGTGAACGGCCGGACCACGGTGACCCGGCCGCCGGCCGCAGCCCGGCGGGCGCAGAGCGCCTCGACGGCCACCTTGCTGCGGGCATATCCGCCGCGCGGGGCGAGCCGGTCGGACTCGCGGCTCGGCCGGCCGCTGCTGCCGCCGTACACCGACGAGGACGACGCGACGACGACCGGCACGTGCGCCGGGACGGCGGCCAGGACCCGGGCGGTCGCGAGCACGTTGTCGCGGTGCCGCCGGCGGTCGATGTCCGGGGCGTCGTCCCGGACGCCGGGGCACCCGGCCAGGTGCAACACCGCCGACGCGGAGTCGAGCGCCGCGTCGACCAGCTCGTCGCGGTGCAGCAGGTCGCCGGTGAGCACGAGCGGCGCCGGGCCGGTTGCCGGGCCGATTGCCGGGGTGGCGGGGTGGCGGTCCACCGCGACGACGGTGCGGCCGCGGCGCGCGAGCTCGGTGACGACGGTGCGGCCCACGAAGCCCGAGGACCCGGTCACGACGACCGACACCGGCACCATCCCTCGCTGCTCGTTTTCCACTCGGACCTGCGACAAGTAAGGTAAGCCTAACCACACACCGGATGGCAAGCCCGCGCAAGCTACCTGATCGACGGAGCTGCCCGGTCAGCGAAGGGAAGGGCGGCGGGATGCGGCGGACGGCGCGGGTCGTGGTCGGTCTGGCCGCGGTCGCCGTCGCGGTCGGCTACCTCGGGAGCGGCCCGGTGGACGGGGCCGAGGTGGGCCGGGTGGTGCGCGCGGTCGCCGCCGACCCGCTCGGCCTCGCCGCGGCCCTCGTGGCCTACGCCGCCGCGTTCGGGCTGCGCAGCTGGGCCTGGGTCCGGGTGCTGCCCGGGCTCGCAGCGGGACAGGCGTGGGCGGCCCTGCACGTCTCGCTGGCCGGCAACCACGTGCTGCCGCTGCGGCTGGGCGAGGCGCTGCGCCCGGCCAGCGTCGCCCGTCGCACCGACCTCGGGTGGGGCCCGGCCACCGCCTCGACGCTCACCCTGCGGGCCGCAGACCTGCTGGCCGTGCTTGCCCTCGCGCTCGCCGCCGCGCCGGCGCCGGTCCGCGGCCTGGCCGGCGACCCCGGGCTGGCCGTCGCCGGCACCGCCGTCATCGGCCTGCTCGTCGCCGGGCTGGTGTGGGCGCGCCGCCAGCGGAGCGCCGGAGTCGCGATCCGGGTGCCCGGCGCCGGTGTCGCCGCCGCGTGCGTCGCCGCCTGGCTGCTCGAGGCCGCCGTGGTGTGGGAGGTCGCCCGGGCCGCCGGCGCCTCGCTCTCCCCCGCCGAGGCGGTCGGTGTCACCGCCGTCACCATCGCCGCGCAGGCGGTCGCCGTCACGCCCGGTGGCTTCGGGACGTACGAGGCGGCCGCGACCGCCGCGATGGTCGGCTCCGGCGTGGACCCCGCACTCGCGTTCGCCGTGGCGCTGACGACGCACGCGGTCAAGACGGCGTACGCGCTGGTGGTCGGCGGCGTCGCCTCCGCCGTCCCGGCTCCTGCCTTCTGGGGCCGGCTGCGACTCCCCCGGGTGCGACCGCAGCGGCCGCCCGCGCTGCCGGTCGCCGACGACGCGCCGGTCGTCGTGATGATCCCGGTCCACGACGAGGAGGGCCGCGTCGGCCAGGTCGTCGCCCGGGTCCCGAGCAGCGTCCACCGCCGCCGGGTCGAGGTGCTCGTCGTCGACGACGGGTCGACCGACGGCTCGGCGGCCGAGGCGGCAGCGGCCGGGGCCACCGTCGTCGCCCAGTCCCGCAACCTCGGGCTCGGCGCAGCCGTCCGGCGCGGGCTGGCCGAGGCCAGCGCCCGCCGCCCGGCCGCCGTCGTCTACCTCGACGCCGACGGCGAGTACTTCCCCGAGGACATCGGCACCGTCGTCGCGCCGGTGCTGGCCGGCCGGGCCGACTACGTCGTCGGGTCGCGATTCGCCGGCGACATCCGCCGGATGCTGCCGCACCGCCGGTTCGGCAACCGGGTGCTCACCCAGTGGGTGCGGTGGACCGCCCGCCGACGCGACCTGACCGACGGCCAGAGCGGCTTCCGGGCCTTCTCCCCCGCCGCGGCGGCCGACGGCGAGGTGCTGCACGACTACAACTACGCGCAGGTGCTCACCCTCGACCTGCTCGGCAAGGGCTACGCCTACGCCGAGGTGCCGATCACCTACGCCTTCCGCGAGCAGGGCACCAGCTTCGTCCGCCTCGGCCGATACCTGCGCACGGTGCTGCCCGCCGTGCACCGCGAGCTGGGCGACCCGACGCCGGCCCAGTCCTCGGCGACGTGGGTGGCCAACACGGAGCGTCGACCGCGACGACCAGTCCTTCGCCCGTCTCCTGCTGAGGCGCATTCCTCCGGATCCCGGTGCGGCGGGTCCCCGGCTCGTGCAACCTGACGGCGCACCCACCTCGTCTTTGACGTGAGGGTCGACGGAGGGCAGGGGCCATGGGGCGGCGCGACGAGAGCGAGTTCCTCGCGTTCGCCGCCGCGTGCCGTGAGCAGCTCCGGCGGACGGCGTACCTGATGTGCGGCGACTGGGACCGGGCTTCCGACCTGACGCAGGAGGCACTGATCCGGGTGTACGTCGCCTGGCCCCGGCTGGAACGCCACGACGGTCTGCTGGCCTACGCCCGCAAGGCCGTCGTGAGCGCGGCCGTCGACCACGGTCGGCGGCGGTCGAGCCGTGAGGTCGTGGGCCTCGTCGACCAGGTGCACCCCCTGGTCGACGACCCGTCCGACGGGGTCCTGGACCGGATGGTGCTCATGGACGCTCTCGCTGAGCTGCCACCCCGGCAGCGCGCGTGCGTCGTCCTGCGCTACTACGAGGACCTCGGTGTCGAGGCGGTCGCAGACGTGCTCGGCTGCCACGTCGGGACGGTGAAGAGCCAGACCGCCCGCGGGCTCGAGGCCCTCCGCGTGGCGTACGCGCGGCTCGGCGGCGAGCTGGCAGTGCCCGACCGGGTCACCGCCGAGACGACGGAGGCGACGTCGTGAGCACCGACCTGCGGGCAGCGCTGCGCGACGCAGTGGCGGACGCGCCCCCGGACCCGGCCGACCTGCGGGGTGTCATCGACACCGGCTCGCGCCGCCTCCGCCGCCGCAGCGCCCTCACCGTCGCGGCGGCCGCGGTGGCGGTGGCCGCGGTGGTCGTCGCCCTGGTCGTCGTTCCCGGACCCGATCGCGCCGAGCGTGAGCGGCTGCCCGCGGAGATCGTCCGGCTCGACCTCGACGCGGCGGAGCCGCTGGATCTCGACGTGCTCGCCTCGCGGCGGACGGTGCACGACCCTGAGGAGGACATCTCGTTCGACCGGTTCGAAGGGCTCACGTCGGACGGGCTGGTGCTCCGCAGCCGCTACACGTACGAGGACGACGGCTACGAGCTCGGCCTGGTTAACCCGTCGACCGGCCGGACCGACTGGTTGCCCGCTCCTCCCGGCGACGTGGGCGAGCCCGAAGTCGTCGCGCTCACCGCGGACCGGCTGGTCCTCCTCGACAACCGGGAGTTCCGGTCACGCGCCCTGCTGGTCCTCGACCGGTCGACGCAGACCTGGAGCAGGTCCTTCGTCCGGTTGCCGCCCGGGATCGAGGCGCACGTGCCGCCGAGGCTCCGGCTCGGCCCCGACGGGCGGCTCTACGTCGGAAGCAACAGGGAGCGCTCCATCCCCATGCACTGGTGGTCGTTCGCCGTGCCGGCCGGTGGCGACCCGCGGCCGGAGCCAGCACTCGACGATGTCAACGTCGCCTGGAACCAGGACGTGCGCGTCACGGCGGACCCCCACGGCCGGGTGGTGCGGACCGTCGCCGGCGGCTCCCGGATCCTGTCCGACCACCGTCCCGCGAGCTGCCCCGCCCCCGAGCAGGCGTTCCGTCCCCAGCTGGAGCTCGCCGGCGACCGCCCCGTCCTCACCTACTGGTGCGCTGAGAACAACGTGCCGGGGAGCGTCACGGTGCTGCCTGCCCAGTCCGGGCGGCCGGCTGTGGAGGTCCCCGGCCTGGTCCTGGCCGCGGACCAGGACTGGGCCCTGCTGATCGGCGGGTCGAGCGGCCAGAGCGGCACCTACGTGCTCGACCTCGTGCACCTGACCGTCCACCGCATCGGGCCGACGGTGCACGACTGGCTCAACGAGCCGCAGGTCGACCTGGAGGCGGGACTGGTGCTGTGGAACACGCCGGGGCCGACCGACGACCGCGACACCTACGACGTGGTGTGGAAGGTGGCGCGGCTGCCCTGACCCGGGCGTCGGTGGCCGCGGTCAGTCCTCGACGACGTGGCCGGCGAACCGCTCCCGTGCCGCCGACCACCAGGTCTCGTCCCGCGACCCGTCGGGCCGCAGCGCGCTCACCGCGTCGTAGGCCATCGCGATCGCGTGGTGGGTGTTGTCGTGCGCGAAGAGCCCGAGCCGGCCGAAGGTCGTCACCCGCGGGAGTGAGCCGACCCAGCGGTCCAGGCCCGCCAGCTTCGCCTCGTAGCCCGGCTCGTAGACCGGGTAGACGAAGGGCAGACGCTTCACGACCACGGCGCCGCGACGTACCGGCGGCAGGCCGGTCACCCGCAGCGCGTCGTCCACCAGCCCCGCCAGCTCGTCGTCCGTCGCCTCCCACAGCGCGTCGCCGACCGCACACGGCAGCTCGGCGCAGAGCACGGTGCGGTCGTCGGGGTCGTCCGCGGAGTGGCGGTAGTTGGCGGGTTCCGAGACCCGGGTGACCGGCGTCTCGGGCCCGGGGAAGTAGTGCGCGTCGTACGTCGTCCAGCGCCCACCCTCGTGCACCAGGTAGACGAGGACCATGGCACGGAACCGGAGCCCGGCGGCGTCCTCCAGCACCTGTGCCGGCGGCCCGGGCACGGCCAGCCGCGCGAGCAGCGGCATGGGCACGGTGCTGAACGCGTGCCCGGCCATGACCTCGGCGCCCGACCGGGTGCGCACGACGACCCCGTCGTCGCCGTGGACCACCTCGGTGACCTCGGACCCGAGGCGGATCTCGGCGCCGACGGCCGCCGCCGCGTCGGCCAGTGCCTCCACCACCTGGCCGAAGCCGCGCCGCGGGTAGTGGAAGACCCGTCCCTGTCCGGACCGGGCCGAGCGGTCCAGCCGCAGCACCCGGGCCGCCACCTTCCACGGGGTGTCGGCGGTGACCCGCTTGGCCGCCTGGTCGGCGGAGATCCGGTCCCCGGGCAGGCCCCAGAGCTTCTCGGCGTACGGCGCGTAGAGCTGCTCGTAGAGCGTGGGGCCCAGCCCCTTGCGCAGGGCGGCCGCGAACGACGGCGGCCCCGGGCGGCGCACCGGCGCGGTCAGCGCCTCGACCCCGATCCGGCCGGTCAGCCGCGGCGGCAGCGCCCGGGCCAGCTCGACCGGACGGAGCGGGAAGCCGACCCACCGGCCCGCCACCCGGAGCCGGCCGTGGCGCGGCCGGGTCTGCAGGTCCGGCCCGAGCAGCGCGCGCAGGTCGGCGAGCAGCGCCGGCGGGGTCGCCGGGTGCAGCCGGTGGCTGCCGTGGTCGACCCGCACGCCGTCCACCTCGAACGACCCGGCCAGCCCGCCGACCCGGTCGGCACGCTCCAGCACGGTCACCGGGTGCCCGCGCCGGGCGGCCCGCCACGCGGCCGCCAGGCCGGCCGGGCCGGAGCCGAGGACGACGACAGGCACGGGGTCGGGCACCCGCCGACGCTAACCGGCGGAGTCCCCCACGCGGCTGGCGGGTCTGCGGCCTGCTTACCAGGTCGTGGACCCGCCGGCCCGCCGGGTGAACCGCTCACCGCGCGACGCTGCCCGCGTAGCCGGCGATCCCGCGGCGCAGCTCGTCGGTGCTCACGCCGAGCACCTGCCGGAACACCCGGTCCTGCGCCTGCGGGACCAGGGCCTCGCGCACGTTGCGGCCCAGCAGCCGGTAGACCCGGCGCAGCGCCCCGTCGCCGTACTCGTCGGCGATGTAGGCGCACGCGAGGAAGCCGGCGATGTAGTGCGCGGCCACGTCGCGCTGGTAGAAGTCGTACGTCGGCAGGTCGACCGAGCCGGCAGCCACCTGGCGCCGGAGCGACCGCGGCAGGCGGATGCTGAACGGCTCCAGGTAGCGGTAGGCCGTGTACTCCGCCGCACCCTCGGCCAGCCACCGCGGCGCCCCGGGCATGGTGCGCTGCTGGGTGGCGACGTGGGTGACCTCGTGGGCGAGCAGGTCGACGTTGTCGCGGTCACCGGGGTCGAAGTAGCGCGGGTTGAGGATGACCCGGCTGCGCGCGACGAGCGGCTCGTCCTCGCCGCCGTCCCTGGACCAGCCCGGCACCGTGTCGTAGGCCGGGACGGCGATCGCGGCGACGTCGTCCGAGGTCCGGCCGGGGCTCCGGAAGTAGGTCTCGACCAGGTGCTGGTCCCGCACCGCGACGACCACCACCCGTCGCCGCCAGCCGTCGGACCAGAAGCCGGCCACCCGCCGCACCGCCTGGTCGGCCACCCGGACCAGACGGTCCAGCCGCGCCCGGTCCGCGGCGTCGGCGAGCACCAGCGCCGAACGCCCCCGCCCGACCACGACCGCGCGCCGGTCCCACGGGTCGGCGTGCCCGGTCTCGGGCAGCTGCCGGTCGGCGTCGCTGTCGCTGGCGATCAGCCAGCGCTTGCCGGTCTCGAGGAAGGTGAGCACCTGCGGCCGGGCCACCGGCGCCCGGTCGAAGCCCTTGATGGCGTAGTGCAGCAGGATCGCCGGCAGGTGGTAGGGCCGGTCGTAGGTCTGTGCCAGGTCGGGCCGGTTGTAGTCGTCGCCGACCAGCTCGTAGTGCCACGACGCGAAGTCGACCTGCGTCAGGTTGTCGAAGAGCCGCTCCTGCTCGGCGACGAAGTCCGGTTCCCTGCGGTCGATGTCGGCCAGGAAGGCCTCGCGGTCGCGGTCGAGCACCGCCTGCGCCCGGCGGTCGAGGACCGCACGCACCGCGCGGTCGCGACCGGTCGGAGCCTCGGCACCGGCCGGTCCGCCGGCACCGTCACCCGCCGGGTCGTCGCGGTTCGCGACGACGGCGCCGGTGGTGACCAGACCGGCGACCAGCAGCAGGACCACCAGCACGACCAGCGCGGTCCGGCGACGGCCGCGCGGCGGCTCCTCCCCCGTCCCCGTCGACATGCGGCCGTCCTACCCCGATTCCGCTCCGGCTAGCCTCCGGACCGTGACCCGGGTGGGAGGGGCGAAAGCGGCGCCCGACGTGGGCGCCCTGGTGCACGACCTGCGCGCGCGGCTGGCCGCGGCCGCCGACCCGGCCGCCGCGCCGGGCATGCAGGCCTACATGAAGTCGGACCTGCCCTACTACGGCGTCCGGGCCTCGTCCTGCCGGGCGATCTTCTCCGAGGTGATCGCCGCCCACCCCCTCCCGGACCGGGCGGCCTGGCTGACCGCGGCCGGGCGGCTCTGGGACGAGGCGACCCACCGCGAGGAGCTCTACGCCGCACTGGCGGTGCTCCGGGACCGCCGGTACGCGGAGCACCGCGACCCCGAGGTGCTCCCGCTCTACCGGCACGTCCTGGTGACGGGTGCGTGGTGGGACGTGGTCGACGACGCCGCCGCGCACCTCGTGGGCCCTCTCCTGCTCGCGCACCCCGCCGAGGTGGGACCCGTCCTGCGCGCATGGGCGGTCGACGAGGATCGCTGGCTGCGCAGGACCGCGGTCATCGCCCAGCTGTTCGCGAAGGACCGCACCGACCTCGACCTGCTCACCGCGGCGATCGACGCCAACATCGACGACCGCGACTTCTTCCTGCGCAAGGCCATCGGCTGGGCGCTCCGCCAGTACGCCCGCACCGACCCGGACTGGGTGCGCGCGTTCGTGGCCGACCGAGGCGACCGGCTCAGCCCCTTGTCGCGGCGCGAGGCGCTCAAGCACGTCGGACCGCTGCCGGAGCCGGCGTGACCGCGGCGCAACGGTGGGCGGACGAGCTCGCCTCGTGGCGGATCGACCCGGCGATCCTGGCGGCCGCCCCCGAGTCCCCCTACGGGTTCCCTCCCGCGCTGTTCGCACCGAGGGACGACGTCGAGTCACCGCTGCTGGACCTGGCTCGGGCCGCACTGCCGCCGGGAGGGACCGTGCTCGACGTCGGTGCCGGCGCCGGGGCGGGCAGCCTCGGCCTCGGCGACGCCCTGAGCAGGCTGCACGCCGTCGACTCGCAGCCGTCGATGCTGCGGGCGCTGGCGGCGACGGCGACCGAGCGCGGGGTCGCGGTGACGACGTACGACGGGTCCTGGCCCGAGGTGGCCCCCTCGGTGCCGGTGTGCGACGTCGTCGTGTGCTCGCACGTGGTCTACAACGTGCCCGAGCTGGTGCCGTTCGTGACGGCGCTGACCGGGCACGCGCGCCGGTTGGTGGTGGTCGAGGTGATGGGCACCCACCCCTGGGTCCGGCTCGCCCCGATGTGGGAGGCGGTCCACGGGCAGTCGAGGCCGCGCGGGCCGACCGCGGAGCTGGCGGTGGCGGTGCTGGGCGAGGCCGGCATCGTGCCCACGGTGACCGAGGTGGTGCGCGACCCCGCGGTCCGCACCGGCGCACTGCGCGAGGCCTGGGTGGACTTCACGCGACGGCAGCTGTGCCTGCCGCCCGAGCGGCGCGCGGAGGTCGAGGAGCTGATGGCGCTGCACCCACCCACGCCACGGCGGTCGGTCGTCCTGTCCTGGCCGGGCTCGGCCGACTGAGCCGGGCCAGCTGACCGGCCCGAGACGGGTGGTGCCGGCGTCAGGCGGCCGGGCGTCGGGTGCCGCCGACGCCCGGCCGCCTCACGATCGGGGGAAGCGGTCCTACGGGCGGTGGGTGTCGGCGTTGCCTGCGCCGGCCGTCGACGCGCCGCCGCTGGCCTCCTCGCCGGTGGCCGCGCTGCCCACCGCGTCGTCGCCCGCCTCGGCGGCCTCGGTCGTCGCGGTGGCGGTCGGCGTCGGGCGGGAACCCGCCTTGCTGCGCCCGTCGGAGGCGATACCGGAGACGGCGGCGCCCTTGGCGGCGCCCTCGAGGTCGGTGGTGGTGGCGAGGTCGGACACGGCATCGCCCTGGTCGGACGCGTCCGCGCCCGCCGCGTCGGAGCCCGCCGTGGTGGGGGTGGTGGTGCCGCCCCGGGTCGCGGTCTCCTCGGCTGCGCCGTCGGCCGGGCCGGGGACGGTGACCCCGACGCTCGCGAGGGCGTCCCTCGCGGCCTGCTGGGCGGTGCCCGGCAGGGACCCGGTCGCGGCGACGGCGTAGCCGCCGCCGACGAGCGACAGGGCGCTGAGCGCGGAGGCGGCGGCGAGCTTGACGGTGGTGCGGGACTGCATGGGTCTCCTCGCAGGTGCTGGCGCGACCGACATCGCGTCGCGGTAGGCCGCGAGAGCGGCCGCCTCGCCGGGCACCGGGCGCTCGGCAGGGGCAGCGGCGGCAGCCAGCAGGGCGGCGACCTGACGGTCCCGCGGGCGTACGACGTGGTCTCTCATGACTCCCCTGTCACCGACGAGCGGTCCCGCTCCGTTACACCCCGCGGGACACCCCCCTGATCACCCGGCGCTCCGGCTCCCGGTCCGGCACCGCCTCCCGCTGGAGCAGCGTGGCCAGCCGCCGGAGGCCACGGTGGGTGAGGACGCGGACCGCACCCCGGGACTTGCCCACGACCCCGGCCGTGGCGGCCACGTCGAGGTCGGCCACCACGCGCAGCAGCACCACCTCGGCCTGGTCGGGCGCCAGCCGCCCGATCAGGTCGACGGCCCGCTCGGTGGACAGGACCGTCTCCACGACCTCGTCCACCCGCTCGGGAGCGGGCAGGTCCAGCGCGGCCGCCTCGTCCTGGCGCGGCGGCCGGCGGCTCTCCGCACGCAGGTGGTCGACCCAGCGCCGGTGCGCGATGGTGAACAGCCAGCCGCGGAACCCGTCCAGGTCGCCCTCGAAGTCGCGCAGCCCGCGCACCACCTGCACCCAGGTCTCGGCCGCCACGTCCTCGTGCGCGCCGCCGGCGAGCGGACGAAGGTAGCGCAGCAGCAGCGGCTGGTGCGCCCGGAACAGCCGGGCGAACGCCTCCTCGTCGCCGCGGCACGCGGCGGCGAGGTCGGCGGGCTGGCACGGGGTGGAGGGCATCGGGTCCGGGGCGGTCGCAGGTGGTCGAGACGGCGGACGAAACCGGGAGGATACCGGCGGGCGGGCACCTTACCCCTCCCGTGACCCGGCTGGTTGGCGGTCGTTGTTACCGGCGAGTAGCATCAGCTCGAGCCCACCCCCGGCCGAGGAGTGCCCGTGCCCCGACCCGCCCGCAGCGTCCGCACCGTCCGTGACGTCGTCTTCGTCGAGGGGGTCCGCACGCCGTTCGGCAAGGCGGGGCCCAAGGGGATGTACGCCGAGACCCGCGCCGACGACATGGTCATCCGCTGCATCCGTGAGCTGGTCCGGCGCCGCCCCGAGCTGCCGCCCGAGCGCATCGACGACGTGGCCATCGCCGCGACCACCCAGACCGGCGACCAGGGGCTCACGATCGGACGTACGGCGGCGCTGCTCGCCGGACTGCCCAAGACCGTGCCCGGCTACGCCATCGACCGGATGTGCGCCGGTGCCCTCACGGCCGTCACCACGGCGTCCGGCGGCATCGCGGTCGGCGCCTACGACGTCGTCGTCGCCGGTGGTGTCGAGCACATGGGCCACCACCCGATGGGCGACGGCGTCGACCCCAACCCGCGGATCATCGCCGAGAAGCTGGTCGACCCCTCGGCGCTCGTGATGGGGGCCACCGCCGAGAACCTGCACGACCGCTTCCCGCAGCTGACCAAGGAGCGCTCCGACGCGTTCGCGGCCGCCAGCCAGGAGAAGTACGCCAAGGCCCTCGCCAACGGCAAGATCGACGCCGACCTGGTCCCCATGGCGACCCGGAGCATCGACCGCGGCTGGGGGCTGGCCACCGAGGACGAGCCGCCGCGGCCCGGCACCACCGTCGAGGACCTCGCGACGCTGAAGACGCCGTTCCGGCCGCACGGCCGGGTCACCGCGGGCAACGCGGCCGGCCTCAACGACGGCGCGACCGCCTGCATCCTCGCCGCCGAGGAGGTGGCCGAAGAGCTCGGCCTGCCGGTTCGGATGCGCCTGGTGCAGTACGCGTTCGTCGGCGTCGAGCCGGAGGTCATGGGCGTCGGTCCGGTGCCCGCGACCGAGAAGGCCCTGGCCAAGGCCGGCATGACCATCGACGACATCGGGCTCTTCGAGCTCAACGAGGCCTTCGCGGTGCAGGTGCTCGCGTTCCTCGACCACTTCGGCATCGCCGACGACGACCCGCGGGTCAACGAGTACGGCGGCGCGATCGCCGTCGGTCACCCGCTCGCGTCCTCCGGCGTGCGACTGATGACCCAGCTGGCCCGCCAGTTCGAGGACCACCCCGAGGTCCGCTACGGCCTCACCGCCCTGTGCATCGGCATCGGCATGGGCGGCGCCGTCATCTGGGAGAACCCGCACTGGAGCGGCGAGGACGAGGGAGAGGCGCAGCAGTGACGACCACGACCCCACCGACCCCACCGACGAAGCCGCCGGTGATCGACTTCCCGGACGAGGTCGTCACCCGGGCGCCGGTGCAGTACGTCGCCCTTCCCCACGACGGCGGGACCGCGGCCCTCATCACCATCGACAACGGCTTCGACCACACCAAGCCGACCACCCTCGGTCCGAAGAGCCTGGCCAACATCGGTGCCGCGATCGACCAGGCGCTGGGTCGCGACGACGTGGTCGCCGTCGCCATCACCGGCAAGCCCTTCATCTTCGCGGTCGGCGCCGACCTCAAGGTGATGGAGTCCGGTGGCACGCCCGAGCAGGCCAAGGCCTACTTCGCGCTCGGGCACGACACGTTCCGCAAGCTGCGCGACGCCACGGTGCCGACCTTCGCCTTCGTCAACGGCGCCGTGATGGGAGGCGGCCTCGAGCTGGCGCTGCACGCGCACTACCGCACGCTGTCGTCGGGTGCGGCCGCCGTCGCGTTCCCCGAGGTCTTCCTCGGGCTGGTCCCGGGTTGGGGCGGCAGCCAGCTGCTGCCGAACCTGGTCGGGGCCGACAAGGCGGTCACGGTCATCGTCGAGAACGCGATGAACCAGAACCGCATGCTCAAGGCGAAGCAGGCCTACGAGCTCGGCATCGCCGACGTGCTGCTCGAGCCGGCCGACTTCCTCGAGCGGTCGCTGGAGTGGGCGTCCGCGGTCGTGCGCGGCGAGACCGTGGTCGAGCGTCCCGAGGTCGACCGGGGCCAGGCGTGGGACGAGGCGCTGGCCAGGGCCAAGGGAATCGCTGACATGCGGGTCCACGGGGCGGCCCCGGCGCCGTACAAGGCGATCGAGCTCCTCGAGCTGGCGCGCACCGCGACGTACGACGAGGGCATCGCCGCCGAGCGGAAGGCGCTCTTCGATCTCGCCATGGGTGAGGAGCTGCGGGCCGGGCTCTACGCCTTCGACCTCGTGCAGCGGCGCGCCAAGCGACCCGCCGGGGCGCCCGACAAGGCGCTCGCCCGCGAGGTGACCAAGGTCGGCGTCGTCGGCGCCGGGCTGATGGCGTCGCAGCTCGCGATGCTGTTCGCGCAGCGGCTCGAGGTGCCGGTCGTGATGACCGACCTCGACCAGGAGAGGGTCGACAAGGGCGTCGGCTACGTGCACGGCGAGGTCGACAAGCT
>Ga0210115_1000071_pt1 | contig 23438 bp, 26 predicted proteins | sample MayberryNW_TuleB_2_FD_185526 | JGI IMG/M metagenome (GOLD analysis project Ga0210115, IMG submission 185526) | Wetland microbial communities from San Francisco Bay, California, USA, that impact long-term carbon sequestration - MayberryNW_TuleB_D2... | ecosystem: Environmental > Aquatic > Marine... | reverse complement strand
GCCCGCGTCGCGGCCGTCCGCGAGCACCGCCGGTAGCGCGCGCGAGATCCGCGCGGCGCCGGCCAGGGCGTGCTCGTCCGCCTCGGCGTTCCGGCCTGCGACGTACAGGGCCTCGGCTGCGTGGGCGAGGGCGTTGAGCGCCGTGCCGCCGGTCTCCTCGCGCGGCAGCCCCAGCGTCAGCTCCGGCTCGTACAGGATTCCCTCGACCTGCGCGCCGCCGCCTCCGCCCTTCCTCCGCGCGGCCTCGTCGCGCACGCCGAAGCCGCGCGTCCATTCGGCGCCCGAGTAGGTCGTCGGAACCGAGACGACCGGAAGCCCCGTGGCGGCCGAGACGGCCTTCGCCGTGTCGATCGCGCTGCCGCCTCCGACCGCGACGAGCCCGTCTGCTCCCTCCGCCGCCCGGGTGGCCGCCTCGACGGTGTCGGCCGGGACATGGGCGCGAACGCCGTCGAAGACGGACGCAGCGTGCAGCCCGAGCCCCGTCCAGCGGGGCGTCGTGACGAGCAGGGGACGCTCGATCCCGAGCTCGGCCAGGAGGCCCTCGTACTCCGGGAGCCCCCAGCGAACGATCACGCGGCGCGCTCGCGGGCGAACGCGAGAAACCCGCCGGCGGCCCGGGTCAGCGTCCGGCCGCGCGGGCGGACGACGTAGATCTGGCGCGCCGGCTCGACCCCGGCCACGCGGGCGGTCGCGAGCGTCCCCGCGGCGACCTCGGCCTCGATCCCCGTGCGGGAGATGAAGGCGACGCCGAAGCCGCCCGTAACGGCGCTCTTCACGGACTCGGGCAGCCCCAGCTCGAGCCGCGACTCGAGCTCGCGGACGCGCAGGCCGGCGCGGCGCAGCTCGTCCTCGATCACGTGCCGGACGCCGGCCCCCTCCTGCATGACGACGAGCGTCTCTCCCTTCAGCTCCTCGAGCGACACCTCGCGGCCGGCGAACGGGTGGCCAGGCGGGACGGCGAGCACGATCTCGTCCCGCGCGAGCGGCTCGAACTCGAGCGAGCGGTGGCGACGCAGCGCGCCGACCACGCCCAGCTCGAGCTCCCGCTCGGCCACTCGGTCGATCACGGCGTCCGTGTCCGCGATCGAGAGCGCTACGTGCAGATCCGGGTGCGACCGCGCGAACTCGCAGAGGAGGAGCGGAACGAGGTGCGCTCCGGGCCCCGTCGAGGCGCCGATCGCAAGGCGGCCGTGCAGCGCACCCGAGTCGTCCTCGGCCAGCTCGACCAGCATCTGCTCCTCGGCCGCGAGCACGCGCTGGGCGCTCCGGTAGAGGACGAGCCCCGCCTCGGTAGGCTCGACGCGCCGGCCGGAGCGGTCGAGCAGCTTGCGCCCGAGCCGCTCCTCGAGCGAGCGAACCTGGAGCGAGGCGGCCGGCTGCGTCACCCCGAGCCGCTCCGCCGCGCGGGAGAAGCTCTTCTGCTCCACCACGGCGCAGAACGCCTGGAGCTGGCGCGTGTCCATAAGGAGAGCTTATGTCAGGAACTGCTACTGACCGCTACTGCCAGTGGAGCTCGCGCCCCAGGTGCTCCTCGAGCCGGCGGTTGGGCTCGGCGAAGACCGCCCGCAGCCGGCCGCGCGTCTCCGGCTTCATCGTGTCGTACGAGGCGACGTTTCGCGGCGCCGGAAGCGGCCCCGGATGCGGCCGCAGCCCGAGGAAGTCCGTCACCCGGCGGAGGATCCGTTCCGGCTCGGCGAAGTAGTCCTCGCTGCGCACGAAGAGCAGCCGGTCGGGGCCGTAGAGCCGCTCCCACCGGAGGAGCTGGTCCAGATACATCCCGCGCGCGACGTACGAGTTGACCCTGTGGGCCTCGTGGTCGAAGGCCGGGTCGGCGAGCAGCCGCTCCTCGGCGCCCGCGAGCCGCTCGGGCTCCGCGTCGAGCGCCTCCTCGAACGCGAGGTCCTCGAAGCCGTACCGCACGGAGAGCTGGTAGTGCGAGTACGCCCGGTCGATCGGGTCCCGGAGGATCGCGACGAGCTTCGCGTCGGGGATCGCCGCATAGGCCCGGCCGGGCACGGCCGGATGGAGCAGGTAGTAGGTCGTCGCCTCCCCGCTGAGAACGGGGTCGCCGACGCGGCGGGCCTGCATGCGGCGGTGCACCTCGAGCGGGAAGAGCCGGCGGTAGAACTCGATTCCCTTCAGGTAGTTGCGATCGAAGAAGTGCACTTCCTTGTGCGCGGGCGGCAGCACCTGGGGGTGCGCGCAGAGGCTCGCGTGGAGGGAGGTGGAGCCGCAGCGACCGGCGCTCAGGACGAGGAAGTCGGGCAGGGTTCGGCCGCCGCGGGTGGCCGCGCGCCAGCGCATGTTCGCGCGCTTCTGAGGGGTCCAGACAGTGCGGGCCGCCGGTTGCACGGCGCGTGAGTCTATCGACGGCCAGTAGCATCGCTCCTTCGCATGGCGACGCCCGAGCACAGGTTCGTCTTCGTCGGCGGGCTCCAGCGGAGCGGGACGACGATGCTCTACCGCTACCTCGAGGAGCACCCCGAGGTGAGCGCCCTCTCCGGCACGGCGCGGGACACGAACGAGGGGCAGCACAACCAGACCGTGTACCCGGGAGAGGAGTGGTACGGGAAGGGTGGCCGCTTCGCGTTTCGGCCCGAGGCGCGCTTCACCGAGGAGTCGCCGCTCGTCACGCCGGAGAACGCGACGAAGCTCTTCGAGGAGTGGAGCGCCTTCTGGGACCTCTCCAGGCCGTACCTCCTCGAGAAGTCGCCGCCGAACCTCATCCGGATGCGCTTCCTCCAGGCGCTCTTTCCCGACTCGTACTTCGTCGTGCTCGTGCGACACCCCATTCCGGTCACGCTCGCGACGCAGCCCTGGGGCGGCGACCGGACCGACCGCCTGGTGGCCCACTGGGTCCGCGCGCACGAGCTGTTCGTCGAGGATCTGCCGCACGTCCGGCGGGTGCACACGGTCCGCTACGAGGACCTGGTGAGCGACCCGGATGCCGTGCTCGGCCGTGCCTTCGCCTTCCTCGGGCTCGAGGACGTGAACGCCGGCCGCGCGAAGGCCGAGGGCGTGAACGCGGACAACTTCCAGGCCGACCGCACGCTGCGGACGGGCGTGAACGACAAGTACTTCGCCGAGTGGAGACACCGGCGGCGCGGCCTGCTCCCGCGCGCCTACTACGCCGCAATCGAGCGCCGCTACGACCGGGCGGCGCGGCAGTTCGGCTACTCGCTCGTGCAGCCCGAGACGCTGCGGGCTCCGACGCTCGCGCTCCCGGGCCTCGACCCCGTGCCCGGGGACCCCCAGCCCGTCACGGCGTAACGTCGGCGTCGTCGAGCGGCTGAGCCCCGCGGCGGCGGCGCCTCGCGCGGAGGACGGCGGGAATGCGCCGGAGGTCGTCGCGCGAGACGGCGCCCAGCACGATCAGGCCGGCGGGGTAGGCGGCGGCGAGGGCGACCCGCGCGGCGATGGCGAGTGCGCCGGTCTCGGGCACGACCCAGATCGAGAGCGCCACGATCCCCGCCGTGTAGGCGGCGACGCGGGCGACGCGTCCCCACTCGTACGGCACCGGGTACAGGTGCCGTGCGTTCAGCCACTGGAGGCCGGCGAGGAGGGAGAAGCCGATCAGCGTCGTCGCCGCCGCCCCGAGGATCCCGAACGCGGGGATGAACCAGAAGTTCAGGCCGATCGCGACCACCCCGGCGAACGCGGCGATCACGGGCGTCATGCGTGTCCGCAGGGCGATGTTCACGCCGATGCTCATGATCAGGTAGACCCCGTAGAGCACGATCGACGCGGCGAGGAGCGGCACGACGGGGATCGCGCCCTGGCGGATGTCCTCGGGGAACGTGAGCGCGATGTACGGCGCCGACAGGAGGGTCAGCGCCGCGAGCCCCCAGCCCATCGTCACCGACCAGAAGGTGAAGACCTCGGCGAACGTCAGCTTCGCCACCTCGTCGCCCTCCTCGCCGCGCAGCGCGTGGGCGAACGGCGTCCAGGCAGCCTGGAAGGCGGCGAGGAAGACGGTCATGCCCGCGGCGACCTTCGCGGCGGCCGCGTACTGGCCGAGCTCCTCGGGACTAGCGAGCCGCTGGACCTGCAGCCGGTCGGCGAAGTTGAGCGCCCAGATGGCGAGGTTCGTCGGCATGAGCGGGACGGCGAACGCGAGCAGCTGGCCGGCGAGCGCCCGGTCGAAGTGGCGAACGCCGATCGCCCGCCGCCTCGTCCAGGTCATGGCGAGCAGCACGATTCCCGTTCCGACGAAGTTCCCCAGCAGCAGCCCGATCGCGCCGTAGTCGAAGACGACGACGAGCACGACCGTGAGGGCGACCGTGATCGCGACGTTCACGAGCTGGAAAGCGACGAACGCGCTCGCCCGCCGCTCGACGCGGTAGATCCGCGCCAGCACGTCGTAGTTCATGACGATCCAGAGCCCGAGCACGCCCGCGAGCGCGAGCGAGTCGCTCACGCTGAGGGCCTCCGCGATCTGCTCGCGCAGGAGCACGCCCGCGACGGCGGCCGCCGTGGAGGCGCTCAGGACGAAGGTGTAGATCGTGTGGAGCACCGGCGCCCAGTCGCCCGTGGGGCTCTCCGCGAGCGTGAAGCGCGACATCGAGTTGACGATCCCGAGCCGGAGGAAGATCGCGGCGACCGCGACGGCCGAGGTGACGAGCTCGGCCTCGCCGAACGCCTCGGTCCCGGCCGCGGCGAGGTAGACCGGCACGAGGAAGAGGCCGGCGAGCCGGGCGAGTGTCCCGCCGAGGCCGTAGATGATCGACTGGCCGACGAGCTGGCTCAGCCGGCCCGGGCTCCGGCGGGGCGGGGCCGCAGGCGTCGGCGGGGCGGGGGACGTCTCAGGCGACATGCTGGGTCATGTGGCATCCTGCCGCTCTTCCCCGATGACGGCCCTGCTCCCGCTCAAGCGCGCCGTCTGGCGCATCCTTCATCCAAACGCCCCGCGCGCTCGGCGGAAGGAGCTGCTCGACGCGCTTCCGAGGGGCGGCGTCGGCGCGGAGGTGGGGGTCTGGAAGGGAGACTTCTCCGCGCGGCTCCTCGAAGTCGTCCGCCCGAGCAAGCTGCATCTGATCGACCCCTGGCACGCGACGGAGGACGCGCACTACGAGAGCGCGTGGTACGGGGGGAAGCTGGCCGAGGGGCAGGCGGAGATGGACGCGGTCTACGCCGCCGTTCTCGAACGGTTCGACCGGGAGCGGCGGACGGGCGTCGTCGAGGTGCACCGCGCCACCTCGGCCGCGGCGGCCGAGCAGCTGCCGAACGGCGGGCTCGACTTCGTCTACATCGACGGCGACCACACCTACGAGTTCGTCAAGCGCGACCTCGAGGCGTACGCGCGGAAGCTCAAGCCGCGCGGACTGCTCGCGGGCGACGACTACGGCGTCGAAGGCTGGTGGGAGAACGGCGTCACGCGCGCCGTGGACGAGTTCGTCGCCCGCGGCGGCGCGGAGGTGGTCTCGCTCGACCACGCCCAGTTCCTGTTGCGAGTCGGCGGCGATCGTTAGGAGACCGCCGTCGCGCGTTCGGCGCGGTGGCGCTCTGCGAGCTCGTGGTAGAGCGCTTCCATGGCGGGCGCCGACTCGGCCACGCGTCTCCGGGTGAGCTCGGCGTTCCGCGCCCCGTAGCGCTCGCGAAGCGCCGGATCGCGAAGCAGCTTCAGGAGGGCCGCGACGAGCGCGTCCTCGTCCTTAGGCTCGATCATCTCCGCGCCCTCGCCGGGTCCGATCCACTCGTCGATCGACGGGCACCAGCCGCCGATCATCGGCTGCCCGCTCGCCATTGCCTCGAGGAGCGAGGAGGGGGTCGAGTCGGTGTCGGCGATCGAGACGGTGAGGTCGGCCGAAGCGGCGAGCGGCGGCAGGTCGACCGCCTCGACCCGGTGGAAGCGGACGAGCTCGCCGAGCCCGAGATCGGCGACGAGCGCCTCGACCTCGCCCTTCGTCTCGCCGCCGCGCGCCGCGAGGAGGAGGCGCGACTCCGGCACCTCGTGGCGGATCCGGTCGTACGCGCGAACGAGGACGTCGAGGTTCGTCCGCGCCTGGAAGTTGCGCAGCGAGAGGATGACGAGGGCGTCCGAGGGCCAGCCGAGCTGGGCCCGGAGCGCGCTCCGGTCGGCCCGGTCGGGGGAGAAGCCCTCCAGTCGCGTGTGCCAGAGCGTGTGCAGGACGCGCTCGGGATCGGCGCCGACCTCGAGCGACGCGTCGAGGATCGCCTGTGAGTTCACGACGACGTAGTCGGCGGCGGCGAAGCCGCGCCGCGCGCGGCTGCGGCCCGGCTCCGTCTTCGCGTCGAGCAGGACGTCGCGCCCCCAGGGGCTGACCACGAGCGGGTGGACGTCGGCCTGCGCGGCCCAGTAGGCGTAGGGAAGCATCCCATGCGCATGGACGAGGTCGACGTCGAGCCGCTCGGCGAGCCGCCTGATCGCCGGCCCGAAGCGCAGCCGGCGGAGGCCCTTGACGCGGGTGGACAGGTCGAGCTCCCGCACGTCGTAGACGACGGTGGAGCCGACGTCGTCCGCGGGCGGCGGACGGCGGTTGGTGACGAGGTGCAGCTCGTGCCCACGCTCGTCGAGTCGCTTGAGCCACCGGATGGTATGGATCGAGCCGCCGTCACCGATGGCGAGGATGCGCAGCGGTTCGCCCGGCATCGCGGCGACTCTACCAACGGGTCGACTACCCTAGGCCCGATGCCGACGTCGTCGTGGAACAAGCGCTGGGCGGAGGAGCTGACCCGGTTCGTCGAGGGAAAGACGGACGACGAGTACCACTACGGCGACCAGTGGGGCGACCCGTCGGCGAGTCGGCTCCGCTACCTCGCGCGCAACCTGCGCCACGGCCGCAAGCGCCCGGGGAACCTCTCGAAGGTGCGCTCGCGCCACCTCGATCCCTACGTCCGTCCGGACACGGTCGCGCTCGAGATCGGCTCGGGAGGCGGGCGCTGGACCCGCTACCTGCTCGCGGCCCGCGAGGTGACGGTCGTCGAGCTGAACGCGGAGTTCTTCCGGTACCTCGAGCAACGCTTCCCGGCGGACCGCGCGAAGCTCCGCTTCTACGAGACTTCGGGCTACGAGCTGCGGGGCGTCGAGGACGAGTCGATCGACTTCGTCTTCTCCTTCGGCACATTCGTCCACATCGATCCCGCGGGCATCCACGAGTACCTGGGCGAGATTCGCCGCGTGCTCCGCCCCGGCGGCGTCGCGACGATCCACTACGGCGACCGCTCGAAGCCGTTCTTCGAGGGCAAGCCGCCGGGCTACATCGGCTTCGCCGACATGGACGGCGACACGATGGAGCGCTTCGCGGCCGAGCACGAGCTCGAGCTGGTCGCCCACGACCGCACGACGTTGAACCACTCGAACGTCGCGGTTCTCCGGCGACCCGCCTAGCGCCGCGCGCCGGGCCGCCTCGGCGGCAGGAGCGTGCGCGAGAGCTCCGGGCCGAGCTTGCGCTCGAGCCGCGTCCGGGCGCTGGGCCGCCGGTCGCGGGACGGATCGGCCGCCGTGAGCCGCGCGACCGCTTCCAGGTGCGCCAGGAGGAGATTCGAGCCGCGCATCGTTATCGGGAGTATCGCGCTCACGGCCGACAACGCCACCCCCGCGCCGGCGGCGCGGACGTACCGCGACGGCGTTCGCGCGATCGCGCCGATCGCGCCGATGGCGGCCATCTTCAGCGCCTCGTTCGGCGTGCTGGCGACCGCGGCCGGGATGGGGACCGTGGCGCCGATCGTCATGTCCGCGACGACGTTCGCGGGGTCGGCGCAGTTTGCGGCGGTGGCGGTGATCGGAACCGGCGGCGCCCTCGCGGCGATCGGCGCGGCCGGGCTCCTGAACGCGCGCTACGCGCCGATCTCGCTCACCGTCGCCCCGGCGATGTCGGGGTCGTTCCTCTCGCGGCTCGTCCAGTCGCAGCTGATCGTGGACGAGTCCTGGGCCGTGTCGCAGACGGGCGACGGGGGCGTCGACCGCCGCGTGCTCGTCGGCGCCGGGACGACGCTCTGGTTTTGCTGGGTCGGCGGAACCGTCGTCGGCGTGTTCGGCGCCGAGCTGATCGGCGACCCCGAGCGGTTCGGGCTCGACGCGGCCTTCCCCGCCCTCTTCCTCGCGCTCCTCGTCCCGCAGCTGCGGGATCGGTTCGCCGTCGCCGCAGCGCTTCTCGGCGCCGCGATCGCCCTCGCGCTCGTCCCCGTGTCGGCCGCCGGAATCCCGATCGTCGCGGCAAGTGCCGCCTGCCTGATCGGGCTGGCCCGCCGGTGAGCACCGTCTGGATCGTCGTCGTCGTCGTCGGTGCGCTGACGGTCGGGCTCAAGGCGGTCGGCCCCGTCGTCCTCGGCGGCCGCGACCTGCCGAGGCCCGTGCTCTCCGTGGTGGCGCTCCTCGCCCCGGCGCTCCTCGCGGCCCTCGTCGCCGTGAGCATCTTCGGGCTCGGCCGCGACCTCGTGCTCGACGCCCGCGTCGTCGGCCTCGTGGCTGCGACGGCGGCCCTGCTCGTCAGGGCTCCCATCCTCGTCGTCGTGCTCGCCGCCGCGGTCGCCACGGCGCTCACGCGCGCACTCGCTTAGCGCAGCCCGCGGCTGAGGACGGCCAGGGTGGCGACGGCCGCCGACACGAGGACGATCGTCCCGCCGGCGGCGAGGTTCGCGTAGTAGGCGACGGTCAGCCCGACCGCCGCGGACGCGACGCCGATCGCCATCGAGAGGAGCAGCGTGCCGCGGAGGCTGCGGGCCACGCGGCTCGCCGCAACGACCGGCAGCACCATGAGCGCGGCGATGAGGAGGACGCCGACGATGCGCATCGACACCCCGACCGTCACGCCGACGAGGCCCGCGATCACGATGTTCAGCGAGGCGACGGGGAGCCCGGCCGCCTTCGCGCCCTCCTCGTCGAGGACGACGGCGGCGAACGCCCGGTAGAGGAGCCCGACGACGGCGAGCGATGCGGCGGCGAGGACCGCCATCAGCACGAGGTCCTCACCGGTGACAGTGAGGATCGCCCCGAAGAGGAACGCGAAGAGCCCGGCGTCGAACGACCCTGCCGCCGACGCGATCACGACGCCGGCCGCGAGCCCGGTGTAGAAGAGGAGCGCGAGCGCCTGATCGCCGGCCGCGCGGTGCCGCGAGCGGAGCCACTCGATCCCGACCGCGCCGCCGACGGTCGCGACGAGCGCCGTCGCGACGGGCGAGATGCCGAGCAGCGTGCCGACCGCCACGCCGGCGAACGCGGTATGGCCGAGGCCGTCGCCGATCAGGCTCATCCGGCGCTGGACGACGAAGAAGCCGACCGCGGGCGCGAGCACGCCCACGATCGCGCCGGCCGCGAAGGCCATCCGCATGAAGTCGAGCTGGAGGATCTCAGGCATGGACGTGGGAGGGGTCGTGCCAGGCGCCCGGGAGGTCCTCGGGCGGGCCGTCGAAGACGATCCCACCGCGGACGAGCACGAGGCGGCGGACGATGTCCTCGACCGCGCCGAACTCGTGGGACACGTAGAGGACGGTCACGCCCCGCTCGGAGTGGAGCCGGGCGAGGAGCGCCGCGAGCGCCTCCTGCGCATCGGCGTCCACGCCGGCGGTCGGCTCGTCGAGGACGAGGAGCCTCGGTTCGCCTGCGAGCGCCTTCGCGATGAACGCCCGCTGCTGCTGGCCGCCCGAGAGCTCCGCCAGCGGGCGGTCGGCGAGCTCCGCGAGGCCGACCTCGGCGATCGCGTCGCGGACGAGCACGCGATCCGGACCGCGCAGCGGCCCGAGCAGGCGCCCGCTCGCGAGCCGCCCGGCCGAGACCACCTCCCGCACGGTGACCGGGGCGTCCGTGGCGAGGCGGCTCCGCTGGGCGAGGTAGCCGAGCCTCCGTCCCCGCGCGAGGCGGTGGGCCGGCTCGCCGAAGAGGAGCGCCGTCCCGAGCGTCGGACGCTCGAGCCCGATCGCCACCCGCAGGAGCGTCGTCTTGCCCCCGCCGTTCGGTCCCGCGATCGCGACGAACTCGCCCTCCTCGACGGCGAGGTCGACGCCGGCGAGCACCGGCGGACCGCCGTCGTAGGCGAAGGCGACGCCGCGCAGCTCGACCGCTAGCGGCATCCGAGCGCCTCGCGCAGGGTCCGCAGGTTCGCCTCCATCCGCGAGAGGTAGTCCTCGCCCGCGGCCGCCTCCTCGTCGGTCAGTCCCTCGATCGGATCGAGCGTTTCGATCTTCGCGCCGGTTTCCCGGGCGACCGTCCACGCCTCCGCGGGTGCCGCGAGCGGCTCGACGAACACGGTCGTGATCCCGCGCTCCTCGACGAGCTCGGCCGCGCGCGCGAGGTCCCGGGGCGTCGCCTCCGCCTCCGGCGAGAGACCGGCGAGCGGGATCTGCTCGAGCCCGTAAGCGTCCGCGAGGTACCCGAACGCGGCGTGGGAGACGACGAGCTCGCGCCGCTCGCAGTCGGCGAGGCCGGCGCGGTACTGCGCGTCGAGATCCTCGAGGCGGTGGGCGAGCACGGCCGCGCTCGCACCGCTCCCGGTGAGCGCCTTCGAGACCTGCACCGCGAGGTCGGCGAACCGGATCGGGTCGAGCCAGACGTGCGGATCCTCGGCGCCTGCCGGAAGCAGGTCCACGGACTCCGCGCCCGATCGCGCGACCGCGTCCTCGACACCCGGCTGGAACCCGCCCCCCAGGTAGAGGACGAGGTCGGCGTCGCCGAGCCGCGCGACGTCTCGCGGTGGGAGCTCGAGGTCGTGCGGCTCGACGCCGGGCGGCGTCAGGTTGTCGACCGTGATCCGGGGCCCGCCGACCTCGTCCGCCAGGAAGGCGAGCGGATAGAACGACGCGACCACGCGCGTCGCGTCGCCGCCGCCACCCTCCCCGCCGCCGCCGTCGCCGTTGCCGCCGCAGCCCGGGAGCGCCAGCACGAGCGCCGCCACAGTGAGAACCGTTCTCATGCATCTGGTACGGTATCGGCACGGTGCCGAGAAGCGCAAGCACGCGCGAGCGCCCGGCCGGGGCGGAGATCGAGCGGCAGGCAGCGGGAGCCCTGCACGCGGCCGGCGTCCGTCCGACGCCGCAACGGGTCGAGATCGTCGCCGAGCTGATGTCGGAGGCAAACGACGTGACCGCGCAGGATCTCCACGCGCGTCTCCGCGAGCGCGGGTCGCGCCTCGGCCTCGCGACCGTGTACCGCACGCTCGGCCGCCTCGCGGACGCTGGAGTGATCGACTCGCTCGCGCATGAGCCGGCCGCGCTCTGCTACCGCTGGTGCGGCTCCGACCACCATCACCATTTCGTCTGCTCACGCTGTCACCGCGTCGTCGAGCTGGGCGACTGCCGCCTCGAGCCGTGGCTGGACGAGGTCTCGTCCGAGCACGGCGTCGACGTGACCGGCCACCGCGTCGAGGTGGTCGGCCTCTGCGCGGGCTGCCGCTAGCTCGCGGAGCCGGGCCGCTGCATGAGCGTCGGGTCGGGCGGACCGAACCCGACCTTGGCGTAGAGCCCGGCCGCGTCCGACGTGTGCAAGAGCCAGCGGCAGTGCGCGAAGGGCCCGCGCTCGACCGCCTCCCGGACGAGCTCGACGCCGAGGCCGCGGCCGCGGAGCTCCGGCAGGACGTACACATCCGCGAGGTACGCGAACGCGACCCCGTCCGAAACCGTGCGTGCGAAGCCGGCCTGCCGGCCGTCGGGGTCGTACAGGCCGACGACCCGCTGGGCCCCCTCGATCAGGGCGTCGACCGTCTCGCGGGAACGACCCAGCGCCCAGTAGGACTCCTCCGAGAGGAAGCGGAAGACCGCCTCGCGGTCGACGCGGGCCTGGTCGTCGTCGAGCGCGAAGCCGCCGGGGAGGTCTCGCTTCATCGCTCCACGGCGAGGATCCGGATCCGGACGGCCCGGGTCGGCTCGGACCGGTTCCCGGCCTGGTCGACGGCGACCAGCCGTGGCCGGTAGACGCCGGGATCCGCGGGGCCGCCGTCGATCCTCCCGCGCCAGCGGACGCGTCCCGGGCCGGCGGGGTAGATCCGCCCGCGCACGACGAGCTCGCCGGCCACCTCGACCCGCGCGTAGCCACGCTCGCTCGACACGTAGGCGAAATGCACCTGGTGCCCGGCCCCCGCGAGATTCGGCACGATCGTCGTCGGCCTGACCTCGACCAGCCGGACACGCGGCGGCGTCGAATCGACCCTGACGGACGTCGGGATGGTGATCGTGCGGTCGCGGTCGACGAGCTCGAGGCGCAGGCGGTAGCGGCCGTCTGGGACGACCTCCCCCGCGTCGTCTCGCCCGTCCCAGACGTACGTCGCACGGCCCCGCTTCCGTCGCTCCCGCTCGGCGAGGACGCGAACCGGATCGCCGTCGGAATCGACGACCAGCGCCGTGACCACGGCCGGCTGCCTGAAGCGAACGGAGAGCGTCCCCTCCGCCTTCTCGCACGCGCAGAGGGGACCGACCACCCGCGTGATCTCCGGGGCGGCAACCGGCGAGCGCTCCAGCTTCAGCCCTTCTGCGACGGCGAACGCGGCCGCGCTCGCGACCAGGAGCGCGAGCACGAGCCCCGCCACCACCCGGGGGCGGACGTGGGGCGTCTCGATCCAGGCCGAGAAGCTCCGCAGACGCTCGCGCACGGTCTAGGCGGACTGGGCGGCGGAGACCGCAGGACGGCCCGAGAGCGCGGCGCGCACCGCGTCGACCACCCGCTCCTGCTGCTCGGCGGAGATACCGGCCCAGAGCGGGAGCGCGACGTTCTCGGCCGCGGCCCGCTCCGTCTCCGGCAGCGAGCCGGGCGCGTTCCCGAGGAAGGCGAGCGCCGGCTGCAGGTGAAGGGGCGTCGCGTAGTACGCGGCCGTCCCGATCCCGGCCTCGCGGAGTCCCGCGAGGATCCGGTCGCGCTCGGCCGAGCGGACGACGTACATGTGGTAGACGTGGCCGGCCTCGTCGGCCGGGAGCTCGACCAGCTCCCCGAGGCCGAGCGTCTCGTAGCGGGCGGCGGCCTCGCGGCGTGCCTCGTTCCAGCCGTCGAGCCGCCCGAGGAAGAGCCGCAGCGCCGCCGCCTGGATCTCGTCGAGGCGCGAGTTGTACCCGACGAGCTCGAACGTCTGCTTGTCGCGGCTCCCGTGGAACCGGAGCATCCTGACGACGCGCGCCAGCTCGGGATCCGAGGTCGCGACGAGACCGCCGTCGCCGAGGGCGAAGAGGTTCTTCGTCGGGAAGAAGCTGAAGGTGGCCGCCGCGCCGACCGAGCCGACCCGGCGTGCGCCGATCCGCGCTCCGAAGGCCTGGGCCGCGTCCTCGACGACCGGAACGCCGTCCGGCAGCCGGTCGAGCGGCGCAGGGCGGCCGAACAGGTGCACCGCGAGAACGGCGCGCGTCCGCTCGGTGAAGCGCGCGGCGATGTCGGCCGGATCGAGGTTGAGCGTGACCGGGTCGATGTCGCAGAAGACGGGTGTCGCGCCGCTGTGCACGATCGGCTCGACCGTCGCGTAGAACGTGAACGCGGGACAGACGACCTCGTCGCCCGGCCCGACCCCGAGGGCCTCGAGGACGAGCGCGATCGCGTCCGTGCCGTTCGCCACGCCGACCGCCTCCCCCGCGCCGAGGAACTCCGCCGCCTCCCGCTCGAACGCCTCGACGTTCGGGCCGAGGATGAGCCGTCCCGAGTCGAGCACCTCGCCGATCCGCGCCATGAGCTCCTCGCGGAGCGGCTCGTACTGCGCACGGACGTCGACGAGCGGGATCGCCACGAGCGGCGAGTCTACCGGGGCGGCATAGCGCGCCTTGCGGACCGGCGCGTCAGGCGCGGCCCGACGGTCCCGAAACGGCTAGCAGCCGACCTTCCACCTCCGGGCGGTCTCCCCCCAGACCGGCTCGCCGCTCCGCTCGGCGAGCAGCCCGAGGAGGGCCACGTGGTAACGGTGGTACGCCTCGGTTGCGGCGTTGCCGTCCAGGGAGTACTCCGACCAGCAGCCGCGGTCGAAGTGCGGGAGCAGGTTCATCGCGGCGGTGCGCATCTGTCCTGCGAACGCGGCCGCCTCGGCGTCCGACGCGGTGTCCGCGTACCGCTGGAGCGAGATCGCCGACTGGAGCTGTGCGTTCAGGATCGGCATGTCGCTGAACCCGTACTCCCGGATCCAGGTTCCGCCGCCGAGCGGGCGCGAGAGCCTCCCCGGGATCGCGAGGAACGCCCTGCGCGCGGCCGCGAGAAGGTCGTCGTCGCCGCCGAGCGCCCCCGCCCGGGAGAGCGCGTCCGCGGCGACTGCCTGTGCGAAGCCTGAGGTCCACCGGGCCGGACCGCCGAACGGGAAGTAGTACTCCCACGTGAGCCCGCGCCCCGAGGGCACGCCGCGCGCGACGAGCGCCGTCGCCAGCCGCCGCGCTTCGTCTCGCTCGTCCTGGTTCACGAGCCGGTTCAGCGCGGCGAAGTTCGCGATCGGGTGGAACTGGAGGCCGCGCGAGCGGAAGAAGCGGTAGACGACCCCGTCCTCGCCGACCACGTCGATCGAGCGCTCGGGCGGGTCGTGCGAGGCGAAGTACGCGGCGTTCTCCTCGAGCATCGAGAAGAGCGTGAGCGCCCGCGGCGTCGTGAGCTCGTCCGCGTGCGCCGCGACGTCCTCGAGGACGAGGGCGACGTTCGCCGCGCGGCCGAGCGTCATCCGGCCGAAGGACGACACGGCCTCCTCGAGCGTCGTCCCGTACGCGGCGGCCGCAGCCCGCGGGAGGCGACCGGCGTCGGCCGCATCGGCCAGCCCGCCGCGCACCGTCGTCGCCTGCTCGGACGCCCGGGCGGCCAGCGCCTGCGTGAGCACGAGCGCGGTCTGCGGCCCGACGACGCCGTCCGGCGCGACGCCCGCCTGCGTCTGGAACGCGGCGACCGCGTCACGGGTCTTCGCCGCGTAGCTCCCGTCCGGGGCCCCGATGTCGAAGCCGATCGCGACGAGCGCCTGCTGGAGCGCGCGGACGGGCTCGCCGCTGTCCCCGAGCCGCATGTTGGCCGTCTCGGGCGGGATCGAGGGAGCCGAGACCGCCTGCGCGGGCCCCGCCCGTGTGGGCGGCGCGGGTCGGCTCTCCGGCGGCGCGGGCGCCTCGCCCCGGAGCGTCAAGAACGCGAGCCCGGCGACCGCGAGCGCGACCGTCGCCGCGAGCGGGTAGAGCCGGGCGCGGCGCCGCCGGCGGGCGACGGCCGTACGGGAGAGTCGCCGGGCGCGCAGCGCCTCCGTCCGGATGCGGATGCGCTCGGCGGCGTCCGCGAGCTCGGCGGGGAGCAGCCGCTGGGCCCCGGGCTCGTCGGGCGACGCCCAGGCAAACCCCTCTTCCCAGAAGGGGCCGTCCGCCGGATGCGCGTCCACGCACCGCCGAGCGTACGGCATCGGGCGGCGGTCGCCAAACGCGCCGCCGCGCGGCGTCAGGCCTGCTCGGGCGCGCGACGCCGCGCGCGCCGCCGCAGCTCGCGCGCGACGAGGCCCGCGACGCCGAGGACGATCAGCGCGACGATCGCGTAGTCCGCGTAGTGCCATGCCTCGTTGAAGCGCTCCCAGCTGGCGCCGACCGCGACGCCCACCGCGGCGAGGCCGAAGTACCACGGGATCGAGCCGAGCGTCGTCAGCACGGTGTAGCGGCCGAGCGGCATCTCCGCGACGCCGGCCGGGATGGAGATGAACGAACGCACGACCGGCAGGCAACGGCCGCCGAGGACGACCCAGGCGCCCCACCGCTCGAACCACGACTCCGCCTTGACCAGCTTCGCCTCGTCGAGGTGGAGCCAGCGTCCGTGCCGCTCGAGGAACGGCCGTCCCGCCCAGGCGCCGATCCCCCAGCCGATCACCGACCCGAGGACGTAGCCGATCGTCCCGGCGAGCGCGACCGCGAGAAACCCGGCGAACGTCGAGTCGAGCGGCTGCCCGAAGAGCTTCAGCTGCTCCTCCGAGAACGCACCGGCCGCGAGGGCGCCGCCGTACACCATCACGAGCTCGCTCGCCGCCGGGAACACGGCGTCGATGACGGAGAGGATGAAGATCGCGTACAGCCCGTAGTCTGCGATCGACCCCGTGACCGCTTCGGTGATCCCGCCCACGCGGCGGAACTCTAGTTACGCGGCCGGGGCGGGAATCACGCCAAGCGGCACGCGCGTCCGGTTCCCCGACGAGTCGAAGACTGCCAGCACCGCCTGGTGGCTTCCGCGCGGCAGGCCGAGCGTCAGCGATCCGCTGAGCGGCCGGCGGCCGAGCTCGAGCACGCGGACGACGCCGTCCCGGACGAGCCGCACGCGCAGGCGGACCCAGGGCGTCGTCGCGTCCAGAGCCGTCCAGTGGAGGACCCTGCCCTCGACACGGGCGGTGACGACGGGCGCGGTGCGGTCGACGCCGATGCGGATCCCGCGCAGGAACGTCCGGCCACGGTTCCCGGCCAGGTCGACGGCGCTCACGAGCGGCGTGTAGACGCCTGCCTTGCGGCGCCCCGGCCGCCAGGTGACCGAGTGCCAGCCGCGCCGCAGGTCGCCGAGCAGCCAGGTGCGTCCGCCCGCCCGCACGCGGACGCCGGTCGAGATCTTCGAGAGGAAGAAGCGGATCGGCGCTCCGTCGCGGAAGCCGTCGGCCGGCCACGGGTAGAGAGTCGCGACGGCGGGCCCCGAGCGGAACCTCGGCGCCTCGTGGGTGTAGCGGTCGAAGCGCGCGTGGGCGTCGACCCAGGCGTCGAGCTTCGTGCGGCCGGCCAGCCGCTGCGCGAGCCTCACGTGGAAGAGGTGGTACTTGAGGGGCGCCTCGTTCCCCGGCGTGTAGTTCGTCCAGGCGCCCGTGTCGAAGCGTCCGAGCGCGGCGCGGCCCGCATCCTCGAGGCGGTCGCCCACCCCCACCGCCTGGGGGTCGTGGACGATCTCGCCGTAGTTGACGAGCGAGATGGATGTCTGGAGCTGCGAGTTCAGGACGACCATGTCGCTGAAGCTGTAGTGCCGGACCCACGTCCCGACGTCGATCGTCCGCGTCAGGCGCGGGACGGCGAGGTACGCGCGCCGCGCCGGGCCGAAGTAGTGCGGCGCGCCGAGCCGGCGCCCGGTCCGGGCGAAGGCCTGCGCCGCGACCGCCTGGGCCATCCCCGATGTCCACGGCGGGCTCCCGCCGGCGTACGGGAAGTAGTACTCGAGCACCGCCCCGCTCTTTCTCGACACGAGCCGGCGGGCGAGGGCCGTCGCGAGCCGGAGCGCCTTGCTCCGGCGCTCCTCGATCAGGAGCAGGTTCAGCCTGGTCACGTTTCCGAGCGGGTGGAACTGGAGCCCGGCGTCCCAGCCGGCGCGGTAGAGCACGCCGTCGCGGTCGACCACGTCCTTGCCGCTCGGCGGCACTCCGTAGCGCGGGATGTACGACGTGTTCACGCGGAGCATCCCGAAGAGCGCGAGCGCCCGCGGACGGCTCAGCCTCACCGCCTGGAGCCGCACGAGGTGAAGCACGCGGGCGAGCGTCGCCCTGCGGTTGCCCCGCACACGGGCGATCGCCGACCGGGCGCTGCGGACGACGGCGCGGTGGGCGGCCGCCTCCTGCGGCGTCAGGCGGCCGGCGGCGACCGCCCGGGCAAGTCCCGCGTTCAGCGCGCGCGCGTCCGCCTTCGGGGAGGCGTCCGCCGCGGCGACGCCGAGGAACGCCGCCGCCAGGATGAGGATCCCCGATGCGGCCGCGATTGCGAAGAGCCGTGTCACAACCCCTTCTTGAGGTAAGCACAGGCGGCCGGGCAATGGAAGTGGAGGCCGAGGTTCCGTGCGAGCGCTTCACCCGCCGAGCCCGCCGGGCGCCGCCACAGCGACCGGCCGTCGCGGCGGTCAGCGCACGCGCCAGGATCGCTTCGCCGGCGTCGCGTCCACGTTCCCAGCCGCGTCCTTGGCCCGAACCTGGAAGATGTGGGCGCCGCGCTTCACCTTGCGGTAGGTGAGCGGGGACCGGCAGCCGCGCCACGCGCTCTTGTCCAGCTTGCACTGGAATGTGACGCCCGCCTGCGGGCTGCGGAAGGTCAGCTTCGCGGTCCTCGCGGTTGTGCGGAGCTTCGGCCCCGAGACGATCGACGTCTGCGGCGCCACGGTGTCCACGGTCCAGCTCCGGGTCGCCGGCGCGCTGACGTTTCCGAGCGCGTCCTTGGAGCGGACCCGGAAGGTGCTGACCGAACTGCTAGTTCCAGACGCGGACGTCGCGGTACAGCGTGTCCCGCTGGACGGGTGTCTTTCCGAGCGCCCTGATCGCGCGGACGAAGTCGTCCGTGGTCGCGCGGTACGTCGTGCCGGCGGCGGAGACGACGTTCTCCTCGATCATGATCGACCCCAGGTCGTCCGCGCCGAAGCCGAGAGCGACCTGGCCGACCTTCAAGCCCTGCGTCACCCAGCTCGACTGGATGTGCGAGACGTTGTCCAGGTAGATCCGGCTGACCGCCTGCGTCAGGAGGTAGTCGAACGAGGTCGGCATCGTCTCGCGGGGCACCTGCGCGGCGAGCCGGTTGCCGTCCGCCTGGAACGTCCAGGAGATGAACGCGCGGAAGCCCCCGTGCTCGTCCTGGAGGTCGCGGATCCGGCGCATGTGCTCGACCCGCTCCTCGAGCGTCTCGACGTGGCCGTACATCATCGTCGCCGTCGTCGAGATGCCGAGCCGGTGCGCCGCCCGCATGACGCCGAGCCACTCGCCCGACTTCGTCTTCTTCGGCGCGATCAGGTGCCGGACGCGGTCGACGAGGATCTCGGCGCCGCCGCCCGGAAGCGAGTCGAGCCCGGAGTCCCGGAGGCGCGTGAGCGTCTCGGGGATCGAGAGCTTGGACCGCCGGGCGATGTGCTGCACCTCGGGCGGAGAGAGTGCGTGGAGGTGGATCGGATAGCGGGCCTTGATCGACGAGAAGAGGTCCTCGTAGAAGTCAACGCCCAGGTCGGGGTGGTGGCCGCCCTGCATGAGGAGCGCCGTGCCGCCGAGCGCGAGCGTCTCCTCGATCTTCTTGAAGATGACCGGCTTCGGGAGCAGGTAGCCCTCGCGCGTGTCGCCCGGCCGGCGGTAGAACGCGCAGAAGTCGCAGTCGGTGTGGCAGATGTTCGTGTAGTTGACGTTCCGGTCGATCACGAAGGTGATCCGGTCCGCGTCGACCTTGCGGTTCCGGAGCTCGTCGGCCGCCCGGCCCACCGCGAGCAGGTCGCGCGAGCGCAGCAGGGCGATCGCGTCGGCGTCGGCGATCCGCTCACCCGAGAGCGCGCGATCGACAATCTCGGCCGTCGGGGCGGTCCGCTCGGGCGCGACGGTCACGCGGTCACCGCCTCGGTGGCGACGAAACGGAGCTCGGGGACGCGCTCGAGCTCCCCGGCGTCGCGCGCGAGCTCGAAGAACGTCAGCAGGCCGGCGCGCTCGCGCGGCCCGAACCGGTAGCGCAGCTTCTCGAAGTAGCGGGCGAGGAAACCGGGCGGGTAGCCGTAGGCGACGCTGGCCTCACGCGCGAGGTCCTCGGGGTTCGTGCGGGCATCCTCGTGCGCCGCGAGCAGGGCGTCCTCGAGGGCGACGACGCCCGGCGGCGCCGGGTCGGGGCACGCGAAGACGGCGTACACCATCGGGAGTCCCGTCTGCTCGCGCCAGAGGCGCCCGAGGTCGTGGTGCGGCGTGGGATCCTCGAACATGGACTGGAGCGCGGCGTCGCCGATCAGGAGCGTCGCGTCGGCGTCCGGGCCGAGCGGAACGTGCTCGGCCTCGGGCAGGAGCACGCGGACGAGCGCGACCGACGTGGCGCTCTCGGGCGTGACCGCGACGGAGCGGATGGAGGCGAGCGGCGCCTTCGAGACGAGCTGGATCGAGTCGACCGCGCCCTCCGAGGAGACGCAGAGGCGGGGCAGGATCCTGAGCGTCGGCGCGTGGCGTGCGTACTCGATCGACGAGATCGGCGCGAGGTCGACCGCCCCGTCGAGCAGCGCCTGGTTGAGCGCGGTCGGCACGCCCGGCACCTCCTCCACGTCCGCGTCGAGGCGGAAGAAGAGCGGCGCCATGTTCACGTACGAGATGCGGCCGAGGCGGATCACGTCGCCGCCCCTTCGTCTCGACGCGCGCGGGTAGTCCGGGTCCCGACCCGCCCGCCTACCACGCCGAGCGTATCGCCGAAATCCGCACGTGTCTGTGCCGGGACGTGCCGAATGTGTGTCAACCGTCCCACCGCCGCACCTCGTTGTAGAGCGTGTCCCGCTGGACTGGCACGCGGCCGGCCTCGCGGACGAAATGGACGAGCTCCTCGACCTTCTGCTCCGTCTCGGTCGTCGCGCCGGCCGCGTGGAAGATCGTCTCGCGCACGACCGTCCCCTGCACGTCGTTCGCGCCGAAGTGGAGCGCGACCGCCGCGAGCGGCATGCCCATCATGATCCAGTAGGCCTTCACGTGGGCGATGTTGTCGAGCATGAGCCTCGACACCGCGATCACCTTCAGGTCATCCGTCCCGGCGGACTGCTTCCAGCCGCGCCGCTCGAAGACGGTGTTCTCGGGGTGGAACGCGAGCGGGATGAACGCGAGGAACCCGCCCGTCTCGTCCTGGAGGGCGCGCAGCCGGAGCAGGTGGTCGATCCGCTCCTCGTACGTCTCGACGTGCCCGTAGAGCATCGTGCAGTGGGTCGGGATCCCGAGCGCGTGCGCGGTACGGTGCGTCTCGAGCCAGATGTCCGGATGCTCCTTGCCGGGCGCAATCAGGCGCCGCACGCGGTCGGCGAACACCTCCGCCCCGCCGCCGGGCAGCGACCCGAGCCCGGCCGCCTGCAGCTCCCGCAGCACCGCCTCGTGCGAGAGGCCGGAGAGCGTCGTCATGTGGTGGATCTCGCTCGCCGTGTAGCACTTGAGATGCACGTCGGGGAGTGCGTCGTGGAGCTTCGCGATCGTCTCGACGTAGAAGTCGAAGCCGACGTGCGGGTTCTCGCCGTTCACCATGTGGATCTCCGTGAACCCGGTCAGCTCGCGCTGGGCGAGCGCGTCGGAGACGAGCTCGTCCGGCGTCATGGTGTACGCGTGCTCTTGCTTCTGCGTCGCGGCGAAGGCGCAGAACTTGCACTTCACGCGGCAGACGTTCGTCTGGTTCAAGTAGAGGTTCTGGACGAAGTAGACGTCCTCCGTGCCGCCGCGCGAGCGCCGGGCCGTGTCGGCCAGCTCGCCGAGCGCGAGGACGTCGTCCGACTCCATGAGCGTCAGCCCGTCGTCGAAGTCGAGCCGCTCCCCGGCCTCGATCTTGACGCGGATCTCCTCGAGCGCGGACTGACGGGCGACGGTGCTCATGCCTCCCTGTCTACCACGACGTGGGTGAGCGGCTCGAGGGTCTCGCGCTCCTCGCCGTCCTCGAGCGCCGCCCGCGCGCGGCGCGCGTAGTCGAGCGCGAGCTCCCGCGACGCGTCGATCGCGTCCGTCGCGACGACCCGCTCGAGCGCGTCGGGGACCTCCTCGCCGGCGAGTGCGCGGGCCACCGCCGGATCCTCGCGCCCGGCCAGGATGAGCGGCAGCGTCGGCGTCCCGTCGCGCAGGTCGACGCCGGGGGCCTTGCCCGTCGTCCCGGGCGCGCCCGTGCAGTCGAGGATGTCGTCGGCGATCTGGAAGGCGATCCCGAGCGCGAGGCCGAACTCGCCGAGCCCTGGCCGGCCGCCGCCGAGCAGGCACGCGGCCTCGAAGAGCTTCCCGGTCTTGAGCGAGCAGCGGCGCAGGTAGTCGTCGACGGACGTGTCCGGCCGGTGCGCCTGGTGGCGCTGGAGCGCCTCGCCGCGGGCAAGCGAGAGCGCCGCGCCCGCGAGGAGCGCCACCGCCTCCGGGTCGCCGGCCGCCGAGAGCTCCGCGAACGCGCGGGCAAAGAGGTAGTCGCCGGCCGCGCGGGCAGCGTCGTCGCCGTGCCGCGCCCAGACGGTCGGGTGCCCACGGCGGAGGGCGGCCCCGTCCAGCAGGTCGTCGTGCACGAGCGTCGCCATGTGGACGAGCTCGACCGCCGCGCCGCCCGCGAGCGGCCGCTCGCCGCCGCGGAGCTCGGCAGGGGTCGCGAGGAAGACGAGCACGGGCCGCAGCCGCTTCCCCCCGGCCGCGAGCGTCTCCGTCCCGATCCGCCCGACGAGCCCGGAGTGCGATCCGACGGCGCTCTCGAGGCGCAGCTCGAGGACCTCGAGGTACGACTCGAGCCCCGGGGCGGCGCGGACGGCGGCGAGCGCGCTCATGCCCGTTCCGCCGTGTGGAGGGCGACGATCCCGCCGGCCAGGAGCCGTATGCGGACGGCGCGGAATCCGGCCCGCTCGAGCGCGGCGGCGAGATCCTCCGGTCCCGGAAAGCGGCGCACGCTAGCGGGAAGGTACGTGTACGCGGCCCCGCCGGGAAGGACGCGGCCGGCGAGCGGCACGAGCCCGTCGAACCAGAGCCGGAAGAACGGGCGCAGGAGCCCACGCGGCCGCGTGATCTCGAGGCAGCCGAGCCGGCCCCCCGAGCGGAGGACGCGGGCCAGCTCGCGGAGGCCCGCCTCGAGGTCGTCCACGTTGCGGATCCCGAAGCCGACCGTGACCACGTCGAACGACCCGTCCGCGTAGGGGAGCGCGGTGGCGTCGCCCTGCACCCACTCGATCGTGTCGGACTTGCGCCGGGCGCGCTCGAGCATCCGCTCGGAGAAGTCGAGGCCGACCACCTTCCCGCCGGCCTTGAGGTCCTCGAGGGCCAGATCGCCGGTGCCGCAGCAGGCATCGAGCACGCGGTCGCCGGGCCGCACGGCCGCCTGCGCCGTGAGGCGCCGCCAGCGCCGGTCGAGCCCGGCCGTCATCACGCGGTTCATCAGGTCGTAGACCGGCGAGATCCGGTCGAACATCCGCCTGACCTCGGCGGGCGGAAGCGTGCCCGACTTCACGTTCATGGATTCGTCACTCCCCCCACCGCCGGATCAGGTCGTTCGGCACGCCGAGCTGGTCGAGGCAGCGCGCGACCACGAAGTCGACGAGGTCGTCGATCGTCTGGGCACCGTGGTAGAAGCCGGGGGACAAGGGCAGGATCGTCGCACCGGCGCGACGCAGGCGCAGCATCCCGTCGAGGTGAATCTCCGAGAGCGGCGTCTCGCGCGGCATGAGGACGAGCGCGCGGCCCTCCTTGAGCGCCACCGAGGCGGCCCGGTGGATGAGGTTCGCCATCGCCCCCGCCGCGAGCGTCCCGACGGTCGCCATCGAGCACGGACAGATCACGTAGGCGTCCACCTTCGCCGAGCCGCTCGCGTACGGGCTCCCGTAGTCGGAGATGCCGTACACGGTGACGCCGTCGAGCCCCCCGACGAGCCGGTCGCGCACCTCGTCCGGCGGCAGCGACGGGTCGCCGTGGAGCTCGGTGGCGAGCACCTCGTAGCCGGCCGCGGAGACGGCGACGCCCACCTCGGCGCCGGCCTCGGCGAGCGCCCCGAGCAGGCGCGCGGCGTACGGCGCGCCGGACGCGCCCGTGATCCCCAGGAAGACGCGCATGCGGGGGCGGGTGCTACCCGCCGCCCTTTGGAGCATTGAGGAAGGTGGCGAGCGCGGTCAGCTGCTCGTCGGTCAGGTTCGGGAA
>Ga0210115_1000070_pt1 | contig 23605 bp, 27 predicted proteins | sample MayberryNW_TuleB_2_FD_185526 | JGI IMG/M metagenome (GOLD analysis project Ga0210115, IMG submission 185526) | Wetland microbial communities from San Francisco Bay, California, USA, that impact long-term carbon sequestration - MayberryNW_TuleB_D2... | ecosystem: Environmental > Aquatic > Marine... | reverse complement strand
AGTTCCTTCCGTTCGCTTGGGCAGCTGATGCTAGCCGTGGACGCGTGGGGCGCGCAACGCGCATGCTGCTGTGCGTGTTCCTGGATCGGGTGGAGGCGGGCCGCAGACTGGCGGCCGAGCTCGTTGGCTCGGTCGAGCCGCCGGTCGTGGTGCTCGGGGTGGCGCGTGGGGGTGTGATCGTCGCCGCCGAGGTCGCCCGTGAGCTCGGCGCGCCCCTCGATGTCGTGATCCCCCGGAAGCTCGGCGCGCCCGGCAACCCCGAGCTCGGCATCGGAGCCGTCGCCCCCGGGGTTCGGGTGGTCGACAGCGTCGGCGCGCGCATGCTGGGGGTCGACGACGCCTACATCGAGGCCGAGGCGAGACGGCAGGAAGCCGAGATCGAGCGGCGCACGGCCGCGTACCGGCAGGGGAAGCCGCCGGTGGATCTCCACGGTGCCACGGCGGTGGTCGTCGACGACGGGGTGGCCACGGGCGTGACCGCGGTCGCGGCGCTGCGGTGGGCCCGATCGCAGGGTCCGGCGTCGGTGGTCTTCGCGGCGCCGGTCGGTCCGCAGGGCATCGAGCGCCGGCTGGCGAACGAATGCGACCGCTGCGTGGTGTTGCTCACGCCGAGTGACCTCCGGGCGGTGGGCCGTTGGTACGAACGCTTCGAACAGACCACCGACGCTCAGGTCGGCGAGGCCCTGCACGCCGCCGCCGAGGAGCGCGGCACCCCGTGACCGCGGTCGAGATCGTGGTGGCCGTGATCTTCGCGGGGCTCGGCGCGCGGTCGCTCGTGTACTGGGTGCGCACGCCGTACGAGAGCACCAGGGCGTCGGACCTCGCGCTGTACGCGTTGTTCGTGACCGGCCGGGTCGGCATGTGGTTCGTGTTGGCCACCGCGTTCACCCTGTACGCGCTCACCGATACGCGGGGCCGGGCGTTCATCGACGACGTCGATGAGTACCGGTGGCTGTACCTCGTGTTCCTTGCCCTCGGGGCCCTGCAGTTCGCGACCGCGTACTTCCTCGGGCGGCGCGCCGGGGGGCGTTGACCCTTCCCGGCCACGTTCGGCAGCCCGCTCAGGCCGACGTGGCCTGCGTGGGCGCGAGGACCTCGGGCCGCAGCTCCACCCGGCGGAGCAGCTGGGCGTTGGCCGCCACCACGATCGTCGAGAGGCTCATGAGCGCGGCGGCGACGGCCGGGGGCAGCACGATGCCGGCCCACGCCAACCCTCCGGCGGCCAGCGGTATCGCCAGCACGTTGTAGCCGGTCGCCCATCCGAGGTTCTCCACCATCTTCCTGTAGCTCGCTTGCGAGAGCCGGCGGACCGAGAGCACGCCGCGAGGGTCGTCGCCGGCGAGCACGACTCCGGCAGATTCGATCGCGACGTCGGTGCCGGCGCCGATCGCGATGCCGACGTCGGCGCGCGCGAGTGCCGGCGCGTCGTTCACCCCGTCGCCGACCATCGCGACCCGCAGGCCGCGCGCCTGCAGCTCTGCCACCTTGGAGTCCTTCTGCTCGGGCAGCACCTCAGCCATGACCTCGTCGACGCCGAGCTCGTCCGCCACCGCCTGGGCGACCTGGTGGGCGTCGCCGGTGATCATCACCACCCGAACCCCCTCGGCGTGCAGCGAGTCGATCGTCGCCCGGGACTCCGGACGCACCGCGTCCTCGAGCGCGAGCGCGCCCACGACCTTGCCGTCGTCGATCACCGCGAGCGCCGTTGCGCCCCTGTCGCGCCACGCCTCGACCTTCCCGAGGATCGACGCGGGGAGCTCGAGCCCGCGTTCGTCGAGCATCGCCGGCCCGCCCACGGCGACGCGCCGGCCGTCGATCTCGGCCTCGACGCCGCGGCCCGCGATCGACCGGAATCCCGATGCCTCGGGTACCCGGCCTCGGTCGCGCCCTGCGGCGACGGTCGCCCGGGCGAGGGGATGTTCGCTCTCGCCCTCGACCGCGGCGGCCAGCAGCAGGACCGCGTCTTCGTCGCCGTTGGTCGACGCGACGTCGCGCACGGTGTGACGGCCCTGCGTCAGGGTGCCGGTCTTGTCGAAGAGCACCGTGTCGACCGTGCGCATGCGTTCGAGGGCCAGGCGATCCTTCACGAGGATGCCGTTGCGGGCCGACATCGCGGTCGACAACGAGATCACGAGCGGGATCGCGAGGCCGAGCGCGTGGGGGCAGGCGATCACGAGCACCGAGACGCTGCTCTCGATGGCCTGGTCGGCATCGTCGGCGAGCATCCACGAGATGAACGTGACGATGCCCGCTAGGAGCGCCACGAAGAAGAGCACGGCGGCCGCACGGTCGGCGAGCGCCTGCGCCCTGGAGCTCGACGCCTGCGCGTCGGCCACGAGCCGGCGGATGCCGGCCAGCGCCGTGTCGTCGCCGACCGCGACGACCCGGAGCCGGACCGAGGAGTCGGTCGCGACGGTGCCCGCGACGACATGGTCGCCGGGGGCCCGGTCGACGGGTCGCGATTCCCCCGTGATCATCGACTCGTCGAACGCGGCCTGGCCGCTGTCGATGACGCCGTCGGCCGGCACGCGTCCCCCCGGCCGAACCAGCACCAGATCGTCCGGGCGCAGCTCGGTGATGGCCACCTCTCGGGTGCCCGCGCTCTCGACGCGTTCGGCCATGTCGGGAAGGAGCGCGGCGAGCGCGTCGAGGGCGCTCGACGCCTGTCCGATGGCCTTCATCTCCTGCCAGTGGCCGAGCAGCATCACGTCGATCAGCAGTACGAGCTCCCACCAGAAGTCCAGGTCGAGCAGGCCCGCCTCGGTCGCGATGCTCGATGCGAACGCCACCGTGATCGCGAGCGAGATCAGCAGCATCATGCCCGGGGCTCTGTCGCGGAGCTCGTTCCAGCCCCCCTTGAGGAAGGGGGTACCGCCGTAGACGAAGACGGCCGTGCCGAACACCAGCGGGATCCAGCGCTCGCCCGGAACGTCGGGCGCGGTGTAGCCGAGCAGGTCCTGCAGCATCTCCGACCAGATCAGGACGGGAACGCTCAGGAGCAGGCTGAGCCAGAAGCGGTCGCGGAACATCGCGACGCTGTGCCCCGCGTGGGCGTCGTGCCCCGCGTGGGCGTCGTGCCCCGCGTGGGCGTCGTGCCCCGCGTGGGCCGCCTGGGCCTCGCTCTGCCGCGGGTCGGCAGCCTCGTCGGTCATCCGATGGTGGTCGTGGGACATCTCCGTCCTCGGAGCTCGGGGACCCGCCGCGTGCGGCGGGCGACATCAGCCGACGGCTTTGATGATCTCCTCGCTGAGCTGCGTGAACTGCTGCAGGTGCGCGACCCTGTCGTTCTTGAGCTTCTCCACGAATGCTCGGTACTCGTCGCCGCGCCCCTGCCGTTCGTAGAGGTGCCGCGGCTGGAGCTTCTCGTCGTCGTCGATGCCCGGAACCGCCGAGGCGACCTCATAGCCGAAGTCGGGATCCTCTTCGAACGAGATCGTGTGCTCGGCGATGCCTTTCACGCATGCGGAGGTATCGGGGATGCGCAGCTTCTTCGAGCGTTCGTCGTCGTCCTTGCCGCCGACCCGCCCCGTGTTCAACAGGTAGGTCTCGATCGGATGCGTGGCCAGAAGCTCGAGCAGCCGATTGCCCTGCAGTCCGTGGGGGAGCGGGAAGAACGGATTGGTGCCGGGGACCCGCAGGAACTTGCCCTCCTCGGCTGCCCCACCCGCCGAGGTGCCGGTCGTCTCGCCGAGCATGAAGAACGCAGCCGCATGCTGCTGATCGAGTTTGGCGACCGCCGGGATGACGTTCTCGTTCCGATTCAGGATCAGCAGGTAGTCGACGGGCCCGACCTCGCGGGCGTCCCCATAGGCCAGCAGATCCTGCATCTCGAAGACCGACCGACCGTTCTTCGTGTAGTGCTCGTCGAAGAAGTCGACGGTGCCCGCATCGTCCATGGACACGTTCTCGAGGTAGGCCGACGGCTTCGTGACGGCGGCGTGGATCGAGGGCTCGAACTCGGGGTCCAGGCCGAACGTCTTGGCGAAGCATCCGTTCTCGGTGCCGTAGGCGCGTCCCCCGGGCATCAGGCCGACGAAGTCGTCTTGGATCGGGAGCGAGCCGTTCTGCGTCGTGAACGTCGTCGTCGTCTTCCCCGTGCCCGACAGGCCGATGATCATGAACACCTTGTCGCCGTGGGCCGTCGGGACCACCTTGAGGCCGGCGTGTAGGGCGAGTCCGCCCTTGTTGTAGACGATGTCGTTCCACATGCGCAGGCCGCCCTTCTTGGACTCACCGAAGTAGTCCGAGTTCAAGACGCGCGTCACGTAGTTGTCGAGGTCGACCGCGATCACCCGGTCGTCGGGGTATCCGGGAGCCGGCAGGCCGGGCGTGTAGATCACCTGCACCTGAGGGTCGGCTCCATCGCTGCGCTCGAAGTAGAGCTTCTGTTGCATGCCCGCGATGTTGGCGTAGCGCTTCTCCATCAGGAGCCGAGCCGCGCTGCGCATGTCCGGATCGTTCCCGATGTAGCCGTCGATCTGGATCATGTCGTGTTCCGCGATGTACCGATCCTGCGCCGCTGCGATCGCGTCGTACTCCTCGCGGGTCATGGTCTTGCCGCTGGACTCGCGGCCGACGACGTAGGTGCTGCCGGCGCTGCGTGAGAGGGCCTTCGTCCGTGTGTTGGTGTTGCCGAATTCGGAGATGCGTGTTTCGGGCATCTCCTCGGTGAAGCCCTTGAGCTCTTCGGGCGTGGGATCGACGAGAACCTCTGCCACGGGTGCGGCCTCCTCGCGAGGGGTCGGGGTCGGTGCGCTTCGTGTCTCGAGACGTACGTAGCGATCCAGTGTATCGAACCCTGATGCGGCCTCATCGTTCAACGGGAGGAGGGCCGTCCGCAACTGGGAAGGAACGAGAGGCCTGGTTCCGGAGGAACCGACGCGAGCGGAGGCGGTCAGGCGGAGCGGGGGATCCGAGTGACCTTGCCGCCCTTGATGCACGAGGTGCACGCGTTGACGCGCCGCGGCGTGCCGTCGACCAGGGCGCGCACACGCTGGACGTTGGGGTTCCAACGCCGATTGTTCCGCTTGTGCGAGAAGGTCACGGCCTTGCCGAAGAACGGCTTCTTGCCACAGATGTCGCAGACGGCTGCCATAGCCAGACGAGGCTACCAGAGGCCCCACCGGGGGAGGTTCACCGACGTCCCGTGGGAGCCGCCGGTCACGAGGTGATCGCGCCCAGATGCTCGTCGAGGGCGCTCCGGCTCAGCTCACCGTCGACCTTGGCGACCTGGTTCCCGTCGGCATCGAAGAAGACGGTCACGGGCAACCCGAAGCTCCCGAGGTCGGTGCGGATCGAGGCGTCAGGATCGAAGAGCGACGGGAACGGCACCGAATGGTCGGCGATGAAGGCCTCGGCTCCCGAACGAGAGTCGAGCGTGTCCACGCCGAGGAACTGCACGCCGGCTTCCTCGACCGCTGCGGCCGAGAGCATCGGCATCTCGCGTTCGCAGGGCTCGCACCACGAAGCCCACAGGTTGACGACCACCGGTGTGCCACGCAGACCGTCGAGCAGGGATCGGAAGGCATCGGCATCGGCATCGGGCAGCGCCGAGACCGTGTCGGGAAGCCCCTCGACGCCCTCGACGGCCAGGATCGCCGGCGAGGGAGATGAACCGGTGCCCGAGGAGGTCGCGTCGTCATCGCGGACCGCGAGCGCGATCGACCCCGCGATCACGATCGCCGCGACCGCGGCCGTGAGGAAGAGGGCCTTGCGTGACACCGTTCCATGCTAGAGGCAGCGGCGGTCCCGTCGGGGTCGCGTGGTACAACCCCACGATGAGCGGCGCCGGCCTCAGCCTCGCCTCGCCGGTCCTCGAGATCGACCGGAAGCTCGCGACGCGACGTGCCGGGTTCAGGACCAAGGGCGGTCCTGCCTTCGAGGTCCTCGCCGAGAGCTCGTTCGAGATCCGTTCGGTCGGCGACCTGTTGCACCACTATCCGCGTCGCTACATCGACCGGTCGCGGGTGGAGCCGATCCGTGACGTGAAGATCGGGGCCTACGTCACCGTGATCGGCCTCGTGCAGAAGGTGCGCAAGCGGCAGACGCGCCGGCGTCAGACGATGGTGACCGTCACGGTCGGCGACGGCTCCGGGTACCTGGACCTCGCGTTCTTCAACCAACCGTGGGCCGCGAACATCTATCGAGAGGGGGCCGAGGTCGCGGTCTCGGGCTCGGCCACGTTGTACCGGGGTCGCCTGCAGCTCGCCCAACAGGAGGTCGAGGTGCTCAGGGGCGGCGACGCCGATCTCGTGCACACGGCCCGGATCACGCCCGTGCACCCGGCCACCGACGGCATCACCGCGCGCACGATCCGCGAGCTCGTGCATCGGGCGATCGAGCGGCTCGGCCCGATCGCCGATCCGATGCCCGAGGAGATCGTGCGGGTCGAGCGGCTGGGCTCGTACGACCGGGCGTTGCGCGACATCCACTTCCCGGCCGACGACGCAGCACTCGAGACGGCGCGGGAGCGCCTGAAGTTCGACGAGCTGTTCACCCTCGAGCTGGGCGTGGCGTTCCGGAAGCATCGGGTGGAAGCCGAGAGCGCGGGGGTCGCCCATGATCCCGACGGGCCTCTCACCGACCGGTTGCTGGCCTCGATCCCGTTCGAGCCGACCGGCGCACAGCGTCGGGCCATGCACGAGATCGGCGAGGCGATGAGCAGGCCGAGGCCCATGAACGTGCTGCTGCAGGGTGACGTCGGGTCGGGGAAGACGCTGGTCGCGCTCCATGCCGCGCTGATCGCGATCGGATCGGGGCATCAAGCGGCGATCATGGCGCCGACCGAGGTGCTCGCCGGCCAGCACCTCCGTTCGGTACAGGAGCTGCTCGAGAACATGGGCGCCGTGCCGTTCCTGGAATTCGCGACCTCGCGACGGGTCGCGTCCGACGCTCAGGCGTCGTTGCTCGACGCCCTCGCCGAAGAGGGCTCCTCATCGGCGGCCGAGGCCACGTTGACCTATGCCCTGCTCACCGGGGCGGTGACCGGCAAGGATCGCGGCAGGATCGTCGACGCCGTCGCCGACGGCAGCCTCGACCTGATCGTCGGCACGCACGCCCTCGTGCAGGAGTCGGTCTCGTTCGCCGACCTCAGCCTGGCGGTCGTCGACGAGCAACATCGGTTCGGCCTCCATCAGCGAACCGCCTTGCAGCGCAAGGGTGGTGAGGTCGACATGTTGATCATGACCGCGACGCCCATCCCGAGGACGCTCGCGCTCACGTACTACGGCGACCTCGACGTCGTCGTGCTCGACGAGCTGCCTCGGGGGCGGCAACCCACCATCACCCGGGAGGCTCGGTCGGCCACCCAGAGGGCGGCGGCGTACGAGCTCGTTCGCGACCAGGTCGAGGAGGGCCGCCAGGCCTTCGTCGTCTGCGCCGCGATCGACGAGGGCAACCGGACCCAGGTCAAGGCGGCCGAGGCAGAGGCAGAGCGCCTGGCGACCGAGGTCTTCCCCGAGCTGCGGATCGAGCTCCTCCACGGCCGCATGCGCCCGAAGGACAAGGAGGCGGTCATGGAGCGCTTCCGCTCGGGGGAGGCCGATCTGTTGATCTCGACGACCGTGATCGAGGTCGGTGTCGACGTGCCCAACGCCACGGTCATGCTCGTCGAGAACGCCGAGCGGTTCGGGCTTGCGCAGCTCCATCAGCTCCGGGGTCGCATCGGTCGCGGCGCCCATCCCGGCACGTGCATCCTGTTCGACGAGTCCGAGGAGTCCAACCTCGAGGCGAGGGCTCGGATCGACGCCATGGTCCGCACGACCGACGGCTTCGAGCTCGCCGACGAGGATCTGCGGTTGCGCGGCGAGGGCACGTTGTTCGATACGAAGCAGTCGGGCATGCCGGACCTTCGACTCGCCCGGCTCGCCGAGGACATGATGCTCGTGGTCCGCGCCCGCCAGCGCGCCTTCGCCGCGATCGACGAGGACCCGTCGCTCGAGCGTCATCCGGAGCTGCTCGACGAGCTCCGCCACCGGTTCGAGAGCTCGATCGACTGGCTGTTCCGCTCGTGAGAGAGGCCGAGACCGGCCGGCCGTGACGGCGTCGGTACGCTGGCTCGATGCGCATCATCGCCGGCTCCGCCAAGGGTGTGCGGCTCGCACCCGTGCCCCCCTCCGTCCGCCCGATCTCCGACCGGGCGCGCGAGGGGTTGTTCTCGAGCATCGGGCCGGACGCCCTGGTCGGCGCGACCGTATTGGATCTGTTCGCGGGCACCGGCGCCGCGGGCATCGAGGCCCTCTCTCGCGGCGCCGCGCACGCCTCGTTCGTCGACCGGGCCCCGGCCGCCGTCGACGCGATCAAGCGGAACCTGGCGATCGCGAAGCTCAAGGAGCGAGGAGAGGTCCATCCCTCCAAGGTCGCTCGGTTCGTGGGCAGGGACGATCGGCCGGGTGCCCCCTACGACCTGGTGATCTGCGATCCGCCGTACGATCTCGAGGGGCCCGAGCTGGACGGCGTGTTGCGTGACCTGGCCCACGGCTGGCTCCGAGACCGACGATCGACGGTCGTCCTGACCCGTGGTCACAAGAGTTCCATGCCTGTCATTCCGCTACACTGGGCCGTCGCGAGGCAGCTTCGCTACGGTGACACCCTCGTGATCCTGTTCCGCCCGGAGGGATCCGCCTGACACCTGGAGGTTCGATGGGCCTGACCGCCCTGTGTCCGGGGACGTTCGACCCCGTCACCAACGGTCATCTCGACATCATCGACCGCGCGAGCGAGACGTTCGAGACCGTGGTGGTGGCGGTGCTCGAGAACCCCGCGAAACGACCGATGTTCACCGTCGAGGAGCGCATCGCGATGCTCGAGAAGGTCTGCGCCGACATGTCCGGGGTCGAGGTGACCTCGTTCGACGGCCTGCTGGTCGACTTCGCGCGGCGGCGCAACGACGCGGTGATCGTGAAGGGCCTCCGGGCCGTCTCCGACTACGAGTTCGAGATCCAGATGGCTCAGATGAATCACCGGCTCGCGGGTGTCGAGACGCTGTTCATGCCGACGAACCCGTCGTGGTCCTTCCTGTCGAGCTCGCTCGTGAAGGAGGTCGCGCGGTTCGGTGGCGACATCGAGGGTCTGGTGCCCGACGAGGTCCGAACCCGCCTGCACGAGCGTTTGGAGGAGGGGCGCTGATGGATATCACCGCCCGGCTCGCGCACCTCGACGAGATGGTCCGCGAAGCCAAGGCCATGCCGCTGTCGTCGTCGGTGCTGGTCAATCGCGACGAGGTGCTCGAACTGATCGGCGAGATGCAGGAGGCGCTCCCCGACGAGATCAAGCAGGCGCGTTGGATCGTCAAGGACCGCGAAGATCTGCTCGCCAAGGCACGCGTCGACGCCGAGAGCATCGTCGAGCGGGCCAGGAACGAGCAGCTGAACATGGCCCGTCACGAGGAGGTGCTCTCGAGGGCCGCCGAGGAGTCGCAGCGCGTGTTGGCGGAAGCCGATGAGCAGGCGCGCTCGATGCGGCGGGAAGCCGAGGAGTACGTCGACTCGAAGCTCGCCCAGTTCGAGATCGCACTGCGCCGGATCCTCGAAGACACGCAGGTCTCATCCCGGGCGTTGGCCAAGACCCTCGACCAGGTCGAGGTCGGCCGCGAGAAGCTCCGAACACCGGGCACCGTCGCCGCCCAGGAGTTCGGGGAGCCCGCCGCGGAACCCGTGACAGCCGAAGCGGGACGGCACCGGCCCGAGACACAGCTCTACGACGAGGAGGAGCGATGATCCCGGCGATCGACGTCACCGATCTCATCGGGCGTCCCGGAGCTTCGAAAGAGCATCGCGTCGACTCGCCCATCGAGGGTCTCGGCACCGAGCTGGCCCGGGTTCGTGACGACGTGCCGGTCGAGGGTGACCTGCTCTTGGAGGCGTTGGTCGAGGGCATCCTCGTCTCGGGCACGCTCGGAGCGACGCTCGCGCTGCGGTGCGCCCGTTGTCTCACCGAGTTCGAGCAGCCCTTCGAGGTCACGGTGCACGAGCTGTTCGTGCCCGAGCCCGAACCCGACGGCGACGACTACCCACTCGACCGCGAAGGCTTCCTCGAGCCCGACCAGATGGTGCGCGACGCGATCGGCGTCGAGCTGCCGTTCTCTCCGCTCTGCCGCCCCGACTGCCAAGGCCTGTGCCCGGTCTGCGGCGGCGACCGGAACCTCGGAGAGTGCCCAGGACACGCCGAGATCGACCCGAGGTGGGCGGCGCTCGAGCAGCTCGCGCCCATGCTCGACGAGAACTGATCGGCGACGGAGACGAAGGAGCGAACCGATGGCGGTACCCAAGAAGAAGCAGAGCAAGTCGCGCGGGCGCAAGCGGGCCGCGAACTGGAAGGCCTCGGCCCCCGCCTACGCCGAATGCCCGCAGTGCAAGCAACCGAAAACCTCGCACCGAGTGTGCGCCAACTGCGGCTACTACGCCGGGCGTCAAGCGATCGAGGTCGAGTAGTCGGCGTGGCCGAAGCGCTCGACGACGCCCGGGACGAGGCGCAGGCCGAGGCGCGTGCCGGGGCGGTGCGGCCACTCGAGTCCCTCGATCCGGCGCTCGGGGTCACGTTCGATGATGCATCGCTACGCCTGGCCGCACTCACACACCGTTCGTTCGCGTTCGAACGCGGACTCACCGTGACCAACGAGCGCCTCGAGTTCCTGGGCGACTCCGTCCTCGGGCTGGTCGTCACCGACATGGCGTACACGGCCTATCCGGAGATGCCGGAGGGAGCCCTCGCCAAGTTGCGCGCCGCGATCGTGAACATGGGAGCACTCGCCGACGTGGCGCGTTCCCTCGGGCTCGGTGACGTCGTGTTGCTCGGCAAGGGCGAAGAGCTGAGCGGCGGCCGCGACAAGTCCTCGATCCTGGCCGACGCCCTGGAGGCCGTGTTCGGTGCGATCTACCTGGACCGTGGTCTCGCCGTGGCGACCGAGCTGATCGAGCGTCTCTTCCGTCCACGCATGGAGGCGTACGTACGGGGCGAGGGCGACCGCGACTACAAGACGATCCTGCAGGAGCTCGCATCGCAGGCCCTGCGCTCGATGCCTGAGTATCGGCTCGAGGACCGCGGCCCCGACCACGAGAAGGAGTTCACCGCCACCGTGCACCTCGGCGGCGAGCCGATGGGAACGGGCGTCGGCCGGTCGAAGAAGGAGGCCGAGCAGCGCGCCGCCGAGGAGGCGTTCGCACGCATCTCGGAGCGCCTGGCGCCGGGCAGCGGGGCCTCGAGCAGGGAGGATCAGGGTGGAGCTGCCTGAAGTCGAAGTGATGCGACGCGACCTCGAGAAGGACGTCGTGGGACTCCGCATCAAGGAGGCCGAGGTCAAGAGCTCGAAGAACGCGATGCGGGTGATCCGGCGGCACAAGACACGGAAGGATTTCACGTCGCGCCTCGTCGGGCACAAGATCACGAAGGTCGAGCGGCGAGGCAAGTACATCCTCATGACCCTCGATTCGCAGGAAGCGCTGGTCGTGCACTTCGGCATGAGCGGCCAGCTCCAGCGCGGCACGGGCAGGGTGCCCATGGCGCCCCACACGCAGGTGGTGCTCACGTTCCAGCACCGTGGAGACCTGCGCTACGTCGATCCTCGCACCTTCGGAGAGCTGTTCGTGGCGTCGGCGGACGACCTCGGCAAGGTCAAGGAGTTGCAGCATCTGGCCATCGACCCGCTGGATCAGGTCTTCACGTGGCCGACCTTCCAATACCTCCTCGCCGATCGCGCTTCGAAGATGAAGCAACTCCTGATGGACCAGAAGTTCATCTCGGGTCTCGGCAACATCTACTCCGACGAGGTGCTGTTCCATGCCGGCATCCGGTACGACCGCATGAGCGACGATCTGTCCTCTCAGGAGGTTCGCCGTCTCTACCGCGCGATCCAGGAGGTGCTGCAGGAGGCGATCAAGCTCCGCGGCACGACCCTCGACGACGAGGCATACGTCGACCTGTTCGGGGAGCCCGGCGGATACCGGGCGGAGCTCAAGGTGTACGGGCGCGCCGGGCTGCCGTGCCGCCGGTGTCGTACCCCGATCGAGAGCGTGAAGATCTCACAACGCAGCTCGTTCTTCTGCCCGCAGTGCCAGAGCTAGCCGGCGCCTATCAGACGAGCTCTGCACCGGCGTCGCGCATGCGCGCCAACGCGGCCGCTCCGTCTCCCGGCTGCAGGTCGACGGCTCGCACGCCGTCGGTGATCACCTCGACCGGGTACCCGAGCATCCGCGCATCGAGCACGGTCTCCACCACGCAGTAGTCGGTCGCGAGCCCGCAGATCACGAGCCGCTCGACCCCCGCCGCGGTCAGCATCTCGTGCAGCACCGTGTCCCCCCGCTCGCCCGAGAGCGGGTCGCGCACGCTGAACCCGGAATATCCGTCCCGCCCGTCGTGACCCTTGCGCACGATCTCGTGATCGGCCACCAACAGGCCGGGATGGAACTCGGCTCCGCGGGTGTCCTCCACGCAGTGCACCGGCCAGATGCCGCCGTCGCGCTGGAAATGGGGCGTGTGCTCGGGGTGCCAGTCCTGCGTGTACACCACCAGCGCGCCGGAGGCGGCGGCCTTCTCCACCTCGGCGTTCACGGTGGGCACGATCGCCTCACCGCCGTCGACGTAGAGGCTACCGCCGGGGTCGGCGAAGTCGTTCTGCACGTCGACGACGAGCAACGCCGTCCGGTCGTCGTAGGTGGCCATCGCCGGCCAGCGTACCGGACGAACCGAGGCGGCTCGCAGGTCGCGTGGGATGACACGATGACGGGCGTGCGCAGGGTGCAGGTCCGGATCCGAGGCAGGGTGCAGGGCGTCTTCTTCCGGGTCTCGTGCGTCGAGCGCGCCGGGGCGCTGGGTGTGGGCGGCTGGGTGAGGAACGCCTTCGACGGGAGCGTCGAAGGCGAGTTCGAAGGCGTGCCGGAAGCCGTCGAGTCCATGATCGCCTGGTGCCGGGAGGGTCCGCCCGGAGCTCGGGTCGACTCGGTCGAGGTGCGGGACGAGCCGCCGACGGGGGAGCGGACCTTCCGCGTGGCTCGGTAGCCCACCTTCAGCGATTGAGAATCACAAGCCTGTTAGCATCCGCTGCACATGTTCCTGAGGTCGATCACGATCCGCGGGTTCAAGTCGTTCGCGGACAAGACGGTGCTCGAGTTCATCCCCGGCGTCTCCGTGATCGTCGGGCCCAACGGCTCGGGCAAGTCCAACCTCGTCGACGCGATCAGCTGGGCCCTCGGCGAACAGGGAGCCCGTTCCCTGCGCGGGGGGCACATGGCCGACGTGATCTTCGCCGGCACGCCGTCGCGACCCGCGCTCGGCATGGCCGAGGTGAAGCTCGTGATCGATAACTCCGCCGGCAAGATCCCGGTGCCGATGAGCGAGATCGAGGTCGCGCGCACGATCTTCCGCTCGGGGGACTCGGAGTACCGGATCAACGGCGAGGTCGTGCGCCTGCTCGACGTGCAGGAACTGCTCTCCGAGACCGGCATCGGTCGTGCGCTGCACACCGTGGTCGGGCAGGGGCAGCTCGAAGAGGTGCTGCTCGCCAGGCCCGAGGACCGCCGCAAGTACATCGAGGAGGCTGCAGGCATCGCCAAGCACCGCCGCAGGAAGGAGCGCGCCGAACGCAAGCTCGCGAACCTCGACCAGGACCTCCTCCGACTGGCCGATGTGCTCTCGGAACTGCGCCGGCAGCTGAAGCCGCTGCAGCAACAGGCACAGATGGCGACGAAGCACGAGACCCTCACCTCGGAGGCGGAGAGCCTCTCGCGCAACCTGGCAGCCGCCCGCCTCCGAGCGCTGCTTCGAGAGCGCGATCGGCGAGCGGAGTCCTGGCAGCGCGGGCTGGACGAACGTGGCGAGGCTCGTGAGCGGCTCGACGGGCTCGACGGCGAGGTCCTCGAGGCGGCCGACGCCCGAGCGACCGCATCCACGGCCCTGGCCGATGCCGAGCTCGCATCTCGTGCCACCACGGAGGAACGGCGCCGTGCCGAGCAGGCGTTCCGAGAGGCGGTGGAGCGCGAGGGCACCGCGCGCGAACGGTTGGCCTCGCAGGCGACGAAGGCTGCCCGCATCGACGCGGTCGACGACGAGATCGCGCGCGTCGGCGCCGAGCTGGGTCGGGTGGTCGCCGACCTCGAGCGCAGCGAGCGCGAGCTCGAAGCGGCCGAGACCGCGTTCCGCGAGGCGGAGCAGGATCGTGGGCACATCGAGTCGCTGCACCGGCGCGCGGGCGAGGAGGCGGCCGGGCGCCGCGCCGAGGTCGAAGCGTTGGAGCGGTCCCTCGCCTCGAGCGAGCGCGAGCGCGAGCGGGTCGCCGCCTCGTTGGCGTCGGTCCGTGAGCGGATCGCGGAAGCCCAGGCCGAACGCGCCGGTCTGGAAGCCGAGGTCGAGACGTTCGACGACGGGTCGGCGCCGATGAACGAGAAGCGTGCAGCGCTCGAGTCCGAGCGGCGTGGCCTGGTCGGCAGGATCGAGGAGCTCGACGATGTTCGTCGCCGCCACGAGGCCCGGCGCGATCTGCTCGAGGCGCGCCGACAGGACATCGAGGAGACGCCCGGGTCGCGTTTCCTCGATGCGCACAAGGGTCGAGCCATCGGTTTGCTCCGAGATCTCGTGGAGGTGGAACCGGGCCTCGAGCGTGCGCTCGCCGCTGCGCTGGGCTCGTTGGCCGATGCGGTCGTCTACGACGACGGAGAAGCCGCCCTCGCCGACGCACCCGAAGGTGACGGCGCGATCCTCGCGATCTCTGCGGGGGGACCGGTGCCGATGGGTCTGACGGGCGAGCGCAAGTTGCTCGCCGCCGTCGAGGCCGATCCGGCAGCCCGGGGCATCGTGAGTATGGTGCTCCGCGACGTCTACGTCGCGGCCGACGTCATCGAGGCCTCCGAGAAGCAGCGGCAGCACGGTTCGTCGTCGTTCGTCACCTCCGACGGGGTGCTCGTCGGCCCCGCGGTCATCCACACGGCGAGGGAAGCCGATGCCCGATCCCGAGAGATCAGGGCCGAGCTGCAGGTGGTGGTCCACGACCTCGCAGCCACGGTCAACGCGTTGAGACCCAAGCGGGAGCGCATAGCCGAGATCGCGGGGGAGATCGATTTCCTCCGCGACCAGATCGAGGCGGCCGACGCCGAGATCGTCTCGGTGGCAGAACGTCTCGCCGGCGTCGACCGGAGCCTGACGGGCATGAGGACCGAGGAAGCGTTGCACGGCCAGCGCCTCGCCGCGGTCGAGGACTCCGTCGCGCTGGCCCGGGAACGCCTGGCCGCACTGGCGCCGGCGGACGCCGCGCGACCGCCCGACCTCCCGCCCGTGCCGCAGCCGCCCATCTCGGCTCGCGTGGCGGTGGAGACCCTGCGACGAGACCGCTCGGCACACGACGCCCGGCTCGCCGCGCTGCGGAACGAGCGCGATGAGCTGTCGGCGCACGATCCGGTCGCGATGCGAGCCGAGCTCACGGCCGCCGAGACCGATCGAGCGGAGGCCGAACGCGAGGTCGCGCGCGCCGAGATCGCGGCGAACGAGGCCGCCGCGGTCCGCGACGTCGCCGCGACGGCCGAGCGCGAGGTCGCCGGGCGAGAGGCGGCCGTCAACAAGGCGTGGCGCGATGCGTCGACGGAGCTCGAACGGCTCCGCGAAGCCTACGAAGACGACGACCGGACGAGGGGCGACATCCAGCGGCGGATCCGAGAGGCGGAACGATTGATCCGCGAGGGTCACGGGGCCGACCCGACGGCGCTCGTCGGGGAGCTGTCCGACGACGACTCCGTCGAGGCGCTCGAGAAGCGTTCCGAGCTCGTGCAGCGCCGCCTGGCCCTGCTCGGTCGAGTGAACCTGCTCGCTACCGGGGAGTTCGAGGCCATGCAGGAGCGCCACGACTTCATGGCCCGGGAGCTCGACGACGTCAAGCAGGCGCGCCGCAATCTGCTCGAGGTGATCGCGCAGGTCGACCGCGAGATCACCGAGGCGTTCACCGCCGCGTACCGCGATGTCGCCTCGCAGTTCGAACGGCTGATCGCGGACCTGTTCCCGGGCGGGTCGGGCAGGCTGGTGCTCACCGATCCCGCGGAGCCGTTGACGAGCGGGATCGAGATCGAGGCTTCTCCGGGCCGTAAGCGCGTGAAGCGCATCTCGCTGCTCTCGGGCGGCGAGCGGTCGCTGACCGCCATGGCGTTCCTGTTCGCGATCTTCACCGCCCGGCCTTCGCCGTTCTACCTGATGGACGAGGTCGAGCCGGCGCTCGACGACGTGAACCTCCATCGGTTCCTGCGTCTCGTCGAGGGGTTCGCACGCGAGTCGCAGGTGCTGATCGTGACGCACCAGAAGCGCACGATGGAGGTCGCCGCGATGATGTACGGCATCTCCCTGAGCAAGGACGGCACGACCAAGGTGGTCGCGCAACGGCTCGATCGACAGACGCCGCTGGAATCCGACGCGCGGCTCGAGGGCGAGCGGGAGGCTGCCGCCGCCGCCTTCGCCCCTCAGACCTCGGCCGACGACGAGCCGGTGATCGAGGTGCCGGAGGGCGAGCCGGTCGGCTAGCCTCCGCCAGTGGAACTCGGCGTCGTCGTCTTCGCTGTCCTCGCGGTCGTGGCGATCGTGGCGTTCGGCGTGCTCCGGTCGTCGCGGCGCGACCGCCTGCGGGAACTGGAACGCGAGACGCATGCGGCCGAAGGGCACGTCCGGCGGCCGGCGCCACTGCATCCGGCCGGACAGCGCCCCGAGCCGACCAGGCCGGAACCGGGACCGTCGGGGGGCGTCTTCCGGAAGGAGGGGCTCGGGGCCAAGGTCAAGCGGTTGTTCCGGGGGGCCCCCGCCGACGACACCTGGGCCAAGCTCGAGGACCTGCTGGTCAAGGCCGACGTGGGCCCCAAGGGTTCGGCCGATCTCGTCGGTCGCGTGAAGTCACGCGTCGCGGCGGGGGGCGACCCGGTCGCGCTGCTCCACGACGAGATCGTCGACGTGCTCGGGCCCGACGAGCCCCTGCACCTGCCGACCGGACGACCGGGCGTGATCTTGGTCGTCGGGGTGAACGGCACCGGCAAGACCACCACGATCGGGAAGCTCGCCAAACGCCTTGCCGGGGAAGGGTTGCAGGTGAGCCTCGCTGCCGCCGACACGTTCCGAGCCGCTGCCGGTGAGCAGCTGGAGGTCTGGGCGACGAGGGCCGGTGCCCACCTCGTGGGGCAGGAGCGGGGCGCCGATCCCGGCGCCGTCGTGTTCGACGCCGTGAAGTCGGCGACCGCACGCGGGGCCGACGTTCTGATCGTCGATACGGCCGGGCGACTGCACACGAAGACTCCCTTGATGGACGAGCTCGGCAAGGTCAAGCGCGTGATCGAGAAGGCGGGCACGTCGGTCGACGAGACCCTGCTCGTGCTCGACGCCCAGACGGGGCAGAATGGCATCGCACAGGCGAGGGCGTTCACCGAGGCGGTCGAGGTGACCGGCGTGGTGCTCACGAAGACCGACGGATCGGCCAAGGGCGGCATCGTGTTGGCCGTGCGGGAGGAGCTCGACGTTCCGATCCGCTTCGTCGGGGTCGGAGAAGGGGCCGACGACCTGCGGCCGTTCGAGGCGACGGCGTTCGCGGAACGGTTGCTGTCCGACTGACGCAGCCGGGCGGAAACATCCCGGCGGAAGGGGTTTCAGCGGTGTCCGACGGGAGGATCCTGATCGTGGAGGACCACCCCACGATGCGCGAGGCCATGCGCCTGGTGCTCGAGGGGGAGGGCTTCGAGATCGAGGAAGCCGCCGACGGGCAGCGTGCCCTCGAGATGGTGCGTGACGACCCGCCCGATCTGGTCTTCCTCGACATGCACATCCCCGGGTCGAGCGGAGCGGAGGTTCTGGCCGAGGTGCGCGCGGACCCGGTCACGGCCGGCGTTCGGGTGATCATCGTCACGGCCGACGGTGAAGAAGGCCGGGAGCGAGCGATCGCGATGGGGGCCGACGACTACTTCACGAAGCCGTTCAGCCCCATCACCTTGCTGCACACAGTGGAGCAGGTGCTCAGCGCGCCGCCGCACGAACCGGGAGCCTGAGCCGGAACGTTGCGCCGCCGCCCGGCGTCGCATAGGCGGTGATGTCGCCGCCGAGCGCCTCGGCCAGACGCCGGGCGATCGCGAGCCCCAGCCCCGAGCCTTCGGCCGACCGAGCGCCCTCGGTCGTGCGATAGAAGGGTTCGAAGACGCGATCCCGTTCCTGTGCGTCGATGCCGATGCCGTGGTCGATCACGGCGATGCCGATGCACCCGTCGCCGCCGGGGACGACCTCCAGGGTGACGACCGAGCCTTGGTCCGAGTACTTCAGGGCGTTCGTCACCAGATTCGTCAGGATCTGCCCGAGCCGGAGTGCGTCCGACTCGATCGTCGGGGGCGCGTCGGCCGAGACGCGGATCTCCACGCGCTCGCCACCCGGCAGGTCGCGCACGATCTGCTCCAGGGCCGGAACGAGCACGATGGATCCTTGCTCGATCGCGAGCGAGGCATCCTGGAGGCTCTCCATCGTGACGAGGTCGTCGGCCAGCCGGATCAGACGCTGGGTCTGCACGGAGATCACGTTCAGGAACTCGTCGATCTCAGCATCGGAGAGTTCGGAACGCCTGCGTTGCAGCATATCCACGAAGCCGCGGATAGCGGCGAGCGGCGCCCGCATCTCATGGCTCGTCACCGCGACCAGGCTCACGTCACGCAGATCGGACTCTGGCATGCCTCCCCCCGGGTAGAATCCTAGTCGGCGCGCACCGGGGGAGCCCGCAGCCGCGTCCATCCGATATCGACACGGGGACCGATGTTCGACACGCTCACCGACCGGCTCGACGGCACGTTCCGGAAGTTGCGATCCCGCGGGAAGCTCCATCCGAAGCAGGTCGACAACGCCCTGTCCGACATCCGAACGGCGCTCCTCGAGTCCGACGTGGCCGTCGAGGTGGTCGACGATTTCCTGGGCAGGGTCCGCGAACGCGCGCTCTCCGAGGAGGTCATGAAGAGCCTCACCCCGGGGCAACAGGTAGTGAAGGTCGTGAACGAGGAGCTCACCGTGACCATGGGCGGCGAACACACGCCGCTCGACCTCGGGGGCGGTAGGCCGAGCGTGATCATGATGGCAGGCGTGCAGGGGTCCGGGAAGACGACCGCCTGCGCGAAGCTCGCCAAGCACCTGAAGGCCAAGGGGAAGCGTCCGCTCTTGATCGCCGCCGATCTCGAGCGTCCCGCCGCGGTCGAACAGCTGCGCACGTTGGGACGCGAATGCGGTGTGCCGGTGTGGTCCGAGGGCAAGGATCCCGTCAAGCTCGCCAAGCAGGGCGTCAAGGAAGCCGATCGCCAAGACGCCGATGTGGTCATCATCGACACGGCCGGCCGGCTCCACATCGACCAGGAGATGATGAAGCAGGCACGCAGGATCAAAGACGTCACGAAGCCACAACACGTGCTGATGGCCGCCGACGCGATGACCGGGCAGGACGCCGTCGTGCAGGCCAAGGACTTCATGCGCGAGGTCGACACCACCGGCTTCGTGCTCACCAAGCTCGATGGCGATGCGCGCGGAGGCGCTGCGCTCTCGATCACCGCCGTCACAGGCCGCCCCGTGTACTTCGTCGGCACGGGGGAGAAGCTCGACGATCTCGAGGCGTTCCATCCCGACCGCATGGCCGGGCGCATCCTCGGGATGGGCGACGTGTTGACGCTGATCGACAAGGCGCAGGAGAAGCTCGACACCGCCGAGGCGCAGCAGGCGGCGGAGAACATCCTGAAGGGTCAGTTCACGTTCGAGGACTTCCTCGACCAGCTCCGGCAGGTGCAGAAGCTCGGCTCGATGGGCGACCTGCTCAAGATGCTTCCCGGCGTGCCCGGCGGCAAGAACGCGATGAAGGAGATGGCCGAAGCGGTCGACGAGGGAGAGCTGAAGCGTGCCGAAGCGATGATCCTCTCCATGACCCCGGCCGAGCGCCGGGAACCCGGTATCATCTCCGGGCCGCGCCGGCTGCGGATCGCGAATGGGTCCGGGGTCACGACCGCCGACGTCAACTCGCTGCTCAAGGACTTCGAGAGCGCGAGGAAGATGATGCGGACGATGATGGGCGGCAAGCGAACCCCCGGTCGGGTGCCGGGGATGCCGGGGACGATGAGGGTCCCGTCGGCGAAGGTGCCGAAGCGATAGACGAGGAACGAGGACGAGCACGACATGTCGACGAGGATCCGGTTGCGGCGGATGGGGGCGAACAAGCGTCCCTTCTACCGCGTCGTCGTGGCCGATCAGCGCTCTCCGCGCGACGGTCGCTTCATCGAGAACATCGGCAAATACCATCCGCTCGAGGAACCGAGCCTGATCGAGATCGACGAGGAGCGTGCCCTGCACTGGTTGCGGGTGGGAGCACAACCGAGCGATCAGGTCCGCAACTTGATGGTCAAGGTCGGCATCTGGGACGCGTTCGTGGCCGAACGCCCGAGCGCCGCCGGCCAGGTCAAGGTCCGCGAAGCCAGGACGGACGAGCCCAAGCTGTCGAAGAAGGCCCAGGCCAAGGCGGCGGCCGCCGCGGAGGAACCCGAGGCTCCTCCTGCGGCGTCCCCGGGGTCGGAGTCGACCGACGAGGCCGCATCGGAGGCCGTCCCCGAGGCGGTTGCTGCGGAGGCGCCCGACGCCGAGGCACCCGCCGACGCCGAGGCACCCGCCGACGCCGAGGCACCCGCCGACGCCGAGGCACCCGCCGAGGAGTAGGTCGCCATGCGGGAGCTCGTCGACTTCCTCGTGGCCGAGCTGGTCGACGACCCCGACGAGGTCGAGGTCACCGAGTCCGAAGACGATCGCGGGCTCCGTTACACGGTGCACGTCGCGCCCGACGACATGGGCAAGGTCATCGGGAAGGGCGGTCGCACCGCGAAGGCGATCCGACTGGTCGTCCGTGCCGCCGCCACACGTCAGGGCACGAACGCCTACGTCGACATCGCCGACTGAGGTGGCCGGGCCGACCGTCGTCGTCGGTCACGTCACTCGGGCGCACGGCATCCGTGGCGAGGTCGCGGTCGAGATCCGGTCCGACAACGAAGAGCGGTTCGCGGCCGGGACGCACGTGTTCCTGACCTCGGGCCGACGCCTCACGATCGCGCGGGCGCAACGCAACGGTGCTCGCCTGCTCGTCGCGTTCGAGGGGGTCGTCGATCGGTCGGGGGCGGAAGCGCTGCGGGGCGAGGTGCTCGTCGTGCCCGAATCCTGGCTGCCCGAGCTGCCCGACGGGGAGTACTGGCCCTTCCAGCTCGAGGGCTGTGAGGTCGTGACGGAGTCGGGGCGCGCCCTCGGCGCCGTGTCGCAGGTGATCGCGAACCCGGCGAACGATCTCTGGGTCGCGCACGCCGCCGACGGCACCGAGACCCTCGTGCCGGCGATCCGTGACGTGGTCGTCGACGTCGACCTCGCCGCACGCCGGATCCTCGTCCGCGACGTACCCGGGCTCACCGCCCCCGACGCCGACTGACGGGACGCATCCGGGAACGTCCCGCCTGCCTGCGGTGTAGGACAAGTATGCGCCGTGGGTTCGCACGTGCGACGGCCGTCCTGATCGCGGCCATGATCGTCGCCCCCGCTGCCGGGCCCGCGGCCGCCAAGCTGCCGCCCGTCGACGCGTCGGCACCGGTGGTCGTGCCCGTGGGGAGGCTCGTTCCGGTCGAGATGTGGTTCGTGGACCCCGACGGGGTCCCGCTCCCGGACGGCGAGACCGCCTCGTGGGTGCCGACACGGGTCGGGGGATGGATGTGGGCCTACCCGGCTCGACGGGGCAAGCCGGATCCCGGCCATCCAGGGATCAGGATCCCCCTCGGGTGGAGCGACGGACGGTACCGTGGCTCGTTCGTGCCGGACCTCGACGGGCCGTGGCTCGTGATTCCGTTCGGCGCGAACCATCGCATGCCGGATCCGCTCGGGCCCGCCCGGCCGATGAGTGTCCTCGTCCGATCGGTCGTCGGGTCGGCGGATGTCGGGACCAGCGCGACGGGCGGTGGCCCGGCATGGGCAGCGAGAGCGTTCGCGATCGCGGGTGCGCTCGGCGCGCTGTTGGCGATCGATCGGCGCGCCCGGGCGCGGTAGCCTCCGACCCGTGCGCATCGACGTCATCACGATCTTCCCCGAGCTCGTTACGGGACCGCTCCGCGAGAGCCTGCTGGGCAAGGCGGTCGAGGCAGGGGTGGTCGACGTTCGCGTGCACAACCTGCGGGACCACACCGAGGACCCTCACCGATCGGTCGACGACGCGCCGTTCGGAGGAGGACCGGGTATGGTGATGCGTCCCGATGTGTGGTTCCGGGCGGTCGACTCGCTCGGACCGGAGCGCGGCCGCACGATCCTCCTCTCGCCAGCGGGGCGCCGCCTCGATCAAGCCCTGGTGCGCGAGCTGGCGAGCGAGGCCCGTCTTACGCTGCTCTGCGGCCGGTACGAGGGGGTGGACGAGCGGGTCGTGGAGGGATTGCTGGCCGAGGAGATCTCGATCGGCGACTACGTGCTTTCGGGCGGGGAGTTGCCCGCGCTCGTGCTTATCGAAGCGGTGACCCGGCTCGTGCCGGGGGTGATCGGGAGCGAGGACTCCCACGAGCAGGACTCGTTCAGCGAGCCGGGCCTGCTCGACCATCCGCAATACACACGGCCGCGGACGTTCCGGGGCTTGTCGGTTCCGGAGGTGCTCCTCGGCGGGAATCACGCCGAGGTCGCGCGGTGGCGACGCGAGGCGGCCGAGGCGAAGACGCGCAAGAACCGGCCGGATCTCGTGCCGGGAGACCGTTCCTGAACGCTCCGCGGCGGCGGGAAGCCCGCTGGTAGACTCGTCTGCCGTTGCCATGAACAAGACCGATCTGATCGAGCAGTCCTACCTGCGCAGCGATATCCCGGAGTTCCGCCCCGGTGACACCGTCAGGGTGCACGTGCGGGTGGTCGAGGGAAGTCGCGAGCGGGTGCAGGTCTTCCAAGGTGTCGTGATCGCCCGCCAGCACGGCGGCCTGCGCGAGACGTTCACCGTGCGGAAGATCTCGTTCGGCGTGGGGGTCGAACGCACGTTCCCGATGCATTCCCCGTCGATCGCCAAACTCGAAGTCGTGAGCCGTGGGCAAGTGCGGCGCGCGAAGCTCTACTACCTTCGGGAGCTCCGCGGGAAGAAGGCCCGCATCCGGGAGCGTCGCATCGACGACGCGAAGCTCGCGGCGATGGAGGAAGCCGCCCGAGCGGCGGCCGTCGAGCCCGTCGGAGCCGACGAGCCTGAGGGCGCAGACGAGCCGATCGTCGCGGATGAGCCCGACGGCGCGCCGAGCGAGGCCGCCGCGGAACCGGCTGACGGCGAACCGGCGGAGGCCGACGAAGCGGATCCCGCCGACGAGGAGAAGGCCGAGGCCTGATCCGTGGGCGACGGGCCTTCTGGCGAGGCCGAGCCCACCGCCCCGTCGAAGGAGCGCCGGCGCGCTCGCCGGCTCGAGTTCGCAGCGCTCATCGCCATCGCGATCCTGCTGGCGATCCTGCTGAGACTGTTCGTGGTGCAGGCCTTCTCGATCCCATCGGCGTCGATGGTGCCGACGCTCCTTCCCGGCGACCGGATCCTCGTCTGTCGCGCGTGCATCCTCGTCGACGACATCGACCATGGCGACGTGATCGTCTTCGAGGGGCGAGACGGTGTCTC
>Ga0210115_1000069_pt1 | contig 23640 bp, 12 predicted proteins | sample MayberryNW_TuleB_2_FD_185526 | JGI IMG/M metagenome (GOLD analysis project Ga0210115, IMG submission 185526) | Wetland microbial communities from San Francisco Bay, California, USA, that impact long-term carbon sequestration - MayberryNW_TuleB_D2... | ecosystem: Environmental > Aquatic > Marine... | reverse complement strand
CCCGCCGAGACGTACAGCACCGGGCCTGCGACCAACAGTCCGCCCGTGCCGATGGACGAGTCGCTCACCAGAGTCGTTGGCGACCCGTCGGCTGGGTCGACCCGCCAGAGCGTGACGGGGTTCGGAGAGCTGTTGGCGCGTACTACGAGATACAGCCAATGCGCGTCGGCGGCGATCCCGAAGGCCTTGTGCCCCGCCGGGACTGTCAACAGCACCGCGGAGTCTCCGGTCACCCTGTCCACCCGGCGAACCTGCCGCCCGTAGGACCCGAGGTCCGAGTTCCCGGACGTGACGTACAAGTAGCCGTCCGCGCCGACCGCAAGCGACCGCCAGGACTGCGAGGCCGGGAAGCCCAACGTGGACGTCGCCCCCGTCGCCAGCGACGTGCGCCGAACCACGCGTTCTCCGGTGCCGTTGGTCTGCAGCGTGACCGAATACAGGTAGTGCCCGTCGCTGGTCAACGACACCACCTGGCAGAACTTCACGTTCGCCCCGACCGGCGCGTCCTGGGCCTGGCAGGACCCCGTCCCTCCGGGCTGCCCAGCCAGAACCGAACTCGCCCCGTCCGCCAGCGACACCTTCATGATCGCGTCCGCCGCACCCACATAGGCGTACCGGCCGACCACCACGACCGCCGACGGCGTCTTGAACGACGCGCCCGTCCCCGTCCCCGGGCTGGTCACCGAACTCCCCGACCCGGCAAGCACCGACGCCTGGCCGTTCAGCACCGGCACCGCGTTACCCACCGCCGGCAACTGCCCGAATGGCAGTTCGTCTCCCTCGGCGACCGCCCGCAGCCGGTGATTCGTCTGGTCGACCACCACCAGCCCGGAGCCGTCACCGCCTACGGCCGTGACGGCTCCGAACCAGGCGTCCGTGCCGGTCCCGTCCAGATGGCCCGGCGAGGCACCAGCCAGCACTGTGCGCTGCCCATCCGACACCTTGTACCGGGCCAGCGCGGGTGAACCGGCCCGACCGGCGTACAGGAAACCGCCCGCGGCATACAGCTCCCCCGCGTCCAGACTCGAGTCCGTCGCGACCGTCGTCGACGACCCAGTCGCCGGATCCACCCGCTGAATCGTTTCCCCGCCGGAACCGTCGCGCACAACAACGAACAGATCATCCCCATCGGCCGCGATCCCCAGCGCCCGACCGTTCGTGAACGATGCCACCAACGACGACGCACCGGTCACCGGATCAACCCGGAGCACCTGATTGTTGGAACCGAAAGACAGATTGCCCGTCGTCAGGAACAGGTCACCGTCCTCGCCCACAACCAGCGACCGCCAGTACGAGGAAGACGCCAGGCCAAGTGTCGCGGTAGCCCCTGTCGCCAACGAGGTGCGGCGCACCACCTGCGCGCCGTTCGAGGACGACAACTGCGACACCGAATACAGGTACTCGCCATCGGTCGTCAGCGACTCGATGAAGCAAAACACCACATTGGCGCCCGCGGAAGAGTTCAGCGCCGAACACGACCCCGACGTTGAACCCGGCTGCCCCGCCAAGACAGTCACGACACCGCCGTCCAAGGACACCTTCGCAATCGCATCTGCGGTCGCCACATACGCGAACCCATCCACCACCACGACCGACGACGGCCGATTGAACGAGGCGGCCGTTCCTGTCCCTGCAGCAGTCGACGCCGCCCCCGAGCCGGCCAAAGTCGACACTGAGCCAACCGGCCACAACCCCGGAACGCGACCCTCGTCATCGGCGACCACCAACGTCAAACGCGGCCTACCTGGTTCAAGCTGGCCTGGGGACTCCGGAACGGTGGCCACCGCCGACAGGACCAGCGCGCCCAGCACCCAGCCCAATACCCCGCGGCGCAGGATCGATGTTCCCGCTCCGGCCCGTACAGCCCAACCGAACACGTTCGACCGCCCCGTTCGACCTCAGTACCCCTGCGTCCCGGGGCCAGTTGGCGCCCGCACTAGGCTGGACCGTAGGTCAGAAGGACCGAGCGATCAGGCGCTACTCAGGGCTTTACCGAATTCATACCAACTCGGTCACAAGACGCGCTGGACTGAAGCCGCGGCAAATCAGGCTACGACTGCGACCGCGGGTCGTCGGGCTCGAAACGTCGGCTCTCCGAAGCCGAAGCCGAAGCCGAAGACGCAGAGCTGCGTCCGGCGCTGCGACGGGTCCGCTCGACATGATGTGTCCCTGCGGAATCGGGTCTTCACCAACCGATCGCTGGTCGGCTCCTGCGCGAAAGGGCACCGGCTCCCTGCGTTCCTGCCGGTGTCGTCCCTGTTGCCGGATTGGTCACAGAGATGGTCACGGGAACCACCGGAAAGGCACAGTCTGCGGAGGACGGCCCCGGACGTGATCATGTCTTTGACCTGCAAAGATGCCGAGCCGACTGGACCAGGATGGACGCTCATGGACACGCCTCGTCGGAGTTCAAATCCCACCGCCACCGCCCTCCTCTGGCGGCGTCTCCGCAGGTCACAGCCTCGCGGAGCGCCGCCAGAGCTGCGGGCACCAGCCCATCCCGTGGCCGCGAAGATCACCCGGGTGAGGTCGGCCCGGGTGATGACCCACCCGCATCAGCGCCGGACCATGACCGCGGGGGGAGGGCGGCGCCGGTCCCACCGGCCAGGGAGGGCCTGTGACTGGCATCAGCGGAACCGGCGGGACCGGGACGACCTACCCGATCGTGTTCATCGGCGATGTCGCCGAGCTGCTCGTGGGCGCGTTCGACCCGCCGTCCGCCGCGGCGGGGAGCAGCCCGGCGACGACGGACGGCGACGTCGCCCTGCGCGAGGTCGTGGACCGGCTGCGGGCCGGAAGCCGGACCGGCAGCGCCCGGCGTGGGACGGCGCGGACGGAGCCTGAAGGGCGTGACCTGCCGGCCTCCTGATCAAGCTCCCGCCGGAGGACGTGCCACCGCCTCCACCGCGGCCGTGACGGTCCCGTGGAAGTGGTCGGGCCCGATCAGCTCGACCAGGCCGAGCCGGTCCATCGTGGCCTCCAGCGGGTCGGTCGCCTTAGCGATCTCGAGGCTGACGTTGCGCGCCGACAACCCGTCGTGGACCTCGCGGAGCCCGGTCGCGGCACTGGCGTCGATGTCCGGCACGCCGGCCATGTCGAGCACCAGGTGCCGGGTCGGCCCCGGCGCCGCGTCCACGGCGGCCCACACCCGCCGCTTGAAGAAGTGCACGTTGGCGAAGAACAGCCGGTCGGAGAACCGGTAGATCACCACGCCAGGGGTGACCGCGGCCGTCGTGTCGTGGTCGACGTCGGCGTAATGCCGCTCGGCCGTCGACCAGCCGAGCACGGCGTCGTTCGGCCGGGCGACCCGTCGGACGACGTCGAGCAGGGAGAGCACCACGGCAGCGACCAGAGCCTCCAGCACCCCGACGTTGACCACGGTCAGCACCGTGAGCACGGCGATCGCGAGCTCGGCCCGGCTGCTCCGGGCCAGGGACCGCCACTGGTCGGGGTCGAGCAACCTGACCGCGCCGGTCACGATGATGGCCGCGAGCGTGGCGTCCGGCAGGTACCGGATGGGTTCGGTCAGCAGGAGGAGGACCACGAGGATGGAGCAGGACGCCACGAGCCCGGTGACCTGGCTGGTGGCCCCCATGCTGAGGTTCACCGCCGTGCGCGAACCGGTGGTGCCCATCGGCATCCCCTGGGTCACTCCGGCGGCCGCGTTGGCCGCGCTGAACGCCAGCAGCTCCTGGTCGGCGTCGACCCGCTCACCGCGCTGCGCCGCTAACGACCGCGCCGTCAGGATCGAGTCGGAGAAGCCGACGAGGAAGATGCCGCCCGCAACGGCGGCCAGGGTCAGGAGGTCGGCCCCGCCGATGCCGGGGATCACCAGGTCGGGCAGGCCGGACGGGACCTCGCCGGCGGTGCTGACGCCGTGCTCTGCGAGGTCCAGCGCCCAGGTCGAGCCGATCCCCAGCACGACGACGAGCAGCGCCGCGGGAAACCTCGGCACGAAGTGCCGGAGCCCGACGAGGAGGACCAGCGAGACACCGGCGAGAACGACGGTGGGGCCGTTGGCTCGACCGAGGTGGGCGACGGTGTCGAGGAGCGCCACGATCCGGTTGTCCTGCTCGCTGGACACTCCGACGAGCTTGCCGGCCTGGCCGAGCAGGATCAGGGCGGCGACCCCGGTGATGTAGCCGACCAGGACGGCCTGGGAGAAGTAGTCGGCGATCCAGCCGAGGCGCAGCAGCCGGGCGGCGAGGTAGACGCCACCGACGAGCAGGGCGAGCGCCGCCGCCAGGCTGGTGTACTCGGGGCTTCCCGCGACGGCCAGCGGACCGAGCCCGGCGGCCACGAGGAGCGCCAGCGTGCTCTCCGGGCCCACGACCAGCCACGGCACCGACCCGAGCACCGCGTAGACGACCAGCGGGAGCAGCAGCGAGTACAGGCCCGAGGTGACCGGCAGTCCGGCGATGTCCGCGTACGCCATGGACGCCGGCAGGGCGAGCGCCGCCACGGTGAGGCCGGCCACGGCGTCCGTCCGCAGGCGGGTCCGGTCGTAGCCGTGCAGCGACGCGACCAGCGGCACGTACCGTCGGCTCAGCGGCGGCTTGTGCGCCGACCCGAACGGCGTCCGCCCCCGGTAGGCGACGGGGAACGGCTCGAGCGGCACGGCCGGCGCCCGCAGGGCGGCACGGTCCACGCCCGGGTCGGCGTCCTCCCGGCGCTTCAGAGGAGGTCCAGCTCGGTCGCCCGCTGCACGGCCAGCTCCCGCGACGACACACCGAGCTTGCGGTAGATCGCGCGGTTGTGGCTCTTGACCGTGTTGACGGAGACGTACAGGTCGGCGCCGATCTGGCTGTGCGACTTCGAGGTCGGGAGCAGCCGGAGGACCGCCATCTCGCCGGACGTCAGGTGCTGCCCGTACGCGAGCGGTCGGCTGGAGTGGTCGAGCAGACGCTCGCACTCCTCCAGGCGACGGGGGACGTCGCCGGCATCGGGCAGGTCGGCGAGGAGCGCCTTCGCCTCGGCCAGCAGGCTCCGTGCCCCCGTGCGGTCACCCAGGAGGGTCCTGACACCAGCCAGCTCCAGCAGGGCCTCGAGCGTCGGCCAGGGGCTCAGCTGCCCTGGGGAGGCGCGCAGGGTGAGGGCACGTTCCATCTCGCGGCTCCCTGCGGTGAGCCTGCCCTGCGCGACCAGCAGGGCCCCGCGGGCAAGCGCCACGCCGGAGCTGCGCGAGTCGCTGGCCAGTCCGCTCGACCCGGCGACCGCCTCCGCCCGGCGAACCATGATCTCCGCGGCGGCGACGTGGCCGAGCTTCGTCTGGGCCAAGGACATCTCGGCCAGCGTGATCATCGTCAGTACCGTCTGCTGCGGGTCGGTGAGCCGAAGCGCCCGTGCGAACTGCGCCGCCGCCTGGCCGGCATCCCCCGACAGCAGTGCCACGTGCCCGAGGCCCCACAGCAGGAAGGGCCGCCAGGCTGACCCGACGGGCTCCAGGTCCCAGGCTCGCTCGAGGTCGGCGCGCCTGGCCTTCAGCCCGGAGAAGCCGAACAGGCCACGCACGGCCGTCGCCCCGGACACGAGTGACTGGCTCAGGCCGGGCAGCTGCCCGTCACTGGAGCCGCCCTCGGCCACCCGCAGCCACCGCTCCATCGCCTCCGGCTGGCCCTGGAGGGCCGCTACCCAGCCAGCGGTCAGCGCGGCTGCCGGATGCGCCGCGACGACATCGGTCCCCATCGTCTCCAGCCAGGTGCGCACCGTGTCGATCTGGTCGCTGTTGAACAGGTCCCACCAGTGACGGTCGATCACCTCGACCGCATGCTCGTAGTCGTGGGCGGCCAGCAGCTGCTGGACTGCCTGCTCCAGCTGTCCGTCGTCCTCGAGCCACTGACTGGCCCGCCGCCGCAGTCCCGGAACCGTCTCCGGCTCGGTCCGGGCCAGCTCGGCCCGCAGCATCTGGTGGAACAGCTGGTGGTAGCGGTACCAGTCCCGCGAGTCGTCCAGCGGGACGACGAAGACGTTGGAGCGTTCGAGCTTCTCGAGGACGGCGTGTGACCTGCCGGGTTCGAGCAGGGCGTCGCAGAGCGGCCCGGACATGCGCTCCAGGACCGACGTACGGAGCAGGAAGTTGCGCATCGCCCCTGACTGACGCTGCAGCACCTGCTCGGAGAGGTAGTCGGCGATGTGGCGGTGGCTGCCGGCGAACGACTCGACGAACGCGGTCGGATCGGGGTCGTCCCGCAACGACAGGAGCGCGAGGTACAGACCGCCCGGCCAACCCTCGGTCCGTTCCACGAGGGTGGCCACGTCTTCGGCCCGGATGCGCACCCCGGCGGACGCCATCAGGGCGGCTGTCGTGTCGACGTCGAACCGGAGGTCACCCGCCCGCAGCTCCGCCATGGCGCCGAGCGCCCTCAGCCGACCCAGCGGCAGCGCCGGGTCGGCCCGGGTTCCCAGCGCGACCTGCGTCCCGGCCGGCAGGTGGGTCACGAGCTCGGTCATCAGCTGGTGCACTCGCTGTCCGCGCAGCAGGTGGTAGTCGTCCAGCACGATGGTGAGTCCACCGGGGACGGCTGCGAGCTCCTCGGTCAGGCGGCCCGCTGTCGTCTCCGGGATGCCGGTCGCGCCCGCGTGCAGCAGGGGCTCGACGGTCGCCCCGAAGCCGGGCACGTGCATGCGGACGGAGTGGATGATGTCGGACACCAGGTGGACCGGGTCGGAGTCGGCCGGCTCCAGCTCCAGCCAGGCCATCACCCGGTCGTGGTCCTCCTGCTGGCACCACTGCGAGAGCAGGGTCGACTTCCCGTAGCCCACCGGCGCGTTGGCGATGATCAGCCGGGCGTCGGCGGCCGCGGTGAGCGCCTGGGTCAATCGCGGGCGCGGCACCAGGCCGGCGTGGGCCGGCGGGGGGACCAGCCGCATGGCAGGTGCCCGCTGGAGGGTGGCTCGTCGGCCCACAGCACGATCTCCGAGTTCCCGTCACCGGACCTGCGGGCGCCCGGGGGCCGGGTGCCTCGCGCACCAGCGGACACCAGCAGTGCGTGCAGGGACATCCTCCGTAGCGGGTGACCCGCGGTCACCGCGCCCGTCCGGCGGCCCTGACGCGCGTGGGTTCACCCGGGTGAGCAGCGGTCCGGGTGATGCCTGCCCCGACGGCCGGGCCGCACAGTGGGACCAGCGCGAGAAGGGCTCTGCCGCGGCACTCCGGAAGGCTCCTGCGGTCATGGACGAACCGACACGTCCGGGCATCACGTACCGGATCGTCGTGCACGGCGAGTTCGGCGACCTCCTCAGCGCGGCATTCGCCGACGTGTCGGTGTCGCGGAGGTCGGGTGACACCGTCCTCGAGGCGGAGGTCCCCGACCAGCAAGGCCTGTACGGGCTCATCGACCGGCTCCGGGACCACGGGGTCGACCTCGTGACCCTCAGCCGCACGGATCACGGCGCCTGAGCTGTCCCGCGCGGCGGCGCCGGGCTCGGACCCCTAGTCCACCTCGGACTCGAGCGCCCGGCGGGCCTCGACGTTGGCCAGCCGGTCCGCCTCCGAGACGGTGGGGTAGCGCAGGTCGAGGGACTCGATCGTGTCCGCCATGATCGTGGCCACCATTGCCTGCATCACGGACTTGTTGTCGGCGGGGATGACGTACCACGGCGCCCAGGCGGTCGACGTCGCGGAGATCGCGTCCTCGTAGGCACCCATGTACTCGTCCCAGTGAGCGCGCTCCTTCACGTCGGCCGCACTGAACTTCCACGTCTTGTGCGGCTTGTCGAGCCGAGCCATGAACCGGCGCTTCTGCTCGGCCCGGGAGACGTGCAGGAAGAACTTGACGACGACGGTGCCGTTCCTGGCGAGGTGCTGCTCGAAGGCGTTGAGGTCCGCATAGCGGCCGGCCCAGAAGTCCGGACCGCGGTCGTCGGTCGGCAGTCGCTGCCGCCCCAGCCACTCCGGGTGCACCCGGAGGGCCACGACCTCCTCGTACTGCGAGCGGTTGAAGATGCCGATCATCCCTCGTGACGGTGTCGCCCGCGAGATCCGCCACAGGAACGGGTGGTCGAGCTCCTCGCTCGACGGTTGCTTGAAGGAGACCACCTGCACCCCCTGCGGGTTCACGCCGGACATGACGTGCTTGATGGTCGAGTCCTTGCCTGCGGCGTCCATCGCCTGGAAGACGGCGAGCAGCGCGAACCGGTCGCTGGCCCACAGGAGCTCCTGGGCGTCCTCCAGTCGTTCGACTCCCGCGGCCAGGACAGCCCGGGCGGCGTCGTCGAGCTCGTCCGCCGCGAGCTTCTCGTAGCCCCCGGTGCCGGACCACGTGGTCGACCGGCCGGCGAGCCCGGCCCGGGCTCCGGGCTCGACCCGCAGCTCACCCAGGATCCGGTCCCGCCGGTCGGCCCGTGCAGCGTCGTCCGCGTGGCCGGGAGTGGTCATGACTCGACGCCCTCCGATCGGGGCACGACCCGCTTCGCGAAGTAGTTCAGGGCCGCCTTGGTCTTGGTCTGCTGCTGGCCGGCGAGGTCGATGCCGTGGCTCATCAGGTAGGACCTGGTCTCCGCCGCCACGTCGAACGCCTCAGGCGGGAGGCACTTCGTGGACAGCTCGAGGATCCGCGACCCGTCGGGGTAGAGCCACAGCTCCGCCACCATCCGCCGTCCGAGGTCCACCGGCACGAACTTCAGCTTGAGCACGTTGACGGGGCCGAGCGGCGACAGGTCGTCCATCGTCAGCCCGTCGGGGGCGACCGCGGAGTAGAAGGCCCGCTGCTGCTTGGTGAACAGCTTGCGCAGCGGCCGGTCTCCGGACCAGGTCGCCCGGATGCGCGGGTCCTCCACCTTGGCCTTGAGCGTCCCGGAGCAGACGAAGCCCCCGGGCATGGCGTCGACCTCGATCCCCAGGCCCTCGGCCGGCGACGGCACACCGGCCGGGAGCGCGGCCGGGTCCACCGGCCGCAGCTTGACGACGGCGTCACCCGGCTTGCGCTGGACCCGCCGCGCGCGCACGACCAGGCCCCGCCTGTTCAGGTCGAGGTCCGGCGTGTCGAAGAAGCACACCTGCCGCAGCTCCGCGTCAAGCGGGTCCATGCCCAGACTGACGGCCGCGGACCGCAGGCCGGCATCAGGCACGCTCAGCTTGAGCTCGACGCTCTGCGCGCCCTTCAGGAGCTGCAAGAGCTCCGCCAACCGGGCCGCCGACAGCGCCGGAGCGGCTCGCGCTGCGGGCACGCGCGGGGTGCGGACTGCTTGGTCTGTCTCGGTCACTCGGTCCTCCTCGGTCTCGTCACTGCTCGGCCGGTCGGGCCCGCTCCGGGCTGACGGCGACCAGGGGTGCGTACTCGCGGTGCTGCCCGTGCCGTGCCCGGCGGACCCACTTGTCGATCTCGACCACCACAGGCAGCACCAGGGCGAGCCCGAGGCAGGCGAGCCACTGCCCGCCGGTGAGCGACTGGGTCAGCAGGCCGCTCTGCAGGAAGTCCAGCTCCGTTGCGAGCACCACCAGAGCCACCGGGATCGACAGCCACTTGACCGCCGGGAGCACCGGTGGCGCGAGTCCGCTGGTCGGGTCGCGACGCATCACCAGACCGCTGAGGGCGGTCCCGAGGCCGACGACGACGAAGCTCATGGTCATGGAGGCGCTGGCCGACTCCGTGGACAGCTCGTCCGGACCGACCACCAGCGGCACCAGGGCAGCCAGGAAGAGCACCCCGCCGTACAGGCTCCAGCGCAGCACCGCCGGCCGGTTCGTGATGGGGACGCTGGGGTCGCGCGGCGGGCGCTTCATCACGTCCGGGTCTGCTGGGTCCAGCATGATGACCACGACCGGGAAGATCGCGATGAAGAAGTTCAGGTACAGCACCATCAACGGGGTCATCGCCACGCCGTCGTTGATGTCGAAGACCGTCGCGGCGACGAACAGCATCACGAGCGCGAGCAGCTGGCTCATCTGGTAGCGGATGTAGGAGACGATCTTGCTGTAGATCGTGCGCCCGAGCTCGACGGCGTGGACGAGCGTGCCGAAGTTGTCGTCGGTGAGGATCATCCGGGCGGCCTGCTTGGAGACCTCGCTGCCGCTGCCCATGGCGACACCGATGTCCGCTTGCTTGAGCGCAGCGGCGTCGTTCACCGCATCGCCGGTCATCGCGACGATCATCCCCTCGCCCTGCATCACCTGGGCGAGCCGGAGCTTGTCCTCGGGTGCCACCCGGCCGAACACGTGCAGCTCCGGCAGCCGTGCCCGCAGCTCGTCGTCGGAGATGGCCCTCAGCTCGGCGCCGCTGATGGCACCAGCGCCCAAGCCCAGGGTGTCGCCGATCGCCTGAGCGGTCACCGCGTGGTCGCCGGTGATCATCCGGACGTCGATGCCGGCGCGCAGGGCGGTGTCGACGGCCGACTTCGCCTCGGCCCGCAGCGGGTCGATGATGCCGACCATGCCCACGAAGCCGAGTCCCTGGGTGAACGACATGGGGTCCTTCTGCACCGCCAGGACGTCGGCCTCGTCGATCCGCCGGGCCGCGAACGCAAGGACTCGCAGGCCCTTGCCGCCCATCTGTGCGTTGGCGGCGTCGATGGCCGAGCGCTGCTGCTCGATCGGCGTCTGAGCGCCACTGAGCGGTCCACCCGCCTCCGTGCACCGGGCCAGCACCACGTCCGGGCCGCCCTTGACGAGCTCGATGACGTGCTCGGTGTCGTCGACGGTGACCCGGTGGTAGGTCGCCATGAACTTGTAGTCGGAGTCGAAGGGCACCTCCGCCAAGCGCGGATAGGCGCGTCGGGTCTCCTCCGCGTCCACGCCCAGCTTGGCGGCCAGCACGACGAGGGCAGCCTCGGTCGGGTCTCCCACCACGGCCCCGTCGTCGCTGACCGTGGCGTCACTGTCGAGCACGAGGCCGAGGGCCAACCTGGTGAAGTCGGGGACCGGGCTCCCGGCGACCGACATGATGGCGCCGGACTTGCGGTAGCCCTCGCCCTCGACCGTGAACCAGGACCCGCCGACGTACATGGTGGAGACCATCATCTGGTTCATCGTCAGCGTGCCGGTCTTGTCCGTGTTGATCGCGCTCGTCGCGCCCAAGGTCTCCACGTCGGTGAGGTTCTTGACCACCGCCTTGGCCTCGGCCAGCTGCTTGGCGCCGTAGGACAGCATCGCCTGCACGAACGTGGGCAGCCCGGTCGGGATGGCCGAGATCGCCATGGCGGTGCCGAGCAGCAGCACGTCCTCGGCCGGCAGGTCGCGGAGCAGGCCGACGACGACGATCAGGGCGACCGCGGTCCAGGCGATCACACCCAGCACGCCGGTGAGCTTGTCCAGCTCCTTCTGCAACGGGGACCGGGTCCGCTCGACCGAGGTGAGCATGGTCGCGATCTGGCCCATCTGGGTCTGCATCCCGGTCCCGGTCACCACGAAGGTCGCCGTGCCCCGCGTGACCGACGTGTTCTGGAAGAGCATGTTGGACCGGTCGCCCACTGCCACCTCCGGGCCGGGCAACACGGCGGCGTCCTTGCTCACGGGTGCGCTCTCGCCGGTGAGGGCCGCCTCCTGGGTCTCCAGGGTCGCCGAGACGACGATGCGGCCGTCGGCCGGCACGATGTCGCCCGCCTCGACCTGGACGACGTCGCCGGGGACGACGTCGACGGCCGGGACGAGAAGCAGCTGGGCCCCGCGGACGACACGCGTCTGAGGCACCTGCAGCTTCGACAACGCATCCACGCTGGCCCGCGCCTTGAGCTCCTGCCGGGTGCCGAGCACGACGTTGAGCAGGACCAGGAAGCCGACGAGCAGTGCCGTGGACACCTGGCCGATGACGAGGCTGACCACCGCGACGGCGACGAGCATGAGGTTCATCGGGTCGCGGAGCTGTCCGAGCGCGACGGCAAGGACCGAAGGGGGCTTCTCGGCGGTGATCTGGTTCGGCCCGTGGCTGGCGAGCCGCGCCGCCGCCTCCTCCGTGGACAGTCCCGCCGCCTGGTCGGTGCCCAGCTCCTGGACGACGTCGGCAGGTGTCCGGAGGTAGGGCGCGAGCACGCCGACGTCAGCCGGCTTCTCGGTGATGCTCATCAGGGCCCTCCAGTCGGGGACGTGTCATTCGCACGCTGGAGCGCGGGCCCGGCCCCGACAACTGTGGCAACGACCAGGAGCAGCGGCACCGTCCCCGGCGCAGCCGGAGCAGGCACACGCCACCGTGCGGCCCCAGCCTCGTGCGGGACGCTCGGCACCGGCATCACCCGCTCGCCGTCTCACCCGGGTGAGATGCCCGACCTGTGACCCGGACCCTGCGGTCGGGCCCGCGCCGGGCCTGCCCACCACCGCCGGCCGGCATCGGTGGGCGCCGGATCCGTCAGCGGGGAGGCAGGGGCACCTCGAGGGCTCCGCCGCCGAGCACCTCGTACTCCACTCCGCACACGTCCAAGGGCAGTGGCGTCTCGACTTCGCGCCGGCCACTGACCACCACGTGCTCGTGGTTGACGTCGACCACGATGCCGTGGTGCTCGCGGTAGTGCATCCGGAACCGCATTCCGGAGAGGTCGTCGGGCAGGCAGGGGTCGAAGCGCAACCGGTCACCTCGGGTCTCCAGGCCGGTGAACCCCCGTTGGAGCAGGTCGACGGTCCCCGCCATGGCACCCAGGTGCGCGCCCTCGGCAGTGGTGCCCCCCGCCCCACCGGCAACGTCGGCGCCGAGCGCGTCGCGGAAGAACTCCCAGGCGGCCGGCCGGTCGGAGCGGGCCAGCACCCAGGCGTGCACGATCCGCGACAGCGTGGACCCGTGGGAGGTCCGGCGCCGGTAGAAGTCCACGGTGTTGGGGATCATCCGGTCCGAGTGCGGGTAGCCGAGCTGCTCGAGGATGCCGCCGAGCTCGTCCGCGGAGAGCAGGAAGAAGAGCATCAGCACGTCGGCCTGCTTGGAGACCTGGTAGCGGTTCGGGGTGTCTCCCTCGGCTTCCAGGATGCGGTCCAGTCGGCTGATGTCGGCGTACCTCTCGATGTAGTCCAGCCAGGGGAACTCCTCCAGCCGGTCGTAGCCGTCGAACTGCGCCAGGACCTCGTCACCGAGCCAGCAGATCCGCATCTTGAGCGTGATGTGCCGCCACCGCTCGAGGTCCTCACGGCGGACGTCGAGCAGGTCCAGCAGCTCCTGGCGCCGCCGGTCGGGGAGGAGCTCGAGGCAGCTGAACGTGCGCATCAGGGCCCAGACCACCATGACGTTGGTGTAGGTGTTGTTGTCGAGACCGGGTCGGTCCCGCCACGGATAGCCGTCGTGGTACTCGTCCGGGCCCATCACCCCGCAGATGTCGTACCGGTCGTCCGCGCGGTCGTACGTGGCCAGGCTGGCCCAGAACTTGGCGATCTCCAGCATCAGCTCGGCGCCGTACTGGGCCAGGAAGTCCTGGTCGCCGGTCGCCTCGTAGAAGCTCCAGACGTTGTGCGCGATCGCCAACCCGATGTGCCGCTGCAGCCGCGAGTTGTCCGTCAGCCACCGGCCGGACTGGGGGTTGAGGTGCCAGACCGGCGTCTCCTCGCGACCGTCGGACCCGCTCTGCCACGGGAACATGGCGCCGTCCAGGCCGGCCTCGCGCGCGGCCTCGCGGGCGCGGGGCAGCCGACGCCAGCGGTAGAGCAGCAGGGCGCGTGCGAGCTCGGGCATCCGCAGGTTCAGGAAGGGGAACACGAAGACGTCGTCCCAGAAGATGTGGCCGCGGTAGGACTCCCCGAGCAGCCCCCTCGCAGGGATGCCGACGTCGAGGTCGATGCTGTGCTGGCTGACGGTCTGCAGCAGGTGGTAGAGGTGGAGGTGCAGCCCGCGGGTCACCTCGATCGGGGCGTCGATCTCGACGTGGCAGCGTTCCCAGAGGTGGTCCCACGCCAGGACGTGCCGGTCCACCAGCTCGTCCAGCTCCGGCAGCGTGGCGATCCGGCGCCGGGCGGTCTCGGCGGGATCGCCGACCGCGCGGTCCCGTGAGGTGTAGAGGACCGCGACCTTCTCGACGGTCTGCTGCTCCTGCTGCTGCAGATCGAGCACCACCTCGTGGCCGATGTAGTCGGCGGCGCGGACGGTCTGCCATGCGCCGTGTCGAACGTGTCCGTCGGCCAGCAGCCGGTGCCGCGCGGCGATGCTGATGCGCACGACGGACTCGGTGGTCTCCACGTCCAGGGCGACCGCCCGCGGCCCGCAGTCGTCCAGGCCGGTCACGCGCAGGTGGGTCTCGCCGAGGCCGATGTAGCGTGCCACCCCCCGGTTTCCCACGCACGCGTCCAGGCCGAGGCGCACGACGAGGCGCCCGGACCAGTTCTCGGCGACGAAGGTCGAGTCCTGCGCCGCGGCGAACGGGTCGGCCATCGACACGATCCGGCGCTGCGCGACCGCGGTTCGCCGGCCGTCGGCGTCCTCGAGGACGAACCGCCGGGTGAGGACGCCGCGCCGCATGTCCAGCTCCTGGGCGTGGTCACTCACCGCGTCGGAGCCGACGGCGACCCAGTCACCGTCCTCGTGCCGGAAGCTCAACGAGTGCCAGGTCGGCAGGTTGACCATGCTCTCGTGCTCGGTGTGGCGACCGCCGAGGTCGACGCCCACACGGTTGAAGACGCCCGCGGCGTACGTCCCGGGGTAGTGCACGCCGTCAGCCCGGGACTCCGCGGCCGCGGCACGCGTGGCGAACCGGCCGTTGCCCAGGCCGAGGAGGACCTCGCGGATCGGCTCCTCGGCCGCGTCGAAGCCTCGATACGTCAGCAACCACTGGGTCATCGGGCCCTCTCCCGGTTGCGAGTGCCCGCCCAGCATCCGCCGGTCGTTCGGCGCGCGCCGGGTTTCGGGAGGATCCGTGTTACTGGCGGGTAACGTCCGAAGTACCGACATCGGGGGGCCGTAGTACCCATGCGGTACCGCCGCACCCTGCCTAGCGTTGGGACGAATGCAGGACGCCGCGAGCGCAACGGGCGGAACGAGGTCCCATGAAGATCATTGTGCCGGTGAAGTACGTGCCCGAACCCACCGCCCGCTGGCGCTACGCCGACGACCTCACGCTGGACCGTGCCCAGGTCGACGGCCGGCTCTCCGAGCTCGACGAGTACGCCGTGGAGCAGGCCGTGCTGCTGGTCGAGAACGGTCTTGACGCCACGATCACGTACCTGACCATGGGACCGGCTAAGGCGGCCGACGCACTGCGCAAGGCGCTCGCCATGGGCGGGGACGACGCGGTGCACGTCAGCGACGAGGCCCTGCACGGTTCGGACGCCCTGGCGACCTCGCTCGTGCTGGCCCGCGCGATCGAGCGCATCGGCTTCGACCTCGTCGTGTGCGGCATGTCGTCCACCGACGCCGAGATGTCGGTCGTGCCGGCCATGCTCGCCGAGCGGCTCGGCGTGCCGCAGGTGACCTTCGCCGGAGCCCTTGCCGTGGGAGACGGGACGGTGACCATCCGCCGCGACGGCGAGACCGCCACCGAGGAGGTGGTGGCGGACCTGCCGGCCGTCGTCTCGGTCACCGACCAGACGGGCGAGGCCCGCTATCCGTCCTTCAAGGCGATCATGGCCGGCAAGAAGAAGCCGGTGACGACCTGGACCCTCGCCGACCTGGGTGTCGAGGCCTTCGAGGTCGGGCTGTCCGGCGCCGCGACCGCGGTGCGCTCCGCGGCTCCGCTCCCGCCCCGGCAGGCCGGCACGGTCGTCGTCGACGAGGGCGACGCCGCAGCGCGCGTCGCCGACTTCCTCGTCGCCCGCAAGCTGCTCTGACCCTCGTCCGGCACCGCGCCGGACCCAGCCGACAAGGAGAAGTCCCGTGGCCGAAGTCCTGGTCCTGGCCGAGAGGACCGACGGGGTCCTCCGGAAGGCGACCCTGGAGCTGCTCACCATCGCCCGCCGCCTCGGCGAACCGGCGGCCGTCGTCTGCGGGGCCGCGGACGAGAGCACCATCGGCGTGCTCGGCGAGCACGGCGCGACGCGGGTGTACGTCGTGGCCGACCCCGCCGTCGACGAGCACCTCGTCGTGCCCAAGGTCGACGCCCTCGTCGCCGCCGTCCGGCGGGCGCAGCCGGCCGCCGTGCTCGTGACGTCGGGTGCCGAGGGCACGGAGGTCGCCGCACGCACGGCCGTACGTCTGGACTCCGGCATCGTCACCGGCGCGGTCGACGTGACGAGCGGTGACGGCGGTCCGCTGGTCACCCAGTCGGTCTTCTCCGGCACCTGGACGGCGCAGGCCCAGGTGGTGCGCGGCACGCCGGTGATCACCGTGCGGCCCAACGCCGTGCCCCCCGAGACCGCGCCGGCGCAGCCCGTCGTCGAGACCCTCGACCCGGAGCTGACCCGTGCGTCGCCGGGCGCGAGGGTGACGCGGCGGGCGCCGAAGGACCGCACCGGCCGACCCGACCTCGTCGACGCCGCCGTCGTCGTGGCAGGCGGCCGAGGGATGGGGTCGGCCGAGGCGTTCGGCGTGGTCGAGGAGCTGGCCGACGTCCTCGGCGGCGCCGTGGCCGCGTCCCGGGCGGCCACCGATCTGGGCTGGTACGGCCACGAGTTCCAGGTCGGCCAGACCGGCAAGACCGTCGCCCCGCAGCTCTACGTCGCCGGTGGCATCTCGGGGGCGATCCAGCACCGCGCGGGCATGCAGGGCTCCCGCACGATCGTGGCGATCAACCAGGACCCGAAGGCGCCCATCTTCGGCATCGCCGACTTCGGCGTGGTGGGAGACGTGCACGCCGTGCTGCCTGCCCTCGTCACCGAGGTCGGGAAGCGCAAGGCCTAGCCCACAACCAGACCCCCTCGGGGGAGGCGACATGACACTGCGGCTGACGGTCGGCCTCGCGATGACCGCCGTCGCCTTCTGGCTGGCCGGGCGCAGGCTGCTCATGCTTTTCCGGCTGGGCCGCGCCGGCCAGCCGGTCGAGCCGGGTCGGACCAAGGGCGTCGGCTCCCGGGTCAAGGCCGAGCTGGTCGAGGTGGCGGGGCAGCGGAAGCTGCTCCGGTGGACCGTGCCCGGCATCGCGCACGTGCTGGCGTTCTGGGGCTTCCTGCTGCTCATGCTGACGGTCGTCGAGGGCTTCGGAGCGCTCTTCGACCGCGACTTCCACATCCCGGTCGTCGGTCAGCAGCCCTGGCTGGGCTTCCTCGAGGACCTCGTCGCCGTCCTGGTGCTCGTCTCGGTGGTCATCTTCGCGGGCATCCGGGTCGTGCACTCGCCCCGCCGGGAGGGACGACGGTCGCGCTTCTTCGGTTCGCACCTCGACGCGGCATGGCTGGTCCTGTTCATGATCGTCAACGTCGTCTGGAGCCTGCTCCTCTACCGGGGCGCCCAGATCAACGCCGGGGTCTTCCCGTACGACCAGGGAGCCTTCGCCTCGGAGCGGGTGGCCAAGCTCCTCGAGCCGCTGGGCGCCGAGACCAACGAGGCCATCGAGACCGTGGGGATCCTGGTCGCGCTCGGCATCATCCTGGCCTTCCTCGTGCTCGTCGTGCACAGCAAGCACCTGCACATCATCACCGCGGTCTTCAACGTCGCCTTCGCCCGCAGGCCGGGCTCGTTGGGCCCCTTGCTGCCGGTCCACTCGGACGGCAAGCCGGTCGACTTCGAGAACCCCGGCGAGGACGACCTCATGGGCAGAGGCGCGATCGAGGACTTCACCTGGAAGGGCCTGCTCGACCTCGCGACCTGCACCGAGTGCGGCCGGTGCCAGTCGCAGTGCCCCGCCTGGCACACCGACAAGCCGCTGTCGCCCAAGCTCCTGGTGATGGCCCTGCGCGACCACGCGCTCGCCAAGGCCCCGTACCTGCTGGCCGCGGGCGACGAGGCCCGGGCCGCCCTGCCGGAGCAGGCACGTGCGGAGGCCGAGCGACCGCTGGTCGGCACGGCCGAGTCCGGCGGCGTCATCGACCCCGACGTGCTGTGGTCGTGCACCACCTGCGGAGCCTGCGTCGAGCAGTGCCCGGTCGACATCGAGCACGTCGACCATGTCGTGGACATGCGGCGCTTCCAGGTGCTCGTCCAAGGGGACTTTCCCGAGTCGGCCAACCCGATGCTGCGCAACCTGGAGCATGCCGGCGACCCGTGGGGCCGGGGAGCCGGAGCCCGGATGGGCTGGGCAGCCGGCCTGCCGTTCGAGGTGCGGGTGCTGGGGGCGGGTGGCGAGGAACGGCTGCCCGACGACGTCGAGTACCTGTTCTGGGTGGGCTGCGCCGGGGCGCTGGACGACAATGCGGCACGCACCAGCCGCGCCGTCGCCGAGCTGCTGGACGAGGCCGGTGTCCCGTTCATGGTGCTCGGTGAGGCCGAGACGTGCACCGGCGACGCCGCCCGCCGGATGGGTCACGAGTTCCTCTTCCAGATGCTCGCCCAACAGAACGTCGAGACGCTCAACGCGGCCGGAGCGCGCACCATCGTGGTGACCTGCGCGCACTGCTTCAACACCTTGGCCAACGAGTACCCCCAGCTCGGTGGTCACTACGAGGTCCTGCACCACACCCAGCTGCTGGCCAGGCTGGTCGCCGAGGGACGGCTGCGTCCGGCCCACCCGGTGGATGCGACGATCACCTACCACGACGCGTGCTACCTCGGCCGGCACAACCGGGTGTTCGCACCGCCTCGGGACATCCTCGGGAGCGTCCCGGGCGCCCGGGTCGTGGAGATGCCCCGGACGAAGGAGCGTTCGTTCTGCTGCGGTGCCGGCGGGGCCCGGATGTGGATGGACGAGACCATCGGGCAGCGGATCAACGAGAACCGCACCGACGAGGCGCTCGCCCTCCGGCCTGACCTGGTCACCGCCGCCTGCCCGTTCTGCATCGTCATGCTCACCGACGGTGTCAACCTCCGCCAGCAGCAGGGCAAGGCGCCCGAGAGCGTCGAGGTCACCGACGTGTCCGAGGTCCTGCTCCGGTCGGTGCGCCGCCCTGAGCTCGGGACGCCGACGCCCACCGGCACCGCCGCCATCCCATCCGAAGGGACTGCACCATGACCGCCGACTCCACCGGCCTCCTCGGCGAGGGGCTGGACCCCGGCACGCTGACCCTGATGCTCGAGGCGCTCGGCGACTTCGTCGCTGCGGAGCTCCCGGAGAGCCGGATGCTCGACCTCGACCACGAGGACAGGTGCCCCGAGGACACCGTGCGGGCCATGTGCAGCGACGCCCTCGGCATCCAGCTGGTCTTCATCCCCGAGGCGTACGGCGGGATGGGCGGCCGTGCGTTCGACTCCTACCGGGTCTGCGAGCGCCTCGCCCGCGTCGACCTCGGACTGGCCACGTCGGTCTTCGCGACCTTCCTCGGCAGCGACCCGATCCTCGTGGGCGGCACCGAGGAGCAGCGGAAGGAGTGGCTGGGCCGGATCGCCGAGCACGGGATCGTCTTCGCCTACGGGGCGACCGAGCCGGAGGCGGGCAGCGACCTGGGGGCGATGACCACGACGGCGGTCCCGGTGGCGGATCCGGACGGCGTCGTCCACGCCTACCGCATCACCGGGCGCAAGCAGTGGATCAGCAACGGGACCATCGCCGACGCCTGCTCTGTCCTCGCGATGGCTCCCGGCGGCCCCTCCTGGTTCGTGGTGGAGAAGGGGACCGAAGGCTTCTCGTCCGCCCCTCCGGAGGACAAGCACGGGATCCGGCTGTCCGACACCGCCGCGCTGTTCCTCGACGGCGTGGTCGTGCCGGCGGAGAACCTGGTCGGCGGGGTGGAGGGCCGCGGGCTGGTCCAGGCGCAGCAGGTGTTCGGCTACACCCGGCTGATGGTGGCCGCGTTCGGCCTCGGCGGTGGCTGGGAGGCCATGGACCGGGCCATCGCCTACTCGACCCAGCGAATCCAGGGCGGCGCCCCGCTCAGCGAGAAGCAGGGCTACACGCACAAGCTGGTCGTCCCGCACGTCGTCCGGCTCGAGGCCGCGCGGGCGTACGTCGAGGAGACCGCCACCCGCGCCGACGCAGGCGAGGGCGAGGGCGGCGCGCTGAACACCGAGGGCGCCATCGCCAAGTACCTCGCCACGGAGGCCGGCATCGCGGCTGCGGACGCCGCGATCCAGGCGCACGGTGGCTACGGGTACACCCGGCCCTACCTGGTGGAGAAGATCCGCCGCGACGTCCGGATCACCACGATCTACGAAGGCACCTCCGAGATCCTGGAGATGACCATCGCGCGGGACCGCTGGCAGGCGCATCTGAAGAGCCGCGGAGAGCACTACCGGGCCGCTGCCGCTTCGGTCCTGGCGTTGCACGGTCCGCACCCGACCGCCGGCGCGGACGTCGCGGCGCTCGGCCTGGAGTGCCTGGCCGCCGTCCTCGAGGCCTGCCGGCTGGGCCGACTGACCCGCAACCAGCACGTGCTGCTTCGGCTCGGCGAGCTGATCGCCTACGCCGAGGCCGCGGCCACGCTGGCCCGGCGAGCCGTCGCGGCGGCCGACCAGCTGCTGCCCGAGAAGGCCGACACCCGGTTCGACGCGCCGGGACTGGCCACCATCAGCCGGGTCTTCGCCCGCGAGGCGGCGCTCAAGGTTGCCGAGGAAGGTGTCCGGTGGGTGTCCGGTGCCGCTGCCCCCGAAACCGCCGGGGCGCTGGCTGCCACCCTGCCGCTCGAGCGCGTGCGAGCCGCCCAGGCCGGGCTGCTCGTCGACATGGATGCCGTCGCCGACCTGCTCTACGACCGCGTCGGCGCTCGCTGAGACCTGAGGACAGCCCATGAACGAGTCCCGCAACCCACCGGTCGCCGTCGTCGGCGTCGCCGCGATCATGCCCGACGCCCCGGACGCCGCGACGTTCTGGCGGAACATCCGCGAGGGCCGCTACTCCATCAGCGACGTCCCGACCGAGCGGTGGGACCCCGAGCTCTACTACGACCCCGACCCGGCGGCGCAGGACAAGACGTACAGCAGGATCGGCGGCTGGGTGCGGGAGTTCCCGTGGGAGCCGATGGCCTGGCGGCTGCCGGTGCCACCCAAGGTCTCGGAGCAGATGGACATCGGTCAGCAGTGGGCGGTGTCGGCGGCGCGCTCGGCACTGACGGACGCCGGCTGGCCCGACTGGCAGGTGGACCCGGAGCGGGTGGCCGTCATCTTCGGCAACGCGATCGGCGGTGACAAGCACTACCGCACGACCCTGCGCATCGACTTCCCCGAGTTCGCCCGCGACCTGCGGGAGGCGCCGTCGTTCGCCGCGCTGCCCGGGGACGTGCGGACCGCGGTCCTCGGCGAGTGGCGCGAGCGGTTCCTCGACCACTTCGTCGAGATCAACGAGGACACGATGCCCGGTGAGCTCGCCAACGTCATCGCCGGCCGGGTCGCCAACTTGTTCAACTTCCGCGGGCCGAACTTCACCACCGACGCCGCATGCGCGTCGGCGCTGGCCGCCATGACGGCGGCGGCCCAGGGACTGGTCGACCGGCAGTACGACGCGGTCGTGACCGGCGGCGTCGACCGCAACATGAACGTCGCCGCGTTCGTGAAGTTCTGCAAGATCGGTGCGCTGTCTGCGACCGGGACCCGGCCGTTCGACGCGGGCGCCGACGGGTTCGTCATGGGTGAGGGCGCCGCCGTCTTCGTGCTGAAGCGGCTCGAGGACGCCGAACGTGACGGGGACCGGGTCTACGCCGTCCTGCTCGGTGTGGGCGGGTCCAGCGACGGCAAGGGCAAGGGCATCACCGCCCCCAACCCGGTGGGCCAGAAGCTGGCGGTGGAGCGGGCGTGGGAGAACGCAGGCGTCAAGCCCGCAGCCGCGTCAGCCGTGGAGGCTCACGGCACGTCGACGCGGGTCGGCGACGCCGCCGAGCTGGCCAGCCTCGGTGAGGTGTTCGGCAGCGCGGGCGCGGCTGCCGGCTCCATCGCCCTCGGATCGGTCAAGTCCAACATCGGGCACCTCAAGGCGGCCGCCGGAGCGGCCGGCTTGTTCAAGATGGTGCTGTCGCTGCACGAGAAGGTGCTCCCCCCGAGCCTGCACTTCGACACGCCCAACCCCAACGTCGACTGGGACCACAGCCCGTTCCGGGTGAACACCGAGCTCCGCGAGTGGCCGGTCGACCCCGAGGGCGCGCGCCGCGCCGGGGTGAGCGCGTTCGGCTTCGGCGGCACCAACTTCCACGCGGTGCTGGAGGAGTACGTCCCCGGACGGCACCGCCCCGAGAGTGCGCCCCGGACGTTCGCCGCGGCCGACGTGCCCCGGGCCGCGGTCGTCGCGCAGGTCTCCGGTGCAGGAGACGCCACGGCTCCGCGGCCGCCGCTGCGTGGGGCGGTGGTGCTCGGCGGGCGTGACGACGCGGACGTCGTGGCACAGCTCGAGCGGCTGGCGGCCGAGGCAGCCGCCGGCCGGACACCGGCTCGGGTGCCTCCCGACCGCACGCTCGCCTCGTCCGCGGTCCGGGTGGCCGTCGACTACGCGGACGCGGCGGACCTCGCCACCAAGGCGACCAAGACGGTCACGGCGTTCCGCTCGGGTGCGCCCGCGGCCTGGAAGATGCTGCGCGCCCAAGGCGTCTTCGTCGGGCGCGGTCCGGCGCCGAAGGTGGCGTTCCTCTACACCGGGCAGGGCTCGCAGTACGTCAACATGCTCAAGGAGCTGCGCGCGCAGGAGCCAGTGGTGGCCGCCGTGTTCGACGACGCGGACCGGATCATGAGGCCCCTGCTCGGGCGGCCGCTCTCGACGTACATCTTCGTCGACCAGGACGACCCGGCCGCGGTGCGGGCGCTGGAGCAGCAGCTGCTGCAGACCGAGATCACCCAGCCGGCGGTGCTCGCGACGGATCTGGCACTGACCAGGCTGCTCGACGCCTACGGGGTGCGTCCCGACATGGTGATGGGCCACAGCCTCGGCGAGTACGGGGCGCTGGTCGCCGCTGGTGCGCTGACGTTCGACGCGGCCCTGGAGGCGGTCAGCGCGCGCGGGCACGAGATGGCCTCCCTCGAGATGGACGACAACGGTGCGATGGCCGCCGTGTTCGGGCCGCTGTCCGACATCGAACGGATCGTCGGCACGATCGAGGGCAACGTCGTCGTCGCCAACATCAACAGCACCAGCCAGGCGGTCGTCGGCGGCGCCACCGCCGCGGTCGAGCAGGCGGTAGCCGCGTTCCTGGCGGCGGGGATCAACGCCGCCCGCATCCCGGTCAGCCATGCCTTCCACACCTCGATCGTCGCCCCCGCGAGCGAGCCGCTGAAGGTCGCGCTGCGCCGACTGGACCTGCGCACTCCGGTGCTGCCGATCGTCGCCAACGTCACCGGCGACTTCTACCCGGCGGACGCCGACAGCGAGACCATGCTCGACATCCTCGGCCGGCAGGTCGCCTCGCCCGTCCAGTTCGTCCGTGGGCTGCACACGCTGTACGAGGCAGGGGCCCGGGTGTTCGTGGAGGTCGGCCCGAAGAAGGCGCTGCACGGCTTCGTCGAGGACGTGCTGGGCGGGCACGACGACGTGCTGGCCCTGTTCACCAACCACCCCAAGAACGGGGATGCCCCCGCGTTCAACGCGGCGCTGTGCGGCCTCTGGGCCGCCGGACTGGGATACCCGCCTGAGATCGAGACGCCGCACCCGCAGGCCGTCGCAGCCCCGGCAGGACCGCCGGTCGAGGCGACCCGCGCCACCACTGCTACCTCCACGGGAACTCCCATGACCAACGACCGCTATGCCGAGCTCGGCCACCTCTTCGCCGACGTCCTCGAGGAGGGCCTGCGGATCTACGGCGGGACGGCGCCCACCGGACGAACCGGCGGCGCAGCGCCCGCAGACCGGACGCGTCGGAAC
>Ga0210115_1000068_pt1 | contig 23672 bp, 23 predicted proteins | sample MayberryNW_TuleB_2_FD_185526 | JGI IMG/M metagenome (GOLD analysis project Ga0210115, IMG submission 185526) | Wetland microbial communities from San Francisco Bay, California, USA, that impact long-term carbon sequestration - MayberryNW_TuleB_D2... | ecosystem: Environmental > Aquatic > Marine... | reverse complement strand
CGCTTGCCGATGATCGCCTGCTCCACGGCGTCGGCCACCGCCGTCGCCAGCTCCTGGACGGCGACGCCTGCCCTTGGCTCCTCGATCACACCTGCTCCAGCCGCTCGATCGCCGTTCCCAGCTCGTCGCCGGCGAGACCCCGGCCGACGCGGTAGGCGGCCGACGGACGGTCGGGACGGACGATCTCCCAGAGCACGTCGCCGAGCAGCTCCTGCGCGCGCCGGGGGGCGAGCGCCATGTCGACGCCGCGGCGGCCGAGGCGTGCGGCGACGATCGGGACGAGCAGCGGCCGGAGCGACCGGTCGACGCCGAACTCCGATTGCTCGCTCTCCCGCAGGGCGTCCGCGATCTGGCGCAGCCGCACCGGCAGCTCGTCGTCCCGCGCACGCGGCGGTGGCTTCTGCCTCCGCGCGGGTCGGAGCTGCAGCGCGGCCGCGGCGGCGAGCGCGGCGGCGAGCGCCAGCGCGGAGGCGAGCGCGACCGTGCTGCCCTGCCCGACGAGGAGGCCCAAGGCGGTCGCCAAGACACAACCCGCCGTGACGACGAGCAGCGGGCGGCGGGCGGTCACCGCGGCGCCACCTCCGCCTCGACCCGCCGCACCGACGCGATCGCGCGCCGGCGGTCGTCCTCGTCCATCGGGTGGTCGCTGAACCGGGCGATCTCGAAGAGGCCGGTCAGGTCGGACACTGCCGCAGCGCTCGCGCCGAGCACTCGCAGGACGCGGGCCGTGAACTCGGTCGGGGTCTCGTCCGGCGCTCGCGAGAGCTCGATCTCGCCGAGCGACTCCTCCATGCGCGCGTAGGCGCGCTGGACGGCAAGCCGCGGGTCTCGCTCGGACCCCAGGTCTGCGAGCGACCGCCTGAGGCCGGACCCGACCCGCTCCGCCGCAGCGGGAACAGCCGCCCGACGTTCGCGCCGCGCGTGCCGACGACGGACGAAGACTGCCGCCGGCGCGAGCAGGAGCAGTGCGGCTGCCGAGCCGACGACGAGCCACGTCAGCGCGGTCGAGGTCGGGTGTCCCGTCGGCGCGGAAGTGCTCGTGTGGTCGCGCGGCACGGCGTTCCCGGGCGTGGCGCCGGGCGGTGTCTCCGCATCGGGAACGAGGAACGGCAGCGTGAGGAGCAGGAACAAGCCGATCGCTCCGCCGACGATCGCAGCGGTCTTCCCGGCCGCCGACAGCGACGCGCCGAGCTGCTCGAGGTCTCTCGCGCGGAGCCGTCGCCTCCGTCGCCGGCGCTTCTCCACCGAGGGCGTCCCCGCCCAGACGAGGAGCAGCAACCCGACGACGAGCGCGCCCGCGGCGGCGGCGAGCGCGCTGACGACGCCGACCGGGACGTCCTGCCGGCCGCCGGCGTGCCAGGGTGACCCGCCGCTGGCCAGCGCCACGAGTGACACCAGCAGGAGCCCCACCGCGGTGGCAGCGATCGCTCGCACGTCGCCCAGAGGTCTGACCCGCACGGGTAGATCATCGTCGATTCCCCAGGGCCGCAGCCCGGCTCGCGCTCCAGGGCAGCGGCGGAGACAACTTCGAGTCCGTCAAAGGCTTCGCAAGAGCGTCGTGTCCCATCATCCAGTACAAGTCGGCGACGCGCGCCGACATCGAGTCGCGGGGCTACGACATCGTCGCCAACGTCGGCGGCCAGTTCAGCGATCTCAAGGGCGGCCACGCGGACAGGGCGTTCAAGATGCCGAACCCGAACTACTACCTGCCGTAGGGAGGGCCAGACGAGCGAGCGCTCGCCGGGACATCGCCGCGCTCCGCATCGGAAGACTCAGCTTGCTACGGTGATCCTTCGGACGGATCGCAAGTCGAGGAAGGGGTGGTTCGTGTCCGTCCAGAGCACGGCGCACTAGGCCACGTGCCGCGCGCTCCGGCGCGGCGTGACGACATGGCGCTGCGATCGCCGCCGTTCGAAGGCCGGCGAGCGTCGGGTCCGTGTCCTTGCGCGAGGACGTCTCGCAGGACGCCCGCGCCGCATCGATCGACGCGCGCCCCGGCCCGTTGCGACACGACAAGGGAGGACAGCATGAGAGTCTTGGTTGTAGGCGCGAGCGGTGCGATCGGCACCCGGCTCGTCCCGCAGCTCGTCGAGCACGGCCACGACGTGGTCGGCTCCTACCGTTCACCCTCGAGCGCCGAACGCTTGCGTGCACTCGGGGCCGAGCCGATCGCGCTCGACGCGCTCGACGAGCGTGCCGTCCGCGAGGCGGTCGCCGGCGCCGAGCCCGATGCGATCGTGCACGAGGCAACGGCGCTTTCGCACGCGGAGTTCGGCCGTAACTTCGACCGGGCGTTCGCCGAGACCAACGAGCTGAGGACGAGGGGCACCGACGCCCTGCTCGCGGCCGCTCGCGAGGCCGGCGTGGGCCGGTTCGTCGCGCAGAGCTTCGCCTCCTACCGCTACGCGCGGGAGGGCGGGCCGGTCAAGAGCGAGGACGATCCGCTCGACCCCACGCCGCCGGCGAACGCGCGGCAATCGTTCGCGGCGATGGCCCACGTCGAGCGGGCGGTGACGGACTTCGGCGGGATCGTGCTGCGCTACGGGGCCTTCTACGGGGCCGCGAACGACGGGTTGGTCGAGCCGGTGCGCAAGCGGCGGTTCCCGATCATCGGCAACGGGGACGGCATCACCTCCTTCATCCACCTCGAGGACGCCGCTGTGGCGACCGCCCTCGCGGTCGAGAAGGACGGCCCCGCGATCTACAACATCGTCGACGACGATCCGGCCCCGGCGCGGGAGTGGCTGCCGGTGTACGCGCAGGCCCTCGGCGCGAAGCCGCCGCGGCACTTCCCGACGTGGCTCGCGCGCCTGCTCGCCGGCGAGGCCGCGGTCGTGATGAACACGAGCGCCCGCGGCGCCTCGAACGCGAAGGCGAAGCGCGAGCTCGGCTGGACGCTGCGCCACCCCAGCTGGCGGCGAGGTTTCACCGACGCATACGCGAACGGGTCCGAGGCACGCGAGCCGGTGGTGAAGCGCGCCGACCGGCGGGCTGCCTGACCCTTCGCAGGCGATCCGCGCCACGAAGGCGGAGGCGCCGGGAAACCGGCGCCTCCGCTCGCTGCTCGTGGATCGAGCGCGCCGCGCGGTTCGAGGCGAACGAGGTCGACGGCTCGGGCCGCGGGGCCGCCGGGGGCGAGCCCCTCAGCTCACCGCCTTCTTCACGAGCGCGCCGATCTTCTTCTCTCCGGCGGCGGTCAGCTCCTTCAGCGCGAAGGAGGTCGGCCACATGGCGCCTTCGTCGAGGTTCGCCTCGTCGCTGAAGCCGAACGTCGCGTACCTCGAGTTGAACTTGTCCGCGCTCTGGAAGAAGCAGACGACCTTGCCGTCCTTGGCATACGCGGGCATGCCGTACCAGGTCTTGGGCACGAGGTCCGGCGCGCTGGCCTTGACGATCGCGTGGAGCCGCTCGGCCATGGCGCGGTCCGGTTCCGGCATCTCGGCGACCTTCGCGAGCAGGGCGCGTTCCCCGTCCTCCTTGCGCGCTTCGGCCTTGAGCTCCTGGGCGCGCTCCTTCATCGCGGCCCGTTCCTCTGCCGTGAATCCCCTGGACGCCTTACCGGCGGTCTTCCTGGCCGGTTTCCGCTCAGCCATTGCGAACCTCCTGTGTCTCCAGCAGTCGCTGCAGCAGCTCGTCCACGCGCGCGAAGCCGCTCTTCGCTCCTTCCTCGACGCCGTACTGCATCGTCGTGTCGCGCTCCTCGGTCGTTGCGAAGCGCATCGTCTGCGTCAACCTCGTCCGGTCGCCCAGATCCTCGAACTCGAGCGTCTGCAGGTGGTTCTGGAACGTCTGCACGAGCCGCTCCGGCGCGTCGACCTCGCGGAACTCGCCCTCGACGACGCCGAAGGCGGTGCGGAAGCGGTACGCGCCGCCGGGACGAACGTCCATCTCCTCGACGACCGTGCCGTCGCCCCACCATTCCGGGATCAGCTTCGGGTCGGTCCAGACGGAGAAGACGTGCGGGCGCGGCGCGTCGAAGGTCCGCTCGACGCGAATCTCGAGCTCGTTCGGGGTGGTGACGGTGGTGGCGTTCATCGGTCTCCTTTCGTGCGTTCGACGACCTGCGCGAAGCGGTCGAGCCGCTGCAGCCACGTGCTGATGCCCTCGAAGGCGTACGGCGCGAGCATGCACCTGCGGACACGGCCGACCTTCTCCGTCGTCACGAGCTCCGCCTCCTCGAGCAGCCGGATGTGCTTCCTCATACCCGTCAGCGACATCCCGAACGGCTCGGCGAGCTCGCTGATCGAGGCGCTGCCGGAACCGAGCCGTTCGAGGACTGCGCGGCGCGTGGGGTCGGCGAGGGCCGCGAACGCGAGGTCGACGGTCGCTAGATACTGAACCACTGGGTTCAGTGTACTCGCTTTGGGCGCCGCGGCGCAAGTACCGCCACGAGAGCCATGGGCGCCGCCTCCATCAGTACCGTTCAGGGACTATGCCGCTGACAAGGGACGGGCGCGGTACCGGCCTCGCGGTCGCCGTCGACCTGGTCAACACCTGGGACGAGCTCGAGCCCGAGCCCGAGCTGATCGAGGGGCTCGACGACGTCCGCGTCTGGCTCACGTGGCACGGCCTGGACCGGGTCGCGAGGGATCTCCGCGAGACGGACGTCGACGCGGTCCGAACGTTGAGAACGCGCCTGGCAGGGGTCTTCGACGCCGAGGACGAGGCCGAGGCGGTCCGGCTGCTCAACGAGCTCGCTGGCGAGCACGGGACTCCGCCCCAGCTCGAGCGCGACGGCGGACGCTGGCGGCTCCGCTCCTGGCCGGACGAGCGCGAGGGATTCCGATTCGTCGCCGCGTACGCGACGGCCGGCCTGCTGGACGGCGTCAGGGAGCTCGGGTGGGAGCGTTTCGGCCGCTGCGCCGGCTCGCCGTGCCGATGCGCGTTCGTCGACCGGAGCCGGAACCGGAACCGGCGCTACTGCTGCACCCTCTGCGCCGACCGGGTCGCACAGGCCAGCCTCCGCGCGCGAAGGAGGGCTCGTCCCGCCCCCTCCCGGAGGCGGGACGCCTAGGGTGAGGTCTAGGAGAGCCCCTCGCAGGTCGCCGGGAACTGGCTCGGGTCCTGCTGCCCCGTCGACTTGACGATCGTGAGCGGCGTGAACGGGTCGGCCGCATCCGCGACGTAGACGAGCTTGCCGACGGCGGCGAAGATCGAGCCCTGGCCGGGCGCGGTGAGATGCCCGTCGTTGCCGTTCACCGTCACCGTCACCGTGCCGTCGCCGTTCGGCTCGACGACGATCGGCCCCGCGAGCACCGTCGTCAGCGTCTTTCCGTTCGCCGGGTTCGTGTAGGTGACGTGGAAGTCGACCGCGTGGGTGACGTCCCTCCCGTCCGAGAAGACCGTCTCGCGAAGCGTTCCCTCGGTGTGAAAGACGAACGGGAACGGGCACGTGTTCGGCCCGGCGGGGATCGTCCCGGTGCGATCCAGGTTCGTCAACGTGGTCACGGGCTTGTCCGCCACCGCCGCCGGCGCGACGGCGAGCAGCGCCGCGGCCGTGGCGGCCACCGCCAGGGCAAAGATCTTCGTCGTCATCTCGTCCTCCCATCCTCGTCAGTTCCATTAGCCCGTACGGGGCTGACGCTTGGTCAGCCCCTAAGACGCAGTGACGCCTGACTGGTTAGTGGGCCCCCACGAGCGCGACTGGACCGAGGGCGATTCATCACCCGGACGCGACGAGAGCCCCGGGATTCCGAGGCTCTCGTCTACTTCGGACCGCCCGCCGAGCCGAAACAGCTCGGTCGGCGGCCGACCTACAGGTCGGGCAGCAGCTTGCTGCAGTGGGATCCGTGCGGCCGCTCGAGCGCGGCGAGCGCCTCCTCCTGCGGGTTCGGGTCGGCCAGCGCCGGCGCGTTCGACGCGGGGATCGCGCCCGCCGCCGCGAGGTGCGCGACGTGGCCCGTCGGAACCGTCAGGCGCAGGACGTACACGCCGTTCCGATCGGCCGAGTAGTAGAGGCCCTTGTGCGGATACGTCGCCCAGGTCCCGGTGCCGGGCCGGAAGTAGGCGATCTCCGTCGGACTGGTCGGATCCGTGATGTCGAGGAACCGCGACCCCTGGCTGTAGAACGACATCGAGAGGATGCGGTCCTGGATCTGGAAGTAGTGGGCCGAGCAGTCCGTCGACGAGGAGGAGCCCTCCTTGCCGAACGGGTGCCAGGTCGCCACGGTCTTCAGGCGGAACTTGTCGGTCGGCGTGGAGCGCCACGCCTCGCCGTCGTAGCTCCCCGCGAGCGACGCGATGAAGAGCGGCCCGTCGTTGGCGCAGCCGTTCGGGAACGAACCGCCGGCGAATTCCTCCTCGGTCGCGTAGATCAGGTCGCCGTACGAGGCGTCCGGCGCGTCGTCGCCGAGCGGGCGGAACGCGTTGTGCATGAAGCGCGAGCTCGTCCGGGTCGGGAAGACCGTCTCCTCGAGCCCGCCGCCCGCGTACGGGACCGGACTCCACGCCGTGGCGATCCGGGAGACGCCGAGCGTCGGGTCGTACCGGAGGCCGCCCGTCCAGTAGCCGCGGACGCCGCCCCGGCCCGAGACCCAGGCCACGCCCGCCTGGTCGACCTGGACGTCGTGGGCGTAGTCGGTGCGCCCGTCGTTCCGGTCGAGGTCGATCGGATCCGCGTACACCTTCGGGTGGTGCGGGTCGCGCATGTCCGTGACGAAGATCGGCCGCCCCGCCCAGCCGAGCGCCTGCTGGGTCGTGTTCGGCGCCGGCCCGCCGGTCCAGAGCCACCTGCAGTCGTTGATGCACGTCGTCGTGTGACCCGTCGGCGTCTCGACGAACGTGATCACCTGCATGTCCTCCGGGTGGCGGACGTCGATGACGTAGATGCCGGAGCGCGACGCCGGGTTGCCCGTGCTGCCGCCGTACGCGCGCGGGTCCCGCGAGAGGAAGACGAGCTTCCGGTCCTGGTCGACGTCCATGTCCTCGTTCTCCCACATGTCGTCGAGCGTCCCGCGGCGAGGCGCCTGCGAGCCGTCGCCGGGGTTCCCGTCCTCGAGGAACGGGTCGTCGATCCCGTCGCCCAGCCAGTCGAGCAGCTTCGGCTCGGTCGGAACGGTGATGTCGTACGCCTTCAGCCCGAAGCGACCGGCGACGAACATGACGTCGCGGGTCGCCGCGGTCGGCGGCTGGTCCGGACTCGGGTTGCCGTAGTCGATGAAGTTGATCGAGATCGCCTGGGTCAGCGTCTCGCGGTAGCCCGAGGGCGTGTTCGGATCGGCCGCGAGCGTCCCGTTCGCGTTCCAGGTGTGGCGGACGGTGTCGATCCGACAGAGCACCTCGACGTTTCGCACCGACCAGTTCGCGGCGGGCGGCACCTGCCTGCACCAGTCGCGATCCTGCGGCGGCGCCTTGTCGGGTGCCGCCGCTGCGGACGGCACGACGAAGACGGCCAGGACGAACACAACACTCAGCACCAGGCGACGCATGAGCCCCTCCCCTTTCGCTCTCACTCCACGGCGCGCCGACGCTAACAGCCTTGCTTACTAGCGTCAACGAGCCTGGCCTGGACCTCGCGGGGCCCTGTAGCGCCCCACGACATGTCCAGGAGGATCAGCACGAGGGTTCGCGCCGCGCTCATGAGGGTTCATTCCCCGGTCGCCCCCCGGGCCGGTGAAGGCCCGGGGGGCGGCCATCGGTCTAGACGGAGACGGGGATCGGCTTCGTCTCGGGCTGGGCCTCGGACTCGGCCTCTGACTCGGTCAGGTCGAGCCGAGGGAGCCACTGGAGCCAGCTCGGGACGTACCAGTTCCACCTGCCGAGCAGCGTCATCGAGGCTGGGAGAAGCACGCCCCGGACGATCGTCGCGTCGATCAGGATCGCGGTCGCGAGCCCGACGCCGAACTGCTTGAACATGAGCATCGAGAGCGTCGCGAAGACCGCGAACACGGCGACCATGACGATTGCGGCGCTCGTGACGACGCCCGCCGTCGACTTGATCCCGTGCCGGACGGCGTCCTCGGTGGTCGCGCCACGCTGGACGGCCTCCCGGATCCGGCTCAGGAGGAACACGTGGTAGTCCATCGAGAGCCCGAACAGGATCACGAACAGGAGCAGCGGGACGACCGGGTCGATGCCGGCGGTGGAGCTGAAGCCGAGGAGGCCGCTACCGAAGCCGTGCTGGAAGACGAGCACCAGCACGCCGTAGGCGGCGCCCACGGAGAGCAGGTTGAGCAGGATCGCCTTCGCCGCGATCACGAGCGACCGGAAGGCGAAGAGCATGAGCGCGAACGCGAACACGAGCACGAACGCGGCCACGAGCGGCAGCTTCGACTTCATCTCGTCGGAGCCGTCCTTCCACATCGCGGTGAGGCCCGTGACGCCGGCCTCGGCGTCCGGGAGCGCGCCCACGGTGGTCGGCACGATCTCGTCGCGCAGGGCGGCGAGGGAGGCGTTCGACTCGGCGTCGGTTCCGCTTCCGTCGATCGGCACGGTGATGTTCGCGACCGTACCCGCGTCGTTCACGTCCACCGTGATCGGCTCGTGCATGCGGCCGCTCGCCAGGGCCCGCTCCTCGAGCCGCTGGATCGCGTCCTGCACGAGCGGGGCGTTGACGTCCGGCGCCTTGACGACCACGTTGGCCGGCAGGGCCGTGCCCGGGAAGGCCGCCTGCATGCGGTCGTACGTCTGGACGGCGGGAAGCGACCTCGGGAACGTGTCCGGGCCGGGCTGCACCATGCGGAGCTGCAGCGCGGGAATCGCGAGGGCGACCAGCAACCCGCCGGCGAGGAGCGCCGACAGCAGGGGCCGGCGGAGGACGCGGTCGACGATCGCGCCCCAGATCCGGCCCTCGCCCGAGTCGCGGCGCAGGCGGCTGACGAGCGGGATCCGCACCCGGTCGACCCGGTCGCCGAGCTTCGAGAGGAGCGCGGGGAGCACCGTCAGCGAGCCGAGCACGGCGATCGCGACCACCATGATCGTCGCGAGGCCGAACGACGCGAAGATCGGGTCGCCGGTCAGGAACATGCCGGCCATCGCCGTCATGACGGTCAGGCCGGAGATCAGCACCGACCGACCGGAGGTCGCGGCCGCGATCTCGAGCGCAGCGCGTTCGCTGCGTCCCGCGGCCCGCTCCTCGCGTGCGCGTCGGAGGTAGAAGAGCGCGTAGTCCACGCCGACCGCGAGCCCGACCAGGAGCACGATCGCACCGGCCTGGGGTGCGACCGGAATGACATGGCTCGGGAGCGCCACGAGGCCGAAGGTCGCAAAGACCGCGGTCAGCGCCAGGAGCAGCGGAATGCCTGCCGCGACGAGCGCGCCGAACGCGACGACGAGGATGACGAGCGTGATCGGGAGCGACAGGAGACCGGCCTTCTCGAGGTCGGCCGCGAAGGCGGTGTCGATCGCGTCGACCGCGCTCGCGTCGCCGAACTCGCCGATCGTGAGCTGCGGGTGGGCCCGCTGTGCCTCGTCCACCTGGGCGAGGACCGGACCGATCTCCTCGGCGGCCTGGTCGGCCTCGCCGCGGATCTCGAACTCGACGAGCGCTGCGTGGCCGTCCTTCGAGATCTGGCCCGCGTTGCCCTCGTCGAGCGGCGAGCGGACGTCCTGAACGACCGCGAGCCCGGACACCCGCGCGACCACATCCTCGATCGCGGCCGTGAAGGCCGCATCGGACGTCGTGAGCGAGCTGCTCTCGACAAGGACGCTCTCGCCCGCGGGCTGCTTGAAGCCCGCGTCGAGGATCCGGTCCATCCGGCCGGACTCGCCCGGGCCGCCGGTGTTCGGATCGATCATCTTCGTGCCCACCGCCCCGCCGAGGGCGAAGGCGACGAGGACGAACGCGATCCAGCCGAACGTCGCGGTCTTCCAGTGGTCGGCGCTCCAGCGTCCCATCCGCGCCGCCAGGTTCTTGGACTTCGTTCCGGACATGATCTTCCTCCTTCGCGGTCGAGAAACGTCGTGATCGACGCTAGGGGGGCGGCCGCGAGACGGCCTCGTCGGGAGGCCGGATTCGCGCTCCTCCCGGCCGACGATCTCGTCTCCTACCGAGGTAGGAGGCGGGGGGCGAGGGCGTGCAGTACGTTCACGACGTGAGAAGCCTCTGGTCGCTCGCGCGCAGGTACTGGCTCGACGCGCTGGTCGTGCTCGCGGCCGTCGAGGGCATGCTCGAGGTGGCGCTCCGGCAGGACTCGCCGCAGGCCCCCACCTCGACGCTTTGGTTCGCGATGCCGGCGACCGCGGCGGTCGTGCTGCCGCTCCTCGCGCGCCGGCGCTTCCCCTTCGCCGCTCCAGCGTCGGTCTGGATCCTGAGCGCGGCGATCTCGTTCGTCGACGGGCGGCTCGTCGTCTTCACACCGGGCGTCTACGTCGCCGGCATGGCCGCTGCGTTCCTGCTCGGAAACCTCGAGGACGCAATGCAGGCCCGGCTGGGGCTCGTCGTGGCCGTCGGCGGCGCGGCGATCATCATCTACAACAAGCCCGACCACGCGCCGGGCGACCTCGTCTTCGTCCCCCTCCTGTTCGCGATCGCCTGGCTCGCCGGCTTCGCGCTGCGCGAGCGGGCCGCGCAGGCCGAGGCGGCAGAGGAGCGCGCGGCCGCCGCCGAGCGGGAACGGGAGGCGGCGGCCCGTGTCGCGGTCGCCGAGGAGCGCGCGCGGATCGCCCGCGAGCTCCACGACATCGTCGCCCACGCGGTCAGCGTGATGGTGCTGCAGGTCGGGGCCGTCCGGCACAAGCTGCCCGACGCGCTCGCGGAGGACGCCGACGCGCTGCGCGGGGTCGAGACGACCGGCCGCGCGGCCCTCGCCGAGATGCGCCGCCTGCTCGGAGCGATGCGTCGCGACGGCGACTCCCCGGAGCTGAGCCCCCAGCCGGGTCTGGGGCGGCTCGACTCGCTCGTGGTCGAGGTGACTCGCGCCGGGCTTCCGGTCCGGCTGCACGTCGAGGGCGAGCCCTTCCCGCTCCCGCGTGCGATCGACCTCTCCGCCTATCGCATCGTCCAGGAGGGCCTGACGAACGCGCTCAAGCACGCGCACGCGAGCGAGGCGGACGTGACGCTCCGCTATGCGCCCGAGGAGGTACAGATCGAGGTCCGCGACGACGGCGACGGCGGCCCGCCCAGCGACGGCCCCGGGCACGGGCTCGTCGGCGTCCGCGAACGCGTCAAGATCTACGGCGGCGAGATGAGCGCGGGCAGGGCGACCGGCGGCGGCTTCGTCCTCTCGACGCGCCTCCCGCTGGGCGGCGGGCGGTCATGACGATTCGCGTCCTCGTCGCCGACGACCAGTCGATGGTCCGCGCCGGCTTCCGCATGCTGCTCTCCGGCGAGCAGGACATCGAGGTCGTGGCCGAGGCGAGCAACGGGCTCGAGGCGGTCGAGAAGGCCGCCCGCTTCCACCCCACCGTGACGCTCATGGACATCCGCATGCCCGAGCTCGACGGGCTCGAGGCGACGCGGCGGATCCTCGCGGGCGACGACGCCGCCCGGATCCTGATCCTCACGACCTTCGACCTCGACGAGTACATCTACGACGCGCTCGCGGCGGGCGCCAGCGGCTTCGTCTTGAAGGACGACCCGCCCGAGCAGCTGATCGCCGCGGTGCGCACCGTCGCCGCCGGAGAGGCGCTGCTCTCGCCCGCGATCACGAAGCGCGTGATCAAGCGCTTCACGCGCATCCCGCGCCCCGCGCCTCCGAAGGAGGTCGACGAGCTCACCACCCGGGAGCGCGAGGTCTTCCGCCTGATCGCCGCCGGGCGCTCGAACGCGGAGATCGCGCAGGAGCTCTACATCAGCGACACGACCGTGAAGACGCACGTCACGCACATCTTCCAGAAACTCCACCTGCGCGACCGCGCCCAGGCCGTCGTGCTCGCATACGAGACGGGGCTCTTCGAGGCGGACGCGCCGGCCCCGGGCGACGAGGGCGCCGTAGCCGCCGAGCGACACGGCGGCGAGGAGCACTCGCCGTGAGGGTCTGCATCGTCGGAGCCTCGGGGAAGCTCGGGCGATACATGGTCGAGCACGCGCTCGACCGCGGCTACGAGGTGGTCGGCGTCTGCCGGGAGGAGAGCGTCGCCAAGCTCGACGCCTTCGCGGGGCGCATGACCGTCGTCCCGGGCGCGACGGACGACCCGGACGTGATCGAGCGCGCGGTGGCGGGGTGCGACGGCGTGCTCGTCGTGCTCGTCCCCTGGGGCGTCCACGGCTACTCGACCGGCACGGCCCAGGCGGTGCTCGACCACGCGCGACCGGGCGCGCGCCTCGTCTTCTCGTGCGGGTGGCACATCACCCTCGACGGCCGGGACGTGTACTCGTGGAAGGTCAAGGCGCTCGTGAAGATCGGCGGCCCGCTCGCGCGGCTCGCGCGCTTCGCGGACCTCGACGACCAGGTCGAGGCCTGCCGGCGCGTGTTCGCGAGCGACACGCGCTGGACGGTCGTGCGCGGAAGCGATCTCGAGGAGGGCGAGAGCCAGGGCCTGCCCGTCTGGAGCCGGCACGTGGGCGACCCGATCCTCGCGAGCAACCGCACGCGGCGGATCGACTTCGCGCTCTTCATGGTCGAGGCCCTCGGAAACGACGAGCTCGTCCACGAGGCGCCGGCGATCGTCGGCCGCCTCACGCCGTCGGCCCTCGCGCACGCCGCGAGCGACTAGCCGTCGGCTCCGGCGCTCGCACCGGCGGGCCGTCTGCGGGATACTCGCCGCGAGGGCAGAGCGATCGCGACGCCAGAGGAGCACTTCCAGCGGTACGGAGTGCTGCGCGCGCGGCTCCTCGCGCAGCATTTCGCGTACAGCCGCCACCGGCGCGCCAACTTTCTCTCGCTCTGGAACTGGGTGCTCGAGCCACCGGCCGGGCCGGGAACGACCGCCGGCGAGCAGGAGGAGCTCAGGCGCTGGAACGCGATCGTGCACGGGCGCGAGAACCCGCTCGCCTACTCCGCCCACCTCCTCGCGTTCCTCTCGGCCGAGCACGCGTTGGGCCACGGCAAGGCCAGGCCGGTCATCGACCTCGCGCTCGACTCGATCGGCGAGCTCTACAAGTTCGAGGACGCCTTCGCCGGCTACCCGGTGCGGTGGGACGCCCGCGCCTCGGCGGTCGACGAGGGTGCGACGCCGCTCGACCGGGTCGGCGACTTCCTCGTCGGCCCGGACGGCGAGTACCTCTACGCGATCCCCGCGACCGACCCGCGGCACGTTCCGTACCGCGGCCAGCAGGTCCTGCGTGCCCTCAAGGGCGCCCGCCGCGCGGAGGAGTACGAGGAGCGCCGCAGGCGGTACATGGCGCGGTTCCGCGTCTCGGAGCCCTCGATGGACGAGCTGGTCGGGCTCGTCGGCGCCTACGCGATCGTCTCCCACCTGGTCGACGACCCCGCGACCCAGGGGAAGGTCCGCGCCCAGGCGACGAAGCTCGGCGACTACCTCGCCGACCACGCGTACCTGCTCGTCCGCCCGACGGGCGGGTTCGCGGCCCGGGGAGGCACCGGATCGCTTCCCGCGTACGAGCTCCCGCTCGCGAACGCGTTCGAGGAGATCACGGGCTCGACGTTCTGGTCGCGCGTCGACTTCATGGCCGCGCTCAGGGAGGCCGGCTACCTGCGCCTGCTCAACGCGCCCATCCTCGAGTGGCAGATCGGCGGCCTCGCCCTGCTCGGCACCGGGATCGCGCCGGCAGCGGTCGGCGGGTTCCTGGGGTTCGTGGCGGCGACCGCCACCGCGTTCGGCATCACCGTGGCCGGGCCGCTCGCGCTCGGCGGCGCGGAGCTCGCGGCAGCGCTCGCCGGACTGGCGGGCCTCGTGGGCCCCCAGAACCTCCTGCGGGCGATCGCGATCTACCTGAACCGAGACTGCTTCGACGTCGAGAAGGACGGCGAGGCCGGTGAGGTCGCGCTCGCCTCGGTGTTCAAGGAGGTGCCGCCGCTCCGGCGGTTCGGGCTCTGGGCCGACGGCCTGTCGCTGGGAATCGGCGGCGGCTTCGCGGTCTACCACCTGCCGCCGCTCGCGCTCTCGGCGGTCGACGGCTCCGACACGGTGGTCGGCGACGTCTATCGGAACGTGGTCGGCGGCTGGCGCGCGCGACCGCCGGCGGCGGACAGCCACCGCGGCAGGGTGAGCGAGAGCCCGTTCACCTCGGCGCTCTTCCTCCTGCACTCGGACCGCGCGAGCGACGCGGCACGGAGGGCCGAGGAGGCGAAGCTCGTCGAGCTCCTCGATACGACGTTCGACAACCTCGGCGCCGACCTCCCGCTCGAGTCGAATACGGAGGAAGAAGCGCTGAATTCGACCGAGCGCACCAACGTGATCGACCTGGGCGGGCAACGCTCCGTGATGCACTACCTCGCCGGGCTCGCGCTGGCCTGGCTCTACGAGAGCCGGCGGCGCGCCGCGGGCTCTCCCGTCGAGACCGATCGCTTTCCGGTGGCGCCGACGCCGGATCGGTTCGCCGACTGGCCGGCCCCGACTGTCCCGGGCTACGTGGTCAACCGCCTCCCGCACGTCGGAGGGGCGGTCGGCCTGCCCGGCCCGGTCGACGACGACGATCGGATCGACCTGTTCTCGAGCCCCGTCCCCACCGTCTCGGCGCCTGCGCCCGCCCCGACGCTTCCGCCGCCGACCACGAACTTCCTGGGCGACTTCGAGGTGACCGTCCGCGAGTCGAACGGCGACGTCTACACCGGGATCGAGCTGGAGGACAACGACGAGTTCGCGATCGCCGCCACCGGGCAGATCCGCGGCTTCGGAATCGCTGGCTCGAACGATCCCGACGGCTGGGTGCAGCTGGCCGAGAACCCCCGCTGGCCGCTCCACACCGGACTCGACCCGAACGCGCGCCAGTTCGCGCTCCTCGGGTCGCTGGGCGGCTACTTCCAGGTCGGATCGAGCTTCCCGAGGACGCGCTACCTCCACTCGGAGTCGCTGCCGCTCTACCTCCGGATCAACGACGACAACCCCGGCGACGGGGCCGGCGAGTTCACGGTCACGATCAGCCTGTGGGGCCGAGCGAGACCGATCTGGCAGCCGGGGACGGAGGTCAGCTGCGTCCTGCGCGAGCCAGGCCGCCGGCGCATCGCCGGCATCGGCGGCGTCCGCGACGACGGCTCGAGCTGGACGCTCCCGCTCGAAACGGCGATCCAGTTCGTCGAGGGTGGGCACGTCTTTCGGATCGGCACGGCGACGCTCCGAATCGTCGGCACCGGCGACCGGCGCTATCTCCGCGCGACGCGGAACCGCGAGCGTCGGGACAACCTGGGCGCGCTGCCCGCCTGTCCGCTTCCCTAGACGCCTCTGCGCGTCAGTCCTGGATGACGACGTTGTCGCCGGGGCCGCCGTCGAGAACGTCGAGGCCCGGGCCGCCGAGGAGGACGTCGTCGCCCGGGCCTCCGAACTCGGTGTCGGGTCCGGCGCTCCCGATCAGGACGTCGGCTCCGTCGCCGCCGTCGAGCGTGAGCAGGAGAGCCCCGGCCGCAAGGCTCGACGCATCGACGACGTCGTCGCCGGCGAGCACGTTCACGCGCAGGGTGTCGGTCGCCGCGCCGGGCGTCACCACGACCTGCGCGGCCAGCCCGCTGACCGCGACGCCCGAGGCGTTCCCGGAGACCACGGCCACGTCGTCGCCGTTCGTGCCGTTCACAATCAGGGCGTTCACGCCCCCGTCGGCCGGCCCGAGGTCGACGTCGAGGCTGGTGACGGCCGTGCCGCTCAGGTCGTTGACGGTGAGCCTGTCGCTCCCGCCGACCCCTCGCAGGTCGACACGCTCGACGCCGTTCGCCCGCACGGCCCGCGCATTGCCGTTCCGCACGAGACGAAGCCGCACGCCGTCCGCCGCCAGGGCGACCGTGTCGCCCGCAGGGGATCCGAGGACGCGCAACGTGTCGGATCCGTCCTCACCCGCGAGGACGTCGCTGCCGCTACCGGGCGCCGTTCGGAAGAGGTCGTCGCCCGCCCCGAGCGACACGAGGTCGGGGCCCGGGCCACCGACGACCGAGTCGGCACCGTCCCCGCCGACGAGCGTCTCCGACGCGGACCCGCCAACGAGCGAGTCTGCCCCGCGGCCGCCGAGAATGGTCGTCCGCTCGACGGTCGTGAAGACCCCGTACCGCTCGTCGATCCGCACCACGTCGTCCCCGGCGCGTCCGTTCACGCGGATGACGTCGAACCGCGCGCGGTCGAACCGAAAGTCGCCGTCGCCGTCGCCGTCGGCGTCGACGACGAGCTGCGACCGGTGACCCGGCCGGAGCCGTAGCGTGATCCGGGCGTCGCCGTCGCGGCCGACGACCAGAAGCCGATGATTGCTCACCTGCGCCGTAACGTCGGCCGCGTGCGCGGCGGCTGCGGTTCCGACGAGCGATGAGACTCCCACGGCCGCGATCGCGGCCGACAGGCGGAGCATCCCCCTCATCGTCCGAGTATAGGGCGGGCCCCGCCGCCCGACTCCGCAACGCGGAGGACCGAGAACCTCGCGCAGGCGAAGTCGCCGTTTCGACCCAGCTCCTCGAGGCGCAGCTCGATCCGGCGCGGCAGCAGCGGCGCACCGCGTCCGAGCGTGACGGGTGCGATCAGCACGAGCACCTCGTCCAGGAGACCGGCGTCCGCGAACTGGCCGGCGAGGTCGCCGCCGCCGACGATCCAGACGTTGCTTCTGCCCGCCGTCTCGACCAGCTCGGCGTGCACGGTCGCGACGTCGGCGCTCGTGAACTCGATCGGGGCGCCGGGAACGGCGGGCAGCTCCCGGTGCGTGAACACCCGGCACGGCACGTCGTAGGGCCACGTCCAGTCCGCCTGGTCCCGGCCCGCGAACTCGTGCTCGAGGATCCACTCGTAGGTCGTCGACCCCATCGCCATCGCCCCGACGCCGCCGATGAAGTCGCCGTAGTTCAACGGCCCGTCGGCCTCACGCCGGCGGGTGAAGAGCCAGTCGAGCGAACCGGCCGGATCGGCGATGAAGCCGTCCAGGCTTACGGCCGTGTAGTACTGCGTCTGGCCCACGATGGAACTCCTATCCGTAGCGGACCGTTCGCGCTCGCGCCGCCCGTCCCGGAGGACGGTCGCCGGCGCGCGGGCGAACGTCGAGGCGTGAGGGAGATGCGCCGGCGCACCGTCTTGCTCGGGCTCGCGATCGGCGTGGCGCTCGCCGACTCGTCGATCGTCACGCTCGCGCTCCCCGACGTCCTCGCCCGGTTCGACGTCGGCGTCACGACGGTCGCCTGGGTCCTGACGTCGTACAACCTCGTGCTCGCGGTGGCCGCCGTTCCGGCGGCGTACATCGCGCGACGACGCCCGGCCGTCGCCTTCGTCGCGGGCGCGCTCGTCTTCGCGATCGCGTCGCTCGCCTGCGGCCTGGCCGGCAGCTTCGGCTTCCTCGTGGCGGGACGGTGCGTCCAGGCGGCGGGCGGGGCCTTCATGATCGGCGCCGCGCTCGACCTGCTCACGGAGAACGAGGGGAGCGAGGCCCGCGCGGCACGGGCCTGGGTGATCGCCGGGGTGGTCGGAGCCGCGGTCGGCCCGGCTGCGGGCGGGATCCTGACCGAGACCTTCGGCTGGGAGTCGATCTTCCTGCTCCAGGCGCCGCTCGTGCTCGTGCCGCTCGCGGCCGTACGTGGCTTCCGGTGGAGGCCCGCCCCCACGCCTCCCGGTCGTCCCCACGTCGGCGCGAACGGCGCACTCCTTCTCCTCTCGGGCGGCCTCGTCGGCGCGCTCTTCCTGCTCGTGCTCCTGCTCGTCGACGGATGGCGCATGTCCCCGGCGGCCGCGGGCCTCGTGGTCACGCTCATGCCTCTGGCCGCGGTCGCCGCCGGACGATTCGCCGCGCGAACCGGGCCGACGATCGTCCGGGCGGCCGCGGGGGTCGTCCTCGTCTCCGGCGGCCTCTGCGCGCTCGCGCTCCTGCCGCGTGCCGGCTGGGGCTGGACGATCGCGCCCCAGATCCTGATCGGCGTCGGGATCGGGTTCGCGCTCGCCGCGCTGACGGAGCGGGCCCTCGCCGGCCGCTCCGCCCAGGCCGTCCACGGAGGCTGGACGATCGCGTCGCGGCACGCGGGAGTCGTGCTCGGCCTGCTCCTTCTCTCGCCCGTCTTCTCGGCGGCGCTCGACCGGACGCAGGACGAGGCCCTGCGCGCGGGCACCGCCGCCGTGCTCGACAGCAGCATCCCACCGCTCGAGCGGGTCGACGTGGCGCAGGCGGTCCTCGTCCAGGTCGACCGCGCCGACGGCGGCGTCCCGGACATCGACCCGGCGTTCGACGACCGCGCCGAGACCGATGACTACCGCGCACTGAAGGCCGCGCTGCAGGACGAGCTCGACCGCGCCGTGACGAACGCGTTCTCGAACCCGTTCCTCCTGTCCGCGGCGCTCGCGCTGGCGGCGCTCGTCCCGCTCTGGGTCGGCCGCCGGGAGGGCGGTCTTTGAGACGGGCGGCCCCGATCCTCTTCGCGCTGGCCGCCGTCGCCGCGGTGGTCATCCCCTACGTCGCGCTCGGCGGCGCCTCGTACGAGCCGACCCCGGTCGCCGATCCGTGCAAGCAGCGTGAGTGGCGTCGCGGCGGCGACCTCGAGGCCGTGCTCGAGCGGGTCGTGCTCTCGGCGCTCGACGGGGCGGCGTGCGAGCTCGGCGTCTCCCGCGAGGAGCTCGTCCTCGCCCTCACGGACGAGCAGTCGCTGGAGGAGTTCGCGGCCGAGCACGAGATCACGGCCGGGGACGCCGGACGCGCGGTGCGCAACGGTCTCGTGCGCGCGGTCGACGACGCCGAGCGGGCCGGGGCGCTCCCCGGCTCGATCGCCGGATTCCTCCGCGGCGCCGTCGAGCGGATCCCGCCTCGCCTCGTGCTGGACCTGCTCGACCAGCTGCGCGGACTCGCGTCGGGCTTCTCGTAGAAGGCGCTACCGGCGCGGATCGGCCCCGGCGAGGCGAATACATGCCGCCGCGTCCGCCGAGGCGGGCCCCAGGCCGAAGACGCGCCGGAAGGAGTCGCCGCCATGACTCGTCGGGAGCGGCGCTCCCGGGACGACGCGAAATGTGCGCGTCCCGTCGGTCTGCCGCTCGGCGCGCAGGAACAGCGCCTCCTCCCCGCGCTCACGGTGGAAGCCGTCGGCGAGGTCGAAGAGGTGCGTCACGAAGACGATCCGCACGCCGGACTCGACGAGCGCGCGAACGACCTGCCGCGCGATCTCGGATCCCTCGCGCTCGTTCGTGGACGCGAAGGACTCGTTGCAGAGCAACACGGCCCCCGGGCGGATGAGGTCGGCGAGCTCGCTCATCCTGGCCAGCTCCTCGTCCAGCTTGCCGTGCGTCATGCTCGCGTCCTCCTCACGCTTGTAGTGGGTGAAGACGCCGGAGGAGAGGCTCGTACGCAGCGACGCGGCGCCCGCGAACATCCCCGCCTGGCTCATCAGCTGCGCCACGCCCACGCTCCGGAGGAAAGTCGACTTCCCGCCCTGGTTGGCCCCGGTGACCAGCACGAGCCGCTTGCCCGCGGCGTCGACCTCGTTGCCGACGACGGGCGAGTCGAGGTGGAAGACGAGCGGCACGTCGTAGAGGGCCCGGGCGCGCAGCTCAAGCTCCTCGGGCGGCCGAGGCTCGGGAAAGCAGGTCGACGCCCCGCGCGCGGCGAGGTCCTCGTGGAGGTTCAGGCAGCCCACGTAGAAGGCGAGCTCGGAACGGAGCATCCCGAAGAACCCGAGGATGTGATCGGTCGACTGCGCGAGAGCGCTCGCGAGGGAGGCAATCCCCCTGCCGCGCAGCTCGGCCAGCGACTCGAGGCCGTGCTCGTCGCGGTCGGCGATCGCGAAGCTGTAGCTCGGCGGCCCACCCGGGCTGATCCGCTCGAGCAAGCCTCGCTCACGCGGCGCGCGGAGCACGTAGTCGCTCCCCCGGTTTGCGCGCCCTAGGCCGGCGCTGACGAGCGTGCCGCGGCGGAAGCGCAGCGCGTCGAGGTGCCGGTCGATCCGCCGCAGGTAAGCGTCGTCGAGCTCGCGCTGGAACCGGGCGAACAGCTCCGTGAGCCCCTCCGACCGCACGTCGGCCGCGTGCTCGTCGGCGACCGTGCGCAGCGTCACGAGCACGTCGGCGAGAAGCCGCAGCATGCCACGCGACTTCGCGAGCAGCGCGTCGGGCGAGTCGCGATACCAGAAGAACCGCGCCTGCCTCTTCGTCAGGATCCCCTCGATCGCGACCTCGTAGAGCCGGCGCGCGAGCGCGGGATGCTCGAGGCAGTCGGCGAGGACGTCCTGGCGGTAGCGGATCGCGTCCGCGTCCGCGAGGCCCGTGAGCAGCGTCCTCCGCGCGACCTCGCGCAGGAAGTCGTCGCCGCGCGCCATCGCGTCGAGAATCGTGCCGAGCTCGAGGTCCTGCTCGAGCGCCTCGGCGTTCGGCGGCAGGGGCTGCTCGAGGTCGAAGTCCCGATCCCGATGCATGAGGAAGGCCTTCATCGCCCGACGCGGCTCCTCAGGCGCTCGTACGAGAGGCCGTACTTCGCGGCGATCGCCAAGGCGTACGCACGCCCGTCCGCGGGCCGCCGCACGATGCGAAACGTGCGCTCCGAGGGGTCGTCCGGGGCCACGGTCGCCACCATGCTGACGGTCTCCTCCCCGAGCGATGCGAGCTCGTCGACGAACGTGACGCACACCGCGGGGCAGCCCAGCGCGAGCAGGCGGTCTAGCACCTCGGTGCCGAGCAGGAGGGAATCCGCGAGCGTCGTCGAGGCGAAGATCTCGTTCAGGATGATCAGGCTGTCCCCGGTCGCGTGCTCGAGGATCTCGCGGACGCGGAGGAGCTCGTCGTCGAGCTTCCCGCGCAGGGTCGAGATGTCCTCCTCCCGCTCGAAGTGCGTGAAGATCCTGTCCGGGACGAACAGCCGCGCCCGCCGCGCGGCCACGGGGAGCCCGAGCGCGGCCTGGTAGTGGAGCTGGCCGACCATCCGGGCGTAGGTGGTCTTCCCGCCCTGGTTGGGGCCGGTGACGACGAGCACCCGCTCGGGCCCGTGAAGACGGACGTCGTTCGCGACGAGCGCTCCGCGGTCGCCTGAGAGCGCCGTCGCGAGCGCGACGTCGAAGCCGCCCTCGACGTCGACCTCCTTCGCGCGCGTCGAGACTGCCGGGTAGCAGAAGGCGAGGCCGGACTTCCCCAGCCCCTCCACGTACTCGAGGGAGGCGAGGTAGAACTGGATCTCACGCTCGAATCGGGCGATACGGGCGTCGAGAAAGCCCACGTGGCGGGCACAGAACTCGTCGAGAGCCCTGAACTCCTCCGGGAAGAGCCGCGCGACGCGCTCCGCGATCCGGGCCTCGACGTGGTCCATCGTGCCCGAGTCGGGGAGCAAGAGGCGGTGCTCGTCGACCACCCCCCTCCGGAAGCGTGCGAACGTCTCCTCGACCTCGACGCCGTAGTCGACCTCCCCCTCGTACCGGCTGACCGTGACCCGGCCGCCCCGGATGCGCAGCGTGTACCGGACGCGCGCCAGCCCCTCGAGGACGAGGCGTGCGTCGGCGCGAAGTGAGGCGAAGCCCTCCGAGCGTGTGTAGTCCACCAGGAACGCGGAGAGGGAACGGAGGCCCCGCGAGCCGAGCTCCAGCCCGTTCAGCGCGTCGCGCAGTGCGACCACCGCGTCGCAGTAGATCTCCGCGGCGTCGAGGAACCACCGCTCGGTCTCGTACCGGTAGTGCTGGGTCTCGACGAGGGTCAGATGCTGCCGGACGCGACGGGCCTGCTCGGCGAAGGCGTGCACGGCGGCGCGCACGTCGTCCGTCTCGAGGTCGTGGAACACCTCCTGCCGGTAGGTGATCGCGTCGACGTCGCGGAGCGGCGCGTGGAAGAACGGGCGCAGGTCGTACTCGTCCTGCCCCACGATCGCGCCGACCACCTGGTCGAGGTTGAGATCGCGAAAGACGTCCGGCTCGCGCACGTCGGCGAGATCGACGTCCCCGGCACCGAAGAGGATGCTCCGGAACCCGGCTCCGTCCGGAGCCGGCGCCCGCACGGAGGTGAGGTGAGGTTCGAGGTCGGTTCGCGTCATGGCCTCCACCGGTCGGATCATCGGTAGAAGCCATCAGCCCGAAGGCGGTTCCGGCGGGCCTCATCGCCGGCTCCGAACTCTACCCGGCCGACGTCCGGGTGGAACGCGGGGCCGGCATGGCTGTCGTGCCGAGCATCCAGCAGGCCGCGTACGCGAACCCCGCCGTCGGCGAGATCGCCGTCCACAGGATCCCGACGGCGACGGAGGAGGCGAAGTCGCCCAGCGACTGGACGCCGCCGAGCAGCCCGAATCCGCTGCCGCGGAGATGGTCGGGAAGCAGCTGCGCGACGAGCGAGGACTCCGCCGTCTCGGCGAGGCCGATCCCGCCGCCGGCGAGCAGGAACGCCGCGAGCAGGAGCTGCCACGGCTGGGACGGAAGCGCGACCACGGCGTAGGCCGACGCGTAGATGGCGGCCGCGGCGGCGAACACGACCCTCGCCCCCGGCGCCCCACCGGCTTGCCCTCTCCCTTGTCCACCCCGGCTCCCGTGCGGTCGTAGAGGCCATCAGCCAGGAAGGCGGTTGAGCGCGAGCCTCATCGCGCGACCGGGATTTCTATCAGGGCACGAGGGTCTTCACGTAGCGATGGCAGGGCACGAGGATCGAGCCGTCCGGGCCGGCCGCGGCGTAGTCGAACCGGCCCTCGTCGCGCCAGCCGGCACGCTCGTAGAACGACCGGGCCCGCGCGTTCCCGGCCACGACCGCGAGCCAGGCTCTCCGGTGGCCGTTCGCGCGGACCTGCTGCTCGGCCTCGCGCATGAGGGCGTCGGCGACGCCCGTGCCGCGGTGGAGTGCCGAGACGTAGACCTGCTCGACTTCGTCGTCCACGACCATCACGAAGCCGGCGACCGCCCCCTCCACGGTCGCGACCGTCGTCTCGCCGAGGCGGTCGGAGGCCCGAGCATCGAACGACGCGTCCGTCCGCGCCTCCGCGAGCTTGTCCGGGACGAAGCCGAAATGGCCGTCGCGCCAGCCGAGCCGCCAGATCTCCGCAACGGCTTCGACGTCCTCGGGACGGGCCCCTCGGAGCATCACGGTTCGGTCGCCGGCGCCCACCGCTCGACTGTAGCGGTGCCGTGCTCGCAGAACCGTCCCGACGCGCGAGCGCCTCGCGCTTCGGATCAGCGGACGATCATGACCGGGCAGGGCGCGTGCTCGGCGACCCGATCGGCCGTCGAGCCGAGCAGCCGGTCGCGGACGAAGTGGCCGCGGTGGCCGAGCACGACGAGGTCGTAGCCGCCCTCCTCCGCCACGCGCGAGATCACCTCGGCAGCATGGCCTGGACGGACGTCCACGTCGATCGCGACGCCGGCCTCGTCCCCGCGACGCAGCGCCTCCGCCGCGAGCGAACGGAAGAACATGTCCTTCTCGCGCTTCACCTCGTCGACCTCGCCGACGGTGGCGGCGTACGCCGGGAGCGGCCCTTCGACGGCGAGCGCGGTCACGTGTGCGTCCGCGAGCTTCGCGAGCTCGAGTGCCTTGGCGAACGCGTGGTCCGAGCACTCGCTGCCGTCGATCGCGACCAGGATGCGTCCGAACGGCATCAGCCCCTCACCCCCTCCCCTTCCGGCGCCGGCGCCATCGCGGCGACGGACTGGTCACCCCGCCTGGTGGAACCGGTGCCGACGCGCGGCTCGAAGAAGTGCTGCGCGATCGCGGTCGGGACGATCGCGGAGAGCACGACGACGGCGATGAGGAGCGAGAACTGCGTACGGTCGATGATGCCCGCG
>Ga0210115_1000067_pt1 | contig 23780 bp, 21 predicted proteins | sample MayberryNW_TuleB_2_FD_185526 | JGI IMG/M metagenome (GOLD analysis project Ga0210115, IMG submission 185526) | Wetland microbial communities from San Francisco Bay, California, USA, that impact long-term carbon sequestration - MayberryNW_TuleB_D2... | ecosystem: Environmental > Aquatic > Marine... | reverse complement strand
CAGGACCCGGCCGAGTTCCTCGAGTCGCTGAAGGTCGACCTGTTCGAGGACGAGGTCTTCGTCTTCACCCCGAAGGGCGAGGTGAAGAGCCTCTCCGCCGGCTCGACCCCGCTCGACTTCGCCTACGCGGTCCACACCGACGTCGGCCACCGCTGCGTCGGCGCCAAGGTCAACGGCAGCATCGTGCCGCTGCACTACCAGCTGCGCTCGGGGGACATCGTCGAGGTGCTGACGGCAAAGCAGAAGCGTGGCCCCTCGCGCGACTGGTTGAAACTGGTGCGGACCAGTCGCGCGCGCAACAAGATCCGCGCCTTCTTCAAACAGGAACGGCGCGAGGACGCCGAGAAGAAGGGCCGTGACGCGCTCGAGGAGGCGCTGCGCAAGCGCGGCCTGCCGATGCAGAAGCTGGCGATGTCACCGCTGCTCGCGCAGGTGATCCGCGAGGTCGGCTTCCACAAAGCGACCGAGTTCTACATCGCGCTGGGCCAGGGCAAGGTCTCGACCAAGGCCGTCGTCAACAAGCTGATGCAGCGGCTGAAAGAGGGCGAGGCGGTCGAGGAATCGGAGCCGATCGGGCTCGAGGGCCCGCGCGAGGACAACGCGCAGCGGACCAAGCGCGCCTCCAACTACGGGATTCGGGTCAAGGGCGCCGACAACGTCGCCGTCCGCCTGGCCAAGTGCTGCCGGCCGGTGCCGGGCGACAAGATCGCCGGCTACGTCTCGCTCGGCCGCGGGATCACGATCCACCGCGCCGACTGCAAGAACGTGAAGGCGCTGATGAAGTCGCCGGAACGCTTCGTCGATGTCGCCTGGGAGGGCGAGAACGAGTCCTCCTACCGGGTCGAGCTGCAGATCGACGCCTACGACCGCACCCGCCTGCTCGAGGACCTCTCGCGCACCTTCTCCGAGGCCGGGATCAACATCCTCGGCGCCAGCTGCATGACCAGGCACCCGATGGTGAAAAACCGCTTCGTCGTCGAGGTCGGCGACACCGAGCAGCTCAAGCAGTGCATCTCGAAACTGCGCAACGTCGAGAGCGTCTTTGACGCGTACAGGATTACGCCGACCAACTGATCGATCAAGCAACGATTGTGAGCGCGCCCGGGGCGATGCTCAGCGCGAGCTGGGTTTTTTCCCCGATGTAGTCGCCGTCGACCTGGATCGGGAAGGGACGGACGATGCCGTCCTTGGTCTCGGAGATCGAGGCGATCGTCGCCTCGGTGACGCCCTCGAAGTGCTCGACCTGGCGGTGGCGGGCGGCGGGGCGCTGTTCGTTGAAGAGGCGCGGGAGCAGGGTGGGGATATCGCGCTGGCGCGCCCGCTTGAGCACGCCGAGGGCGAGGCTGCCGTCGTCGGTCTCGACCCCCTCGCAGACGCAGATCGGGCGGCTGGCGAAGTACGTGAACGGGGTCGAGTTCTGGGCCAGCGCGGTGACGCCCTCGATCTCCTCGCCGTCGACCTCGACCCGCAGCTGCACCGGTTTGACCATGTAGGAGCGGTAGAAGGCCGAGATCGCCGCCCAGGTGAAGTAGTAGGGGCCGGCGCGGTGCTTGAGCCGGGGGTGGGCGTCGACCCGTTTGACCACGGTCGCGTCGATCCCGGCGCCGCAGGAGAAGACGAAATAGCGCTCGTCGACCCGGCCGAGGTCGACCTTGCGGGGTGCCCACTCGTCGACCAGCGCCAGCAGGTGCTCGGTCGCGTCGACGACGTCGTTGGGGATGCCGAGGGTGCGGCAGACGACGTTGGTCGAGCCGCCGGGCAGGACCGAGACCGGCACGTCGGTGCCGGCTAGCCCGTTGGCGACCTCGTTCAGCGTCCCGTCGCCGCCGAAGGCGACGACGATGTCGTAGCCGTGGTCGCGCACCTCACGGCCGATCTCGGTCGCGTGGTTCTGCGCCTCGGTCGCCACGGTCTCGACCTCGTAGCGCCCCTGCAGCGCATAGACAACGAGGTTCTTGAGCCGGTCGGAGACGGTCGTCGCGTATGGGTTGACGATCAGCAGCATCCGCTTCTTCGCGGATCTGCGTGCCTTGCGGGGGTCGAGCCGGACCATCGGAGCGCTGCAATCTATGCCTCCGTGGGTATCGTGCGGGTTATCGCCGCTCGCTCGACACGGATCCTCGCCGTCGGGACGCTGCTCGCGGCGCTTGCCTCCTGCTGGCCGGCTGCCGGTGGCGCTGCCGCGTCGCCCGGACCGCGGCCGAGCAAGGTGACGCTCGGCTACAACCGAGCCCGCGGCTTCTTCTACGGACAGGCGAAGATGCCGCGCAAGGCCGATGGCTCGGGCGAGTACGCCTGCCTCGACGGCAACCGGCACTTCCCCGACGGCCCGCGCCTGCTGCGGATCTACCGCGTCCGCCCGGGGCCCGATCGCGCGATCTCACCCGACATCGCCGCCGCGGCCGAACGGGACAGCGGCACGCTCGTCTGGAAGTTCGAGCGCAGACGCGTGCCCCAAGCCCGCTACTACGTCGTCTTCGAAGCGAAGATCCCGACCGCGCCCTACGCGCCGAGCGAATGCCCCAGCTTCCGCTCGCGCGCCGTCGTGCTGCCGAAGCCGCAGCGGCTCAGGTGACGACTTCGTAGCGGACCACGTCGTCGTCGGTGACTTCGCGCACCCTGTCCTCGTTGAGCAGCAGGTCGGCGTGGCCGATCACCTCGGAGAGGGTGAGGAAGGCCTGGGTGACGGCGACGTTGCCCCACAGCGCCTGGGCGAGCTCGTAGCCGGTGCGCGGCCGCTCGGCGATCAGGTCGTAGATCTTCTCCCTGCGCCGCTCGTGCTTGGCGAGCCGCTCGTCGATCAGGGCGACGTGGTCGACGATCGGCTCGCCGTGGCCGGAGAGGACGATCTCGGCCGGCATCTCCCTCGTCTTGCGCATCGACTCCAGGTAGGCGACGAGCGCCTGCGTGCGCCGGGCGGAGCCGTCGAGCGGCCGGGCGATCAGCGGGTTGGAGGAGATGTGGGCGATCAGGTGATCGGCGGCGATCAGGATGCGGCGGCGCTCGTCCCAGAAGACCGTGTCGGAGGGGCTGTGCCCGGGCCGGTGCAGGGCCTGCAGGGTGCGGTCGCGGAAGGGCAGCGCCTGGCCGTCCTCGAGCGGCCGCGTCACCTGCGCCTTCGCACCCCAGCCGCGGAAGCTGCGCGAGACGCTCTGCAGCGCGTGCGCGACCTCCTCCGGGATCCCGTTGCGCAGCATCAGCTCGACCGCGAACTCGTCCTCGCGCTCGGATTCCTCGCCGAAGCCGGCGAGGCGCTCGGCGGCGAGGCCGAGCGCCGCGACCTCGGCGCCGGAATGCTCGACGATGATCTCGACCAGGCCGACGTGATCGATGTGCTGATGGGTGAGGATGACGAGCTCGAGATCGTCGATCGAGTGGCCGTGGGCGGCGAGCTGGCTCTGCAGCTCATCGAGCGCCTTGCCCGAGTTGGGCCCGGTGTCGATCAGGGTCAGCGGCTCGTCCTCGAGCAGGTAGCAGTTGACGCGGCCGACGGCAAACGGGGTGGGGATGCGGAGGCAGTGGATGCCGGCCAGCGCGGCCTGCTCCAGCGCCTCGTCCGGGGCGAGGCTCACGTGCGGATCAGTCCCAACACCTCGTCGCGCTTCTCTTCCATGTGGGCGCGCGAGACCAGCGACTCGAGGTTGAGGCGCAGCAGCGGCTCGGTGTTGGAGGGGCGGACGTTGAAGTGCCATTCCGGGTAGTCGACCGAGATCCCGTCGAGACGACTGAGCTCGGCGTCCGAGTAACGGGCGGCGATCTCCTCGATCTTCGCCGCCGCGTCGGCGACCTCGGAGTTGATCTCGCCGGAGATGAAGTAGCGGCCGCGGAACTCGGCCATCAGCTCGGCCAGCGAGCGCCCCTCGCGCGAGAGCAGCTCGAGCATCAGGAGCGCCGGGATCGTGCCCGAGTCGGCGTTCCAGAAGTCGCGGAAGTAGTAGTGGCCCGAGACCTCGCCGCCGAAGACGGCGCCCTCCTCGCGCATCCGCGCCTTGAAGAAGGCGTGGCCGACGCGGGAGAGGTCGGAGCGGCCGCCCGCGGCGGCGACCAGGTCGGGGACGGCGCGGCTCGAGCGGGGATCGTAGAGAATCGTCGCGCCTGGGTTTTTCGCCAGCGCCGCGCCGGCGAGCAGCGCGCAGATGAAATCGCCGTCGCAGAACGTTCCCTCGCCGTCGATGAAGAAGCAGCGATCGGCGTCGCCATCCCAGGCGATGCCGAGGTCGGCGCCGGCCTCGCTCACGCACCCTTCGAGCAGCCTGCGGTTCTGCTCGAGCAGTGGGTTCGGTTCGTGGTCGGGGAACTCGCCGTCGGGGGTGAAGTAGAGCTCGTCGAGCTCGAGCCCGAGCCGCTCGAGGATCGGGCCGACCATCGGGCCCGCCATCCCGTTGCCGCCATCGACGACCAGCTTCAGCGGCTGGATCGCCGCGGGGTCGATGAAGGAGAGGCAGTGCCGGCGGTACTCGTCCCAGACGTCGACCTCCTCGAAACGGCCGCCGCCCGGCGCCGGGCAGAGGCCGGCCTCGATCTCGCGCCGCACGTCGCCGATCCCTGCGTCGCCGGAGAGCGCCAGCGCCCCCTCGCGGATCAGCTTGACCCCGGTGTAGGCCTTGGGGTTGTGCGAGGCGGTGACCATCGCGCCGCCGTCGAGCTCGCGCGAGCCGACCAGGTGGTAGAGCATCTCGGTCGCGACCATGCCGGCATCGAGCACGGTCGCGCCCTCGAAGACGAGTCCGTCGCGCAGCTCGGCCGCCATCGCCGGGGCGGTCAGCCGCATGTCGCGGCCGAGGCCGACCCGCAGCTCGTTCGGCTGCTTGCCGCGCAGGCGGGCGAGCACGCGGGCAAAGGCGCGGCCGACCGCCAGCGCGGTCGTCTCGTCCATCTGCTCGCCGTGCAGGCCGCGGATGTCGTAGGCCTTGAAGATCTCGGCCGGCGCGAGGGGGGCGTCGGTCGCCATCAGAACGCCCCCTTGAGCGCCTCGTAGCTCTGCTCGAGCGTCTGCGGCATCACCTTCGTATCGGCGATCACCGGCATGAAGTTGGTGTCGCCGCCCCAGCGGGGGACGACGTGGAGGTGGATGTGGTGCTCGACTCCGGCGCCGGCGACGCGACCCTGGTTGAAGCCGACGTTGTAGCCGTGCGGCTCGTAGATCTGCTCGAGCCGGTCCATCGCGCGCTGGGCCAGCTCGATCATCTCGGCGACCGTCTCCCCCGACAGGTCCTGGATGCGGCCGATGTGGTCATAGGGCGCCACCATCAGGTGGCCGTTGGTGTACGGGAAGAGGTTGAGGATGACGAAGGAGCGCTCACCGCGGTGGACGATCAGGTTGGCGGCGTCCTCGTCCGCCGCCGGCTTGGCGCAGAAGATGCACTCCGATTCGTTGTCCTTGGCCGCGTCCTTCACGTAGGCAAGGCGCCAGGGCGCCCAGATCCGCTGATTAGCCACAGGCTCGGCATCCTATGGCCAAGCCGCCCCGGGGGATTCAAAGCCAACCGCGCCGGCGGAAGTAAGCGACCATGCCGCCGAACATGACCAGCATCGCGCCGACGATCGCGTAGAAGTCGATCCGGTCGCCCTCGCCCGGCACGCCGACGTTCATCCCCCAGATGCTGGCGATCAGGGTCAGCGGCAGGACGATGACGCTGATCGAGGTGAGCACGCGGAGGATGTCGTTGACGCGGTGTGAGATAACCGACTCGTTGGTCTCACCCAGCGCCTCGACCACCTCCTTGTAGTTCTCCAGCATGTCCCAGATCCGCTCGTGCGCGTCGACGATGTCGTCGAAGTAGATCTCGAGGTCGAGGTCGGGGGCGAGGTAGCGCTGCTTGACCTGCTCCAGGTCGCGCAGCACCGGCCGCTGTGGGCGGATCACCTTGCGGAAGTTGATGATCTCCTGCTTGACGTTGGAGATGTCGCGCACTACCTCCTCCGAGCGGCCGTCGAAGATGTCGTCCTCGAGCGCGTCGAGCTTGTTGCCGATCTTGCGCAGCATCGGGAAGCAGTAGTCGAAGCTGTCGTCGACGAGGCGGTAGAGCAGGTAGCCCGAGCCGCGCGAGAAGATCTGCTCGCGCAGCTCCTCGTTCGTGCGGCAGCGCTCGAATAGGTACTCGACCGGCTGCAGCGGCTGGTTGGGGATCGTCACCAGGTAGCCCGGCCCGACGAACAGGTCGAGCTCGCCGGTGCCGAGCCGGCCGGCCGCCGGGTCGAAGATCGGGAAGTGGAGGACGATGAAGAGGTACTCGTCGTAGACGTCGATCTTCGGCCGCTGGTTGCGCGAGAGCACATCCTCGAGGTCGAGCGCGTGGAAGTCGAAGTTTTCCTCGAGCCAGCCGCGCTCGAGCGCACCCGGGCGCTCGATCTTGACCCAGCGCAGGCCGGAGGAGTCGATCTGCTCGACGCTGGGCGTCTGCGGCTCAGGCGCCGCTGCCGCGGGAATCAGCTCGCCGCGTCGGCCGGACCGCCGCAGCCTTGGCTTCGGAAGGTTCGGCATCGCTCACGCTCGTTGTCTTTGCGGGCTTGCTGTCCACGGTGCACAGAAGGTTAGCCGCAAGCACGCCCAGGGATCGACCGCTGGGCGTCTTGATATTGTTCACCCAACATAAGCGCCACATCTAGAGGGGTGGAGGGACTGGCCCGCAGAAGCCCCGGCAACCGCCCCGGACCTCGGTCCGGGAGAGGTGCCAAGTCCAGCAGGTCGTTGAGGGCCTGGAAGATGTGGGGAAGGCGTCCGATCGGACCTCTGCCCCACAGGGCGGAGGTTTTTTTGAAGGAAGAAGGAGCGAAGATCGGATGTCAGTTGAGAGCCTGAAGTGCAAGGAGTGCGGCGCCGGCTACGAGCTGGGTGCGGGGTTCGCCTGCGAGAACTGCTTCGGCCCGCTGGAGGTCGCCTACGACTACTCGGGGCTCGATGCCGCCGAGGCAAAGCGCCGTATCCAGGCCGGCTCGCAGGGGATCTGGCGCTACGCCGACTTCCTCCCGTTCACGGGGCGACCGCTCGATCCGCTCGAGCCCGGGCTGACGCCGCTGGTGCGGGCGGACCGGCTGGCCGAGCGCCTCGGCCTCGAAGCCGAGATCTGGATCAAGAACGACGCCGCCAACCCGACCCACTCGTTCAAGGACCGCGTCGTCGCCGTCGCCGTCGCCAAGGCGCGCGAGCTCGGCTTCGAGACCGTCGCCTGCGCCTCGACCGGCAACCTCGCCAACGCGGTTGCTGCCCACGCCGCCGCCGCCGGGCTCGAGTCTTACGTCCTCGTCCCCGCCAATCTCGAGGAACAGAAGCTGCTCGCGACCGGGATCTACGGGACCAACCTGGTCGGCGTGCGCGGCAACTACGACGACGTCAACCGGCTCTGCACGCAGCTTGCCGAAACGCGACCCTGGGCCTTCGTCAACGTCAATCTGCGGCCCTACTACGCCGAGGGCTCGAAGACGCTCGCCTACGAGACCGCCGAGCAGCTCGGCTGGGAGCTTCCCGACCGGGTCGTCTGCCCAATCGCCTCGGGCTCGCTCTTCACCAAGGTCGGCCGCGGCTTCCAGGAGTGGCTCGATCTCGGCCTGGTCGAGGGCGGGCAGCCGGTCTTCAACGGCGCCCAGGCGCTCGGCTGCAGCCCGGTCGCGACCGCCTTCGCCGAAGGCTGGGACGTGTGCAAGCCGCAGAAGCCGGAGACGATCGCCAAGAGCCTCGCGATCGGCGACCCGGCCGACGGCCCCTACGCGCTCGAGCAGGCTCGCCGCACGGGCGGCGCGATCGATTCGGTCGGCGACGAGGAGATCCGCGCCGGAATCCGCCTGCTGGCCGAGACGACGGGGATCTTCACCGAGACCGCCGGCGGGGTCACGGTCGGCGTCCTCGCCAAGCTCGCCGAACGCGGCGAGATCGGCGCCGGCGAGCGCGTCGTCGTCTACATCACCGGCGAGGGGCTGAAGACGCTCGACGCGGCACGCGATAGCTTCCACATGCACGAGATCGACCCCGACCTCGCCAGCTTCGAGTCCGAGTTCGCAACCCAGCAGGAGGTAGTCGCCTAAATGGCCATGTCCGTCACCGTGAAGATCCCGACCCAGCTGCGCGCCGCGACCGGTGGCGACGCCGAGGTGGAGGTGTCCGGCTCGACCGTCGGCGAGGTGCTCGACGCGGTCTTCGACGCCCACGGCGACCTGCGCGACCGGATCACCCAGGACGGCGATCTGCGCCGCTTCGTCAACGTCTACGTCAGCGGCGAGGACATTCGCTTCCAGCAGGGCCTCGACACGACGATCTCCGAGGGCGACGAGGTGACGATCCTCCCCGCCGTCGCCGGCGGCTGACGGCGGCTGTGGCGCGGCGCATTTCGGCGTCCTCGGTCGCTTGCGTGCAGAGCACGCGGCGCTCCCTGCGTCCTTGAACTGCTTGGCCACAGCCACCGTCAGGGCCAAATGAAGAAACCACCTGTAGTCATCCTCTGTGGCGGCAGGGGAACCAGGTTGCGGGAGCGGACCGAGACCGTTCCCAAGGCGCTGGTCGAGATCGGTGGGCGGCCGATTCTCTGGCACGTGATCGGGATCTACGCGGCGCAGGGCTTCGCTCGGTTCCTGCTCGCCACCGGGTACCTCGGTGAGGCGGTGCGGGAATTTGTCGCCGCCGAATCCTGGCCCGATGGGGTGAAGGTCGAGTGCGTCGATACCGGGCTCGACGCGCCGACCGGAGGACGCGTCGCGGCGCTGGCCGAGCGCCTCGACCGGGGAACCTTCTGCGTGACCTACGCCGATGGGGTCGCCGATATCGACCTCGGTGCTCTGCTCGCCTTCCACGCCAGCCGCGGCGGGCTGGCGACGATGACGGTGGTGCGCCCGCACCTGCAATGGGGGGTGGCTGAGCTGGACGGCGGTGGCGGGGTCGCGGGCTTCACCGAGAAGCCGCGCAGTGAGCACTGGATCAACGGCGGCTTCTTCTGCTTCGAGCCGGGAGCGCTCGACTACCTCGACCGGGACAGCGTGCTCGAGCGCGAGCCGTTGACGCGGCTCGCGGCCGACGGCCAGCTCGGCGCCTACCGCCACGAGGGCTTCTGGGACTGCATGGACACCTACAAGGACGCCGTGGTCCTCAACGACCTCTGGGGGTCCGGCGAGGCGCCGTGGCGGGCGCTGACAGAGGGGGCGGCCGGATGAGCCGAGCGCTGGTCAGTGGAGCGCATGGCTTCGTCGGCTCGCACCTGGCGCGGGCGCTGCTCGAGGGCGGCGATGCGGTGCGGGTATTGGACCGGCCGGGGCCGCGGATCGCCGATGTCGGCGGCGAGCGACTCTCCGGGCTCGACCTGCTCCGCATTCGCGACGAGGTCGAGCTGGTCGAGGCTGACCTGCGCGATGCCGGGGCGGTCACCGCGGCGATCGACGGGACGGATGCGGTCTTCCACCTCGCCGCGCAGACGATCGTCGGGGTCGCACGGCGCTCGCCGCTGGAGACGTTCGAGATCAACGTGCAGGGGGCGTGGAACGTGTTCGAGGCCTGTCGCGTCCATGAGGTGAGCCGGGTTGTCTTCGCCTCCTCCGACAAGGCCTACGGCAGCAGTCCGGAGCTGCCCTACCGCGAGGACTACCCGCTGCGTGCCGCCTACCCCTACGACGCGAGCAAGGCGGCGGCCGACACGATCGCGCGCAGCTACGCAAGTGCCTACGGGCTGCCGCTGGCCGTCACTCGCTTCGCCAACGTCTACGGCGGCGGGGATCTCAATTTCTCGCGGCTGATCCCGGAGACGGTGGCGGCGGTGCTCGATGGCCGCGCGCCGGTCATCCGTTCGGATGGCAGCCCCGAACGCGATTTCCTCCACGTCGACGACGCCGTCTCGGCCTACCTCGCGATCGCCGCCGCCCTCGACGACGGTGCGGCGGGTGAGGCGTTCAACGCCGGTGGCGAACGGCCGCACCCGGTGCGCGAGGTGGTCGAGCTGATCGTCGCCGCCGGCGGCAACCGCGTCGTCCCGGACTTTCAGGGCAGCGGCAACCCAGACGGCGAGATCGACCGCCAGTTCGTCGACTCGACCAAGCTGCGCGAGCTGACCGGTTGGCGGCCGGCGGTCGAGCTCGAGGACGGCCTGCGCCGCACGCTCGAGTGGTACCGCGAGCACCCAGAGGCGAGGCCGTAGCCATGTGCGGCCGCTTCACCGTGACCGCGAAGGACACGAAGACGATCGCCGATCGCTTCCAGGTCGAGCTCGAACGCTCGCTCGAGCGCAATGCTTCCGGCGAGGCGCCGCCGCCCTCGAAGGAGCGGGTGAAGAAGGCCGAATCGGGTCTCAATCGCTTCAACGTGGCGCCGACGCAAGAGGTGCTGGCCGTGCGCGCCTCGCCCGATCCCGACGAGGCGGCGGCGGGCGAGCGCGAGGCGCGGATGATGCGCTGGGGCCTGGTGCCGCGCTGGGCCAAGGACCTCAAGGTCGGCTACCGGATGATCAACGCCAAAGCCGAGAACCTGACCTCGAGCCGAGCCTACTCGCCGCTGGTCGGCAAGTTCCGCCACCGCTGCCTGATCCTCGCCGACGGCTTCTACGAGTGGATGAGGGCGGAGGACCCGAAGCAGCCGCGCCAGCCGTGGCGCTTCACCGTCGACGGCGGCGAGCCCTTCGCCTTCGCCGGCATCTGCACGCGCAAGGAGTGGGATGACGCCGGGGACCGCGGCTTCGAGGACGGTTGGCTCTACAGCTGCACGATCGTGACGACGACGCCGAACGCGGTCGTCGCCCCGGTCCACGACCGGATGCCGGCGATCCTGCCCAACGCCGAGGCCGAGTCCGCCTGGCTCCGCCCCGACCTCAGCGTCGAGGACGCGATCGCGCTCTGCGTCCCCCTGCCCGCCGCCCGCATGCAGAGCGCCCCCGCCAACCCAAAGCTGAACAAGGTCGGCAAAGGCATCGAGGGCCCCGAGCTCCTAGTCGGCCCCTAGACGTGCCGCGAGTTGAGTACCCATAGTGTCCGCTAAGTCGCGGCACGTCCCAGTGAGCCGGCGGTGCGGACGGTTGCGGCGCCGTCGCTGGTTTCCAGCGTGCAGGTGATGTGGGCCTGGGGTGGGCCGGTGGCGCGCCAGAAGGAGGCGAAGGCGAGGCGGAGCGGTTCGGTTGGGCGTCCCTTGGGCAGGCCCCACTGCCATTCCTGCGAGGTGGTCCTGTGGGGGGCCCAGCTGACGACGACCCCTTTCAAGTCGGTGAAGGTTGGGAAGGCGTCCTCGAATTCAAGTGAGGCGTATTCGGCGCCGCTCGAGTGGAACCTGATGCCGACGCTGCCCGGTACGTCCTGCTTGGTCAGGCTGTATTCGCCGCTGGAGCGGGGGAAGGCACCGCGGCTGTTGACCGTGCGCCCGAGTTCGGACCTCGGCCCGCCGCGCATCCGGCAGCGCATCCGAGCCTGCCCGACCGCCGACCCCGCGCCGATCGTCAGCACGGAGGTGGCTCGGTAGACGATCTCCCCGTTGATGTTGTCTTCGGTTGCCTTCAACTCGCCCTCGCCGAGCTGCATCGAGCCGCCACCGGGGATCGCGGCCGGCCGCGAGTCGGGAATCGGTCCCTGTTTGATCCATTCGACATCGACCGACGCTCCGCCGACCGATTCCGTCGCCAACACCGCCGCCGCGACGGTGGCGATCAAGCCGGCGATCACAACCACGATCGCCCCCCGTGGCGGTCGGGTATCTGCGAGGGAATCCATCGACGCGCCCGACAGGATTCGAACCTGTGGCCTTGCGCTCCGGAGGCGCACGCTCTATCCAGCTGAGCTACGGGCGCTCGACATGCAGCTTATCCTCGCGGATCATGGATCTCTCAGTCGCCTTTCTCGGCACGGGTGGCGCCGTGCCTTCGGCGCGGCGCAATACCGCCGGTCTGCTCGTCTCCCGCGGCGGGGAACGGTTGCTGTTCGACTGCGGCGAGGGCACGCAGCGGCAGATGCAGCGCTCGCTCGGATTGGTCCAGGTCGACGCGGTCTACTTCACCCACTTCCACGCCGACCACATCCTCGGCCTGCCGGGCCTGCTGAAAACGTACGACCTGACCGAGCGTGAGCGGCCGTTGACGGTCTACGGGCCGCGCGGTCTGTGCGAGCTGATCCAGAGCCTTGGCCGGGTGATCGGTCGGGTCGGCTACAAGCTCGACCTGGTCGAGATCGATCCCGGCGACGCGATCCCGATCGACGGCGCCGAGGTGCGCGCTTTCCAGGTCGAGCACGGGGTGCGGGCCCAGGGCTACGTCCTGGTCGAGTCCGAGCGCCCCGGGCGCTTCGACCCCGAGGCGGCCGAACGACTGGGCGTCAAGGAAGGCCCCGACTTCGCCGCCCTGCAGCGGGGCGAAATCGTGACCGGCGCGAACGGGGGAGAGGTGGCCCCGGGTCAGGTGATGGGCGAGTCACGCCCCGGTCGTACGATCGCGATCACCGGCGACACGGCGCCCTGCCACGCGACGGTCGAGGCCGCCCGCGGGGCGGAGCTGCTCGTTCACGACGCCAGCTTCTCCGAGGAGGAGGCCCAGCGCGCCGCCGACACCGGCCACTCGACCGTCGGCCAGGCCGCGGCCGTCGCCCGCGAGGCCGAGGTCAAGCTGCTCGCCCTCGTCCACATCTCCTCCCGCTACCACGTCGGCAAAGTGCTCGAGGAGGCCCGCGAGGTCTTCGAGCCGACCCTGGCCCCGCGCGATTTCGACCTGATCGAAATCCCCTTCCCCGAGCGCGGCCGCCCCGAGCTGATCGCCAACGGCACCCGCGAACGCCCCGAGCCGCAGCCGGTCGAGTAGGGCTCAGCCGGCCAGTCCGGCGACCGACCTGGCCACGGCCGGTGCTTGGTCCTCCTGCAGGAAGTGCTTGGCGGGGAGCAGGGTGGGCTCTTCGACCCCCAGCGCCCGCATCACCTCTTGTCGACGGTTCTTGCCGAGGGCGGGGTCGTCCCGCCCCCAGACGACCTGCGCCGGGTAGGGATGATCGGAGAGCCCGTCGAGGAAGAACCGCTCCTTCTCCTCGGTCAGCTCGAACCCGCGCATGATCTTGAGGAAGGCGTCGCCGTTGTCCCCCTGCCGCAACAGCTCGATGTGCACCATCACCTCATCCGCCGGCACCGCTCCCCGATCCTTGATCCCCTGCAGGTAGAAGAGCTGTCGAAACATGAACTTAGGCGTCCCTCGCAACCAGACCTCGCCAACCCCCCGAATCGAAAACGGGTGCATCGTCCAGGGCCGGTGGAACGTCGCCGCGTTAACCAGCGTGTTCAACGCCGTCAGCGACAAGACCCGCCCCGAATTCCGAATCGCCCACTCAAACCCCACCGGCCCACCGATGTCGTGCACGACCAGATGGCACCGCTCGATCCCAAGCGCATCGATCGCCTCCCCGGTCCACCTCGCAAGCCCGCTCCAGCTGTAGTCGAACCCTTGTGGCCGCTCGGCCAACCCGAGCCCGGGAAAGTCAAAGGCAACCCCCCGCAACCCAAGGTTGGCCAGCTCGGGAACCACCTTCCGGTACAGGTAGGAGCTAGTGGGCACCCCGTGCAAACAAACCACTGGATCCCCCTCGCCCTGCTCCAGCACAAAGCTTTCAGCCCCATCGGCATCAAACCTCCGCCCGGCGGCTTCGTGCTTCGAAATCTCCTCTCGCACCGCCTGTTTCATCAACGCAGCCTCGCACGAATTGCCAAGGAAGGTCAACCGAACCCGAAGGCGGAAGACGCGTGGGGGTGATCCCGAGATGCCTCCCCGGATGACCAGTCCGCGGTCGGGTGAGGCCGGGGGCGTGCGTGGTCAAGCAGATCAAGGACGCAGGGCGCAGCCTTTGGTGGTGCCAAAGGCAAGCCCGAGGACGCAGAGATGCGCAGTGCCACGCGCGTCATCCGGACGTGCCCGACTGTGGGCTGTTCATCCGAGCACCGCGGAGTGATTCATGCCGCGAAGCGGCACAACATCAACCCCGCCCGCCAGGGCGGGGTTTAGGCACTCCCAGGACCATCCCCACGCGTCCCCACCCACTGCTACGCTTGCGACGTCCTTTAACCGGGTCCAGAGAGGCCAGGAAGGAGCAACCGAGTGAGCAGCGAGAAGGTCGTGCTCGAGCGCGACGACCTGCGGCGAACGCTACGGCGGATCGCCCACGAGATAGCCGAGGCCAACCCGGAGCCCGAGCGTCTCGCGATCGTCGGCATCCACACCCGCGGCGTCTTCCTCGCCCGCCGCCTGCACGCCCTGATCGGCGAGCTGACCGACGCCGAGACGCCGATCGGCGACCTTGACATCTCGTTCTATCGCGACGACGTGGGCGCCATGGCACCCGCGGCGCAGCCGGTCGTCCACGCCTCGCACATCGACTTCGACCCCACCGGCCGCACCGTCGTCCTCGTCGACGATGTGTTGTTCACCGGCCGCACCGTGCGCGCCGCGATCGACGCGCTGTTCGACTACGGCCGCCCGCAGCGGGTGCAGCTCGCCGTCCTCTGCGACCGCGGCCACCGCGAGCTGCCGATCCGTCCCGATTACGTCGGCAAGAACCTGCCGACGGCGCGCGGCGAGCGGGTCAACGTCCGCCTGAAGGAGAGCGACGAGATCGACCAGGTGACGATCTCCGCCCCGGCTGGGGTGGCTGCATGAAGCACCTGCTCGCGATCGCCGACCTCTCGCGCGAGGAGATCGAGGCGATCCTCGATCGCGCTGAGAGCTTCGCCGAGGTCGGCCGCCGCGACATCAAGAAGGTGCCGACCCTGCGCGGTCGCACCGTGGTCAGCCTCTTCTACGAGTCGAGCACGCGCACCAGCGCCTCCTTCGAGCTGGCGGCAAAGCGGCTCTCGGCGGACCTGGTCTCACTCAAGGCGGCGGGCTCCTCGGTCGACAAGGGCGAGTCGCTGAAGGACACATGCGCGACCCTCTCCGCCTACGACCCGGCGGCGATCGTGATCCGCCACCCCTACGCCGGCGCCGCCCAGCTCGTCGCCGGCTGGACCGAGGCGTCCGTGGTCAACGCCGGCGACGGCAAGCACGAGCACCCGAGCCAGGCGCTGCTCGACCTCTTCACCCTGCGCCGCCGGCTCGGTCCCCTGGAGGGCAGGCGAATCTGGATCGTCGGCGACGTCCTCCATAGCCGCGTCGCCCGCTCCAACCTCGTCGCCTTCAAGGCGATGGGCGCCGCGGTGACCGTGTGCGGACCGCCGACGCTGATCCCGCGCGGGATCGAGCAGCTTGGCTGCGACGTGGCCCACTCGCTCGATCGGCTCGGCGAGGCCGACGTCGTCTACGCCCTGCGCCTGCAGCGCGAGCGGATGACCGAGAGCTTCGTCCCCTCGATCCGCGAGTACGCGGCCAACTTCCAGATCGACTCGCGCCGCCTCGGCCCGCGCCAGCTGCTGATGCACCCCGGCCCGGTCAACCGCGGCGTAGAGCTCTCCGGCGAGGCGATCGATTCGCCGCAGTCGCTGATGACCGAGCAGGTCGCCTCCGGCCTGGTCGTGCGGATGGCGATCCTCTACGAGCTGCTCGCCAGCGGCGAGCGTCCCGAGCCCGCCGCCGGCGTCCCCGAGCAGAGCCCGACCCCGATCGGACAGCCGGCGTGAGCCTGGCGGCGGCGCTTGACATGCGCTCCGGCGAGGGCGCCGAGCTGGTCCTGCGCGGCGCGACGGTGCTCGACCCGGTCGCCGGGATCGACGGCGTCCACGACGTCGTCGTCCGCAACGGCCGCATCGCCGAGCTGGCAACGCCCGGTGGCGAGCTCGATGGCATCGAGGAGGTCGACGCCGAGGGCCTGCACGCCCTCCCCGCCTTCTTCGACCCACACGTGCACCTCCGCGTCCCCGGCCAGGAGCACAAGGAGGACATCGAGACGGGCACCCGCGCCGCCGCCGCGGGCGGTTACTGCGGCGTGATCGCGATGGCCAACACCGAACCGCCGGTGTCCACCCCCGCCGACGTCGAGGCTCTGCGCGAGGCGGCGCGCGAAGCGGCCTCGGTGCCGGTCGGCTTCCTCGCCACCGTCACCCGCCACATGGCCGGGGAGGAGCTGACCGAGATGGGGGCGATCCGCGCCGCCGGCGCGCTTGGCTTCAGCGATGACGGGCTGCCGATCGTCAACGCCCGCGTCCTCCGCCGCGCCCTTCAGTACCAGCATCTCTGCGGCGGCACGATCGCCCTGCACGAGGAGGACCCCGCGCTCTCGGGCGACGGCGTCATGCACGAGGGCGCGGTCTCGGCCGCGCTCGGCGTCGCCGGCGTTCCCTCGGTCTCGGAGTCGACGACGATCGCCCGCGACGCCGCGCTCGCCGGCTACGAGAGCGGCCGCATCCACGTCCAGCACCTCTCCGCCGCCGAGTCGGTCGCCGCGGTGCGCGCCGCCAAGGCGGCCGGCGTGCAGATCACCTGCGAGGCCAGCCCGCACCACCTCTGCCTCACCGACGAGGCGGTGCGCAGCCTCGACCCGCGCCGCTTCAAGATGAACCCGCCGCTGCGCACCGAGGCCGACCGCGAGGCGCTGATCGAGGGCCTGCGCGACGGCACGATCGATTGCGTCGCCACCGACCACGCCCCGCACGCGGCCGAGGAAAAGGAGGTCCCCTTCGAGCAGGCGGCGATGGGCGTGACCGGGCTCGAGACCGCCTTCGCGGCGCTGCACACCGAGCTCGTCCTGCCGGGCACGATCGAGCTCGGCCTGCTGGTCGAGCGAATGGCCGGCGGCGCCGCCCCGTTCGACCTCGACCGGCCGACCCTGGCGCCCGGCAGCGAGGCCAACATCGCCCTCTGCGACCTCGGCGCCGAGTGGACCGTCGGCGAGGACGGCTACGAGAGCCGCTCCGCCAACTCGTGGTGCGCGGGTCGCAAGCTGACCGGGCGCGTGCTGATGACCCTCGCCGGTGGGCAGGTTGCCTACCGGCTGCGCAGCTTCAGCCTCGGGGTGGCGGCATGAGTGCGGGCTACCTCCTGCTCGAGGACGGGACGCGGTTCGACGGCGAGCTCTGCGGCCACCCCGAGGCGGTAACCGGCGAGGTCGTCTTCAACACGGCGATGACGGGGTACCAGGAGTCGGTCACCGATCCCTCCTACGCCGGCCAGATCATCGTCTTCACCTATCCCCTGATCGGCAACTACGGGGTCTCCGCCGAGGCGATGGAGTCAGACCGCGTCCATGCCCGCGGCGTCGTCATGCGCGACCCGAAGAACGGCGAGGACGTCGCCACCGCCGAGGGCGGCTGGCTCGACTGGCTCGCCGACTGCGGTGTGCCCGGCGTCGGCGGAGTCGATACGCGTGCGCTCGTCCGCCACATCCGCGACAAGGGCGCGATGCGCGGCGGCATCTTCGCCGGAGAGACCCCGGACGCCGAGGCGCGCGAGCGGGTCGCCGCCGAGCCGCCGATGGATGGCGCCGACCTGGCCCGCACGGTGACCCCGCCGGAGCCGATCCGCTTCGACGGCGATGGGCCGCACGTGGTCGGGATCGACACCGGGGTCAAGCTCAACATCGTGCGCGAGCTGCGCCAGCGCGGCTGTCGCCTAACCCTGCTTCCCTGCACCTCCTCCGTTGAGCAAGTGCTGGCCGAGGACCCGGACGTCGTCTTCCTCGCCAACGGCCCCGGCGACCCGGGCGCGCTCGGCTACGTGGTCGAGACCGTGCGCGAGCTGGTTGGGCAGAAGCCGCTCTTCGGCATCTGCCTCGGCCACCAGCTGCTCTGCCGCGCCGTCGGCCTCGAGACCTTCAAGCTGCCGTTCGGCCACCGCGGCGCCAACCACCCGGTCAAGGAGCTCGCCAGCGGCCGGATCGAGATCACCTCGCAGAACCACGGCTTCGCCGTGCAGGGGCCGGGTGGAGAGCCGCGGATCGAGGCCGATGAGCCGGTCCGCTGGGAGACCGACTTCGGCGCCGCCGAGCTCTCGCACCTGAACCTCTACGACCGCACGGTCGAGGGCCTGGTGCTCAAGGACGTCGCCGCGGCGACCGTCCAGTACCACCCCGAGGCCGGTCCCGGCCCGCATGATGCCCGTCATCTGTTCGACAGCTTCCTGGACCTTGCCCATGCCTAAGCGCACCGACATCGAAAAGATCCTGCTGATCGGCTCGGGGCCGATTGTGATCGGCCAGGCCGCCGAGTTCGACTATTCGGGCGTGCAGGCCTGCAAGGTCCTGCTCGAGGAGGGCTATGAGGTGGTGCTCGTCAACTCCAACCCGGCGACGATCATGACCGACCCCGAGTTCGCCACCGCGACCTACGTCGAGCCGCTGCTGCCCGGCCCGGTGGCGAAGATCGTCGAGAGGGAGCGCCCCGATGCTCTCCTGCCGACCCTGGGCGGCCAGACCGCGCTCAACCTGGCGATGGCGCTGCACGAGGACGGCACGCTCGAGCGCTTCGGGGTCGAGCTGATCGGCGCCGAGGCGGCGGCGATCCGCCGCGCCGAGGACCGTGAGGAGTTCCGCCGCACGATGACCGACGCCGGTCTGCGCATCCCCTGGTCGATGACCGTGAGCAGCCTCGGAGAGGTCGAGGCGGCGCTTGCCGACGGTCGCATCGCCTTACCGGCGATCGTCCGCCCGGCGTTCACGCTCGGCGGCCAGGGCGGCGGCGTGGGGGAGAGCGAGACCGAGCTGCGCCAGGTCGTCTCCGAGGGCCTCGCCGCGAGCCCGATCAACCAGGTCCTGGTCGAGGAGTCGGTGCTCGGCTGGGGCGAGTTCGAGCTCGAGGTGATGCGCGACCGCAACGACAACGTCGTGATCATCTGCTCGATCGAGAACGTCGACCCGATGGGCGTCCACACCGGCGACTCGGTCACCGTCGCGCCCGCGCAGACGCTCACCGACCGGCTCTACCAGGACCTGCGCGACCAGGCGATCCGCGTGATCCGCGCGGTCGGGGTCGAGACCGGCGGCTCCAACGTGCAGTTCGCGGTCGATCCCGGGAGCGGCGAGATCGTCGTGATCGAGATGAACCCGCGCGTCTCGCGCTCCTCGGCGCTCGCCTCGAAGGCGACCGGGTTCCCGATCGCGAAGATGGCGGCGAAGCTGGCCGTCGGCTATGCGCTCGAGGAGATCCCGAACGACATCACCCAGGCGACGCCGGCCTCATTCGAGCCGACGATCGACTACGTGGTGACGAAGATCCCGCGCTTTGCCTTCGAGAAGTTCCCCGGCGCCCAGGGTCGGCTCTCGACCCACATGCAGAGCGTCGGCGAGGTGATGTCGATCGGCCGCACCTTCCGCGAGTCCTTCGCCAAGGCGATGCGCTCGCGCGAGCTCGACTCCCCAGCCGAGCCGCCCGCCGATGAGGAGGAGCTGCTGGCCGCGCTCGGAGTGCCCTGCGCCGAGCGCTTCGACCTGGTCCTCGAGGCCTTCCGCCGCGGGCTCGGGGTCGATGCCGTGCACGAGCGCTGCCTGGTCGACCCCTGGTTCCTGCGCGAGCTGCAGGCGCTGGCGACGGAGGGCGACGGCACCGAGGGCCTCGTCCGCACTTATAAGTCCGTCGACACCTGCGCCGCCGAGTTCGAGGCCGCGACGCCCTATTACTACTCGGCCCACGAGCGACCGGGCAGCGTCTCGGAGGTGCGCCACGGCGACGGCGACTCGGTGGTCATCCTCGGCGCCGGCCCGAACCGGATCGGCCAGGGGATCGAGTTCGATTACTGCTGCGTGCACGCGGCGATGACCGCGCGCGAGCTCGGCCGCGACGCGGTGATGGTCAACTGCAACCCGGAGACGGTCTCAACCGATTACGACACCTCCGACCGGCTCTACTTCGAGCCGCTGACGGCGGAGGACGTGCTTGCCGTCTGCGAGCAGGAGGATCCCGAGGGCGTGATCGTCCAGTTCGGCGGCCAGACGCCGCTGAAGCTTGCCCGCGCCCTCGAGCAGGCCGGCGTCCCCCTGCTCGGCACCCCGGTCGACGCGATCGACCTGGCCGAGGATCGCGGCCGCTTCGGCGCCCTCCTGCGCCGGCTGGGCGTCGAGCACCCGCCCTACGGCACGGCGCTCTCGGCCGAGGAGGCGACGGTGATCGCCGAGGAGGTCGGCTTCCCGCTGCTCGTGCGGCCCTCCTACGTCCTCGGCGGCCGGGCGATGGAGATCTGCTACTCGACCGAGAACCTCAACGCCTACCTGCAGGCCAACGTCAAGGCCGACCAGGAGCATCCCTTGCTGCTCGACCGCTTCCTCGAGAACGCGATCGAGGTCGACGTCGACGCGCTCGCCGATGGCGAGGAGGTCCACGTCGGCGGGATCATGCAGCACGTCGAGGAAGCCGGCGTGCACTCCGGCGACTCGGCCTGTGTGCTGCCGCCGCTCTCGCTCGGCGAGGAGATGCTCGACCAGATCCGCGCGACGACGCGCCAGATCGCGCTCGAGCTCGGCGTCGTCGGCCTGATCAACATCCAGTACGCGATCGCGGCTGGCCGGCTCTACGTGATCGAGGCCAACCCACGCGCCTCCCGCACCGTCCCCTTCGTCTCCAAGGCGACCGGGACGCCGCTGGCCAAGGTCGCCGCGCGGCTGATGCTGGGCGAGAAGCTCGCCGACCTCGAGTTGCCGGCGCCGCCGAGCGGGCACGTCAGCGTCAAGGAGGCGGTGCTGCCGTTTGCCCGCTTCGCCGGGGTCGACTCGGTGCTCGGGCCGGAGATGAAGAGCACCGGCGAGGTGATGGGGATCGCCGCCGATTTCCCCACCGCCTTCGCCAAGGCGCAGGCGGCCGCGGGCGTGCTGCTGCCGAACGAGGGAACCGTCTTCATCACCGTCACCGACACCGACAAGCCGGCGGCGACGCAGATGGCGGCGCGCTTCCACGATCTCGGTTTCAAGCTGATCGCGACCGGTGGCACCGCCCAATCGATCTCCTCGATGGGCATCCCGGTGACCAGGATCAACAAGATCGCCGAGGGCTCCCCCAACGTCGTCGACCTGATCCGCGAGCGCCGCTGCGACCTCGTGATCAATACCCCGACCGGCTCCGGCGCCCGCGCCGACGGCCAGGCGATCCGAACAGCCGCCGTCCGCCACGGCATCCCCTGCGTGACGACGATGACCGGCGCCTCGGCCGCCGTCCGCGCGATCGCCGCCCAGAAGCAGGGCGATCCGGCGGTGCTGAGCCTGCAAGAGATCCACACCGCGGCCTCCGCTCGCGCGGATGTCTGAGACCCCGCTCGCGCCCTGCGGCCGCCGCGCCTGCGAGGTCACCGATAACCACGCTTCCGGCGGCTACCGCGTCTTCTCCCTGCACGACCCCGAGGGCCCCGAGCCCGAGCCGGGCCAGTTCTACATGCTCGCCACCGAGATCCACTGGGAGCAGCGGGGTGGACGCCCCTTCCTCCCACGCGCCTTCTCGGTCGCCGATGTCCACCCCGCCGACGACGGCATCGAGCTCGACTTCCTGATCGAGGCCGTCGGCCCCGGCACCGAGCGGCTCTGCGCCCTCGACCCAGGCGAACGAGTCTGGGTCAACGGCCCGCTCGGCAACGGCTTTTCCGAGCCTCGCCAGCTCTCCGACGGGGCGGTGGGCGCGATCCTCGTCGGCGGCGGCATCGGCATCGCCCCGCTGGCGCTCCTTCGCCGCCGCTTCGCAGCCTCCAACGTGCCCACCCGCGTTCTGCTCGGCTTCCGCGACGAGGCCCACTCCGGCGGGCTCGACGACCTCTTCGCCTGCTGCGAGGTCGCCCTGGCCAGCGACGACGGCCACGTCGGCCACCACGGCCACGTCACCGACCTCCTCTCCGCGATGCTCGCAGGCGACGACGCCTCATCAGCGGCCGTCTACGCCTGCGGCCCGCCGCCAATGCTCGATGCCGTTGCAGCTCTTTGCACCTCACATGACGTCCCGTCCGAGCTGGCGATGGAGTCCCCGATGGCCTGCGGCTTCGGCGCCTGCTACGGCTGCGCGGTTCCCAGGGGCGACGGCAGCTACATGCGCCTCTGCGTCGATGGCCCTGTGGTTCGAGCCGGTGGAGAGACCCGTGGGCCCCCCCTCCGAAAACCCGCATTGGGGCGGCCTGACGGGTCCTTGCCGGGAAGTGCTCACAAGTTTTCTGCGGGGGGACCCACGGGTCTCTCGTCGCAGCAGGGTAGGGCCATCGAGTTCTGCGGGATCGAGCTAGAGCACCCGATCATCAACGCTTCAGGCACCTTCGATGCGATAGCCGCTCGACGGGTCTATGGCGATGAGCTGCTAAGGGACTTTCCATTTTCGGCATTCGTTTCCAAGACGATCACGTTGGAGCCGCGCGCCGGGAACGAGCCCCAGAGAATCTGGGAGACCCCGGCGGGGATGATCAACTCGATCGGGCTGCCGAACAAGGGCCTCGACGGGTTCATCGCCGAGGATCTTCCGCAGCTGGGGGAGCTGCCGGTGCCGCTGATTGTCTCGGTGATGGCCACGGGGCGCGAGGACTTCAAGCGGATGGTGGCGGCGCTGGACGGGCGGGGGGATGTCGCCGCGCTCGAGCTCAACGTGTCCTGTCCCAACGTGCATTCGGGGTTGATCGTGGGGGAGCAGCCGGAGGAGACGGCGGCGTTGCTGGAGGCGCTGCGGCCGTTGACGCAGAAGCCGTTGATCGTGAAGCTGACGCCGAATGTGGCCGATCCTGCTGCCGTTGCCGTCGCGGCGGAGGAGGGGGGAGCGGACGCGGTGTCGTTGATCAACACGCTGAAGGCGAGCGCGGTCGATCTGGGGAGCGGGAAGCCCGGGATCGGGGTGGGGCAGGGAGGGCTGTCGGGGCCGGCGGTGCGGCCGATCGCGGTTGGGCAGGTGCGGGCGGTCGCCGGCGCGGTCTCGATCCCGATCGTCGGCATGGGCGGGGTCTGCAGCGGCGAGGATGCGCTCGAGATGATCGCTGTCGGGGCGACGCTTGTCGCGGTCGGAACCGAGAGCTTTCGCGACCCGCGAGCGGGAAATCGCATTGCGACAGAGCTGCTCGAACGATCTCGGTCGCCCGAGCTGACCTCAACCTAGAGTCGAGGTCTAGGTGAATTTGGGGGAAATCGGGCGGGATGCCCTTGCACCCCCGCGACTCGCGGCTATACTCGCCGCCCACATGGCCGCCCCAGTAAAGATGTCCGCCGCCGCCCCCGAGAGATCACTCGACCAGCGAATGGACGCGCTGAGGCGGGCCAACGACATCCGCACCGCGCGGGCCAAGCTGAAGAAGGACCTGAAAGCGGGCAAGGCCAACATCCACGCGCTGCTCCTCGACCCCCCCGAGTACGTGATGACCGCCAAGGTCTTCGACATGCTGCTGGCGGTCCCGAAGTACGGCCGGGTGAAGACCAACCGGATCCTCAACCAGTGTCGGATCTCGCCGTCGAAGACGATCGGCGGCCTCTCCGAGCGCCAGCGGGCAGAGCTGGTCTCCCAGCTGCGCAGCCGTTAGCGGCTGCGAGCTCCCTGCGTCCGGGCGACCTGCTTGGTTTTCGCTCGCTGATGGCAAAAGTGTTCGTGATCACGGGACCTTCGGGAGTTGGCAAGGGAACGCTGATCGGCAGGCTGCTCGAGCGCGTCCCCGGTCTCGAGCTGTCGGTTTCGGCGACGACCCGCGAGCCGCGCGAGGGCGAGGTCGACGGGCGCGATTATCACTTCCTCACGCCGGAGGAGTTCGCCCGGCGGGTCGAGCAGGAAGACTTCCTCGAGTTCGCCACCTACAGCGGCAACCGCTACGGGACGCTGCGCTCCGAGGTGCGCAAGCGGCTCGATGGCGGCCACTCGGTCGTGCTCGAGATCGAGGTTCAGGGCGCGCGCCAGGTGCGCGCCGCGATGCGCGAGTCGATCCAGGTCTTCATCGCGCCGCCCGATCCATCGGTGCTGCGGGAACGGCTCGAATCGCGGGCCTCGGATTCGCCCG
>Ga0210115_1000065_pt1 | contig 23818 bp, 21 predicted proteins | sample MayberryNW_TuleB_2_FD_185526 | JGI IMG/M metagenome (GOLD analysis project Ga0210115, IMG submission 185526) | Wetland microbial communities from San Francisco Bay, California, USA, that impact long-term carbon sequestration - MayberryNW_TuleB_D2... | ecosystem: Environmental > Aquatic > Marine... | reverse complement strand
GCTGGCCGAGCGTCCCGATCATCCCGGCAGCCTGGGCATCGCGATCTCGGAAGCCGTCGAGATTGCTGCGCAGCGCGACGACACGAAATACGCGCTCGGCTCCGTGCTCAACCACGTGCTGCTGCACCAGACCGTAATCGGCCTCGAAGCGATCGCGCAGCTCGAAAACGCCGGCGACTACCCGGACGTCGTGATCGGCTGCGCCGGGGGCGGATCGAACTTCGCCGGCCTGGCGTTCCCGTTCATCGGGCGCCAGTTGCGGAATGGAGACCGCGTGCGGGTCGTCGCGGTCGAACCGGCGGCGTGCCCGAGCCTCACACGCGGGCGATATGCGTACGACTTCGGCGACACCGGCCACCTGACCCCGCTCGTGAAGATGCACACGCTCGGCTCGCGCTTCACGCCGCCCGGGTTCCATGCCGGCGGCCTGCGCTATCACGGGATGTCGCCGATGGTGAGCCACCTGGCGGCGCTCGGCCTGATCGAGGCTCGCGCGTATCACCAGACGCCATGCTTCGAAGCGGGCGTGCAGTTCGCGCGCACGGAGGGCATCGTGCCCGCGCCGGAAGCGAACCACGCCGTGCGTGCCGCGATTGACGAAGCGACCCGCTGCCGGGAGGAAGGGACCTCGCGGACGATCCTGTTCAACCTCTCGGGCCATGGCCACTTCGACATGCAGGCCTACACCGACTACTTCGCGGGCAGGCTCCAGGACATGGATTACGACGAGGAGGAGCTGGCAACGGCGCTGGCGGGGCTGCCGGCCGTCCGCGAGTAGATCGTTCATGCGAGTCGCACGGGAGCTCTGATCGGCCGGACACACGACCGGGTCGACGGCGGCCGCCCATCGCAAGCCGAGCTCCGTCAGCGCAGGGCGTGTGCGACGTTCAGGGCGAGCGCGAACACCACGATCGCGCAGGCCTGGTGCAGGCTTGCAAGGACGATCGGCACGAACAGGAGCAGGGTCGCAATCCCGAGCGTCGCCTGCACGAGCACCATCGCGATGAGCGCCGTGGCGCCGTACCGCGCGCGAGCCGGCAGCGACCGATCGCGGAACACCTTCCACCAGAGCACCGAGGCCGCCGCGATCAGCAGGTACGCGGTCAGGCGGTGATCGAACTGCACGGTCGCGATGTTCGAAACCAGGTTCCGCCACCACGGCTGGAGGTGCAGCAGCATCGGCGGCACGAACGCATTGCCCATCAGCGGCCACGTGTTGAACGCGAAGCCCGCGCGCAACCCCGCGACGAGCCCCCCGGTCAACACCATCAGCGCCACGAGCCCCACGACGCCGTACGCCCATCGTCGCGCGATCGCCGCCCCGCGCTCGCGGCCGACGCGCGCGGGATACAGCAGCGACAACGCCGTCCACACCATCGCGCCGAGAATGAGCACCGCAAGACCCAGATGCGCGGTCAGACGCAGGTGCGATACCCGCGGATTGTCCACCAGGCCGCTCTTCACCATCAGCCAGCCCAACAGGCCTTGCAGGCCGCCGAGCACGAAGATCGTCGCGAGCCGGCCGGCGTAACCCTTCGGGATCTGCCGCCGCAGGGCGAACCAGAGCAGCGGCAGGAAGTACGCGACGCCGATCAGCCGGCCGAGCAGCCGGTGGACGTACTCCCACCAGAAGATGCCCTTGAAATCGTGCAGCGTCATCCAGCCGTTCACGTGACGGTACTCGGGCGTCAGCTGGTACTTCGCAAACACGTCCTGCCAGGCCGCCTCGGTCAGCGGAGGCAACGTCCCCATGATGGGCTTCCACTCGGCAATCGACAGCCCCGAGTGCGTGAGCCGCGTCACGCCGCCGACGACGATGATGCCGAAGACGAGCACCGCGCAGACGAAGAGCCAGGCCGCGATTGCGCGCGGGCTCGGTGACGGGGCACGCTCGATGGCGGCGTAGGAGAGATGAGCGGCGGGCTGCGCTGGAGTGCTCAAGGTGCTCAGGGCGCTCTCTAGAGTGAGACGCCGTCGATCAGGGGTGTTGATTCAGTGCACTCACAGGGCTGGACTTCAGCCCCGCCGGGCAACTCGGCGCCCTCGCGCCGCCACCAGGCCGGACTGACGTCCCGCACGACGAGAGCGGCATTGCATCGCTCAGCAGTCCGCCAGGTTCGCTCAGGTGCTCAGGGTGTCGGGCGGGGCGTAAAGCCCCGCCCGAGTGTGACCGTGATCGCGCTACTTGACGACGAGCGTGCCCTTCATGCCGCCGGCATAGTGACCCGGGAACGTGCAGATGAACGTATAGGTTCCCGGCTTCTTGGGAACGGTGAACGTCACTTCGGCCGTCTCGCCCTTCCCCACCAGGTGGGTCGACGCGATGATATCGGCCTTCCGGCCGGCCGGGATGTAGTCTGTCTGCCGTGCCTTCATCGACTCGTTGACGAACGACGCGATGTCGGTCGCCGGCTTGAGGAGCACGAAGTTGTGCGCCATGGCGATCTTCGGCATGTTGCCGACCGCCTTCAACACGACGTGCAGGGTCTCGCCCGGCTTGGCCGTGATGCTGTTGGGCACGAACTTCATCGCGTCGGTGCCCTCGAGCGTGACCGTGCGCGCGTCGCCCGCAGGCTTCGCGGCGGCCTGGCCGGCGGGCTTGGCCGTGGCCGCCGGCTTCGCCTGCGCCACCAGTGGAACCGGCGCGGCCAACGAGAGGGCGGTCACCACGAGGGTGGCCGAGTGCAGGATCCGCTTCATCATTCCGTTTGTCCTCCAACGATGGGGCGCACCCGGCCGGACCGCGTACGCGGTGAACCGCCGGCTGGAACACCCGAGCTCCGCGTTGCCGATCCGCGGAGCCCGCGTGTTGTTAGCGGGCCTCCGCGTGCAGCGACCGCACCGCGGCGGCGATCGTCCGGGCGCCGCCGCTGACCACGTAGGCGATGCGCCCCCCGGCGTCGATAACGTATACCACCGACGGGTGCACGATCTCGCCCGTCTTCCCGTTGCGCGTCCGCGGCACGCGCCAGGCGTTCAGCGCGCGTTCGACCAGCTCCGGGTCGCCAGACAGCACGTGCGCTTCGTCTTCAATCATCCACTGTCGTGCGATTGTGGGCAACCGGCGAGGCGTATCGCGCCACGGGTCCAGGGTCACGATCAGCACGACGGGTGCCAACTCGCCCGCCTGCTGCCGCGCGCCCAGCACGTCGGACACGATCATCGGGCAGACGGTCTCGCAGTGCGCGTAGGCGAAGGTCACGAGCACCGTCCGGCCCTGGAACGACGCGAGCGAGACGTCCCGACCCGACTGATCGGTGAGCGTCATCGCCGGAGGACGATCGTGCACGCGCGTCAGCTGCTTGACGACATCCGCATCCCCGACCGAGAACGGCTCCAGCCCGGCCGTGCGGACCCTCACGCCGGCGCTCCAGACGCCGACGACCAGCAGCGCGGCGACGGTGCCGACGGTCAACTGCCCGGCGACACGGGCCATCAGCTGCGACACACCGGCCCGAAGCTCGGCCCACCACACGAAGGCGAGCAGCGCCAGCATCCCGATCGGCTGGCCCACGAGGAGAATCCAGCCGCCGGCGTTCGGCAGACCGTCGGGGGTGGATCCGAAGCACACCTCGCGCGTCCGCAGGAACCACTCCGGGGCCCCTGACTCGACGGGCCAGAGCGCCAGCGCCCACCAGGAGGCCGTAATCGCGAGGATGGCGGCCAGCGCCGCGACCGCCAGCCTCGCGCGTGCCGCCTCGCTCACCCGATCCTCCAGAGGAACGACAGGATCTTCCAGTTCACGAAGAAGTAGACGATGAACGCGGCGAGGAACACGAAGACGAGCACGATGGTCCCCGGCGCCGGCCCCATGATGCCGAGCCTGCTGTCGTGCAGCGCCGCATTGCGCGCGTCCACGTCGGGCGCGTGCACCGGCGGATGCGTCAGCCCGGCCGGCACGCCCGCCATCGCCACGCCGCGTGTGATCTCGCCGAGCGGCTCGCCGAAGAACACCGACTTGACCGCGATGGCGACGAACACGAACGCGCCGGTCGCGGCAAGCAGCCCGCCGAGCGCCACGACCGCGAGGATCAGGTCGACGATGGGATTGAACTGCACGTCGAACTGCGCCTGGCTGAAGCTGATGTCCCAATGCCGCCGCGGCACGCCGAAGCTGCCGGCAAACGTCATCGACATCGTGAAGATCAGCATCCCGCCCGCGAACAGGTACGGCTGGATCCGGGCGAGCGGCCAGAACGCGACCTTCCGCCGGAAGATCAGCGGAATCAGGTAATACGTCGCGCCCATGAAGGCCATCGCCGTGCCGCTGACGACCGTCGCGTGGAAGTGTCCCGGCACGCGCAGCGTGTTGTGCACGATGATGTTGATCTGCTCGGTGCCGATCGTCACGCCGGTGATGCCGCCGACGAAGCCGAACACGACCACCGAGAACATCAGCGAGCTGAAGCCCGGGTCGCCCCACGGGGCGCGGCGCAGCCAGTCGAACATGCCGTTGGTGAACCCGCGCAGCCGCATCCCGAGCTCCATGCCGGCCGGCACCGTGAAGCCGTGGATCATCGACGCGAGCACGGCCATGTACATGAAGTAGCTCGTGTTGACGACCTTCCACGCCGGCCCCATGCCCGGATCCACCAGCAGGTGGTGCGCCGACGCCATCGAGATGAACAGCACGTAGAGCACGAACGCCGTGCGGCTGATCTTCTCGTTCAGCACGACCGATCCGATCGTCAGCGCGCCGAGCATGTACCAGATGGCGACCATGGCCGCCACGTTGATCTGCTGCGACGAGTGGCCGAGACCCCACCAGATCATCCGGTAGACCTGCGGATCCACCTCCATCAGCCCCAGCGACCACAGGAACGTGGGGATATAGATCGCCGCCCCGTGCAGGAGCGTGATCACCGCGATGATCGCCGCCGTCAGCGCGCCGTAGACGACGAGCGGCACCGACCCCTCGTAGGTGCGTTCGCGTTTGGCCACGGCCAGGTTCACGAAGAACAGGGCCACGGTGACGAGCGCGCCGACGGCAAACAGGATGACGCCGAGATAGAACAGCGGGTGCGCGCGCAGCGGGACGTACGACGTGAAGAGCACGTCCGCGTAGCCGCCCCACATCATCACCTCGACGAGCAGCGCGCCGCCGAGCATCAGCGCGAAGCCGAGCCACGACGTCTTCGGCGCGGCGTTCCGCGCGTTGAGCAGCACGGTGCCCGCGAAGAACAGCACCGCCATCTCGAAGAAGATGATGAAGAAGATCAGCATGCTCATGCCGTGCACGCCGAGGATCCGGTAGAACCAGACCGCCGGCAGCAGGTGCACGGCCTGCCACCGCGTGAGCACGATCAGCACGGCCGCGATCGCGCCGATGAGGAGCGACACCACCGAGGCGACGGCGTGCACCTTGATCAGGCGCTCGGCGCTGCGATCGATCTGCCGGCCCGTGACGGGGCACGTGCGGAACACCGCGCGGCGGCCGCCGGACGGCGCTTCGAAGGTCTGGACGGCGGGCGCAGTCATCGTGCGGCTCCTCCAAGCGCGGCGGCCGTGGGAACGTCCTCGACGATGACGCGCCCGACCATCGTGTGATGGCCGATGCCGCAGAACTCATTGCAGATGATCCGGAAGTCGCCCGACGCGTTCGGCGTCACCCGCAGGCCGTAGTCATAGCCGGGCACGACCTGGAAATTGACGTTGATCGGGTAGAGCGAGAACCCGTGGTTCACGTCGAGCGACGAGAGGTGCAGCGTGTACTCGACGTCCTTCTGCAGCTTCAGAATCGGCATCCACTGGTAGGCGAACGCCACGAGATAGACGTGCGCCCCCGGCGGCGGCGACACCACCGGGATGCCGCCCTCTTCACCGGTCTGGTACTGCTCGATGAACTCGCTCGCGCGCGCCATGAACGCGTCCGGCGTCGTGCGGCTGCGGATGCCGGAGGGGTTCTGGCCTCCCTTCCAGTGCCAGAGCGGCATCATCGCGAAGAGCACGAGGCACCACGCGAAGGCAATCCCGACCCAGACCTTCTCGGATTTGTGCGCGGGCTTCCACCAGTTGGCCGGGGGGCAGTCGAGCCCGGTATGCGTCTCGGTCTGCATGGCAGGCACCTCAGGGAAGCGTGCCGGACGGCAGCGACGTGATCTCCCACAAGCCCCACGCGGTGTAGAGGAGGAACATCACGAAAAGCCCTGCGCCGAGCAGCAGGTACATGTTGTCGTACAGGCGCTGGCCGAGCGCGGCCTGCGCGGACTCACGGGTGTCGTGTGGCGAGCTGTGCATCAGTGCTCCTCGTCGCGCGGTTCTCGAACGTGGTGCGCGCGAGCGTACCGGAGCAGGCAGCCGGGCGGTATGACGGCCGTCATGTCGGAGGACGGGCCTCTGCGGAATGATGTGGACGGTTCCGGAGCCACTGATCTGATGCCAATTGCCCCCGTCCGCTGGACGGAACGCGCCTCCCGACGTGTGCTGGCGGGCGTGGACGCGTTCTGCAACCGCCTGTACTCCGCCCGGTTCAACCCCGTCTACCAGAGCGGCACGATCGTGGTCGCGCTGTACCTGGTGCTCGTCGTGACGGGGCTGTGGCTGATCCTGTTCTATCGGGTGGGTGCGCCGTGGGAATCGGTCGCCCGGCTCACGGCGAACGTGTGGATCGGCAACTGGGTGCGCGGGCTGCACCGGTACGCGACGGACCTGGCCGTGGTCGCCACCGCCGTGCACGCGTTCCGGATGTTCGCGCAGGAGCGGACGTGGGGCGCGCGCGCGCTCGCGTGGGTGAGCGGCGCCGTGCTGCTGCTCCTGCTCTTCGTGTGCGCCTGGACCGGGTACGTGATGGTGTGGGACACCTTCGGCCAGCAGCTCGCGCAGGCCGGCGCGCGGATGTTCGACACGCTGCCGGTGCTGTCCGAGCCGACGAGCCGTGCGTTCACCGGCGAGCAGCCCGTGCCGACGGTGTTCTTCTTCCTGAACCTCTTCGCGCACATCGGCGTGCCGCTGACGATGGGCGTCGTGTTCTGGCTGCACGTCAAGCGGCTCCACCGGCCGCTGCTGCTGCCGCCCCGGCCGCTCCTGTGGTCGACGGTGGGCGCGCTGTTCGCGGTCGCGATCGCCTGGCCGCTCGAGATGGCGCCGAAGGCGAACCCGTTCGTGCTGCCCGAGCACGTGCCCACCGATTGGTTCGTCGCGTTCTGGATGCCGCTGGCGCGCAGCGTCGGCGGGGGCACGGGGCTGCTGATTGCCGTCGCCGTGGGCCTCGGGCTCGTGGCGGTGCCGATCGTGACGCGCCGGCGCGGGACGGCGGCGCCGCCGCCGTCGGTGGTCGACGAGGATGTCTGCACTGGCTGCACGCAGTGCGCGGTCGATTGCCCGTACGGCGCGATCACGATGATCGAGCGCGTGAGCAAGCGATCGGATCTCGTGGCGCACGTCGATCCGTCCCTCTGCGTGAGCTGCGGGATCTGCTCCGGATCGTGCGCGCCCATGGGGGTCGGGCCTGCGGGACGAACGGGACGCGATCAGCTGGCGGTCGCGCGCGAGTTCCTCGCATCACCCCGGCGCGTTCGCGGCGAGGTCGTGGTCGTCGCGTGTCAGCACGGGGGCGGCGCCTTTGCGGGGAACATTGCCGCGCAAGGCGGAGTGCCATATCCCGTCAGCTGCTCTGGCAACCTGCACACGTCCGTGATCGAGCTCCTGCTGCGCGGTGGATGCGGCGGCGTGCTGGTGTTGGCCTGCCCGCCACGCGATTGCTGGAATCGCGAGGGGCCGGTCTGGCTCGTCGAGCGCGTGTATCACGATCGCGAGGCGGAGCTGCAGGCGCGCGTCGACCGCGCGCGGGTGCGGATCGCCAACGTTGGTCCCGGCGAGCGCAGGCGCGCGATCGAGGCGGTGGCGGCGTTCGTGAAGGATATTGCGGCGCTCGAACCGCCGATTGCGGAGAGGTTGCCTGAGATCGACACCGAGTGCGAACCGGTGCCGATTGATGCAGGTTGAGAATCCGGCTGAAGCCGGGACGTGACATCCAGAATGCAACTACTCAATCGCGCGCTCGCCCTCATCGTCACCGCCGCCATCGTCACGGGCATCGCCTGGGCGTCTCGCCTGCCGATGGCGGCGCACGGCTCGTCGGATGCCGTACTGCGCCTCGCGTGGAGCGCGCGTCCCGAGCGGATCGAGGAGTGCCGCGCGCCGAGCGCCGAGGAGCTCGCCAGCCGTCCGAAGCACATGCAGCAGAAGCTGATCTGCGACGGCACCGCCGCGCGATACCGGCTCGAGGTGCGCCACGACGGCAGGCTCGTTGCCGATCACGAAGTACGTGGCGGCGGCCTGCGTCACGACCGGCGGCTGTACGTCTTTCACGAGCTGCGGGTCCCGCCGGGTAACGCGCACGTCGACGTGCGCTTCACGCGCATCGACTCGCCGACATCCAAGTCGGCGTCGCACCAGCGCGGCGAGGTCGTGCCGGCACGGTTGGCGCTCGACGAGCAGCTGACCTTCCGTCCGCGCGAGGTGGTGCTGGTCACCTACGATGCCGACGACCGGGAGCTGGAGATCGAAGACGGCGAGAGATAGGGCATCCAGGCCGGCGCGCGAGCCGCCCTACACACCGCCGTGCGCCCGCAGATACTCCGCCACTTCCTCGCGCTTCCTGTACTCCGCCCACCCGAGCGGTGTGCTCTTGTGGACCGCGTCGCGGATATCGAGACGCGCGCCCCGCTCGACGATCGCGCGGACGACGTCGAGATGCGCGCCCCAGACCGCCTGGTGCAGCGGCGTCGAATAGCGGTGATGCCCGCGCGGGTTGAAGCGATCGGGATCCTCGCCGGCGTCGAGCAACAGGCGGACGATCTCCGCGTGCCCATGCTGCGCGGCCAGCGCCAACGCGAGATGCCTGTCCGTTGCACCCGCCTCCGCGAGGAGCCGGCGTACGTCCTCCACTCGCCCCAGTCCCGCAGCCGCCGCAACCGTATCGGCGCGCGCGCCACGCCGCAGCAGCGCATGGACAGCGGGAATGCAATCGAAGGTCAGCGCCGTCATCAGCGGCGATGCCCAGTCGGCAGCGCCGCGCGGTTCCACTGAGGCCCCGGCGTCTACGAGCGCATCAATGAGCGCGACCTGTACTCCTGCTTCCGCGGGCGGACCGCTCGACACCAGCATGCTCATCACCGAGCACTGCCCGCCGTACAAGTCCGCGAGCGCGTCGGGATCCGCGCCAGCCTCCAGCAGCACATTCGTGATCTCGACGGCGTTCGGCGGCGTGCGCTGGCGATGGTTCTCGACGCCGTTGGCCGCCATGTAGTGCAGCAGCGTGGCCCGGTGGACCGGAGGATCAAAGTGCGTGACCCGTGTCGAGCGTGCGCGGGCGAGATCGGCATCCTCCCGCAGAAGGTTGCGAAGCATCGCGGCGTCACCGTCGACCACCGCTTCCACCGCTCTCTCGAACCGTGCGACGGGCGAATCGCGATGTGAGACACTCTCGACGTATTCGGCGAGCGCCTCCCAGTCGCGAAAGTCATAGCAGCGCGCGACCGTCGTCTCGGCGTCGGAGCGACCGAACGGGGTCGCGCGGACTTCCGCCTCGGAGACCGGCCTCGGCAGCCACGGTATCGCTTCGTCTCGAAACCGCGGATGCTTCTGCTTGACGAGCTCCACGGCATGGGCGTCACCGGCGCGCCAGGCCTCGAGCAGCTCGCCGGCCTGCGCCGCGTAACCCGCAAGCGGCGCATCGTAGGGCAGGTAGCGGAAGTTCATGACATGCTCCTCGTGCACTATCCTGACGAGGATGATCCAACGGTTTCACGAGACGCGGGTCCGCGCGATACTTGTGGCGCCGCTCGTGTGCGTGGTCGTCGCCGCGATCGCGGTCGCGCAGGATTCTGCGGGCACGCCGCCCGCACGTCAACCCGACATGTATTTCGTCCCGACGCGGCACGCGGTCGCGGACGCGATGCTGCGGCTCGCCCGCGTCGCCCCGGCCGATGTCGTCTACGATCTCGGCTCCGGTGACGGCCGCATCGTCATCCTCGCCGCGCAGAAGTACGGCGCGCGCGGCGTGGGCATCGAGCTCGATCCGCGGCTCGTCGGGATCTCGCGCGAGGTCGCGATCGACGGCGAGGTGACTGACCGCGTAAAGTTCATCGAAGGCGACCTCTTCACCGCCGACATCTCTGCCGCTACAGTCGTGACACTGTTTCTCTCGCCCGAGGTCAATCGGCGCTTGCTCCCAAAGCTCCGCCGCGAGCTGCGGCCGGGGACGCGCATCGTCTCGCACCAGTTCCGCCTCGGCTCGTGGCCGCCGGCCGAGACCGTGCGCGCGGAGGACGGGACGAACCTGTTCCTGTGGATCGTGCCGACGCCGGCGAGCCGTGAACACCCACCGTAGCAACGAACGGCTCGCGAGCCGCCTGTTTCATTTCGTAGCAGGAGCCTTTGACATGCCCCCTACCCTCGCAAACGGCAAGATCTGTTACGTGGAAATTCCATCCGCGAACATCCAGACATCGGCGGCGTTCTACGCGGACGTCTTCGGCTGGCGCATCCGGCAGCGCGGTGATGGTGCGACGGCCTTCGACGACGGCGTTGGCGAGGTCAGCGGGACGTGGGTGACCGGCCGACCGCCATCGACCCAGCCGGGACTGCTCGTTTACATCATGGTCGACAGCGTGGCGGACGCCATCGAGGCCGTCATCGCGCACGGCGGGGAGATCGTCCAGCCGATTGGCGCGGATGCCCCGGAGATCACCGCGAGATTCCGCGACCCCGGCGGGAACGTGATCGGGTTGTACCAGGAACCGGAGCCGGCGTCATAGATTTGTGACGCTGTCGGATTCTGAGTGCCTGGTTCGGCGTTGAATCAGAGCGAACCGGCAGAGGGACAGAGTCCGCGCGCAGGCTCGAGCCCGGGCGACGTCATCAATGCGTCGTGATGCGCGTCTTCCGGGCTGGAGACTTGCGGCGCGACGAGCGGCGCACGAGCCGTCCGGCGGTGCGTACCTGCGCGTCCCAGTGCGCCAGGCCGTGCATGATCCAGGCGCCCGTGACGCCTCCGTGCAAAGGCACGAGCTGCTCGATGATTACCTCGCCATCGTCATCGCGGCCGAGGCGGGCGCCGGGCAGTTCCCGGACTATCTCGTTCAGCCTTGCAGCGTCTACCTGCTTCGCTTCGGCCAGGCTCGCGCGCAACAGGATTCCGCCGAACAAGTTGTTCTTCGGAACCGGCGCGACGAAGAACGCGGCCGATCGCCGGCGCCCCTTGGTGAGCACGGCCGCAGGCGTGCCGTCCGCGTCCACGATCGCAGCGTCGTAACCGACTTCGGCCGCGAGCTTTCCGAAGTCTTCCGGCGTGAGCGACTCGTACGTGGCCGCCATCTCCCAGCGTGCGCCCTGCTCGCGCTGGACCTCGAACGGCCACTGCCCGCGATACCCGAACACGTCGAAAAGGACCGTCAGCACCTCGCGCGCGTACCGCTCCGCGTCGGCCGGTGATGCGATGGTGACTTCCTTGCCGAAGTTGTCGGCGCGTCCGTCGACCGCGAACCCGAGGCGCTCCAGCTTGCCGCGCTCGGGGCGACCTACATACTCCACGGCCCCGGGGTTCCAGGCGCCGGAGCACACCTCCATCACGACGTCTTCGCCCGGCTCGGACCAGAACTGAACGTACAGGCTGGCCCCTTCCGGTTCGACGGAGAAGATGACGTAGCGGAAGTCGCCAACCTTCCAGCCTTCCGCCATCGACTCGGGCCAGCAGCACGTCGACCACAGGCGGGCGGTGACGCGAGGAAGGTGGGCGTCGATGAACGCATCGATCGTCTCCACCGGCCTGTTTGGGTCTGCAAGCCGTTCGCGTTCGGATCCGGCGGCGTTCTCATCCATGCTTCACCCGGGTCGAGATGTCGTTCGTCACTCCGGCACCTGCAGTTCGTGCATCACCGACCAGACGTCGTGCAGCGTGTCCTCGTACGCCGCCCCGCCGCGCCCCTGGTGACGCGCCACTGCCGACTTGAAGTTGTCGTAGTCGGTTTCATCAGCCAGCCCGGCAAGCACGTCCCGCCAGGTCTGCTTCTCCACAAATATCCGAAACGCTTAGTCGGCGGTCGTAGAGTGCTGAATCTCGAACTTGCCGAGCAGATCGGGGAACCGCTGCTGCAACGCCTCGAGGTGCCCACGCACACGCGCGCGCACCATGATGCGATCGGGATCGACCGCCTGCCCGTGCCGCCCGTCGCCCTGGCGGGCGCAGACGGCGCTGAAGAATCCGTGTCTGGTGAAGATCCACATGGCGTGTCGCTCCGATGTCGCATGGAGCATGACACAGCCCCGGGACAGGATGGGTCACTCGGTCACGCGGTTCGCGAAACACAGGCGCGACTTGCTCTCAATCGCATTTTTTCGCGGGCAAGTGTCCCCGCGCGTTAGCGTTCGCCTCGGAGGCGCCGTCCTTACGGCCTGCCCAGCGCGAACGCAACAGGCATCCGCGATGCATGTCGCGCGTCCAGACCGTCTCGGTGGCGTAGAACGCGCGGAGGATGAATCATGCGCGGAGCGATCGTGGCGTTAGGTCTCCTTTTGTTGGCAGCCGGCCCGGCACAGGTGTCCGCCGACCCGGTCATTGTGAGCGGCAACGGGGTCGTGACGTCCCTCGGCAACGAAGAGGACGTCTGCGTCAGCTGCGCGATGGCGGTCCTCGGATTCTCGTTCGGCGTCGGAGATGCGCTGAGCTTCAACCTGAGCTTCGAGCCATCGGCTGACCTGGCTCCCGGTGTCCCGGGATTCGGTGTCTACGATTTGGGATCCGGTACGTTCACGCTGGTTGGGAGTGGCACGTTCACGACGCCGACATTGAACAACGCGCAGATTCTGGATAGTGACACCCCGGCCGGCCCCTTCGAGATCGCCGACGAGATCCTGCTCGCGGCCAACAATCCGGGGGCCGATATTCAGGCTCGGATCGGTGTCGTGTTGTACGGATCGGACGTCGCCGGCACGTGGCTCTCGACCGACCAGTTTCCCGCACACCTCGCCGCGACGCTCAACGCCGCACCGATGAGCGCCGTCTGGTTGTTCGACCGTGCAGCGGAGCATGGGACCTTCGCGCGACTCGGGAACGTCCGCTTCACGCAGCAGTCTCCAGTTCCTGAACCGGCAACCATCGCGCTGGTGACGATGGGTCTGGCGGGTCTGGGCGCGCGCCGCTGGCGCCGGCGCGTCGTCGGGTAGGTGGACGTCCAGTCGAACCGTCCGGTACGGGGCCGCGACGTGCAGCCGTCGCGCGAGGATCGTATCGCGATACGACGCGCCTACGCCGGACCGCGCGTCGGCTTCACCGCCCTTGCAATCAGTTTCACGCCGCTCAGGCCCGGAATCACGACCGACCACCCGCACTTGCCCGAGCAGCCGTTCTCCAGGCACGACGCTTCGCTGCCATCGATCTCCACGCGGCAGCCGCCGGAGAGATCGCACGCGCACTGAAAGTTCACTCCGGCCCCGCCGGCGCCGGCGCCCTTGCGGCGCAGCAGCACGCCCTTGCCCCTCTTCACGAACTCGTAGCCCCGGCCGGCCTTCAATGCATTCTTCGCCATGTGCCCTCCGAATCGCGCGCGATGTTACTACACGCGCGCGACCGCGTTCGGGTGCGAGCGGCGTCCCGCGCATCGCAAGGGATGCGGTGCGCACGCGATCGGTGCGTACTAGCGGACGGCCGGCGCGGCGGCTGCGTTCCCACCGTTCGCAGCGGAGCGGGGCTGCACTGAAGTGTGGACTTAGCGCTGAGTCGGGGAGTGGCGCGCTCTGCCCAACTCACGCAATCCGGGCGTGTGCTAGGATTAAGCGGCGCGTGTGGCGATGCAGCGCGCGCTCCTCCCAGCCGGCCGGCGTAGCTCAGTTGGTAGAGCAGCTGATTCGTAATCAGCAGGTCGTCAGTTCGAGTCTGACCGCCGGCTCCACGTATTCAGTGTGTTGACGATCGTCGTGCTCGCGGGCGTGGCGGATGACGCCGGCGTACCCCGGGGAGTCGAGGTACGCCGGCAGGCCCTGAGGATCGGCGTCAGCGTGAACTGGAGCCGGGCGGCGTCAGCTTCAGGAGCCGGCCCCTGGCGCCCTGCCGGCCGTCCTCGAGCAGCCAGATTGCGCCGTCCGGACCTTCCTCGGGCTCGCGTATGCGCTCGCCCATCGACCACTGATCGCCCTTCCGGGCGTTCGTGCCGTCCACGTCAACGCGAATGAGCGCCTTGCTGGAGAGGCCGCCGATGAACAGGTCGCCCTTCCACTGCGGCCAGAGCTTGCCGGAGTAGGCGATCAGCCCCGCGGGCGAGATGACGGGATTCCAGCTCACCTTGGGCTTCTCGAACTCGGGGCGGGTGTCGTGATCGGGAATGGGCCGGCCATCATAGTGATTGCCGTCAGACACGATCGGATACCCGTAGTTCCGGCCCGGCAGAATCAGATTCACTTCATCCCCGCCCCGTGGCCCCATCTCCTGCTCCCACAGATTGCCGCTTGCATCGAAGGCAATCCCGAGCAGGTTGCGATGACCGTACGACCAGATGGCCGGATGAAATCCTTTGGCGACCAGCGGATTGCCGGGCGCCGGCGTTCCATCGTCCTTGAGGCGGAGAACCTTGCCCAGTGTCGCTTTCGGATCCTGCGCCGGCTCGAACTTCTGACGCTCGCCGTTGGTGAAGAAGAGGTATCCGTCGGCTGAGAACGCGATCCGGCCGGAAAAATGGCCGTCGCCTTCCACGTAGGGCGAGGCTCGGAACAGCGTTTCGACTTTCTGCAGGACAGGTTGCGCGCTGTCGTCGAAAACGCCGCGCGCGAGGACCACTCCCTTGCCACCCTGGCCGGCTTCGGCATAGCTGAAGTACACGAGCCGGTTCTGCGCGAAGCCGGGATGTAATACGACGTCCATCAGGCCGCCCTGTCCCTCGCTCGATACGCGCGGAATGCCGTCCACGCGCTTCCGCTGCTGCCCGTCGGCGGAGACGACGTAGAGGGTGCCGGTCTTTTGGGTGACCAACATCCTTCCGTCCGGCAGGAATGTCATCGCCCATGGCGATTCGAAGTCGGCCACGACCTGCACCTGGAACGGCAGGCCGGCCGGCTGCCGATCGGCACCGGCATTCTGGCGCGCGGCGTCCACGGCACAGCCGGCAACCAAGGGCACGAAAATGGCCCATCCCAGAATCGATCGCATCATCACCTCACCTCACACGGTTCCAGCTTCACCGAACAACGGCTGCCCTTCCCGGTCGTCCCGAAGCAAACCTTGAGGTTACCGCACGGTGACGTTCTCGGCGCGGGGACCTTTCGGACCCTGCCCCTCCGTGAAAGAGACCGTCTGGCCTTCGCGGAGATCGTCGAAGGGCGTGCTGGAGCAAGCCGACCGATGGAAGAAATACTCTTTACCTTCCGCCGTGGCAATGAAGCCGAAGCCCTTGTCCGTAATACGTTTGATCGTTCCGTTCATCGTTGTCATTGATAGTGTCCTTGTGGAAGTGTGCTTGTGGAAGCGTCCCGATGATGGGCGAGCAGCGAAGGCCGAATCATCGCCACGTGTGCCGAGCGGACTTGTGGTCCGGCCTGCGATGAGCCGTCTGCCCGGGGGTATCAGTGGTTGTCTCGAATCCCGGGACGACCACCTGCTCGAGTGGCGCCGACAGCAACTGCTGGATCTCGCGGAGCAGCTGTCGATCCGACGTCATCACGAGCGAGATCGCGCGCCCGGCCATACCGGCCCGTCCTGTCCGGCCCACGCGGTGGATGTAATCTTCCGGCACGAGCGGCAGATCGTAATTGACGACCAGCGGCAACTGTGCGATGTCGAGACCGCGTGCCGCAATGTCGGTGGCGACCAGTACGCTCACGCGCCCGGCTTTGAAATCCGCGAGCGAACGAACGCGGGCGCCCTGCCCCTTGTTGCCGTGAATGACCGCCGCCCTGACGCCTGCATCCCGAAGATAGTCGCCCACGCGATCCGCGCCCCGCTTCGTCTTGCAGAAGACCAGCGCCTGCCCTGAGGGTGCCTGCGTCAGCACGTGCAGGAGCAGGGCCCGCTTGCGGCCCGGATCGACAGGGTGCATCCGGTGCGTGATCGTCGGCGCCACGGGATCGGCAGCGGACACGTCGACCCGGAGCGGCTCGCGGGTGAATTCCCTGGACAGCCGCACCACCGTCGACGGGATCGTAGCGGAAAACAGGAGCGTCTGGCGCGAGGACGGGACTGCCAGCAGCACGCGGCGGAGGGCCGGCAGAAAGCCCATGTCCAGCATCCGATCGGCTTCATCGAGCGTGAGGATTTCGACCGCAGCAAGGTCAATCGTGCGGCGCTGCAAATGGTCGATGAGCCGACCCGGCGTGGCGACGACGATGTCGGTGCCCTGTTTGAGTGCCTTGACCTGCGCCGGCATCGGCACGCCGCCAAAAATGGCCGTAACCCGCAGGCCCACAGGCGTGCCGTACGTCATCAACGCACGCTGCACCTGGATGGCCAACTCCCGGGTCGGCACCAGCACGAGCCCGAGCGGGCTGCGCGTCACCGTTCGGCGCCGCCCCACGAGAAGCCGCTCGATCATGGGGAGCCCGAAGGCGGCGGTCTTACCGGTCCCGGTTTGCGCTCGCGCCAACAGGTCGGCGCCGCGCAGCACCAGAGGAATCGATGCGGATTGGACCGGGGTAGGTTCCGTGTACCCCATTCGGACGAGCGGGGTACACAAAGAGGGCGTGAGCCCGAGTTTCGAAAACGGCATTGAGCAATCTCCCGAATCGCCTCGCGCGTTCTTCGAAACGGTCAAGGCTGCAGATAGACATACATGACGCGTCACAGCATCAGTATGCGGACGGAGCGCACGGCTCCGAGCGGATTTCGGTTCGGTAGCTGAAGACGTGAAGGAGGAGCGAGTCAGGAAAGCTCGATACGCCTACAGACGGCAGAGCGCGTTGGAAGATCCGATAGCCAATGATAGCACGTGGAGCCCGCCGCCGCCCGCCCGGGGGTATCATCGTGCCCCGCTCCCGCCGATAGCCCGTCAGCCGGGGATGCGAGTCCCCGAGGACCCCGATGTCTTCAGAAGCATCGTCGCGCTCGTAGAGACATTCGCACCCGGCCTCGAGGCCGGCGAACACCGCCGGCGCGTCCGGCGGCATCCGTCTCAAACAGTTCTTAGACCAGACGCGGATTTCCACAGATTCCACGGATCATTCTTACGAGACGCGGATTCTACGGATTGCCACGGATGATCGGTTGTGTTGAAAACTCCCGTCTTCCGGTTCCCAACTCCCACGGTGGAGGATTGGCGCTCAACGCGCTCCTTGGGACTTGCAGTTGGAGGTTGGGAGTGACGAACTCACGTGAGCTCTGGGTCAAGCGATGCGGCTACTGCTCCGGCAGCCCGGTCAGCCAGTTGAGGATGAACGTGATCGGCTCGCCGCCTGCAGCAAACGGCGCGAGGACGAGGAATCGCGTGCCGTCGGCGGCCGCGTCGTACTGCGGCACGCTCGGTGACGGGCTGAGGCCCGTGTCGAACAGGCGCACCGGCATGGTCGAGGTCGGCTGCGGCGCGAGTGAGACCTCGACCGCCATCATCGCGCCGTCGCCCGCAAGGTAGAAGAGCTCTTTGCCGTCGCGGCGCCACCGCGGCTGCATCCCGCCGGCGTTCGACACCTGGCGCTTCTGCGTGAAGCCGGGGAACGTCGCGATGTAGACCTCCCAGCGGCCCGACTCGTCCGAGTTGAACGCGATCAGGCGCCCGTCCGCGGAGACCTGCGCCTGATCCTCGACGTACGGCGTGTCGGCGAGCAGCACGGGGCGGCGCTCGGCCGCCGGCGGCACCGCATAGACGGCCTGGCCGAACGTGCGCACGACGAGCGTGCCGTCGGTGGTCCAGTCGTCGAGCGCGATCCCCTGCGGAATGCGCGCGGGCGCCAGCGAGGTAAGCGAGCCGGTCTGCGGCCCGGCCGGCGCGGGCTGCTCGATCGGCGGCATCGCGAAAAGCGGCTGCTGCCGGCCGGAAACGAGATCCCAGACGTCCACCGTGCCGGTACCGGTGCGGAACGTGGTGAACGCGATCTGCCGGTCGTCGGCCGACCACGCCGGATCGGCATCGAGGGCCGGATCCAGCGTGAGGCGCGAGGGGATGCCGGTCGTGAGATCGACGGTCCAGATGTCGGGGTTGCCCGTGTCCGTGTCGATGCGCTGCAGCGCGGCGCGGCGGCCGCTCGGCGAGATGACGACCTGCTGGTACTGGCCGGGCGGTCCCACGACGCCGGCGCGCTGCCCTTCGCGGGTGAACCACACGAGCTCGGTCGCGTAGCTGCCGTCCGAGCGGTACACGAGCGTCCCCTCGTCGGACGCGGAGAACGCGCCGCCCGCGACGTGCTCGGCAATCGGCTGCGGATCGCCCTGCAGCTCGAGCGCGCGCGGATCGAACCGCTGCGCCATGAGCCGCTGCTGCCGCTTGAACAGCAGATAGCCGGGTTCGACGAACGTCGCCTCCACGACGCCGCGCAGGATCTCTTTGGCCGCGCCGCCGTCGACCGACGCCGCGTAGACGGCCGGCTGCGGACCGGACGTGGCGTACAGGAAGCGGCGTCCGTCAGGCAGGAACCGCAGGACCTGATGGCCCGTCTCGCCGCGCGCGATGTTGAGCGTTGTGACCGGTCGCGCGGCGCCGCCGCGATCCGACACGGCGTGAATCGGGCTGTTCGGCCGCGGCACGAGCAGGATGGTCCCGTCGCGGCTCCACGCGCCTCGGCCGACGCTGAACCCGTCGGTGACGTTGGTCACCGGGCCCCCGCTCGCGTCGACCTTCTTCAGCTTTCCGCCCGCGAAGAACCCGACGGTCGTGCTATCGGGCGACCAGAAGGCGTAGGCGGCCCCCTCGGTGCCGGGGATCGCCTGCGTCGTTCCGTCGTTCAGCCGCACCCACACGCGGCGGATGCCTTCCGATCGCGCGGTGAATGCGAGCCGCGCGCCGTTTGGCGAGATGACCGGCCACTCCGGCCAGTCGAAGCCAAGCGGGGCCGGCAGCGAGATATCGAACCGCGCGCGGGCGGCCGGCGGCGTACGGCGCGACGGACCGAACGCCACGATCATCGAGATCGCAAGCAGCGCGAGAAACGCTGCCGCGATCGCATACCACGGGCGCCAGGACGGCCGCCGCTCCGGCTCCGGCGGCACCGCGGCTGATGCACTCGACCGTTCCTGCTCGATCCACCGCAGCTGCAGCAGCAAATCGTGCGCAGATCGCCACCGCGCGTCCGGGGACTTCGCAAGGCACGTGCGGATCAGCCCGTCGAGGGCCGCTGGGATCGTGACGTCCGGCGCGAGCGGCGGCGGCTCCGACTCGAGGATCCGGCCGACGAGGCTCGCCTGCGTCCGCGCCTCGAACGCCTTGCGGCCCGAGACCATCTCATAGAGCACGGTACCGAAGGCGAAGATGTCGCTCTGCGCGTCGGCCTCGCGTCCTTCGATTTGTTCCGGCGCCATGTATTGCAGCGTCCCGGGAGTCATCCCCTGCGTCGTCAACGGCTGGCTCGCCGTCGTCGCGGTCATCAGGATGGCTGGAACGTCATGCCGCAGCTTGGCGAGACCGAAGTCGAGCAGCTTGGCGCCGCTCCGCGTGAGGATCACGTTCGACGGCTTCAGGTCGCGATGGATGATCCCCGCGTCGTGCGCCGCGGCGAGAGCGGAGGCCATCTCGATCGCGTATCGCAGCGCCTGCTCGATCGGCAGCCGCCCGCGCACGAGGCGATCGGCGAGCGTTTCCCCGTCGAGATACTCCATCACGAGGAAGTCGCACCCGTCGTGCTCGCCGATGTCGTAGAGCGCGCAGATGTTCGGATGGCTCAGCGCCGCCACGACGCGGGCTTCACGGGCGAAGCGCTGCCGGGCGTTGAAGTCCGCCATGAGATCGGCGGAGAGGATCTTGATGGCGACCTGGCGCTCGAGGCGCGTGTCGAACGCCCTGTAGACTTCGCCCATCCCGCCCGATCCGATCAAGGCGGTGATCTCGTAGGGTCCGAGCCGGGTCCCGGTGGTCAGCATCATCGACTGGGGTCGGCCGCGGCCTCCGGCGCGAGCGGTGCGTTCAGCGGCACCGTGCAGTGTACTTCAGGAGAGGCCGGCGTGTGGGTTGCCCCAGGGTCATGTAACGGGGATCGTGAGCACTGAGAACGGGCACAGTCCCCCGTGCGATCGGAAGGGGAACAGTCCCCGGCGTACGCTTGCCGCTATAACCGGGATGTCCCCGTACGAATCGCGGGGGCTGTCCCCTTTCCTGCTAACTCCCCTGGCCGAGCACCTCGCGCAGGCGGCGCGCGACGATGGCGTCCTGGCCCGGCTGCAGCATCCAGACGCCGACGACCAATCCCGTGTCGTCCTTGCGCACGCCGATCGACGGGGTGCCGTCGGCCATGGCCTTGATCACCTGATCGCCCGTGAGCCCCTTGCCGGCCTCGTCCCAGGACACGCGTACGTGCGGGACGTGGTTGGCGACCTCGGGCACGAACACCTCGGTCTGCACGCCGGCCACCGACGCGGCGGCCGTGCGGATCGCCTCGGCGCGTCGCTCGAACTCGCGCCGCTGCTGGTCGTGATCGATCTTCAAGTACGTCTCGATCGCGACGAGCATCCCGAGCAGTTCTTCCTTGTTCACCTTCATGCCGCGGCCGATCGAGTCCGAATTGGGCGGGCCGTTCAGGCGGGCGGCGGCGATGAGATCCTTGCGGCCGAGCAGCAGCCCCGCGCTCTGCGGGCCGCAAATCCCCTTGCCTCCGGAGAACGCGACGAGATCGAACCCCATCCCCGTGTATTTCCACAGGTTCTCGACCGGCGGGACGTCGGCCGCGCAGTCGTTGAGCGTGGGTACCCCGTGCTTCCGCCCGAGGCGCGCGAACTCCTCGTCGCGAATCCGCCCCACACTGTTGTTGTTGTTGTAGAAGAGCATCATCGCGGTGTTGCCCGTGACTGCGCGCTCGAGATCGTCGGCGGTCTCGACCTCGACGAACCGGATGCCGCAGTTGCGGACCGCACGGTCGTACCCGAAGCGATGCGCCTTCTGGATGATGACCTCGCTCTTCATCCCGGTGAGATCCGGCAGGCGCTTGACCCTCTCGCGATCGGCGCCGGTCAGCACGGCGGCCGTGCCGAGCGTCAGCGCCGAGGCGGCGCCGGCGGTGACCATCACGCCCTCGCACCGGAGCAGCGTCGCGAGCCGTTCGCCCACGCGGTCGTGGAGCTCGTCGAGCATGACGAACTGCTTCGACGCGTAGTTGATCGCGTCCATCACCTCGGGGCGCATCAACGAGGCGGTCATCGCGGTGAAGGTGCCGGCCGCGTTGATGAACGGCCTGATGCCGAGCTCGGCAAAGTAGTCGCGCGCGGGCGCCGGCGCCGCTGCGGCGGCCGCGTCGGACGTGGCGTGGCCCGCCACGGCCGTGGCCAGCGGCAGTCCTGACAAGCTCTCGAGAAATCGCCTGCGATCCATACCGTCTCTCCCGGAAAAAAGGGGACAGTCCCCTATTAATTTTTGTCAGTGACCAGGTGCTGGCGCAGGAAGGTCAGGGCCGCTTGCCTGCCTTCCGGCGTTTCCTGGTGCGCGACATCGTAGCGCAGCAGCGACCATCGCTCGGGATGCCCGAGTTCCGTGTACACCCGCTTCAGCTCGGCCTCGACGATGTCCAGGCCTTCGACCGGCGTGAGGTCGTCCTTCAGGCCCGCCAGCGCCAGGTGCGCGCGCGGCGCGATCAGTGCGTTGATCTGCGCGGTCGTGAAGTGCTTCAGCAGCGCCGGGACGTAGTAATAGACGCCGTGCAGCGACAGCGCTTTGCGCGCCAGCAGGCTCTGGAAATCCGTCAGGCAGTTGATGTCCACGGTCGCGCGGACCCGCTCGTCGAGCGCCGCGAGCCACCACGCCATCGTGCTCCCCATCGACATGCCGAGCGTGCCAATCCGCCCGGGATCGACCTCGGGCCGTTCGAGCAGGAAGTCGAGCGCGCGCAGGCTGTCGTACACCATCATCCCCCACAGCACGCGTCCCTGCCAGAGCATCGCCTTGAAGACGTCCGCCTCGGGCTCGTGGTGGCGCTCGCCGAAGACCCAGTGATCGATCGCGAGCGCGATATATCCGGCATCGGTCAGTGCCGTCGCGTACGGCATCGGCTGCAGGTAGCTCCTGCCTTCCACGAACTCCTGCTTGCCGATATCGTAGCCGCCCCCATGCGAGTGATTGAAGAGGATGGCGGGCACCCTCCCGCGAAGTTCGCGCGGCTTTGCCAGGAAGGCGGGCACCGGTTCGAGGCCGTTCAGGTCCAGGACCCATCGCTCCAGGATGTAGCCGTCGCGCTCGGATTCCGACTGCTTTTCTCCTCGGATCGGCCGGTGCCGATCGGGAAGATCGCCGAGCAGGGCGTACAGCTCGGCCCGCCGCTCCGCCGCACGCGGCAGTTCGCGCTCCGACTGCGCACCCGGCGAGGAGAGGCCGGCCAATGGAAGGAATCCTCCGGCCTTCAGAATCTCACGGCGACTGAGCTGGAGGTGATGCATCGTCGAAATGATAAGCCGGATCGTATGCGGACCCGGCCCCTCAGATTCGACTGGGAGATAACGCGAGAAGCCCGATGGTAACGGAGGACCACAAATCCGGCCCTGAAGCCGGACCCACACAAGATTACGATCGGGCACACCCGTGGAATCCGCCTTCAGGCGGATTTCACACCGAGTGCGGGCATCATCGGGAGGCTGCGCGCCCGCCGGCCGGTGGCCTCGAAGATCCCGGCCGCGATCGCCGGCGCGAGGGCGATGATCGGGGCCTCGCCGGCGCCGACCGACGGGGCGCCGGGCGGCTCGACGATCACGGTCTCGATTGGCGGGACGTCGGCGAAGCGGGGCACGCGATATTTCGCGAGGCGGTTGGTCGTGACGCGGCCCGCGTCGAACTCCACGGCCTCGAACAGCGCGCCGCCGATCCCCTGCACGAGCGCCCCCTCGATCTGGTTGCGCAGGCCGTCCGGGTTGACGGCGGCGCCGCAGTCGAACGCACAGACGATCCGATCGAGCACGACCGTGCCGCGATCCACCGTGAGCGCGACCGCCGTCCCGACGTAGCCGGCCTTCTCGAACCCGCACGCGATCCCGAGCGCGGGGCCAGCATGGGATTTTCGCGACCACCCGATCTTGTCGGCGGCGGCCTCCAGCACAGCTTTCAGCCGCGGATCGGTGAGATGCCGCAGGCGGAACTCCACCGGATCCACGCCCGCAAGGTCCGCGAGCTCGTTCATCTGGCTCTCGCGCGCGAAGTTGTTGGCCGTCGCCGCAAGCGCGCGATACGACCCCTGCCGCAGCGGCGACTGCGATCGCACGAAGGCAATCCGCTGGTGCGCGATCTCGTAGGGCGTCTTGATGCCCGCGCCGCCGGAGTTGTAATTGTCGTGCGTCCAGAACGTCAGCCGGCCGTCGTTTGCGAGACCGCTTTTCACATCGATTACGCCGGCAGGCCGGAAGTAGGCCCACGTGAGCTCCTCTTCCCGCGTCCAGGCCACCTTCACCGGACGGCCGGCGGCTCTTGCCAGCCGCGCCGCTTCGATCGCGGTCTCGCCCGTATGCTTCCCGCCGTACGCCGCGCCGGTGTCGGGCACGATCACGCGCACGCGCTCGACCGGCACGCGCAGCGCTTCGGCCAACTCGCTTCGCACGCCGAACGGCCGCTGCGTGCCGGTCCACACCGTGACGCCGCCATCTGCCCACTCTGCGATCGCCGCGCGCGGCTCGAGCGGCACGTGCGCGATGTACGCGACCGTGTATGTCGCCTCCAGCGTGCGCGCCGCGAGCCGCCGGCCTTCATCGATCGAGCCGCTGGTGAACGCGGGCTCACCG
>Ga0210115_1000064_pt1 | contig 24006 bp, 24 predicted proteins | sample MayberryNW_TuleB_2_FD_185526 | JGI IMG/M metagenome (GOLD analysis project Ga0210115, IMG submission 185526) | Wetland microbial communities from San Francisco Bay, California, USA, that impact long-term carbon sequestration - MayberryNW_TuleB_D2... | ecosystem: Environmental > Aquatic > Marine... | reverse complement strand
GACAGCGGGTTGTCAGCACGCCGACCAGGCCGGCCGGCGATTGATCACATCGAGGGTGCGTCAACGCCACGATCAGTGCCCAAGGGACGACCGTCCGGGCACCCCCTGGGACTCTCGGTGTAGCGACGCGATCCGCCGCCGGTCCCCGCTGTCCGCCTGCATCCGCTGCCGTCGTCTGCCCACATTCTGCCCACATGAAGATCAAAGGCCCGGTCCGGATTGTCCGGACCGAGCCTGTGACCTGCACTTTCTTGGTAGCGGGGGCAGGATTTGAACCTGCGACCTCTGGGTTATGAGCCCAGCGAGCTACCGAGCTGCTCCACCCCGCGTCGTGCCGCCCAATCTACCTGCCGGCCCCGAGCCCGGCAAATCGGTGCGCGGATCTCTAAGGTTCCGGCGCCTCCCCGCCCGAAGCGTCGGCCGGGTCAGCCCGACGGCGAGGCGCTGCCGGTCGGGCTGGGCGACGCCGAGCCCGTCGCGGTGGCCGACGGGCTGGCACTGGCCGACGGCGTCGGCGTCGTGGCCCCGGCCCGCTGGGCCGCCACCGCACGGTCGACGGCGTCCTGCAGCGCCTGCTGCGCCTCGCCGTACGCCGTGAAGTCGCCGTTGGCGAGCGCCGCCTCGGCGTCCTGGATCGCCTGCTGCGCGTCGGCCAGGGCGTCGGCGAGCGCGGCGTTCTCGTCGGCCGGCTGGCCGTCCGGGGGTGTCTCGTCGCCCGGCCCGCTCGGGGTCACCCCGCCCTGCTCCTCGAACAGCGAGTCCAGCGCCTGCTCGAGGGTGTCCTCGAAGGCCACGTCGTTGCCGAAGGACACCAGCACCTTGCGCAGCAGCGGGAACGAGGTGGCGGACTCGGACTGCACATAGACCGGTTCCACGTAGAGCAGGCCGCCGCCGAGCGGCAGGGTGAGCAGGTTGCCGTACTTCACCGTCGTGCCGCGCTTGAGAATGTTGATCTCCTCGGCGACGGTGTCGTCCGACTCGAACGCGTTCTGCACCTGCGACGGGCCGTTGATCTGCAGGGACCGGGGCAGCTGCAGGACCCGGAAGGTGCCGTAGTCCGGCCCCGGGTCGGCGTTGACCGAGACGAACGCCGCGAGGTTCTCGCGCTCACCGGTCGGGACGTACGTCGACGTCAGGGAGTAGGTCGCCTGCTCCTGGCCGGGCATGCGCAAGGTCAGGTAGTAGGGCGGCTGCGGGCCGGGGTCGGGAGTCTGCGTCGTCGGGTCGTCCGGGGTCCGCCAGAAGTCGGAGCCGCTGTAGAAGGTCTGCGGGTTCTGGACGTGGTAGAACGCGAGCAGCTCGCGCTGGACCTTGAAGAAGTCCTCCGGGTAGCGCAGGTGGGCCAACAGCTCGTCGCTGATCGCCGACCGCGGCTCGACGGTGCCCGGGAAGGCGCTCTTCCAGGTCTCGAGCACCGGGTCCTTGGCGTCCCAGGTGTAGAGCGTCACCTCCCCGGAGTAGGCATCGACCGTCGCCTTGACCGAGTTGCGGATGTAGTTGACCCGGTCCACCGGCGTCAGGATGCCGGTGGTCTCGGTGGTGCGCGAGTCGGCGGTCACGTCGCCCAGGCTGCTGCGCGTGGAGTACGGGTAGCCGTTGCTGGTCGTGTAGCCGTCCACGACCCACTGGATCTTGCCGTCCGCGACGACCGGATACGGGTCGCCGTCGAGGGTCAGCCAGGGCGCGACCTTCTCGACCCGCTCCTTGGGGTCACGGACGTAGAGGACCTTCGAGTCCGCCTGGATCCGGTCGGAGAGCAGGAAGTTCGGCTCCTGGTACTTCATGGCGAAGAGCAGCTTGTTGAAGAGGCTCCCCACCGGCACGCCGCCGCCACCGCCGTAGCGGTTGTTGCGGATGCCCGACGGGGCGGAGTCGTCCGGGTAGTCGAGCTCCACCGGCTTGGACCCGCCGACGATGCTGTAGGTCGGCGACTCCTGGCCGAAGTAGACCCGCGGCTGGTACTCGGTGATCTCGCCGATCGGCGGGATGTCGGAGGAGACGAACGACGGTCGGCCACCGTCCGTGGTCTCCTCACCCAGGGCGGCGACGAAACCGAAGCCGTGGGTGTAGACCGTGTGGTCGTTGATCCAGTTCCGTTGCGCCTCCGGCACACCGCGCAGGCTCACCTCGCGCAGGGCGGCGACGACGTCGCGCCGCTCCCCGTCGATGGTGTAGCGGTCGACGTCGAGAGACTCTGCGAAGTCGTAGTACTGCCGAAACTGCTGGAGGTTCTTGAACGTGGGGCTGAGCAGCTGCGGGTCGAGCAGCCGCACGTTGGCCGTCGTCTCGGATGCGGCACGCAGCTCCTCGTCGGAGGCGGTCGTCGCCGCGCTGTAGTCGCGGATCTGCACGTCGTCGATGTCGTAGGCCTGACGCGTCGCCTCGATGTTGCGCTTGATGTACGGCGCCTCCTTGTCCGCCTGGTTGGGCGTCACCTGGAAGCGCTGCACCAGTGCCGGGTAGATGCCGCCGATCAGCAGGGCCGAGAGGAGGAGCAGGCCGACGCCGATGCCGGGGAGCAGCCAGGTGCGCCGCACGATGTTGGCGAAGAACAGCGCCGCGCACATCAGGGAGATGATCGCGAGGATCGCCTTGCCCTGGAGCTGGGCGTTGACGTCGGTGTAGTTGAGCCCCGTGAAGTCGGCCTTGCCGATGCGGTGCTCACCCACCGCGAGGCCGTACCGGTCCAGCCAGTAGTCGATAGCGCGGAGCAGGACGAAAGTCCCCAGGAGGACAGAGAGGTGGACCCGGGCGGCCGGCGTCGCGCGCTCGCCGAGCAGCGCCTGCAGCCGTAGGCCGCCGTAGAGGTAGTGGGTGACGGCCGCGGCGATGAGGCAGACCACGACCGTGGCGAAGGCGAACCCCAGCACGAAGCGCCACCACGGCAGGTCGAAGGCGAAGAACGAGATGTCCTTGCCGAACTGCGGGTCCTGCGCTCCGAAGTCCACGCCGTTGCGCCACTGCATGTAGACCCGCCACTCGCCAGCGGCGGACGAGCCGGCGATCAGGCCGAGCAGGGCGCAGACGACGAGGACGACGACACGCTTGTACGGGTCCAGGGCCATCCGGTAGCGGTCGAGCTCCTGCTGGCCCGGGATCATGGCCTGGTACGCCGGCCGGGTCCGGTAGGCGACCACGAAGTTCACTGCGACGGCCGCCGCGAAGAGGATCCCGAAGACGAAGAACAGCAGCGCCTTGGCCCCCAGAGTGCGGGTGAACACCGAGGCGTAGCCGACCGAGCGGAACCAGAGGAGGTCGGTGTAGAAGCCGGTGAAGATGCTGAACGCGATGAGCAGGCCGCCGAGGATCGCCAGCGTCGGCAGCAGCACCCGGTTGCGTCGACGGGGCGTCATCACGGGGCGACGGGGAGCGTTCCCCGAGCCCGGCATGTCGAAGCTCACACACGTTCCGTTCGGTCGAGGCCGGGTCACCGCCGGCGGCGGGCTCGTCCGGTCAACTTACCGACCATGGGGGTAGTTCCCGCACAGGAGAGTGGCCCGGGGAAGGATCTGGGCCATGACCGGACCTGCCGAACCTGCCGATCCCCGCGCCAACCGGCGCCTCGACGCGCTGACCCTCGACGTGGAGCGGCACGCGGCCCAGGCGGGCTGGGACCAGCCGACCCGCCTGTACGCGCTGGTCGAGACCGCCGACCTGCTGAGTCGGGAGCCGCAGCTGGCCGAGCAGGTCGGCGGCTCGGACGACCCTGGCGGGCTCACCCCGGTCGAGCAGGGCGACCTCCCGGAGCACGCCTCGATCGAGGAGCTGCTCGGCGGCATCGCCTGGCCCCCTGAGGTGCTCGGCTCCGCGCTGTGCGTGGAGCGGCTGATGGTGCCTCCCGACGCGGAGAAGGACATGCCCCAGGACGAGCAGGCCGCCCTGCGCTGGCTGGCCGAGCACCCGCAGCGGCAGGAGGTGCGCATCGTCGCAGCGGTGCTGCGCGACGGGTCCCGCAGCTGCGCGCTGCGGACGCGGGCGCACGACGACGAGACCTCGGTGCTCACCGGGCCGGACCTGGTGCCGGGTCTCTCCGACGCGCTCGCGGCCACGCTGGCCGACTGAGCCGAGCCGAGCTGACGGCGGCGAGCAGGGCCGCAGAGGCGTCAGCAGCGGGGCAGGCCCTCGGTGCGGCCCTCGGCGAGCCGCTCGAGCGAGCTGACCGCCGACGACAGCGTGCGCGCCTTCACCAGCCGGAGGCCGTCCGGCACGGTCTCCTTGGCCTCGGCGCAGTTGCCCGCGGGGGCGAGGAAGACGGTCGCGCCGGCCCGCTCGGCGCCGATCATCTTCTGGGTGATGCCGCCGATCGCACCGACGTGGCCGGTGTCGTCGATCGTGCCCGTGCCGGCGATGTGGGCGCCGTCGGTCAGCGACCCGGGCGTGAGCTTGTCGACGATGCCGAGCGCGAACATCAGGCCGGCGCTGGGCCCGCCGACGTCCTCGAGCGAGATCTCGACGTCGAACGGGTAGTCGGCCTCGTCCCGCGTCGTGATCCCGACGATGGCCCGGCCGTCCTCGGCCCGCTCCGTCGTGATGGTCCGGGTCTGCTCGGCTCCGTCCCGCCGGAACGTCACCCGCACCGGGTCTCCCGGGTCGTGGGCGGTGATGAGCTCGCGCAGCTGGGTGCCGCCGGCCACCGGCGTGCCGTCGATCGCGACCAGCTCGTCGCCGCTCTCCAGCTTGCCGCTCGACGGTGAGCCCGCGGGCACGTCCTGCACGAACGAGGTGATCTCGACCGGGATGCCGAGCTCGCGCAGGGCCGACGTGGTCGCGTTCTCCTGGGAGTCGCGCATCTCGGCCGCGCTCTCCTTCTCGGCCTCCTCGGCGGTCTCCCCCGGCGGGTAGACGGTGTCCTCCGGCACGATCGCGATGCCGTCGTCGAGCCAGCCCCGCAGGGCGGTGACCAGCCCGAGCTGGCTGCCCGGCCCGCCGAGCACGTGCACCGTCGTCAGGTCGAGGTTCCCGCGCACCGGGTAGGTCTCGCGGCCGTCGATCCGGATCAGCTGGGTCTTCCCCACCGAGCCGAGCGTGTTGGTCACCGGCCCGGCCTCGAGCGCGACGTACGGCACCGGCAGCAGCGCGGCGACGGCGGACAGCAGCACCACGAGGAACCCGGCGACAGCCAGGGTGAGGGTGCGACGCGACACGAGGGGAGAGCCTACGAGACGTCAGGGACTCTCGTGGGTGACGACGTCAGGTGCTGTCGCGGTCGCGACGTCAGGCCTGGTCGCGGTGGTGCTCCAGCTGCTGCTCGTCCGACGCTTGCCGCGGGTCGGGCACCCCGTCGCGGTGCCCCTCGAACGCGGCCTGGAACCGACGGTGCGCCGCCACGGTCTCGTGGGTGTCCGCACGAGGCCGGGTGCGCGTTGCCCACGCCACCCACAGCAGGGCCAGGGCCAGGGCCCCGACCGGGATGGTGAGCCAGACGAGCGCGGACATCGGACCTCGGTGTCGCTGGTGGTGCGGGTGTTGCCGGACGTACCCGAGGATAGTCGCCCCAGGCGACGGAAGCCGGGATCTTCAGGGCAGGCCGACCCATTCCTCGTCGCCGTCGGCGAAGATCTGGTGCTTCCAGATCGGCACCCGTGACTTGAGCTCGTCGATCAGCGTCCGGCAGGCGTCGAACGCCTCGCCACGGTGGGCGCAGGACACGGCGACGACGACCGCCAGGTCGCCGACGGCGAGGTCGCCGACGCGGTGCACCGCCGCCACCGCCACCACGTCGTGCGCGGCCGCCACCTCGGCGACGACGGTGCGCAGCTCGTCCAGGGCGGAGGGGTGCGCGGTGTAGCCCAGGTCGGTCACCGACCGGCCGCCGTCCTGGCCCCGGACCGCGCCGACGAAGACGGCCGTGCCGCCTGCGGCAGGGTCGGCGACGGCCCGCCACACCTCGTCGACCGAGAGCGGGGTGTCTCGGATGTCGAGCAGCCGGACCAGCGGCTGGCCGGCCGACATCAGCCGCGCCGCTTCCGCCGGGCGATGCGCACCAGGGCGGCGGTGCCGACGACGGCGACCGCCGCACCGGCGCCGATGGTGGCGTCCCGCTTGCCCACCCGGCGGGCCGCGACCGCGTGGTGCCCGCTGACCTGCTCGAGCAGCAGACCCAGGGCGGTCGGGTTGTCGTACGTCGCCCGCCACCCGGCTGCCCGCAGCCGGCTGCTGGAGACGACCCAGGGGTGCATGACGTACTGCAGGTCGCTGGCCGGTGCCGGGATGATGCCCAGCCGGTGCAGCCGCTCGGCGGTGCCGAGGGCCAGCGAGGCCGGCAGCTCGATCCGGCGCAGCCCGGAGACCAGCTCGACGTCCTCCTGCTCCATCCAGCCCTCGCAGGCGACGGTGACCGCGCCGGTGACCTCACCGACCGCGGCCAGCTCGAGCGCGTCGACCAGGTCGTCGACGTGGCAGAACTGCCAGCGCGGCCGGCTGTCCCGCACGACGAGGAGCCGCGGCGCCTCGAAGTGCCGGGTGAAGACGCTGTCGACGCCCGGCCCCACCAGCGCCGCCGGGCGCAGCACCGTGACCTCCAGCCCGCGGTGGCTGCGCGGCGCCGCGCGGGCCAGCCGCTCGATCTCCAGCCAGTCCGACAGCAGACCTCCGTCGGGCACCGCGCGCAGCGGGGCGTCGTCGTCGAGCGGCACCGGGTTGTCCGGCTGCGCGCCGTACACCATGGCCGAGGTGCACAGCACGACGCGGTGGACCCCCCGCGCGGCCGCCGCGGTGAGCACGGTCTGGGCGGCCCGGACGTTGCGCTCGCCCCTGGCCCGGCTGTCACCGTCCAGCGAGGCGTCGAACGCGAGGTGGACCACGGTGTCGACCGACGACAGCCTGGTCGCGAGCGCCGGGTCGCACACGTCGAGCACCCGCCAGGTCACGCCGGCGACGTCGCCGCGGCGGGCGTCCAGGCCCACGACCTTGGCCACGTCCTCGCGCTCGACGAGCCGGGCGACCAGTGCCGCACCCAGGCCGTCGGCCGCCCCGGTGACGGCGATGACCGGCCCCTTGGGCCGCCGGGTGCGCCGAGAGCGAACGGCCGGCTCGACGGCCTCGCTCGGGGAACTCACCGCGACCCCGGACCTGTTGGACCGGTGGCTACGGTGGACGGCACGGCAGTCATGGTGCACCCATCCTGCCAAGGTCCGCGCACCGCAGCACGACACCCGCACGACCGACCGGACGCGAGGCTCCTTGCGATGAGCAACTTCCCCTTCGGCTTCAACCCCGGACCCGAGGACTCTGGCGAGGGCGAGCGCCCCTCGGGCGAGCGCCCCTCGGGCGACCAGCCCTCGGGCGGGACGCCGGCCGGCGGCCCGCCCGGCGACCCGTTCGCCGCGATGCTCGGCGGTGGGGGCGGCGACATCGGCGCCGCGCTGCAGCGCCTGGGCCAGCTGATGTCGTGGCAGGGCGGCCCGGTCAACTGGGACCTCGCGCGCGACGTCGCCCGCCAGGCGGTGGCCGCCAGCGACGACCGGTCGGTCACCACCTCGGACCGCGAGCCGGTCCTGGACGCGATGCGGCTCGCCGAGCTGTGGCTGGACCAGGCCACCGCCTTCCCCAGCGGCGCCACGGCGGTCGCGGCGTGGAGCCGGGCCGAGTGGGTCGAGGCCACGTTGCCGGCCTGGCGTGAGCTGGTCGACCCGGTCGCGGGCAAGGTCGTCGACTCCCTCGGGTCGATGCTCACCGGCGAGGGCGGCCCGCTCGCCGGCGGCCTGCCCGGGATGGCCGGGCTGCCCGCCGAGCAGATGGCGGCGATGTCGCAGATGGCCGGCCCGCTCCAGCAGATGATGCGCAGCATCGGCGGCGCCATGTTCGGCACCCAGCTGGGCCAGGCGATCGGCTCCCTGGCGGTGGAGGTGGTCGGGTCCACCGACGTCGGGCTGCCCCTGGCCGGCGCCGGCCGGGCCGCCCTGCTGCCGGCCAACGTGGCCGCCTTCGGCGAGGGGCTCGAGGTGCCGGCGGACCAGGTGCGGCTCTACCTGGCCCTGCGCGAGGCCGCGCACCATCGGCTCTTCGCGCACGCCCCGTGGCTGCAGGCGCACCTGGTCGAGGCGGTCGCCGCCTACGCGCGCGGCATCACCGTCGACGCCGGCCGGCTCGAGGAGGCCATGGGCAGCGTCGACCCGACCAACCCCGAGTCGCTGCAGCAGGCACTGGCCGGCGGGATGTTCGAACCCGAGGACACCCCCGAGCAGAAGGCCGCGCTGCTGCGCCTCGAGACCGCCCTCGCCCTCGTCGAGGGCTGGGTCGACGAGGTCGTCGACGCCGCCGCCAGCCCCCACCTGCCGGCCTCGTCGGCGCTGCGCGAGACGGTCCGCCGGCGGCGGGCCAGCGGCGGCCCCGGCGAGCAGACCTTCGCCTCCCTGGTCGGCCTCGAGCTGCGGCCGCGCCGGCTGCGCGACGCCGCCGCCCTGTGGCGAGCCGTCCTCGCCGAGAGGGGCCAGGACGGGCGCGAGGCGCTCTGGTCCCACCCCGACCTGCTGCCGGGCGCCGACGACCTCGACGACCCCGAGACGTTCGCCCGCGGCGGGTCGGCGCCGCTCGACCTGTCCGGCCTCGAGGACACCGAGGCCCCGCCCGAGCCGCCGCGCCCAGGAGAGCACGGGCCGGAGGGGCCGTCCGCGCCGTGACCGGTGCGGACGGAGTGCGCCACCTGCACGCGAGCGCGCTGGAGACCCTGCGCGGGTGGGTCGCCCCCGACGACGCCCAGGACGGGTTGCGGAGGGCGTACGTCCGGCACCTGCTCGACCACGACGACGGGATGCTGGTCACCTGCGTGCCGGCCCACCTCACCGCCAGCGCGCTCGTGCTGGACGCGGCCGGCGAGCGGGTGCTGCTGACCCACCACCGCAAGGGCGGCTTCTGGGCGCAGTTCGGCGGTCACGTCGAGGCGGCCGACCGCAGCCTGGCCGACGCGGCCCTGCGCGAGGGGCGCGAGGAGTCCGGCGTCGAGGGGCTGCGTCTGCTCGGCGGCGGCCCGGTCGACCTCGACGCGCACGACCTGTCGGCGGCGTTCGGTCGCTGCGGCACCCACCTCGACGTGCGGTACGCCGCGGTCGCGCCGCCGGGCGCCGGGCCGGTCGTGAGCGCGGAGTCGCACGACGTCCGGTGGTTCCCGGTGGACGCCATGCCGCCCGGGGCGGTCGCCGACATCGGGCGCCTGGTGGACCGGGCCCGGGAGGTGCTGGCTCAGCCCGGCGCCTCGCCGGCGTCGTCGATGTCGTCGTCGGCGTCGTCGTCGGCGTCGTCGTCGGTGTCGTCGTCGGCGTCGTCGCGCAGCCCGAGCTCCGCGGTGGCGGACACCCCCTCGAGGTAGCCGCGGGCGCGCTCGGTGCGCGGGTAGCGGTCGACCAGCGCCCAGAAGCCTGGCCCGTGGCCGGCCTCGAGCAGGTGGGCGAGCTCGTGGACCAGGACGTAGTCGACGACCCACGAGGGCATGCCCTGGAGCCGGGTCGAGAGCCGGATGGTGCGGTCGGCCGGTGTGCAGGAGCCCCACCGGCTGCCCTGGTTGGTGACCCAGCGGACCGACGCCGGGCGGGCCCGGCCGTCCAGGTGGCGCCGGGACAGGTCCTGCGCCCGCGCCATCAGCTCGTCGTCGCTCGGGCGCAGCCGGGCGTCCTGGCGGGCCAGCCGCTCGAGCATCACCGACACCCAGCGCCGCTCCTCGGCCCGGCTCATCCGGGCCGGGATGAGGACCACCGTGCGCTCGCCGTCGCGGTAGGCCGACACGGTGCGCCGGCGCCGGGTGCTCCGCCGCACCTCCACCGGCGCGGGGAAGAGCGCCGCAGGCTGCTCCGCCTCGTCCGCCTGGTCCCGCCGACTCATAGCGGAAACGCTAGCGACTTTCTTCCGTCCACAGCAGGTGGACGACATCGGCGCAGGTCAGAGGCGGGTTGCGGCTTGATCCACATGTCTGTCCACAGGGCTGTCGACCGGTTCTCCACACCTGCGGCGGCCCCGGTCCCCAGGTGCTGCACAAGGCCGTCCACAGGTCCGGCCCGCCGATCCGGCCGGATCCGTTGACGCGCCACGGCGCCGCTCCTAGCGTCGCCCGCGACGAAGCCCCCGGAACGACCGGCCGGCCGGTCCGCAAGGGGAAGGCGGGCCGTCCGGCCGTGCGGTCCGGGGGCTTCGGGCTCCACGGCACCTCTCCCCCTCCACGACCGGCGGGGCCCGGGCCAGCCCCTGCGGCACCGGGCCCCGCCGGTCCGCCGGGAGCGACCCTCAGCGGCCGGTGAAGCGGGGCCGGCGCTTCTCACGGGCAGCCGCCAGGCCCTCCTGCAGGTCCGCCGAGGCGAGCGTGACCGCCTGGGCCAGGCCCTCCCACTCGACGGCCGCCTCGAACGTCGACGGTCCCCCGCCTGCCAGCGACCGCTTGGTGAGCCGGCTGGCGAGCGGGGCGGTGGCGGCGACCGCCGCGGCCGACTCGAGCGCCGTCCCCAGCACCTCCTCGGCCGGCACCGCCCGGCTGGCCAGGCCCAGCCGGACCGCCTCGGCGCCGGTGACCGTCCGTCCGGTGAGCAGCAGGTCGCGGGCCACGGCCAGGCCGGCCACCTGGGGCAGCAGCCAGGTGGTCGCCATGCCCGGGTGCATGCCCAGCGCGGTGAACGGGGCGCCCAGGCGGGCGTCCTCGGCGACGTACCGCAGGTCGCAGGCCAGCGCCACCGCGAGCCCCGCGCCGACCGCCGCGCCGTTGACCGCGGCGATCGTGGGCACCTCGAGGTCGCGCACCGAGAGCCAGGTCCGGTAGAAGGCGAGCATCCGGTCCCGCAGGGCCGGCACCCCCGCGTCCGGCTCGCCGCCGATCCAGGACAGGTCCCCGCCGGAGCAGAAGGCCGACCCGGCTCCGGTCACCACCAAGGCCCGCACGGAGTCGTCGGCCCGCAGGTCGGTCATCACCCGGCCCCAGGACCCGGTCATCTCCGCCGACATCATGTTGCGCCGCTCGGGCAGGTCCAGGGTCACCAGGGCGACCCCGTCGGCGGGTCGCTCGAGGCGCAGGTGGGGGGTGCTCACGGGAGCCGAGGCTACCCACGCCCGGCCCTCCGCCGGGGCCGGGCGCCCCACGCTCGGCCCACGCTGGGGACCCCGCCTCCCACGCTCACGCTCACGCCTGCTCTAGGGTGGTTTCCAGGTCCGGGAGGAAGGCACGAAGGCCGGACGCCGAACCACGACCGAGGAGGACCCCGTGGCTGAGAGCTACACCGGAGACGCGTACTGCGTGAAGTGCAAGGAGAAGCGCGACTTCACCGGCGAGATCAAGGTCAGCGAGTCGGGCCGCCGCATGGCACAGGGCATCTGCCCGGTGTGCGGGACCAAGCTGAACCGGATCCTCGGCAAGGCCTGAGCAGCAGCCTTGCTCTGGCACCTCTGAGACGTCCTGGAGGGGGCGGGCGCGGCGGACCTCGCCGCGGCCGCCCCCTCCGGCACGTCCGGGGCGTCCCTAGGCTGCCGCGGTGACCGACTGGGCCGCCCGCGTGCTCGAGGAGGTGGACGCCGCCGCGGGCGCGGCCGAGGCCCGGCTGGCCGCCCTGGTCCGGGTGCCCAGCGTGGGCGGCTCCGACGCCGAGGTGGGGATCCAGGCCCGGCTCGCCGCCGACCTGTCCAGCGCCGGCCTCGAGGTCGACCACTGGCAGCTGCCGCTCGCCGAGCTGATGGCCGAGCCGGACTTCCCCGGCGTCGAGGTGGAGCGCCGAGAGGCGTGGGGGCTGGTCGGCCGGCTCCCCGGCCGCGGCGACGGGCCGACCCTGATGCTCGACGGCCACGTCGACGTGGTCCCGACGGGTGACCTCGACGCATGGAGCCGGCCGGACCCGTTCTCCGGCGCGGTGGTGGCCGGCGAGCTGCACGGGCGCGGCGCGTGCGACATGAAGGCCGGGCTCGTCGCGGCGATGACCGCGACCGAGGCGGTACGTCGCGCCGGTGCTCCCCTGCGTGGCGACGTGCTGCTCGCCTGCGTGCCAGGCGAGGAGGACGGCGGCCTCGGCACCTACGCGACGCTGCGCCGCGGCTGGCGGGCCGACGCCTGCGTCCTGCCCGAGCCGACCGGGCTGGACGTCGTGCCCGCCAACGGCGGCGCCCTGACCTTCCGGCTGCGGGTGCCCGGCGTCGCCACCCACGCGTCGCGGCGGACCGAGGGCGTCAGCGCGGTCACGAAGGCGCTGCCCGTGCTGGCCGCCCTGGAGCGGCTCGAGGCCCGGCGCAACGCCGACGTCGACCCGGTGATGGCGCGCTGGCCGATCGCCTACCCGCTGTCGATCGGCCGGATCGAGGCCGGCGACTGGGCCTCGACGGTGCCCGACCTGCTGGTGGCGGAGGGCCGGCTCGGAGTGGCGCTCGACGAGCCGGTCGCCGACGCCCGCCGGGCGCTCGAGGACGCCGTGGCCGAGGCGTGCGCCGACGACCCGTGGCTCGCCGCGCACCCGGTGCTCGTCGAGTGGTGGGGCGGCCAGTTCGCGTCGGGGCGGCTGCCGGCCGGCAGCGACCTCGTGGAGCGGGTCGGGCGGGCACACGCCCGGGCCGGCGGTGGTCCCCAGGAGAGCTGGGGAGCGCCGTACGGCAGCGACCTGCGCCTCCTGGCCGGCGCGGGGATCCCGACGCTGCACTACGGCCCGGGAGACTCGCGCCTCGCGCACTCCGCCGACGAGCGGGTGCCGCTGGCCGAGGTGCGGACCGCCACCCGTGCGCTGGCGCTGCTCGCCCTCGACGTCTGCGGCCTCGCCTAGCAGCCACCCCCCTTTGTGGACTCCGACACACCACCCCAACGGCGTGTCTGGGGCGGGCGGGTCCACAGCAGGGGCCGACTGGGGGCTGTGGACGGCTGCGCGGACGACCCGCACGAGTTCTGCGACGCTGCGCCGGTGGCGGCGGGACGAGCGACGGGGGCCGAGGCGGGGGGTGGGACGTCGCTGCGGCGGCCGATGATCAACCCGGCGCTGCGGCGGGTCTGGCGCGACGGCAGCACGCTGCAGCTGGGCACCGACCCCGACCGGGCCGTGGTCATCGGCGGCCTCGACCGGCTCTCCGCGCAGCTCGTCGAGCGGGTGGACGGCACCCACGACCTCGCCGGGCTGCGTGCGGTCGCGGCCCGGCTCGGCGTGCCGGCCGGGCGGGCCGACCACCTGCTCGGCCTGCTGGAGCGCAGCGGGGTGCTGCACGACGGCGCCGCCGACCACCGGGCGCTGGGCCGGCTCAGCCAGGTCGAGCGCGATCGGCTGCAGCCCGACGTGGCCGCCGCGTCGGCCACCCGGGCGGCACCCGACGGAGGCGCCGGCGTCCTCGGCCGACGACGGGACCGGGTCGTCGTGGTGCACGGGGCCGGCCGGCTGGGCGCCGCCGTGGTCCGCCTGCTGGCCGCGGCCGGGGTCGGCACGATCGGCGTGGCCGACCCCGTCCTGGCCGCACCGGCCGACCTGGGCCCGGCCGGCCTGGGTCCCGACGCGGTCGGCGCCCGCCGCGACGAGGCGGCCTGGCGGTCGGCCCGGGCGCTCGCGCCGTCGACCCGGACCCGTCCGGCCGAGCAGGTCGCCCGGCCGGACCTCGTCGTGCTCGCACCCGACGCCGCCGGAGCGGAGCCGCGCCGGGTCGACCAGCTGATGCGCGACGAGCAGGCCCACCTGTTCGCCGTGGTACGTCCCTCCGTCGGTGTGGTCGGGCCGCTCGTGCTGCCCGGCCGGTCCTCCTGCGCCCGGTGCCACGACCTGCACCGGCGCGACCGCGATGCCGCGTGGCCGACCGTCGCCGCCCAGCTGCGCGCCCTGCCCGGCGGCGCGACCGCCCCCTCGGGCCCGGCGTCCCGGTCCGCCGGCGCCGACGCCTGCGACGTCGTCCTCGCGACGGCGGTCGCCGCGCAGGCCTGCCTGCAGGTGCTGGCCTTCCTCGACGCCGGCACCTCGGCACCACCGGCCGTGGACGGCACCATCGAGGTGTCGCTGGCGGACGGCGCCGTGCGGCGCCGGTCGTGGTCGGTCCACCCGTGGTGCGGCTGCGGGTGGCCCGCGACAGCGGGACCGGCCCCGGTCCCCGCTCGGTGAGCGTTTGGCAGACTGCGGGGGTGGAGGACCTGCCCCGCCGCGCGGCGGCCCGCACCGTGAAGCTCGCGGGGCTGCCGATCGGCTACGCCGGGCGGGCGACCCTCGGGCTGGGTCGGCGCCTCGGGGGGCGACCCGCCGAGGTGGTGGCGGCCGAGGTCCAGGCACGCACCGCGGAGCAGCTGTTCAAGGTGCTCGGCGAGCTCAAGGGCGGGGCCATGAAGTTCGGCCAGGCCATGTCGGTCTTCGAGGCGGCCCTGCCGGAGAACCTGGCCGGTCCCTACCGCGAGACGCTGACCCGCCTGCAGGAGTCCGCCCCGCCGCTGCCGGCGCGCACCGTGCACACCGTCCTCTCCCACGAGCTCGGCACTCGGTGGCGGGACCGGTTCCGGTCCTTCGAGGACCGGCCGGCGGCAGCCGCCTCCATCGGCCAGGTGCACCGCGCGGTCTGGGCCGACGGCCGCGACGTCGCGGTCAAGGTGCAGTACCCGGGGGCCGGTGACGCGCTGCTCTCCGACCTCACCCAGATCGGCCGGATGAGCCGGCTGGTCGGCCTGCTGGTGCCGGGCCTCGACGTCAAGCCGCTCGTGGCCGAGCTGAAGGCACGGGTGGCCGAGGAGCTCGACTACACCCTGGAGGCGAGCAACCAGACGAGGTTCGCGGCGGCGTTCGCCGGCGACCCGGACATCCTGGTGCCGACCGTCGTCGAGGGCAGCGAGCGGGTGCTGGTCAGCGAGTGGGTGGACGGGATCCCGCTCTCCCAGGTGATCGCCGGCGGCACCACCGAGCAGCGCGACCGGGCCGGCCTGCTGCTCGCGCGGTTCCTGTTCTCCGGCCCGCAGCGGTCCGGCCTGCTGCACGCCGACCCGCACCCGGGCAACTTCCGGCTGCGTGACGACGGCCGGCTGGCGGTCCTCGACTACGGCGCGGTGAACCGCCTGCCCGACGGGCTGCCGACCTCGATCGGCCCGCTGCTCGAGCTGGCGATCGCCGGCGACGCCGACGGGGTGCTCGACGGGCTGCGCCGGGAGGGCTTCGTGCGGGCCGGCATCAGCCTCGACGCATCAGCCCTGCTCGGCTACCTCGGGCCGATCCTCGAGCCGGCCCGCGCCGAGATCTTCCGCTTCTCCCGGGCCTGGCTGCGCAGCCAGGCGGTGCGGGTCGGCGACCCCCGCTCCCCCGCCTACAGCACCGGCCTGCAGCTGAACCTGCCGCCGGACTACCTGCTGATCCATCGGGTGACGACCGGGGCGATCGGCGTGCTCTGCCAGCTCGAGGCCGAGGCGCCGTGGCGGGCCGAGCTGCAGACCTGGCTGCCCGGCTTCGGCCCCGACCGCCCCGCGCGCCGCCCGGCCCGGCGCCCTGCCGCGAAGCGGCCGGCCCGCAAGCCGGCCCGCAAGCCGGCCCGCAAGAAAGCAGCGGGCGACTGACCCGGGCTGCGGGCTACCACCACTCCGAGTCGAGGCGGCCCTCGATCGCCCGGACGTTCTCGCGGCTGCACCGGTCGCAGTAGTAGACGGTCCGGCCGCGCTCCAGCGAGGTGCTCCACGACAGGGGGAGCTCGTCGACCGTCAGACCGCACCGGGCACAGGTGACCACCTGGGCAGCCTGCCCCGTCGCTGGGCCGAGGTCCAGGGGCGTGCACCCAGGGGTCAGGGTCACGGCACCGCCTGCGGACGCCGGTCGGCCTCGGGGTCGAGCGAGATGCCGTCCGGCGCCCAGGGCAGCTCGGCCCGGTAGGCGGCCCGACGGACGTCCGCGCGGTCCCCCACCACGACCCGCACGACGTTGTCGAGCGACTCGCCGCCGGCCGCGTAGTAGCGGGAGTGGTCGGGCAGGTCGAGCACCGCCGGGTGCCGGGCCACGTCCTCCGCACGGAACCGGACCGCACCGAAGCGGGCGTGCGTCGGGTCGGTCCCGAACCAGTCCAGGTAGCCGACCGGGTCTCGGCTGGCCGAACCGACCCAGACGTGTCCGGGCCGCAGCCCGAGCTGGGCCGCCCGGTCCACACCGGCCCCGGGGCTGCCCAGCAGCACCACGTCGTCCACCCCGGTGCGGTGGTCGCGCAGCGCGACTCCCACCGTCGTGCTGCCGTAGCTGTGCCCGACCGCGGTGAGGTGCGGCGGCGTCCGCCTGGCCGCAGCGAGGTCGCGCAGGTCAGCGGCGAGCAGGCGGGCCCCGGCCCGGGCGGCGGCGCCGGAGGCGACGTGCAGGAGGCTGGGCGCGTCGTACGCCGTCCAGGCGACGACCGCCGTGACCTCGCGGGGCGAGTTGGTCCGGGCCCGGTCGACCAGCCGCGCCGCGTCGGCGGTCAGCCCGCGCACCGAGCCCGCCACGGTGGACCCCAGGCCCGGCACCAGCACGGCCACGTGGTCGGCCCGGTCCAGGTCTCCCACCGCGACGGCCACCCGGCCCTGACCGCCGAAGGCCCCCGGCCGGTAGACCAGCAGCGACGCCGTGACCGGCCGCCCGGTGACCGGGTCCCGGCCCGCGCGTGCCGCAGCGAGAGCGTCCGCGACCGCGAGGGCCGCGCCCAGCGCCCACGGCCGACGGCCGGCGACCGGCGCGACCGAGCCGGCCAGCTCTCGCTGCCCGCTGAGCAGCCGGAGGTCGCGGCTCAGCAGCACCTCGTTCGCGACGCCACGCACCCCGGCCGGGGCTCCGGACAGGCGCCTCACCACTCCCGCCCGGGCGGTCAGCCGGCGCCGCTCGCCAGACCTGAGAGCGCTGCTCGGTGCGGCGGCCCCGACCACGGCGGCGTCGATCGCGGCGGCCGTGCGCCGGGCGACCGTGTCGAGGTGGTCGAGGACGGCGGCGTGCCGGGCCCGGACCGCCGCCAGGTCGTGCGTCAGGCCGGCCGCCGCCCATGGACCGGCGCCGGCCGCGACGCCCAGCCGCTCGTGCTGCGTGCGCAGCAGGGCCACCGCGTGCCGGGCGTCGGCCAGCTCCACGGCGTACGCCGCCAGCGACCCCGCCGCCGCACACAGGCCGTCGGCCACCCCGCGGGCGAGCCCGGCGACGACCGCGAGCTCGGCGTCGCACGCGCCGGCGGCGGCGCCGGACCAGGAGCCGGCGAGCGGCACCCGGTCGGCGGACAGCTGCTCAGCGAGCTCCCCGAGAGCCGCCGCGAGGTGCCGCCAGCGCTGGCAGGCAGCGTCGACCGGCACCGGGTCCTGGGCCGGGAACGGCAGCACGTCGCTCACCACGGATCGCTCACCACGGCTCGCCCGCCCACCGGGCCCGCCGGGCCAGGTCGAGCTCGGCCGACTCCAGCAGGCGGGCTCCGGCACGCAGGCGACGCGCCAGCAGCGCCAGGTCCAGCGCGACCAGCTCGGCGGTGTCCCCGGCCAGGTCGGCGAGCGCTGCCGCCGCGAGAGCGAGGTGGCGGTCGGCCAACCCGCCCTCGACCCCGGCCGCCGCCGCCACCAGCGCGCGCGCCGCCTCGACCCGCCGGGCGAGGTGCCCGGCCGCGTCGTCCACCCCTGTGCTGTCGAACCGCACCGTCACCGGAGTCCCGCCCCTCCCGACCCCCACCGACCCCGGCTGGCCGCAGCGTAGAACTCACCCGGCCGTGCTGCGGGCCTGGTCCACAGGCGTCAGGGCAGCGGCGCGCCCGTCCCCAGGAGCGGCGCCCACAGGTCGCCGAGCCGCTCCACGCGCTCGAGGGTCTGGTCGGCGCGGAACTGCAGGTCGGCGGGCTTGCGGCAGGCCGCGACCTCGTCCCAGGTGACCGGGGTCGAGACCCACGGCTGCGGGCGGGCCCGCAGCGCGTAGGGCGCCACGGTCGTCTTGGCGGCGTTGTTCTGGCTCCAGTCCACGAAGACCTTGCCGCCGCGCAGGCTCTTGGCCATCCGCGAGACGACCAGGTCGGGTCGCTCCTCCTCGAGCCGCTCGGCCAGCTCGTGGGCGTACGCCGAGGTGCGCTCGTCGGACGCCGGCCGGACGGCCGCGCTGACCTGCATCCCCTTGGAGCCGCTGGTCTTGGCCAGCGGCACCAGCCCGTCGGCCTCCACCAGGTCCTTGAGCAGGAGGGCCACCTCGGCGCACTCGACGACGCTGGCCGGCGCCCCCGGGTCGAGGTCGAGCACCAGCCGGTCGGGCTTGCGCGCCGCGCCGCGTGGACCGACGGTCCACTGCGGGACGTGCAGCTCGAGCGCGGCCAGGTTGGCCGCCCACACCAGCGTCGGCAGGCTGTCGACCACGACGTAGTCGAGGGTCTCGCGGGACTTGGTGGATCCCGGCGCCGGCAGGCGGACCCGGCGGACCCAGTCCGGCGTGCCCGGTGGGGCGTTCTTGGCGAAGAACCCCTTGGTCGCCACGCCGTCCGGGAAGCGCTGGAAGGACATCGGCCGGTCGGCGACGTGCGGCAGCAGGACCGGCGCGATCCGGACGTAGTAGTCGACGACCTCGCCCTTGGTGAACCCGGTGTCGGGGTAGAGCACCTTGGTCAGGTTGGACAGCGAGAGCCGCCGCCCGTCCACCTCGACGACCGAGCGTTCCTCCTGCTGCGCCACGCCCCCATCCTCGCAAGCCGATCTGCCGCGGCACGGCCGGACATGGCAGGGCCCCGACCGCGGTGCAGCGGTCGGGGCCCTGCGGATCCTCTCGGGACCCGGTCAGCGACCCTCCTTGGCGGGTCACATCTGGGCGGCGAGAGCGAGGAGGCGGCGGGCGCGCAGCGCGGCCTGCTCTGCCCGGCGCGACGCCCGGTGGGCGGCGGCCAGACGCCGGGCGCGCTGGTCGCGCCGGGCCTCCTCGAGGCGCAGTGCCGAATGGGCACGCGCCAGGTCCTCATGCATGAGTTGCATCTCGGTGCTCCTGTTCACGATGTGGGTCACTGGTGCGGTCGGCGCGATCACGCGGCGACCTCGGACTTGCGGGGACGGCCTCGCGGACGCTTCCGCGGGACCACGACGCCCTGGACGAACCACTCGCCACCCCAGACGCCCCACGGCTCGCGGCGCTCGAGAGCACCGTTGAGGCAGTCGAGACGGACGGGACAGGTCGCGCAGAGGGTCTTGGCGAACTCGACGTCGGCGGGCGAGTCGGCGAAGAACAGCTCCGGGTCGTTCACCCGGCACGGCAGCTGGTCGTCGACGACACGCTCGGTGAGGGCCGACAGTCCGGTCAGTGCTGTCAAGGTCGCGACAGCGGAACCGGTCTCGGTCTCACGATCGAACGCTGCGAGCTGCATCTGGTGTCACCTCCATGTCTTTCTCTTCGTTCGGTTGCTCGGTGGTCGGTCGGCGGGTGGCCGGCCGGTGGCTCTCGAGTCGGGCTGCTGGCTCCGGTGGGGGCCGGCAGCGGGGTCGGACGACGAAAAGGCCGCGGATCCCGGGTGTCGGGTTCCGCGGCCTTGGAGGTGCCGGTGAGGTGCAGCTACACCGGTGGACTCCAGTTGTGGCTGGTGCGGATCCCTGCAAGGCCGCCGAAACCATTGACAACGGCGACATCGCTGATCGGGAGCAGAGTGGTGGCCTTCGTCTGGGCGACCAGGGCGGTGACCGGGGTCGTCTCGCGCATCGAGAGAGTCGCGATGGACACACTGGTCCCCTGGATCGCGGCGGAGACGGGCGCGGTGACACGCGCCGCCTCCAGGCCATACGCCGTCCACATCGTCGTCGGCGCCATGCGGTGGCGAGCCACGCACAGAGCGGACGGGGACGTGAACGACGTCTTGATGATCTTCTCCACGGTGGTCACCTCCTGCTCTGCGCTCGATCGGCGACAGCTGACGGCAGGTCTGCTGTCCGGATGTTCAAGAAGAGTAGGGAAGCCCTCCGTCAGGTGCAATCAATTTTTTCACTCCTGACGCGGGTCTTGCCGGATCGTTATCTTCCGGCCGGCTCGGCACCCGGCTCGGCACCCGGCTCGGCAGTCGGCTCGGCACCGGCCGCAGCACCCTCGGCGCACATCGCGAGCAGCTCGGCGCCGTACCGCTCGAGCTTGGTCCGCCCCACGCCCGGCACGGCCAGCAGGGCCCGCTCGGACCCGGGACGCGCCTCGGCCAGCGCCACCAGGGTGGCGTCGGTGAACACGACGTAGGCGGGCACCGAGGCAGCCTTCGCCTGCTCGGTGCGCCAGTCGCGCAACCGCTCGACGAGCGCCTCGTCGTAGGAGCTGGGGCAGTCCTCGCAGCGGCCGAGCTTGCGCGCGACCGGTGCCGTCAGCGCCTTGCCGCACACCCGGCAGACGGCCGGCCCCTTGCGCTTCCCGGCGCCACGGGCGGCCGACGGCTGGGCCGAGCGCCCCGCATGCAGGCCGTCGAGGAAGCGCGAAGGGCGGCGGGACCCGCGGCCGCCAGGCGACCGCGACAGGGACCAGGTCACCGCGAGGTGCTCGCGGGCCCGGGTGACGCCGACGTAGAGCAGGCGACGCTCCTCCTCGACCTGCTCGGGCGTCTCGGCATAGGTGATCGGGATCATCCCGTCGGTCGCCCCGACCAGGAAGACGGCGTCCCACTCCAGGCCCTTGGCGGCGTGCAGCGACGCGAGCGTCACGCCGTCGACGGCCGGCGCGTGCTGGGCGTCTGCCCGCTCGTCGAGCTCGGCGACGAAGTCGCGCAGGGTCGCCTCGGGCCGGACCGCCGCCACGTCGTCGGCCAGCCGGGCGAGCGCGGCCAGCGACTCCCACCGGTCGCGGACCGCACCGCCGACGGCGGGGGGCTCGGCGGCCCAGCCGCCGCCCGACAGGACCGCCCGCACGGTGGCCGGCAGGTCGGCACCCTCCGAGTCGTCGGCAGAGCGGGCCGCCCCGCGGAGCAGCAGCCGGGCGTCCCGGACCTCCGGACGGTCGAAGAACCGCTCGCCGCCGCGCAGCAGGTAGGGGACACCGGCGTCGGCCAGCGCCTGCTCGTAGGTCTCGCTCTGGCCGTTGGTGCGGAACAGCACGGCGATCTCCCCCGCCGCCGTCCCCGCGGCCACCAGCTTCTTGACCCGCTCGGCGACCCAGGCGGCCTCGGCGGGCTCGTCGGGCAGCTCGCGCAGGTCCGGCGCCGGCCCGGCCGGGCGCTGTGCCACCAGCTCGAGCCGGCCGTGCCGCCCGGCCGGTGCCCTGGCCACCAGCCGGTTGGCCAGGTCGACCACCTGCGGCGTCGAGCGGTAGTCGCGGACCAGCCGCACCTCCTGGGCACCGGGGTGGCGCTCGCGGAAGCCGAGCAGGAAGTCGGGCGAGGCCCCGGCGAAGGTGTAGATCGTCTGGTGCGGGTCTCCGACCACGCACACCTCGTCGCTGCCGCCGAGCCACTGGTCGAGCAGCGCCTGCTGCAGCGGGCTGACGTCCTGGTACTCGTCGACCACCAGGTGCTGGTACTGCCCGCGCACCGCGTCGGCGACCTGCCGGTGCTCGGCGATCAGCCCGACCGTGTAGAGCAGGACGTCCTCGAAGTCGATGACGTGCCGCTCGCGCTTCACCAGGTCGTACGCCGTCAGCAGCCGGACCACGGCCTCGGGGGGCAGCCCGGCCGGCGGGGTGCGACCCACCTTGGCAGCGGCCGCGGGGTAGTCGTCCTTGTCGGTCATCGTGACCTTGGCCCACTCGACCTCGCCGGCCAGGTCGCGGACCGTGGCCCGGTCGGTGGCCAGCCGGACCCGGGACGCGGCCTCGGCGACGAGGGCCGCCTTGTGCTCGGCGAGCGGCGGCAGCTCCCCGCCCACGTGGCGGGGCCAGAAGTAGCGCAGCTGGCGCAGGGCCGCCGCGTGGAAGGTGCGGGCCTGCACCCCGCCGGCCCCGAGAGCGCGCAGCCGGGTGCGCATCTCGCCGGCCGCCCGGGCCGTGAAGGTGACGGCCAGGACCCGCTGCGGGACGTACGTCCCGGTGGCGACGCCGTAGGCGATCCGGGAGGTGATCGCCCGGGTCTTGCCGGTGCCGGCGCCGGCCAGGACGCACACCGGCCCGGAGAGGGCCGTGGCGACCTCGCGCTGCTCCGGGTCGAGCGTCGCGAGGACCTCGTCGGCGTCCGGGGGGCTGGTCACGCGCCCATCCTCGCAAGGAGGCCGGACACCGGGGGCGCCGCCGCGGCCCACGACATAGTTGAGCGTGGAAGTATCCTGGCCGAGAAATGCGTTGACAACGGCGAGAGCGGGCAGCATCAGCCCAGCTCCTCCCCCCGGCCCGAGAGCCCCGTGAGCCCCCGAGAGAGGTCCGCACGCCCGTGTCGACGACGGTCACGATGTACAGCACCCCCTGGTGCGGCTACTGCCACCGGCTCAGGGCGCAGATGGACCGCGAGGGCATCTCCTACGAGGTGGTCGACATCGAGGCGCACCCGGACGCGGCCGAGATCGTGATGTCGGTCAACGGCGGCAACCAGACCGTCCCGACCGTGGTGTTCCCGGACGGGTCCGCGCTGACCAACCCGAGCGTCGCCCAGGTCAAGGAGAAGCTCGTCGCCTGAGGCGGAGAGCACCTGGCTCCCGCCGGCGGCGCCCGCCGCTGCGACGTACGGTGGCGGCCGTGCGATTCGCCATCAAGACCATGCCCCAGCACACGACCTGGCGGGCCATGCTCGACGTCTGGCAGGCGGCCGACGACATCGACCTCTTCGAGTCGGCGTGGAACTGGGACCACTTCTACCCGCTGTTCGGCGACCACGCCGGCCCCAACTTCGAGGGCTGGACGATGATCGCCGCGATGGCCCAGGCGACCAGCCGGATCCGGGTCGGCTGCCAGGTGACCGGGATGGTCTACCGGCATCCCGCGGTGCTGGCCAACATGGCGGCCACCGTCGACCACATCGCCGACGGCCGGCTCGAGCTCGGCCTCGGCGCGGCGTGGAACGAGGAGGAGACCGCCGCCTACGGCATCCCGCTGCCGCCGCTCAAGGAGCGCTTCGACCGCTTCGACGAAGGCGTGGAGACCATCGTCGCCCTGCTCACCCGGGAGACGACCACGTACGACGGGACGTACGTGCAGCTGTCGGACGCCCGTTGCGAGCCCAAGCCGGTGCAGCGCCCGCACCCACCGATCACGATCGGCGGCAACGGCCCGAGGCGGACGCTGCGCGCTGCCGCCCGGTGGGCCCAGCAGTGGAACTCCCTCACCAGGTCTCCCGAGGAGTGGCTGGGCCACCACGAGGTGCTGCTGCAGCGCTGCGCGGAGGAGGGCCGGGACCCGGACGAGATCCTCTGCTCGGTCAACGCGCGCGTCACCAAGAACGGCTCGTCGCAGGACTGGGCGGAGCAGGTCGCGGAGCTGGCGGCCGGCTACGCCGAGGCCGGCGCGGGGCTGCTGGTCGTGAACGTGCCCAACCCCCACGACCCACGGGATCTCGAGCCCTTGGCCGATGCGCTCCGGCCGCTCGCGACAGCCGCCTGACATTTCGCCGACCGCGATGACCCAGCCGCCGCCGAGGTCCGCCGAGTACTTCGACCAGTGGTACGCCGACATGAGCGACGCCCGGGTCAAGGACGAGGTCATGCAGCGGCACCTCGGACTGCCTCCCGGCGTGCTGTCCACGAGCTCGCTGCCGTGGGGTGGCATCGCCGACGTGACCGCCGGCCTGCGCCTCGCGCCCGGGGACGTGCTGCTCGACCTGGCGTGCGGCCGCGGAGGCTACGGGCTCGAGATCGCCGGCCGTACCTCGGCACGGCTGGTCGGTGTCGACTTCTCCGCGGAGGCCGTCCGGCAGGCGACCGCCTCGGCGGCGGCGGTCGACGTCATCACCGAGTTCGCGGTCGGTGACCTGGCCGCCACCGGCCTCCGGGACCGGTCGGTCGACGCCGTGCTGTGCGTGGACGCGATCCAGTTCGCCGACGAGCCCGCTGCTGCCTACGCCGAGCTGCGACGGGTGCTGCGCCCCGGCGGGCACGTGGTGCTCACCTGCTGGGAGGCAACGGTCGGGCCGGGCGACGAGCGGGTGCCCGAGCGGATCCGCCGGGTCGACCTGCGCGGCGGGCTGGCCGGTGCCGGTTTCGGTGCGGTCGAGGTGACCGAGCAGACCGGCTGGCGGACCGCGGAGCTCGCCATGTGGCAGGAGGCGGCCGCG
>Ga0210115_1000063_pt1 | contig 24234 bp, 30 predicted proteins | sample MayberryNW_TuleB_2_FD_185526 | JGI IMG/M metagenome (GOLD analysis project Ga0210115, IMG submission 185526) | Wetland microbial communities from San Francisco Bay, California, USA, that impact long-term carbon sequestration - MayberryNW_TuleB_D2... | ecosystem: Environmental > Aquatic > Marine... | reverse complement strand
AATGATTGGTTGGCAGCATATACCTCCATAATGGCGTTTATAGGGTTATCAATTAGTGATGATTCAGTTACATTGTAATTAAGAAGCAATTTGACTTGGGTTCCAGGACTATTGCTTAACGGACTCAGCGGCACAAAATGCGAGTAGTTTAAAGTTTGAGATACCTATCTGGAGTATGGAGTATTTCATCGTCGCTATTTGACCTTGATGACCATACTTCTATAACGTGTTCTTTTTGATGTCCGAATGACGTGGTAAATGAATTATTTCAAAAGCAGTGACGGGTTGGATATTCCAGCATCATTACAACCGTCCTCATACCTGATTGATATGCATCATCACTAGACATAGACGCTAGCCTGTTAGGTGGCTGATCTGAGCTTGGTTATGGTAACAATGAAAACAGATGAGATCATACGAGATCAGTTGGAGCCAATTGATTAGTATATGGAAACTATATGGTAGCATATGGAAACAGTATCTTTAAAGCTTCTGCATGTGTGTTAATTATAGCTTGAGTATACAGGTATGAACAGACAGGAATTAGAAGATTACGTCATAGAGCTATATCACAATCAGAAAAAGACATTTAGGGAAATTCAGAAAATTGTAAGAAAATCTCCCCGTGATATTAGAGCCATTTTAGATAAGGTAGAACCAGGGCGGGCTTCTCTTTCCGAATCTTCACGTGTCTATCAAATGTTTGTCGAAGGCAGCACTCCAATACAAGTTGCTATCGCCTTAAACTTAAGAGAGAGTCAGATAAATGAATTGTATGGGGAATATTGGAATCTTAATGGGATGTACCATCTTAATCAGATTTATGTAGAAGTAAAGGATGACATTTGGTCAGTCATAGAATTACATAGAAGAACGAAGATAGAAGGTCTAAGTCCACAACAGATCGGTAGGATACTTAAGACGACTACAACACTTGAACGTAATAACCGGGATCTCGAAGGTGAACAAGCTAGACTAGAAGTAAGCAATAAGCAGGCTGCACAGACTTTCCAACAATTGACAGATTTTATTCAGAAAGATCGCAGAAAACTAGAAGAGAACGATTCTATCATTAGTCAACAAAAACGAGAGATCGAAAATCTAAACATAGAAAAGTCAAGGCTAGAGAATATTATTGATTCTATTCGGCTGAATAATGAAACTTGCGTCAATATTAAACATATAGTTAAGCAGGAAATTGAAAGTATTGTATCAAATCCCAGAAGGTTAATAAGATTAGCTCTTGCTTCCTTGTTCGAATCATCAAGAAAACATCCTGGAAAGCTACAGGCCTTATACTATAACATGTCTTTCCCCTTATCTGTGGAACAAATATTATCACAGTCACGCGTTAGTCAAAATCAAAGCAGAAATGGATATGGTGAAAATGAGGATGAGAAATTACTCTTGGACGAAGCTGAACAGGCGTATAATAGTATGATGCATGCCATCGCGAGCCGTTGCATTAATGAGGTGCTAAACGATACTGAGTCATTGTCTCCTGTATTGCCGTTACCTGTCATACAAGATGAGGAAAGAAATCATGAAATTCTGGATACCGGGGACTTGTCCCAGGTTGATTTCGTATATAATGATATTACGTTTCAAGTATACCCTTCTCTCAAAATCACAAATGAGCGAAGTACTTTATATGAAGTGGATGATTGGCTGAAAGAGAATGAATATGAGCAGCATCAAGATCAACAAGAGTAATAGCTATTTACAGTGCATTTCTATATAGAGACATAAATCAAAATTATGGAAGACTGACTAGACTAATCCTTTCTTAAGATATATATGTCAAAAAAAGATAGTATCCTTGTCTGCCTAGGACAAGGAAGTTTATACTTCTTTTTCTGCTGTTATTTCTATTATAGGATTGTCGTCTATCCATTGTCTGTAGCCCTTTGGCATATGCGAGAAGAGATGCACGTGTTTTGGTTCAAATATTCTGCCCCATAATACTTCCTGGACACGTTGCTCGAACTTCTTTCCATGGCCTAGATAGGCAAACCGGTAGTGAACCAGTTCGTGTACCAGCACTTCTAGGAAGCTTCTGTATGTGCGCTTCTGCTTGACGTACCTAGATACTAAACTACCCGTCTTAGGATCGATGTGACTCATCTTCCGTACGAAGTTGCCATATCTGTCTTTCTTGTATTCAAGTGTCTTACTACAGTCTACGAAGATAGTTCGGATAGGATAGAAGCATTGACCCCAGCCTGCTAGACGCTTGCTATCTGTCACCCTGCCATAGACCAGTGATCTCATCTCCTTTCTATCGAGTATCAGTGTGGGTTCTTCATTCTGCAGTATTCCTATCCGTCTGCATATTCTGTTTTTGCCTTGCTGCAATCGTTCTTTGTTCTTCTGTTTCATTGTGATTCTTGTATCACCTCCTTTTTACTGGTGGAGAAAACCAGTTCCTTTACCCTGTCCCATTCTTAGCATACGCTAAGCATGATTAATTACTATAACTACAAAACGTAGTTTATTTCTTTGCTTATGGTAGTATAAATGTATTACGTCTCCATTGGTCTTAATTGTAGTAATACGAATAGTGTAGAAGCTCTATAGTCTAAGTTAATCTATTCCGAAATTTCTGTATGGATGTGGACACATATTCTTCTGAAACGATATAACTATAGCACGAAAGCCAGAACTACTATACCAAACACTATTGAGCTGAACGTTATCGTTACCACAGTTAGGAGTATGTCAACCTAACTATATCATCTCTTGCATAAAAAAGTCAAGTCAAGAAAAAACCCAACTTCTAAAAAATGATGACTGCAGTATAGAATAATATTAAAGGGATTGTCTATGCACAACAATATCTCTTCGAACCCCTCTGGAATAAAGCTATACCAGCAGAAAAGATTTGAGTATCATCTTATTCTGAAGTAGTTGACGTCCTACTATTATTAAACACTAGAAATCTATTACGTACTCTTTTCCTTGAATTCCTAAATAATAGCTATAAATGTTATAGAACAATGAACACTACAACAGTTGTTCTAGCAGCAGTAGTCTTTGCGTTGGTCGGAACCATGATCTTTGCAGCAGTTGCACCTTATCTGTCCCAAGAAGCGCACGCAGCTAAATGTGGTCCTAGGGGAGACGAAAATGAAAAAGAACCAGGGTGTGGTCACCAACCTACAATGAGAAAGCCACCAAGACCTGTTTAACCTCATCTATTTTATTTTTTGTATTCGATATGAATCAATTGTTCTAGCACTCTCTTTGATAGGCATGCTAGCGACAATTGCACATCCTTTCGTTAGCCGTTGAATTAGAATTAAGGCGTCTCCCTTGAATGTTCCTGTCCAATCTCAAAAGCATCAGTTATGGACTTCTTAAAGCTATCCACCCATTCTTGCGAATACCTATTATCATTGGCCTTTGCTTGTGAAAGCCATCCACACCACATAGCACAGATTATACCCATAGCTAAGACATTATGCGCTGCATCTCTTTCGCCTTCAGTACCGTTACTGTGTCTATGTCTAAATTTGTTCTGTATTTCGGTGGCTAGACCATTAAATGTACCGTTCGTTGTTATGATATCGGGTATGTATCTACCTTGAATGTATTTTACTATCTCTCTCCAATTGGCTTTTAAGTATTGGTCGATATCTATCAATTTATGCTATCTCTATCTCAGATAAGGTCGATCTAAATAATATTCTATTTATTTTTTTTCACTCTATGCTAATGCGATTATTATCAGTCGTATTCCCATGACAATAGTCGTTTCCATGAAAAAGAGCAGTCCAACAGCAGCGACTGTACAACTACCAACCGTGACATTCTTTCTTTCATATCCATTAGTAATGTACTGCAACTCCCTTAGTATTGCCCTTTCACATAATTATTCATACTTCCGCCTCTAGATACATATCCAGAAATTATTTAGTACAATATGGATATTCACGTCTTACAAATCCTCCCTCATCGCATAGATCTCCAATTGTTTTACAAAATTCTGTATTATTCGTCTTAAGGCAGTATCCTTCTGGATTTGATTCTTGAGGACATATCACCCATGGACGAGGATCACCCATTCCCGCATTGACTCGCAATTCTAGGTTTATAGCTTTCTAGTGCCACATATCTTATTTCCAGTGCCACATAAGAAATGCCCCGTTTCCGTCGGGATCAACCCTGACCTTATAGATGGCAACTGAATTCTCTAGGAATGATAGTTTTCCAGTAGCAACTTCATCAAAAATTGCCACGCCTCTACTTTCGTAAGTGTCATCTGGACCATAGTTACCTATTGCTTGGAAATCATAACTTGCCGTATCCATACCATTATCACTAGTTAGATTTCTGAAACCTTGGAGATAGACTGTGTTATTATTTATGAGAGTCTCAGTGGTGTTCCCCATATGACTGACCCACAAGCTTCCATTGATTATTCCTTCGTTTGTATGGTTCACGTAAAGCGTTGGTTCCGATTCCGATTGTGGCGGCTCAACTTCATGCTGATATTGCTGAATAAAAAAGGGACTACCTAAATCAACAGTTGTGGCCAGACCTCCTATTATCTCAGTGTTATTGATAGCATATGCATTCGGTATAAAAAATACTATAGCACCAAAAGCCAGTAGAACAGAACCAAACACCGTGTCTAAGATAACAATTTTGTTTCTAGTCTTCAAATCCAAATTGCGCATTCCTTCAAATCCAATATTGTTTTGAATAAGGCGGTTTTTCCAACTCAATACCTTTTCCCCCGTTGTAGATTGCTCGCATTATGGGCTATTTAAGGCTTTTGTCCGTAATTGTGGTTCAACAGTGCTGCCATGCCAACGGAAGAGAACATCCACAGGATTGATCTCCTTGATATCCCACGTTAGCACTGGTCTTTACCCCCGCAAGGAACCTTAGCCTTCACAGCAAGCTCTACTATAGTATACTATATTTCATCTGCTTCTTTCTTAATATGCCTAAATTGCAGCAATTCTCCTTGAAGAAATTTGTGACCTAAATATGAAACCATTGTAAATTAGGCCCCGGTAGTGATAAGGTATTTAGTCCCTATGTGGGTAACAGAGTAATCTGGATTATAGCCTTCATTTAAGCAATTATTAAGAAGCACTTTGGGGCATAAACAGATCCATGCTGGTGTATTTTTGATCTTAGCCATTCCCTGATAGGCTTGAAATTACCCCTCTTGATGTTTTCCTCGTAACCCTGTAGATCTTTGCTACTCACATAATTAATAAATATTTCCATAATTTGCTGGCTAAGCAACGACCGCCTACCCACAACAAGATTCTACTTGATTTGATATGTATGCTTAACGGTTGTGTCAACATCGTATAAGGTTTCTAAGATTTTACTAGTAGCTGATTAGTAACTTAAGCATACATGCAAAAAGTTATGAAATGACACGTAACATACACAAGTGAGAGACTTGAAGGAGTGAATATACATTCAGTCAAAGACGATTTTCAAAATGATTAAAAAAGGGAGGATTAGGGGGCGGTTGACTTTCCTAAAGAGGCGGCCGGCCTAATAGTTAGGTGTAGGGCCTAGAGAGTTGGTTTCAGTAGTGATGCATCTACTTAGCGCGTCCTGTTGTATTTGGGTAAACCCCGGTTGGGAGGCTGCCAAGAGACTATTAACCTCGGTCAATACCAACTGTCTGTCACGGGCAGTATTATTTTGATTTATCAACACATTCCATATCCCGTGTATTTCAGTTACTGGACCGCTATCTCCCACTACATTTTTGTTTATAAGCGTTAGCGTGTCGTCGGTAGGTATTAATGAGACAAAGTTCTGTATACTTTCAGTCCAATTTTGAATATCGCCGGTCCCCACTTCCGTTTTGCCAATTGTCTTGAAACAGCCCGAAATTGGGTCACTTCGCTCTCTCGCTCTCTCTTGTGCTACCACAAATGACTCTGAGAGCAAGGTCACAACTGTGAGTCCGGTTACGGCAAAGATTAGTACTACGAACAATGCCAGTACTGCGACTTTTTGGAAAATATTTGTCTTGATCCTCATTACTAGGTGTAATAACCGTAACCTGTATATAAGAGTGCTCTAGCTTAATAGTTTATAGTCTATCTGTTACTTCGGTACTAGGGTTCTAAATAGTGCTACATAGTACTGGTAAGCTAGTACTAGGAATAGCTTGGTAAGTAGTCTTAGACCTTCCGGACGCCACTTTCAGTAGTAACCTTGGGGACGGATTATGGATTCCAAAACAGACATTACTCCACCATTTGGACAACACCCATCATGCCCCCGTCCCCGTGGAACATCAGATGGCAGTGATAGACGGTTTTTCCCACAAAATCTTTAAATGGTATCCTAATAACCACTTCACCCCCAGTTGGAATAATAACTGTATCTTGGTATCCTCGAGCATCATATGGTTTCCCATTAACTGATATTACCTGAAAATCATTCACATGAATATGAAATGGATGAATATTGGTCGTATTTACGCCGTCAAGGTTTACTAACTTCCACTCCTCTACAGTTCCAAGCTTAACTGTTTGATCTATTCTGTTTACATCGAATGTCTTGTTACTTATCTTGTATTCCCAATCTACGTCGTTTGATGAGAAATTAAGGACTCGATGATTAGTGATGTTTTCAAGATTCAGGTCTTCTGTAGAAATTAAGCTCGTTGGAATGATATTATTTACATGTTCCACATCTTTTTGGTTACCTTGTATATTTACAGTCGCAATTATATTATGGTTCAATGCACCGTACGGTTCAGCAAATGTGTTGTTAAGCGGAATAGTTCCGTTGCCTGTCGCAGTTACTAATACATCAAACCGCTTTCCAGAAGGAAGAAAAAGAGTATCATTCTCCCATACCTCCCAAACCGGACTTCCATCCTCTGCTATAACATGGAATGTGTGGCCAGGGAGTGCAACTTGGAGCTCATTCTCAGGACCAATATTTGCAAAACGCCATAACTGAGTCTCTCCAGATGTAATATTCACGACTGGATTAATTTCTCCGTTAACAATATTTCTTTCAGTACCTGTATTTGTATTACTTATACCAGTAGGCCAATGCATACCCCTGTGTGTAGTAAGGTATGACTGGTCGAATGGAAAATCTCTCATGGAAAAGGTCTGTGTTGTAATATTCTGTAAGGGCTCTGGCAATAACCTTTCTATCCCTTCAACAATAAACATGCCAGACAGACCTGCCGAAACTTGTCCATAAGAAAGTCGATGCATATGTGAATGATACCAATCCGAACCTGGAGGGTGATCTTTTGGAATATTGAGGGTATAATGCTGTGTCTTATCAGGATCAACCTCGAGAAGTACATTATCCGATGCACTTCCATCCGAATTATTTCCAGGAGACACATGAAGTCCATGAAAGTGGAGATTGGTAGACTCATTGAGATTATTTATCAAATCAATTTCAACTCTATCTCCTGGATAGACATGCAAAGTGGGCCCTGGAAGAGAACCATTATAAACCATAGCAATGATTGACTTGTTGTCAACCTTCCCCATCTTATAGTCCACTGAGATGGTAGTTTTCAATACGCCGTCTTTACTATATACATCTTGAGGCTTTGAAAAGTTTATTTCATCCAGAGGCGAAGATTGACTCCTTAGCAAAGGTTGTGCAAGAGCTTCGGTTTGTGGATTGAAAAGTTCATTCCATCCAGAGGCGAAGGTTGAGCTTTGGTTTGCGATCATCATCAAAACAAACGACAAGATGGAAAAAGTGTATATTATGCCTCTGGTATTTATGGACTCTATTTTGTGGATCATTTAATTAAATGCCACCAAGTATTTTGATCCGTCTAAACAATTTCTTTCATGTCTAATTCCTATATTGTCATAAATAAAGTGGTTTTTCCCACTCAGTACCGTTCTCCCCATTGCATATTTCTCCCTTTATGGGCTATTTAAGGCTTATCTCTCCAGTATACAGGCCTCGCATGGATAGTTATCCACCTAAAATTAAGAAGAATGAGAAAAAATATGGAGAGGGCCAATAAGATGGGAAATGTTTAAGAACTATTCACATGGGTAACAGGACCCTAATAATGGTCCTTATGTTAATATGAACTCACGTATTATTCTGGCTAATCTGATTTTATTCTATTAGCGCATAGCTAAACACTCTTCTTTAGTCCATCCTCGCTTGATTGGTATTATTTTTTAGTGATCCAGTATATTTCAGTGTTAATCAGTCAGTGAGCGATTATATACATTCTGAAAAAAATCTTAGCTATACAGATCTTATCTAGCAGTTAGTCTTGCTGCTCAACTTTTATAATGAAAGTATTCTCCGTAGCATCGTAAGATGATTTTTTTTCAAATGCTACTTCCAATAAATATCTAGAGATCTCTAATTAGATACGAATACTTCCATCCCATATCATGCTCGATAATAACTTTATAGATATCCCCAGCGACTTCAATTCTATGGGACATTTGTGCTATTCTTAACCACGTTTGTGCAATCTGTAAAATTGAAGCAATATTAAATCCACCGCGTAAAAATAAGCATACGTCAACAAGATCATTCTTTGCAACATCACGTGCTAGCTCATTTAATTCGTCATTGGTGAATGTATTGGTCAAAAAATGCTTGAAGATCTGGATCTGCGATAGTGTTAATTTGATATATTTACACACTGGGCAGAGTTTGGATGGCTATGAGGGGCTTGAGAAAATACATAAACAGGCAATTAAAATAGAGCAGCTGCAGAATCATATCAAGGAGTCAGAAACAAAAAAATGACAGATAAAAATGACTCAAGCAAATCATGGTTGGACGTACCTCAGTAGAAGATACACTTCCTCACAGAAGTGTAACCCATGTTGGTAAGCTATATTGTCACCTATGTCTGGACGTACAACAACTAATTAGGTTCATAAAGGCATCATAATTAAGGGCGTTCCGGTTAGGTTATCCACAAAGGCCTTCGGTTTCAGTAAAACTAATGAAGAAGTTGGATACAACCCCAATTAGTGCTTATAATTGATATTGACAAACGAATCCTCAAAGAAAGCAGCAGCACAATGTGATAATGCTGCTCAAGACTTATTGTAACTTCAATATAACTTTTCCAACTTCTGTTATTAGAGTAGTAAGATTTGACCAGGTATTATTCATAAATGTAGTAACTCTTTCATTATCTGGCATAGAAGGATAACATACCACAGCGTAATCTTCATTTGAAGTTGCTGCTCTGTGGGTTATAGAACGGGACCCAAGAAGATCACTATAATGAGTTATTAAATTTCTCATGAGGACTAATTTTTTTACCCATTTAGAATTCCTTTCCAATATTTTGATAATTTCATTTTTGTTATTTTCATTATCTCTAAAGGCAGAGCTTTTTATTATTTTCTCGATTAGATCATATCCATAATCATGATAAGTAACTACTCCACTCAATCTGTAGACAAGCCCGATTATCTGCCCAAGAATATCTAGAGCACTTTTTGTTTGGAATAGGAATCCTTCAGTTTCATATTCAAAGACTGGGTCGATTTCTTCCAATTCTACAATAGAATTGATATATTTATTCTTGTATTTTGTTTCGTATTCCGTTTCTCGTCTAATGCATTCATCGGAATGATATTTCAGTGATTCTAACTTATGTTGTAATTTGTTTATCCGGTTTTTTAAAGTAATCGTAGTATATAAATTCCCCTCCAAAGACAATTCCCTAATAATATAATCGAATCGATCTAATCTTGCTTGATATACATCATTGATCTGTCTATATGGCATCAAGAGGTCGATAATATCTTGATAAACATGCTCGGGATCTGCGACGGAGATACTCATATCTAATGCAAAAGGTGCGGGGGACCAATTGCCATTCCTGTCTCCTACGACGAAATGATCCCCTGTTCTGTGTGTAATTTTCACCTTAAAGGATTCTGTGCAATTGTTATTCTTAGTAGTCATGTTCGAAGTTGACATTATCTATGCTATTTTGCTGAAGCTCTATAAATTGCTGTTTGAGCTCGGTAGTAGTCTTTTGCAACTCTGTCTCTCTGGCTTCCAAGTTATGGATAGTTAGTTTAAGCCCGTCTTCTCTATTTTTTAGTAATAAATTTCGATCGCAGAAATCCAGATAGACTCGAACTTCATTGTTTAGTGCTGCTTTCCATGAATTTAATTCAGCCTTACACCAATTTATTTCATCTATGACTCTACCGTATTCTAATCGTACTCCCGACGTAAACCTAAGACGACTGTTTGTAATATTTGTGGTAAAGATTTTGAATCGGAAGCAACATTGAATACCCACTAGTACGCACTTTGGATCAATATAACCCATTATCATAACCTATTATCAGGTGGAATGTATCCTTCACTTTCATTTCCAAATTTGTAAAGGCTATAGATAAAGAATATGGGATAGTGCGGATTATCTATAAAATGGGCTATAGCTTGCTGTTGCAGGTTCTCCATTTCAGTACCACTAAGTGCTTTAATTTGCTTTTGAAATAATTTTGGATCTGGTAATGAGGTAATATCGACATTTGGAAATAGGTCTCTAAACATTCCCAAGTTATCGTAAAAGTCTTTTATCTCTGACCCTGAAGGCATGGAATGATTCTCTAATTATAGTAGAATACATTTCCTTAAGCAATCCATATTTTAACAATCTGCAATTAATAAAATCAATTGCTTTAGGATTTGATAGAACCCGCCTGTAATCCTCAACAGTTTTTGTCAATTTAGTGATAGTATGAGCCCCTACACGTCTAGGCCTTTTAGCTTTCGGTTTTCTAGAAATGTCTGTTGATGACTGAGCCTTGACATTCTTATCTCCTCTTATTCTAAGCGTATCGCCGACATCTCTGTACAACTTAACCCGAGGATGTGCATTGAGGTAGAAATTACATCACAATAGATGATATTCATCTTGCTATCAAGGCTGCATCCCAAGAACGTATAGCGGTGTTAGATATAATGGTAGCTAAGGAAGGAGTTGTAACTGTGTCAACAGTAGCAAATGCCCTGTCTATGAGCAAATCAACAGCATTGAAAACTATGACTGAGCTTGCTGCAGTAGGAATAGTAAATTTAGAAACCATTTCGATAGAGGGTAACCACACTAAACAGATTCAATTACAGAATGAGTTTGAATGGTTATATGGCGAAAATTTATAGTGTTTGATACATTGTAAACCAATGGGTTTATGAATGAGTTTAGGCTCATATATTTCCATAATTGGTTCATCCGTCTCTTACTACAAAAACCATTGAAAGAAATATTGCAGATGGATTTAGTAAACCGAAGAAAAAGATGTTGTATTATCTTAAAGTCATGCACGAAGCAGGATTAAAGGATCTGGCTGAAGTAATGAAGATTTCAAGGATGGCAGTCCACAAGCATCTTTCATCATTACAACAAAGAGGTCTAGTCGAAGCAGTTGAAATTAGAGGATCTGTGGGAAGACCAAGAATGATTTACAAATTGACGAGTCAAAGTAAGACAGTTTTTCCAAGATCATACAGCTCCGTTTCGATCAATATTTTAAGCGCCTTAAGAATATGGATTTTGACAGGCAGGTTAAGGAATTAGCTAGAATTCGAGATGAGGAAGGGTATATGGCCGAATCTAAGAAGATGACCTCTAAGAGTAGCAAGCACGTGTTATTAGAATATAACTGTCCTATCATACACATTGCGGAAAAGCATTGGGAGGCATGTTCAGTCGAAACCGAATTATTTGAAAAACTTCTTAATGCAGAAATTGAGACAACCCATAGAGCTGCAAAAGGTGATTCGATATGCAAGTTTCTCATTAAGGAAAGAAAAGAGGGTTTGTAGAGTGTGTCTATAGCTATCGATTCAGTCCCAATGGAATTGAAAGAGTACTTTTGGGATCCCTTTCTTCTACTAGGAAACATCATCTCCGAACCAGGGATAAAAAAGGGAATCTGGGTTCAGAGTGGTATGACTGGTGGTTCGTGGATTACATTCATTATCCAAGACCAGATATTCCTGTATTGAAAATGCATTAAACACTAGAAATATATTTTGTTAGCATATTGGGCTGTCCAACGGCCTTGCAGGGTGTTTCTCTTGATAGCATTGTATCTAGATTTTCTGCCTAGGATATTTTTCTCTGCTGTTATTCACCCAATCGGGATCAATTTGTGAAATAATATTATTACTACTAAGATTAACTCGCAAACCAGACGTTTGATTCCATAGGTACGACCTAATTATACCATCTTGATCCTGACTATCAGAACCATCTAGTACCACGGTACCATTCTCAATAACAACTCGGTCGGATCCAGCGTCTGAAATAGGAAACGCATTTTCAGAAGTTTCAGTTGATCCGACGAGGGTTATTCCTGATGCTATTCCAATTAAAGTCATAAGCAATACGACTACGACTGATAATACACTAGAGAGGAAAAACCAATGTCCAGTACGATGATATCTAGCTTTGGTCTCCAATGTGATAGAATTTAGCTTCATTACTGAAAGGTATTGATATATTGCTATCACGCTAAAGCTTCTCTTGAAGTTGCAACTGACTAACCGATTAAATGAACTAAAATAGTAATGGATCGTGCAACAGAGCAGCAGAGATGATGGATTAACGATGCTAACCACATAGCACAGTAAAAATCGACTATGAATATCTAAAAATTGCATACAGGCAGAACTGTCTTGCATGATGTCAAGGGATATGATAACAAGACTCAATTTATGAGTCTCTGGCAGGTTGGGATTCTTGGAAGTAAATCAATTTATTATTAATATCACCAAATATTTCGCAATCGGTTCGTAGTAAGATTCAGGATTGGCTTCGTGGTTGGTAAGAGCATGAAAGTATGGTAAAAAGGAATGTCATACTAGATTAAATCATTAATTCGTTCCGCGGTATCTTGCTCTACTATTAATGTTAGATGAATTATTTAGAAATGTACCGACACACTTATGATTTTCATTGAATTATATGGTTCATTGACAAGTCTCATATTTTACGGCGGAGTAAATGAAATAGGCGGCAACAAGATTCTCTTAGAAGATAAAGACACCAGAGTCTTTCTGGATTTTGGTAAGGGCTTTAGTCGAAGAGCCAAATATTTCGAGGAATATATCAATCCACGAGTAGCAAATGGAATAGAAGACTTTCTCACGATGGGACTTTTACCTGATATTAAAGGACTTTATCGGGACGATTTGATGAAGATGGCTGAACGGGAGATATTGGAACCAGATATAGATGCAGTTTTATTATCACATGCACATGCACATTCAGATCATGCTAATTACATCTCGTTTTTGCATGAAAAAATTCCAATATACATGGGTGAGACATGTCATCTTATCTTACAAACAATAGAAGAAAGATCAAATAGACAAATCGAAAGAGAAGTTCTATCTTACAAACAAAGACCATACAATAAAAAGCACGAACCAATCAAACGGAAGAAAATAACATTTAGAACTGGAGACAAGCTCAGTATCGGTTCACTTGAAGCAGAACCAATTCATGTTGACCATTCCGTCCCGGGAGCATACGGATTTATAATATATACATCAGCAGGACCGATTGGATATACTAGAGATATCAGGTTACACGGCATAGTTCTACAAAGTTATCTACTTCTACTGATGCTGTACATACTAAATCAATACTTTCCCTTCGTGAAATATCGTTATCAATTTACGGTTAACTTCCAACGAATTGGATTACAGCAACTATTGTTGGTATTAATACTGCCGCTACAAAAGGCTGCCTTCTAATAATCTAAGTTTAGCATTTTCCGGTTCCAATAAGTCTTCAATACTTCTTACATACAAAAATCCTGACTATCTTAAACCATTGTTAGAACAATAGAAGAACCCTAAACCTGAACCATTGGAATTTACTTTCAAACTGACAATAGCTATACATAAAGAGCATTAAAGGGAAAGAAAAAATCAGCGCGCCTAGGGTCTCATGGACGTTCTACTTTTACGAATTTTCCACCGGTAAACGTATAACCGACAGTATTATGATCGTTTTCCTTTTCCAAACTATCCAACATTTTAATATACTTCTTCCTGGGAATCCGTTTTCCTATCGAAGTTCTAATTCTTGTATTGTCTCTATTGAGCTTTTAGATCTGCACTTCCAAATAACACAGAAAATGCCTTGCACCAAATCAAAACAGGATTTAGAGAAATTAAAAATGGAGAGAAGCTATCTAATTGTTTGGCTTTGCACCTGCAGTTATTAATCACTTCCACTCCCATACTTTTGCTGAGGTATTTCCTGAAGTGACTATCGATAATTTTGCTGTTGATGAGATTCAGTGCCAGAACTGCAGAGATAAATGATATACGCGCAATATTGTGGTACACAAATGCAACCGCAGGCACTAGGATGTGATGGCAGTCGGAGGGTTGGTTAAATTCTTTTTATTTTTGGATATGCATTCATTAAACTGAGATGCGAGAAGAAAGCAAAAAACCTCTGAATAAAAGAGGATGTTTTGAAACCTTCTAATAGTGGTTCCGGCCATTTGGGCACTGTTTGCTGTATATTTAGATCGAAAATAGTTGAGATCTCGTTGATATCGCTTGATCTGAGGGTACACAACTATCTAACTATCTCCAAGAACGTCGATACTACTTTACTAAATTGATCCGGATATTGGTACATTAATCCATGTCCAGAATCTCTTATTTGAACAAGCCATGCTGCAGGGATCTTGTTCACTATCACTAAGGAGTTAGCAGCTGGAGTAAAAATGTCATCTGTTCCAACTATAACTAGCGTAGGTTGAGTAATATTAGAAAGATTGGTACATGTACCATCCCAGTTCACTATCGCTTGTTGTTGTGCTTGGAGTACTTGAGGAGATACTGATTCTTCAGGAATTGGTATATAGTTCTGATAATCTGGATTTGCTTTGAACCAATCAGTTGGAAAGAGCAGAGGTACGATCCTTTCTTCTTCTTGTATCTGAGATGAAGAATTGGTACTACCTGCAAAAGCTTGTATGACCTCCGCGCTCGGAGGAATCGCATCTTTACCACCGCAGCTTGATGCATATAGTACAAGCCTGTCAATGCTGTCTGGTTTCTTTAAAGCAAGCTCTTGTGCAATAAAGGAACCCAATGAATAGCCAAGGATGTCTGCCTTGTCTATTTTCAATGCATCTAATAAGCCTGCAGTATCATTTGCAAATTGGTTAATAGAAAATTCCCGTGTTCCAATAGTAGATTCTCCAGCTCCTCGATTATCAAAGATTATGACTGTCTGATTTGATGAGAGATCTCTCAACAAAGTCGGGCTCCACATATCCATAGTTACACCACCTCCTGTTACGAGAACAATTGGTATATCACTGCCGTTCCCAAGCTGTTTATATGCTATATCTATATCGCCCACTTTGACTCTTTGTGCTGGCATATTGTCTATAGCGCTAACCGGCTTTTCGGCTGCTTGAAATGAAGAATCCTGGTTCTGACTATAAGCGGCGGGAACATAATCCAACATGGCATTGGATACTAAAATACCAAAACACAGAACTAATAGTATTGCTATAGTTTTGATTGTTTGATTATTAGTTCTCACTTCATCTCATCCTCTTTGTTCAATTTTGTCTAAGCTAGTCTAATTGAATCAATCTATTTATCATGTGTAATGTAGTGCATTGCTGCGCATTCTACCAAATATAATAACAACAATCAATAAGTGATGGTACAGGTGTCATCATTGACATCACATGTGTATACACAAGTCAAGTGACACCGTCAGTATTACATAGGAATCGCAGCAAGGAGCCTCGAATAGGCATCGATCGACAGGCTCCTTGTTGCACTTATCCTAATTTAATTTACCTTAATTTAGAGAAATAGTCTAGTGTAATACACAGAATTCGCTTCGCTTAATAGGTGACAATAAAGGGCTGAAGTATGAAAGAAATATTTCTGTTTGACACCTTCTATAGAAATACCGAAGTAATGGCAACCTGTCCCAGCTGTTATCGGACCACATAATTGGAGTATTTTCAGCAGCTTCCAATGTCACAAATAATGTCAATGCATATTTGGAGTGCAGTAGTTCCTTCAATCTCTTGTTGAGTCTTGGTAAATATTTGGATTATTTGAGGATTGCCGAGCCCGAAAAATCTCTTCTTTACTCCTATAGCTTTAAACAGGGGCGTAAAATTTCCACTTCCCCAAATGCTCGCGGCCATGATCGATTGTTTCGTAGATTGTGCCTTTGCGAGTACTTTAGCTAAATTAAAGGGCCCAGGCGCGATTTCGCCCTCTACATTAAACTGCAATTCTGTATTTCGAGTTTGTGCTACAAAAATCGCTATTTTTGAAACTGATTGTACCTGCGTCACAACAATATGATCTTTGTCCCATCTTCCCTGGTTGGCTACTTCCAGAATTTTTTCCTGTAGTGCGAGTCGATCTTTGATCATCTCCAATCTGCATTCTGCTATGCTGAATACCCTGTGTTGTTCTAAAGTGTTGGAAGGAGAATCCTTTATGGACCTAATCGAGGCAAGCATGAAGGAGGAGGCTGGACAGCACATACGAACTCCTACCAAAATCAGACAGTTTTATATAATGACTTTCTTGGCATCAACGAGTTTGCTAATGAGCAATGGGTTACCTTATGGGTGTCAAGGAAGTAATCTTTAAGATGTGGATACATTACTGTACTTGATATAGCCTTGATACCGAAATGGCGAAGTTGTGAAAGGAGCAGAAGCGAGAAACTATTCTAATCGATTATATATTTGTGGACAATAGAATTTTTGGATGTAGATCGATAGCTTACAAGGTAACGAATCTAAGATAAAAGATCTAACATAGTCTTTAATTGTACTATCTCTCTCTTGATTGTTGAGCGGTCGGCCTCATCGGTAGAATACTTTAGAAGTGTTATGCAAGCCTCCAATTCTGATATAATGATATCCTTCTTATCGAGACAAAGTCCGTGATATGAATCGATTAATGTATATGCCACTCGCTTTCCATTTTTCTCCTTACAATTGCATGTTCTAGCAGAGATTGACATTAATATTTCTGATCCACATATGTTCATATAAATAGTATAGCACCTCGTTACCGAATCGATAAGTCTATAGATCTATTATTACTATTTGCAGATATCGGCTGTTGTTGACTTAACGAATTGTGGTTGAAGTTTTTCAAAGCTATTTCATTATCCTGATTTAAGTGTGAAGTACATATATAACTATAGACTAACTATGTTATCTCTTTCCTACTCTTTTATTACTCCATTTCAAGTTTCTATGATGAGAACAGAAATATCACAGAAGGGAATTAGAATTAACTCCATTCTTGTCAAGAATACAAATGAACCAGACCGAGCTGCATATCCCATAGATAATATACTCAAAAGAAATATATTTTTATGATAAATATTAGATCCTAATGCTAAGGTCCGAAATAGCAATATTCTTAGTATTTACGATATCAGCCTATTGTTTGATCTCCTACCAATCGCCACATGTAACTCATGCAACTACCAACACAAATGCAAATATTAGTAATATTCCTACGGCTGAAGCTGTTCATTCGTCGGAATCGATGAAAGTTCCTCCATCTGTAGGAACATTTGTAATTCTGATTGCCAACGAAGCACATGAGAATTGGTCTGACGAGAAACACAAGCTTATCACAGATAGGAATGCATACTATGTTCCAACAAATCTAATATTGCCAAAAGGAACTGGTATGCTGTTTCTGGATGCTGATGCACCATGGGACACCCCACACCCTCATACCATTGAATTGCAGGACGGTGCAGGCAATGCTGTTTATAGTACTGACCACTTAGATTATACAAATAGCTCTAAACCAACAATACTTCAAAATCCCGGAACATATGAAATAGTCGACAAAAGTTATGATACTAAAGAAGCAAAAATAACAGTTTTAGAGAATGAGACGTCTAGTGGTAACCTAATATTAGGTGGATTTTACACCCCGAGTAACCAGGTAGCGGACACTGAGGATAATGATGGTGTATCTCATCCCGGTTCGCTACAGTATTATAAAGAGGCATTTAATATTGATGGATTTGACATACTGAGTGAGTATAATTTTACCTACGCTACATGTGATTATTGTACGGGAGGATTTTGGCCTGACAATAAATCCGGGGGCCATACACTACTAATTTATAGTACGCAACAACCTCTCTCAGATGCAATAGGGAAGCTAGGAAAGTTAGTTAAAGATAATGTGTATATTTAAGATTAAACTCGACTAGCAATATCAAGTAACATAAAATATTAGATCATGATATGGTAATCTTTTTCTGCAACGTTCACATGGATTTAACTTAATTAATGGTTGTACGCGCTAACATAGGTGACAATTTAGCTTACAGACACGGGTTACACTTCTCCTGTCAGGAAGTGTATCCATATAGAAATCGAAACAAGGTTCTGGTTTTGATAACTTTACATTCAAGGCGTTTGACTCACACGGACTAGAAAGCAATGAGTCACGTGTCTGCTCAGCCAGAAACATTTCCTCCAGGCACCGACCCATACGGCGTGAGCTATGGCGAATGGAGCACACAATGGTGGAAATGGCTTCATAGTAGTCCTGAGGATCGGAACCCGACCACTGATAATACCGGAGCCTTTTGTGCTGAGAATCAGAATGCCACCGGGCCCGCTTGGTTTTTGGCTGGAACGTTTGGATCAAAGGAAGTTCGAAGCTGTACTATACCGTTTGGAAAGTGCCTGCTGCTAAGTCCTATAGAAGTGTTATGCACACCTGTCGATACACCTCGAGTAAAAACAGAAGATATGCGGAAGTGTGCCAAAGTGGCAGCAAGACAAGGTAAACCTTGTCAAAGTGGCAGTGGATGGCGTCGATATTCCGGCCATGACAGACTATAGATTCCAATCGCCATTATTCAATCTAACATTGCCTGAAAATAATGCCTTGGGAGTGCCCGCACAAGAAACTCCGGGAGTATCTGATGGCTATTTTGTTATGTTGAAACTACTATCTCGAGGAGAACATGCAATAAGATCAGTTGGATCACTGACAGAAGTAACAGTCCAAGGAACACAAAATTTTGCTTCAGATGTGACTTATCACCTTAACGTGGAATAAAGACGTCCAAGGTAAGGTAATTGAATGACCTCTCAACTAGACATATATTTAGAATCGAATGATACATGTATGACGATCCTGGAGCAACTATAGATTTGCTAGTATATTCCAGGCTTCGCGCTCTATTATTATTGCTACTATTTTAATGTACTAGTTTCTCCTTCAGCTCATCACTTGGGAATGGAGCATCCCTATTTATTTGAAATTTGAATACCTCTGGAAAATCCATATCTAAGATAACATTTCTACCGATTGCTATCATTCTAGATTTTGGAATATCAAATCTATAGTTACGGTGACCAAATACCACAATTATATCATTTGTTTCTTTCATCACATGTCCTACATCATCTTCATTGTATGTCCTAACTCCTTTATTGAATAGAGACTTTGGATATACTCTTTCATAAGCAGCAAGATCTATATTCCCACCTTGACTCCAATGTTCTAATGGCGTAGTAGTGGATAACGGGGCTTCATGCCTTACCTTGTATTTTTTTGCAATTTCCTCAACTTTATGCCCTATTAATACATTCCTTCCGGTCATTTGAATTTCTGATTTTGGAATATCATATCTATTATTTTTCTCACCAAATACTATTATTTTATCTACTGTCTCTCTTACTACATATCCCAGGTGTGGTAGATTCAACGCCATAACACCTCTATTAAAATATTTACCCGATGTCATATAATGTTATCAACATTTAGTAGATATAGTATATGCTATTTGTAAGTGTATACAAATCATAAGCCATCATTATTATTCATAGTCGGTACCAAGAAATCTTAACAAAATATAACATGACATTAACACAGAAGGGGATAAAGGAAGGATATCACAAGTTGTCTCCAATCTTCTTGGTAACGCTGTTAAGTTCACCGATGAAGAAGGCAGCATTCTTATTTCTGCTGAATTAAAAAAAGAAGCTGACAAAAAAATTGTTGTTGTCTCCGTGAAGGACACAGGCACTGGAATTGATTCAGAAATGGTACCTCGACTAGTTACGAAGTTTGCTTCAAGATCTGAAATGGGAGGTACAGGTTTATGTATATCTCCAAAAATATCATAGATGCGCATAGGGGCAAGATCTGGTCTGACAATATTAGTAAAGAAAAAGGAGCCATATTTAGTTTCACTTTGCCTTTGGACCAGAGGTTCCTGTAGAACAATGGGAGCAGACAAATTCTATGCTGCTGCCACTACTTCATCTTCAACCGTTCAGGAAAGTTTGGAGTACCTGAGAATGAAGACCGACAAAATTGTGAATATACTGTACCCGATCACTGTCTTGAGCCATATGTTAAATCAGGCTATATGTTCAATGGTACTCAGATACAGGGGAATGATTTGTCTTGCTATGAAATTAAACCACTTTCAGACTTTAGAGTAACAATTGATGATATAAGCAGACACCATCTTGATAGCAATTATGATGGAATAGCTTGCGAGTATAATGATAATTAAAATTCATTCATTATGTGGCATTAAAAGTAGTCATAGTTGGAGCAATAATGGTAATACTACTAATACCAACAATACATGTTTCTGCTAGTCAAGAAGAGCCAGAACAGACTCAAACTTGGATTGAAGAGGAAAGAAAAAGTGGATTTTATCGTGAGGTGTCTGAATCATATACCATATGAGCCATTAAGATGTTTAACATGTATCTGATTTAAGCCACGATCATATCATATAGCATAACATCAGATCTCAGATCTCAGAAACCTCAGATTGTTTCTGAGATCATATATTTTCTAGTACTCATGGGCTGCACATCTCTACAGAGTCTCCATTTTTGTATTATTTAATGTCTAGGATCATTTCGACAATTTTTGCTGCGACATTCTCCGGGCTAAGCATCTTATGATAGGCTGTCTGAACTCATTTGGGTTAACTTTATAAAAGCCTATCTAAGAGAAATCTTTCATTTCTAAAAGTATGTTAGTTGATGCTGCGATGCATTAGTATTGAGCTCTGCTAAAAATAAGACAAATAAGTTCAAACGTTAATAAATCATACAGGAGCTTTACTAAAGTAAATGTGGGGGGTTCCGGCTTTCCAAAGTTGTGGGAATAAAGGTTCAGTCGATCAAAATAATTTTTGTTATCATGACATTCTTGCCACTAATAACTGCAGTAATATCTACTAATTACTTTTTTTCTTATTTCCCTCTCGTCAAGGGTCAGCCAGAAGATCCTTTACCCGTTCTCCTTATACATGGTTATCGATCTACTATAAGATGTTGACTTTCTGCCAAACTTTGTTGACACAGTAGTTTGGTGATATCCGGTTTCTAATACATATAGATGGACATAACGTCTGATTACATACAACTAATGACTTTTAAATCCAAAAGCATGACTCCCATGTAGTTAAGTGGTAACAAGAAACTCCTTCTTATCAATATATGTCAATCTATAAAAACAAAGTCGCACGAAGAAGTTATGAGAATGTCATGGAAAACGTAAACTTAGAATATGATAAGATATCTCTTAATACTAACAAAAAAGCACTCAATAAAGATGGAGATATCCTACGGTCTGTTGATCATAGTTATTTTGTAATTTGCAATTCATGTTATTGGTGTGCATCGTACTTCGAAATTGATGGCCTGAAATCTTTTCAAACTCTAGGTTGTCATGTTTGTAATTCTAGTAATACTGAGCTAATACCCATTTCAACAAATGAATCATTCAGAATAAAATATAATGTTACTCGAGGTATGGAGATGGAATTCTACAGAAATAATGAGATTGTTGAGAGACAACTAGAATCGCCTGAGCAACAAATAGTTCCAGTTTAATTTAGTAAAATGGATCAAATGGTAGAAACCAGACAGAGGTTTGATCAATGAAGTTAAGGTAGGGTTTTGCTGTATGATATCACGATCATGCAAGCATTGCAGTATCAGAAACTACTAAGTTTGGGGCTTAGTTGGTCGTGACGTAGGCCTGCTGGAGTGGTAAAAGAATCTGTCCAAGGTGCAGATACAGACTCTTGTACTACCTAGTTGGTTAGAGATTTGGCAAGGTCATCACTTATGGATAGGTAAACGGTAATCTATGCGCGCTCAAGGATATAGACAAACAACTTAGAAATGTATGGCTCGAATGTTGTGACTATCTGAGTTCTTTCAAAATAAATAACCGGACGTACGAATCTCATCCAGAGTATGGCGAGAGTATTTGGATATACTTCGACCTGTCTTTGTTTGTCCATCAGCGAGTTGGATTTATAATATCTAATGTAACACCCAGAAACAAAGCTCTTCCCGGTTCATAAAATCTTTCAATTGCAGTAGCTGTTCCGCTGACACCTTGATATTTACCTGTTCCACCAGCTATAGCAGCATCAATAGGAACTGGTAATCCGGTCACATTTCCATTTCGTGAATCAGTTACAATATCACCGACTACAACAATCGTGCCATTTTCTCTTATATCAAATACTTGCGTTCCCAAAGAGATGGGTGCCCCTTCTGTGGAATTGGCCCACAAATAAAAGATGCTTTATATTTTCCAATTTCATTCTTTGTATTTGGGGCATATAGTGTTCCTAAAACTAGACTAGTTTCCCCAACATCTGGAAAACTGTTACTATTTAGATCTTGGAATTCCAGTGTAGTAGTATTTATCACCAAATCTATTTCCATAGCCTCGTTCTGTAAGGCAAATACCTTCTGAGACATTTCAATCAACTGTTCATCAGATCCTGTATACAAATTTGAGATGGTTGCCACCCCAGCTATTATGGTAATAGTAAATACAAGCAAAACGAAAAAATATTGACTAGATATTCTCTTCCCAGATACCATTATGCTACTATCAACGGCACTGTATTTATAACTAATTGTTGTACTTACTCAGATAGATTACATTTCTGATTACCTACATGGGTTACACTTTGCTGCTTAGTTTCTTTATCTATAGTGGATGTAATTAATCTTTGTAGAAACATCTCTGATGGAGTAAGACCATTGATTCCTCCATGTTCCCTGGCTTCATTGTATGCTTTAACAAACATATCATACCTTAGTTTACCATCATCCATGCTTGGTATATCTTCTAATGCTAGAAATTCATTCTTTACTATCTTGTTAAATGCTTCTATTTTCCCCTGTAGCTGTGGAATAAAAACTCTTGCAGCTTTCAATTGATTCATTACATTTCTTACTTCAACTGCATTAACTCTGTTTATGGCATTATTAAAGGTGTGTTGCAGCATTGTATTCATAAGTTCAGATATCATTTCTACATCATAAAAAGCGTTTGATTCTGACAATAATTCTGCTACTCTAGATACATCAGTACTATTAGTTATCTTTCCACTTGTTATCAATCTCCCGAATTTCTGAACTGATTCGTATACTCCAATATTATATGCTATGAAAGCGATCTTCTAAGGAGGTGGGATATCAACAGATTCTATTCCGCTTTTGAAAGAAGTATTTTTTCATTCATTTTCTACCAACGATAAGTATCGCTTCATTTTTGAAACTGACTTTTCCTGTATTATTGTCGGTATATTTTCCTGCTAATTCAGTAACTGCTTTCAATATCTCTCTTCTTCTCTCGTCTGTTTGACTTGCTAGCATTTTATGAAGTGGACCAGCAGTTTCACTTATAAAGGTTGTATAATGCTCAGGAGAATCAAAATCAAAGGATACATTCATCCTTTCGATATTAAGATCTTTGAATCCTGATGTCATAAATGAATTCTTGAGGTTACTTTCATCTGATAGGCTGAATGGTCCAGGAGTTCCCGGTGGAGGTGGTTTACTGTTAGTTTCTTTCATAATGATGTTCATTGTATCAGCAATCAAAGTATCTTGATCTGGCGAAGACCAAACGGCAGCTGCAAAATGACCACCTTCTACTAACGAACTATAAACATTAGATAATCCAGTCTTAAGATCTGGTAAAAACATCAATCCAAACCTACAAAGTACTGCATTGAATGTTGACGAAGGTAAGTCAATTGTTTCTATATCTCCTTCTTTAAATTCAATCAGATTTTGTAGGCCTAATGAGATGGCTCTCTGTTTTGCAACAGATAACATCTGTGGAGAAATATCCGTGGCCAATACATGACCATTTTTACCTACCCAATTTGCGGCGGTAACAGCT
>Ga0210115_1000062_pt1 | contig 24303 bp, 23 predicted proteins | sample MayberryNW_TuleB_2_FD_185526 | JGI IMG/M metagenome (GOLD analysis project Ga0210115, IMG submission 185526) | Wetland microbial communities from San Francisco Bay, California, USA, that impact long-term carbon sequestration - MayberryNW_TuleB_D2... | ecosystem: Environmental > Aquatic > Marine... | reverse complement strand
TCTGTCGGCGACGCAGCAGCCACAGCGCGGCGCCGCCGAGGAGGATCGCGACGGCGACGGCGCCGATCCCCAGAAGCAGCCGGCGGAGGGCGAAGCTCACTCCCCCGAAGCCCAGGCCCGACGCGAAGTCCCCGGTCGTAGTTCGGGTGAGCAGATCCAGCACGCCCGGGAGCCCGATGCCCGCGATCACCACTCCGCTGGCGGCGCCGAGCAGGAGCGCCACCTGGTGTCCGCTGCGCTCCTCCTGCATGCGCGACCGCGAGCGGTCCTTGTCCAAGAACCGCCGCCGACCGACGACCGCGATTGCGCTCAGGACGAGGAGCAGGGCGACGACGAGCACCCACGGAAGCGCAGACAGGCTCACCGGGCCACCACTACCGAGACCGGGGTAAAGCGCGCGCAACCCAAGTCCCGCGATCCGGCCGCAGAGGAACGCGCCGAGGACGAGGGGGGTCAGGTTGAGGATGAGACCGTAAAGCAAGTTTGCGAACAGCCACAGCCTGCCTCGCCCTCCGGGGGCGAGATAGGTCAAGTTTTGCCGGAGCCTGGTCTCCTCGGGACTGCCGCGGGCCCACGGCAGAGGCGATGCCTTTCGCAGGTTCTCCGGTCCCAGGGCGTTGGCGATCGACACAGCGGCGGCCAGATAGCTGCCCCCGGAGACGGCCGAGATGAAGCGCGCGCGCTCGATGATGCCCGCCTCGAGCAGCCTTTGGTAGACGCCGAGCGAGAACGTCGCGGAGCGGATGCCCCCGCCGCTGAAGGAGATCCCAAGCCGCGTGCCGTGCGGGGTCGTCGGGGGCTGACGGTGAGGGTCCGACGCCCCGCCCGTCTCAGACCTCGTGGTCGTCATGCTCGGGATCGGATCCGTACGGGTAGACAGCGCGCTCCCTATTGCGCACCATTGCCTCGATCGAGTGACGGTCGAACAGACGTGACACGAATAACGGATGGACGCATATGTCGTCGCGGGCCTCGACCGGGCGCACTTCGCCTGCGAAGGTGTAAGAGAACTCACCCTGGATGTATCGATCTCCGTCGGAGAACTCGGCATTGACTACTCCCAGCGCGCCGACCGCCAGGCTCGCATCGAGGAATTCCTCGAAGTCAAGGCCAACTCTCGCGACGCTGGCTCGGTTGAAGATCTTGTGCAGATCGCTTACCGACTCCGACATGCCGATGTGGTTCTTCACCATGTCGAGCGCGTCGCCGATCTTGGGGAACTCATATGAGTAGGTCGCCAAGATGCCGTCGACGATTACACGCTCGGCTCGGTCCACTCCGGTGACCACCTGCTTCGCCGTTGCCTTCGGGATGTCTTTGGTCGAAATGCCGGTTGCGGCGTTGCTCATGATCTCGTTGAGGATGATGATCAGATGACGGGGCAAGAGCTGCGTGTGCCGCATCAGGTAGGCCACCGGGTCCTCCCTCGAGCCGAGGCCGTTGGTGATGTGGCCCGGTAGCAGCGCCCGCAGAGTCTTCTCGGCGGCGACGCGATCTCCGGGTTTGTGCTGCTTTGGCAATGCGAGTTGCTCGGCCGCGGTTGGGAAGTAGAGATCCAGGAACACCCGCAGCCGATTGCCGGCGAGCGCGATCAACTCACTCGCCGTCCAGCGGATGATCATGCGCCTGCGGAACTCCTTCTCCGGATTTGCGGCCAGCATGCGCAAGCGCGACAGGAGCTCAGCCGGGAAGGCGAATCTGATCCGGAACGGGATGCGCTCCTGCTTCTTGCTGCTGACGCCTTTGTTGACCACCCTGAACAAGGCGGTTACGACGTCGGCGAAGTCGTCGAGCTTCTTGTGGAGATCCTCGAGGTTGTCGACGACGACGTAGACCGGTTTCGGCTCGTCGCCGGCGAGGACGTCACGGGTCCACCTGACGGCCTCGGAGAAACCACCGCGGCCTGGGTTAATGGCCCAGCACGCCTCGCGGAAGGAAATGCCCTGGGGCGCGGTGAGCAGCTCCTCCGTCATCGCCGCCCCCACAGAGGCAAGCAAGCTGTCCACCTCGATTTCCTCGGGGTCGCCGAATGCGCTCATGTAGGTCCAGAGCCGCTCCCGCTCAGGCGAGTTCAGCAGGCGGCGACTACGAACGATCTGGAGCATTGCCGCGTGGTAGAGCAGCACCTCCCACACGTGCACGAGGCTGTCGGCGACCACCGGTCCAATGTCTTTGCGGTAGCGGGCGCAGAGCTTTCCCACCTCGACGTAGACATCCTCTGACTTGATCAGGATCACATCCGCTTCTTCAGCGAGCGCGGCTCCGATCAGGAATGCCGTCTTCCCTGCCCCCTTGCGACCGATGATGAAAAACGGATTCTCCGTGCGAGCCTCTCGGTGGATCCTGTTTGACTGGTCATAGAGTTCGCTGAAGATGTCCAGCCCCATGTTGAAGACGGTCTCGGTTTGAGGGGGCCCAAGCGGCTCGGAAAGCGTTACGACATCTTTGAGCGAGCTGTCCTCGTGACTTTGATCGTCAGACATGTTGATCTCCCGCCGGGTATCGCTCAGGTGAGGGCCTTACTCCGGACACCGCAGGCCCCCGCGTCCGCGCTGGCCATTCAGTCCAAAGCCGACCCACCGAGCCACCCGCTGATCGTTGTTGGCGAATTCCCACAATCCACGATAACGAACTAAAGAAAGAAACGTCGCGATCTTTGGAGGGAATGGTAAGGTTTAACGGCCAGTGCCTATTGCGCTTGCAAGGTTGCACTGCGCGTACCCTCGCGCACGAATCCGGCGAACCGCACGCCAACCACCGTCCCGCCCGCCTCGCCGCTTGCCTCGAAGAAGCCCATCCGCTCGCCTAGGCTTCGCGCGGCGAGGTTGTCTGCTCGCGTCTGGTACCAGAGGGATTGCGACCGCTGGTCGGCGAGGAGGATGCCAAGCGCATGTTCGGCGAAGTCGAACGAGAGCCCCTTCCCTCGCGCATCGTCATAGAGCCGGATGGCAAAGGTCGTCCAGGCTCTTTCCCGGTGCATCAGTCGTGGGTCGACGTAGTCGTTCCGCCTTGGAAGCGGCTTTGCGCCGACCCATACGATTCCGATCAGCGAGGCCGAGCGGTCGAGCAGGCAGAGCACCTTGCGCGCTCTCCTCCACTCGGCGATTCGCTCGGAGCTCGAAAAGCGATCGAGGTCGCTGGTCATGTCGCGCAAATGCAGGTCGGCATTATTCCGCGTGCGAGCGACCAGCATGTCAGCCAGGTCGTCGCTCAGGGGCGCGCAGCGCAGCTCCGGATGGCTCGGAAGGGTCGAGTGGAGCATGACGGTGTCCGTTGGAGGACCCGTTCCCATGATCGCATCGTATCGAAACCAGCCATACAGAGTTCCGAAAGCATCGACGCCTAGCTCGAGGCGGCTTCTTTTCCGGCGAGGTACCAGCGCGCCTGGCATTCAAAGCGTCCTTCGAGCATCAAGCGCCCCTCCTTCCAATCGGGGTCGATGGCAAGGCCCTCGCGAAGCACCGTTTCAGCGTCCGTCGATCTCTTGCGCTCGCTCAGGGCGGCCGCCAGGGCGATGCGAGGTTCGGTCAAGTGCGGACTGGCCACGACGGCCCGCCTCAACGGGGTCTCTGCGCCAGCCCAGTCCCCAGTGCCGATCAGTCCTCGCCCCAAGTCGAAATTGGGTCCCGCCCAGTCCCGGTAGCGATCGGCTACGGGGGCGATCTTCTCGGCGGCTGCTCGCCAGTCTCCCGCCACGCGGGCAAGCACCGTGTCTTCGATGCGCCACTCGACCTCGGGGTCGAGCGGCGGGTTGACCTGACAGTCCGCTGGAGTATCTCCCCGGAGCAGGTCGCCGATCAACGCTTCGAGCTTGCCCTCTCGGTGCAGTTCAATAGCCAGGAAGTGGGTCCTGCCCGGGAGTGCCAGGACGCGCACAGATTGGAACCCTGCCACCCGCTGGGCATGGAAGACGTCGATGGTCTCGTCCCAGCCGGCGACCAGCTCGATCTTGGTGGTCGGTGCCTCGCGAATGATCGGCGCCAGGTCCGGTACCTGTAAGTCGAGATCCTCGGGCAACCACTCGGTCTGCAGGTGATGACTGAGGTACGTTTGGGGGGCGAGAGCGATGACCCGCTCCGCGCCGAGCAAGCATCCGAACAGGATCGCGCCGTAGGCGCCCATCGACGGGCCTACCGTGACTATCCGTCTCACACCGTCGAGTTGGTCGATCTGGTCGTTGATGTGTCGCGCGACGTCCTCGACGGCATCGCCCACGCCGGGTAGGCCGGGAATTCCACCACACTCCCAGCGGGTCCCGGACGAAGAGCTTTTGACCCGGAATCGACTCCACCGGCTCGCGGAGATGAAATTCATCCGGCCGGTGGGTGCGCCCGCTGAAGGCGACGATCAACGTTTCCGAATCCGCTCTCACCGAGAGGAATATCTCGTTCGCTCTCACGGCGCCTCTTCGGGTGTCGAAGCTCGAGCTTGCGGACCCCGCCGGGTGTTCGAGCTCGCGAGGTCGGCGTAGGCCATCGAGATCAGGCCGCGCTCCTGCAGCGAGGCGAGCGCTTCTGCTATCCGGCGTGGGCCGGTCTGCCGGTCTGCGATCAGCTCTCCCACCGATGTGTTGCCGTCGATCGCGGCGAGCAGGCTCGCGTCGAGCTCGTCGATCGACACCGTCTGCCCGCCGTGGGCGCGATGGACGGCGAGACGCTCCGACCAGCCTCCGTCCTCCCAGGCCGACCTGCTCTCGACGACGATGCCCCCGGTGGGGGCCGGGACGAGAGAGGTGTCGATTACCTCCGCATCGAGGACAGCCTTCTCGAGTCGCACCCCGTCGACGTATACGCAGTCGATGTTGCTGCCGAGGAAGCAGCGAATCGCGTCCTCCGGAGTCTCCACGATCGGCTCGCCGCGGACGTTCAAGGAGGTGTTGAGCACCAGCGGCAGCCCCGTCTCCTCGAAGAAGGTCACGATCAGGCGTCGGAAGTCTCCCGCATCCGGCGGGACGGTCTGCACCCGGCAGGACCCGTCCACATGGCAGATGCTCCGCAGTTGCCGCTGGTGCTCGGGTCGGATCTGCACCACCGAGAGCATGAAGCGGTCGATCCAATCGACCTCGAAGTAACGCTCCGCGTGCTCCTCGAGCACGGCGGCCGCGTAGGGTCGGAAGGGCTCGCGGAACTTCACCCGCTCGTTGAGGTAGTCACGGATTGACTCGATGCGGGGGTCGCAGAGGATGCTGCGGTGCCCGAGCGCGCGCGGCCCCAGCTCGCTGCGTCCCTCGTACCAACCGACCACCCGGCCGGCCGCGATGTCGGCCGCGGCCGCGGCGGGGCCGGCGGGCTCCACTCTCCGCGTGCGCGGCGCGGCCCTGGCCAAGGCCCTCTCGGTGCGTACGGCTTTTTGCCGGGGCCCGAGGAAGTCCGTGTAGGAGCTCCAGCTCGGAATCTCGCCGCTGAGGTGGGTGTGGCCGTAGACGGCAGCGCCGACGGCCGTGCCGGAGTCGCCCGCCGCCGGGGTTACGAACATCTCCTCGAACGGTCCCTCCTCACGCAGGCGTGCGTTGGCGACGCTGTTCAGAGCCACGCCACCAGCGAGGCAGAGGTGGGGCAGACCGGTCGCGTCGAAGAGCCGCCTGGCGAGGAACAGCATCGCTCGCTCGAGCTCGGCCTGGACCTTGGCCGCGACATCGCGGCAGGTCCGGTCGAGGTGGGCAGGCCTGTCGGAGCGCGGCGGCAGTCGCAGGACCCATTCGGTATCGACCGTCAGCCCCTCCTCCCCACAGGTGACGATCTGCTCGTCCAGGCCCGAGGGGTCTCCGTACGGCGCCAGTCCCATCGTCTTGCCGGCGTGGACCCAGTGGCCGAAGATGTACTGCGAGGCAGCCGAGAACATGTGGCCCAGGCTCGGAAAGCGAAAGTAGGGCGTGCCCGCGTCCCAGACGCCCCACCTCCTCTCGACCAGCTCGATCTCCCCCGCCCGCAAGGCGAAGGAGGACTCCGACTCACAGGCGTCGGCGAAGCGCGGTGGCGGCCCGAGCAGAGGGCTGCCGCGCCGGCTGTGCTCGGCGTAGGAGTAACCGCTGCCGTCGACGACGAGGATCGCCGAGTCGGGGCGCCCCGAAGCGGCAGCCGCGTAGTGCGCGTGCAGGAGGTGGTGGGACGGGTTGACGAGCAGCTCGCCCTCAAACCCCTTGCGCCGAAGGTCTCCGGAGAAGTCGGTCTGCGGGAACTGGTTGACGACGATGCAGTCGACTGCCCCCAGGTTCTCCAGCCCCGCATCGGCCAGGCACCCCTCGATTGCCCTGCGGGGGGAGCCCGGTTGGTGCTTGCGACGCGACAGGCGCTCCTCGGCGATCGCTACGCGCAGCTCTCCGTCGATAAGCAGGCACGCGGCGGCGTCGTGTGCGGTGTTGACGCCGAGAACGACGGGGCCGCTGGTTGACGATTTGTTCCCGACCGGAGGCATCGGCGCACAGCGTAGCTGGGTATCGAGCGATCTCGGCCAGTGAAATTCCCTTTATCCGCTTGATACGTACCTTGACGGAGAAGAGGTAGACTCGAAGGAGATAAGCGGGAGGGCAGGAGCTCATCCGACCGCAGCCCGCGGCAGCGCGACTATGGACTTGGAGCTTGCAAAGATCCACGCTCGTCTGGACCATCTGGCCAAGGTCGTCGATCAGGCCCGCGCGCTGGCAGCGGCCGCCTACGAGCGCCAGGAGGAGGCCCCTAAACGCCTTGCCCGGATACGGGCGAGCGAAGGCTGGCGTTGCGCCTACGCCGAGCCCGAACCGCTCGTCACCGTTCGGATCGCGACCAAGGATCGTGCCGAGCTGCTCGTCGAGCGCGCGCTCGCCTCGGTACGGCGTCAGACCTACTCCCGCTGGGAGGCCGTCGTCGTCGGCAGCGCCTGTAGCGACGACACCGAGGAGCGAATCGCCGCGCTTGGCGACTCTCGCATCCGCTTTCACAACCGCGCCGTCGATGGCCCCTACCCGGAGGACAGCGGTCAACGCTGGCTGATAGCCGGCGCCCCGTCGATGAACGCTGCCCTCCGCATGGCGCGCGGAAGTTGGATCGCGCCGCTGGACGACGACGACGAGTGGGACGACGACCACCTGGAGGTGTTGCTCGCTGCCGCCATCGCCGCCAAGGCGGAGTTCGCCTATGGGCGCATTCGCGGCTACCTCGGCGGCTCCCCGATAGATTGGGAGGTCGGGGCGTGGCCGCCCCGCATCGGTCAGGTCAGCCTCGGCGCCGCGATCTACAACGCCGCTTTGCGGGAGTTCGAGCATGATCCGCGATCGAGGTTCCTCGACGAGCCCCACGACTGGAACCTGATCCGGCGGATGTGGGAGGCCGGCGTCCGCTTCGAGTTCGTCGATCGTCTTGTCGCCACGTATCACGGCGACCATGCCCGCGCGCTCTTCGACGGGGCAGGAGGCGGCGAGGGGAGCAGTGCTTCGCGATGACGCCCGGCGCCCCGGTGCGGCCACCCGCCCCTTTCATCGTTGGCGCAGGCCGCTCCGGCACGACCCTGTTGCGAATGATGCTTGACGCTCACTCAAAGCTTGCGATCCCTCCGGAGACTGACTTCGGCCCGGCCCGCGACGCCTTCGAAAGCGGCGGTGTGGAGGCGGCGGTCGCGACGATATTGGGGGGCGGGCTCTGGAACGATTACAAGCTCTCGGCGGAGGACTTCGCCCGCAGGGTCGAGGGCCGCGCTGTGAGCGGCCTGGGCGACCTGATGCGTGCCTTCTATGAGCTCTATGCCGAGCGGCGGGGCAAGCCGCGCTGGGGAGACAAGTCCCCGTACTACCTCCTCGGGATGACCGAGATCCAGCGGATCCTCCCCGAGGCGCGTTTCGTCCACCTCATCAGAGATGGGCGCGATGTCGCATTGTCGGTCCTCGAAGCCTGGTTCGGAGCGAACGACGTGGCCGCGGCGGCAGCGGAATGGTCGCACCTGCTCTCCAGGGCACGCGAACAGGCGCCGGCGCTGCGCTTCTACAGTGAGGTTCGCTACGAGGACCTCGTACACGAGCCTGCTGCGACGCTGCGACGCCTTTGCGAGTACCTCGAGCTCGAGTGGGAGGAGGCGATGCTTGGCTACCATCGGCACTCGGGCCGGCGGCTATCGGATGAGCTCGGCGATGCGGTCGCCTTCGGTACGCCGGTCTCCCGTGCGCAGCGCCTGGAGATGTGGCGACGCGTCGGCTCGCCTCCGCAACCGGACCGGGCCGAGCGCTGGCGACGCGAAATGGCCGCTGAGGACCGGCGGGCTTTCAACAGTGTCGCCGGCGAGACTCTGGCCGCGTTCGGCTACGCACCGGATTGAGCCTTGTCGTGACGACTCTGCATATCGCCACGGTTCACCATTGCTCTCCTCGTTGGATTCCGATTCAGGCGCGGGAACTACGCAGAAACCTCCATCGTCAGTATCAGATATGGACCTCGCTGCAGGGCATCGATCCCTCGTACGGGCGGTTCTTCGACCGGGTAGTCGAGCAATGGGGCGGTCACGCGGAAAAGCTGAATCATCTCGCGATGGAGATCACCAGCACCGCGGCCGACGACGACCTGCTGATGTTCCTCGACGGCGACGCGTTCCCGATCGCCGACCCCTCCCCGCTGATCGTGTCCGGGTTGGCGGAGGCTCCGCTCCTGGCGGTTCGCCGGAGCGAGAACCGCGGAGATCCCCAGCCCCACCCGTGCTTCTGCGTCACCCGCGTCGGCACCTGGCGGAGTCTGCCGGGAGACTGGAGCAGGGGGTTTGCCTGGCATGGACCCGAAGGGAGGCCAACCAGCGACGTCGGTGCCAACCTGTTGCGCCAGCTGGAGCTAACCGGAACCCCATGGACCCGGATCTCTCGCAGCAACCGGCACAACCTGCACCCGCTCTTCTTCGGGATCTATGGTGGTGTCGTCTACCATCACGGTGCGGGCTTCAGGGCGCCGATATCCCGGGTGGATGGGGCTCCGCTCGATTCCTTTGGAATGCCGGAAGACGTTCCGGCGACCCGTCGAATAGTGGAACACAATCGCCGCCAGGCGGAAGGGGTCTTCCGAGCCATCGAGCGAGACGAGCCGGGTTGGCCTGAACGGTTCACCAAAGTGCTCTGATCAGTCCCGAATCGGTTCCGCCGCGGCTTCCGCTCAAGAGGGACGGGTGCGGTCATGAGCTGGTCGCCTCCACCCTCATCCGCATACCGACCTCTCTCATCCGCGCCAGTGCGGCCTCGACCAGCTTCTCCGCCGGCCGCTCGCCCAGCGTGACCACCGGCGTCTCGCCACTGTCGCGGCGCAGTCGCTCCGCGACCGCGGCGTTGGCCGTGACCGCCAAGTCGTAGCGACTGCACTCGATTCCGTGCAGGGCCTCGAGTCCGCTGACCGCCCACAGCACGTTCAGCTGCCCCGGCTTGGGCACGTAGCGGGCGGGACCTCGCAGATAAACCGCGACGTCGTGATACAACGCCCGCCGATCCTCGATCGCCTCGTCGCGCAGAGTCAGATGGCGCAGCCGGCGCGCCAGCCCTCCCTCCAGCAGCGCAAGCGCCGCGTCCTCCTCTTCGCCCGCTCGGTCAGCGAGCAGGCAGAATCCGGGGGCCAGCACTTCCTCGCGTGCCGGCCCGCCCGCCTGCGCTTCCTGCTCCGACACTGTCCACAGCTCTCCCCCCGCCAGGCGGTCGAGCTCGTACTCCCGCCAGAGGCGCGGTCCCCACAGCTCCTCGAACAGGCGACGGTTGCGGCGCCGCAGCGAGCCGTCCCCGTCGGCGATCAGCCTGTCGACGCTGGCGCTGCCGAGGTGGATCAGAACGGAGCGACCGCTGTAGAGGAAGCGCTTCCCCGCCGCTCGCACCTTCAGCAGCAGGTCGACGTCCTCGCCGCTGTAGAAGTACCCGTGGGTGAAGCCGTCCACCCGCCTGAAGAGCTCACGCTCGATCAGGATGCAGGCGCCGTACCCGATCGCGGTCTCGACATCCTCGCCGAAGCCCTTGTCGAGCAGCTCGCGACGGTGGTCATTCGAGGCGGGAACGAGCGCCCCCGATTCCGTCTTCCGCAGTCCGACCCGCCGCGTCTGCAGGAGGTAGCCGGAGGCCGTCTCGCCGCTCTCGTCCGGGGTCAGCAGCGTCGCGCCGACCGCGCCCGCGCCCTTCGCTCGCAGGCAGGCGACCAGCTCGGCCAGCCAGCCCGGCTCGAACGGCTCGATGTCGTTGTTGAGGAAGAGCAGCAACTCGCCGCTCGCCAGCTCCGCCCCCTGGTTGCAACCGTCCGAGAAGCTCTCGTTGTGCGGGTTGGCGACGATCGAGATCGGGAACGGCGCCTCGACCGCGCGGATGAACTCCAGCGACGCGTCGCTGGAGCCGTTGTCGACGAGGATCAGCTCCAGCTGCGGGTAGTCGGTGTGCTCGACCAGCCCGGCGAGCAGACGTCGCAGGTGCTCGACGCCATCGCGGTTGAGCACGACCAGCGAGACCAGCGGCGGGTCGCGCAGATCCGGGCGCGGCCCCAGTCGCCGCCGGATCTCGGTCGCGAGCGCCGCCGGGGTGCTCCGCGCCGTCATGCGGTGGCTTGGCCGGCGCTTGCAGGCTCCCTGGTGAGCTCGTCCAGATAGTGGCGCTCGCGCGGCCCGCGCCCGTCGAGATCGTCATCGGATTCGCATACGCGCAGCTCGGAGCGGGACGGCAGCCGGATCTCGCCTGCGGCCAGGCGGGCGCGCCAGCCGTGCCACCCCGCCCTGACCTCGCCGGGGTCGAAGGCCCGTTGCACGTACTTCTCAATCGCGTGCGGGACGCTGAGGAAGAGGTAGTGCTTCATCGGGAAGGAGACCGGGTACATGCGCAGGCCGGGGAAGCCGACCCGGTGCCCCCCCGAGGAGGCGAGGTCGGGTTGTGGCGCTGCGGCGGTCTGCCAGGCGCTGAGTCGATGCGGGAACGCGGGGCAGAAGGGGTAGTAGGTTCGCAGGGTGCGTTGGAACCCCGGATCGTCGTGATCGGGTTCCTCCTGGGTCGGAACGAAGGTGTACTCGGTGAAATTGATCGCGTTGTACCCGGCCTCGTCGACCACCTCCAGCGCCTCGGTGAGCGTGTCGTGACCCGGTGGGGGCAGGCGCAGCTCGTCGGCATCGGCGTGGATCAGCCAGTCGGCGTCGAGCCTGGCGATCGCCTCCTCCTTGCGCCGCATCTGGGCGACGAGGCTGAAGGCGCCGGACTCGCGGGGGAGCGTCTCGATCCCGAGCAGCCCCTCGCCCAGATAGCGCTCGGCGATCTCCACGGTGCCGTCGTCGGAGCAGTTGTCGATCAGGTAGGTCTCGACCCCGTGCCGGCGAAAATGCTCGATGCAGGGCCCGACGAAGCGTCGCTCGTTGTAGGTGGCGAGGACGGCGACGACTCTCAGATCGGCCATGTGCGGCTTCCCGGACCTGCCTCACCGCACATAGAGCGAGACGGTGTCGACGAATTCCATGACCGTGTCGGCCTCGAGCTGCACGCCATATCGCTCCTCCATCCGGGCGGCGATGGCGGCGGCCGGCGCGCCGCCTTCGTGGAGCTCGAGCATCTGTCGCATCGGCTCGCGGGTCACCTTGCCGGCGACGTGATCGAGCGCCGCCCCCATGTCGATGGCGATTGCGCCCCGTTCCCGGGCCAGCACGCACAGATCCTTGCCGAACAGGCCCGCACCGACGAGGAAGACCTCGCCGGGCTCGCGGACGGTCAGCTCCGCGCGGACGCGCTCGTGCGCGTCGGGCCAGATCGGCACGTCGTGCAGGGCCGCCTCGTAGGCGCCGTCGAACTCCCTCGATGCGTGGTGCGAGGGGACCTGGTATATCGCGACGTCGTCGAGTCCCCAGCGCGCCTCGATCACCGGCTTGACGTCGCGGCAGGAGATTACGCTGACCGGCCGCCCGGCGAGGATCTCAGGCAGCTCGGCGAGGATCTCGTGGTGAAGGGCGTTGCGGGCAAGCGCCTCGGGCGGGTTGCCGGCCGCCAGCCGTTCGGCGTGGAGGTTGGCAAGACGCTTCGTCCAGGTCATCTGCCCTGCGCTGAGCGGGTCGATGACGAGAATCCCGAGCACGTCCGCCCGATCGCGGGCGTGCGCCAGCGTCGCCTTCACGTCGAGTGCCGTCGCGGGGGCAAAGCCGCCGCCCGCGTCACGCTCGAGCTGCTCCATCGCCGCCCGCATCGACTCGTCATCGCCTGCGCCGGCCTCGAGCAGTCGCACCTCGCCGTCGCCGAAGCGCACCACCGCCGCCGGGACGCGCGACGCCACGCGACGCCGTAGCCAGCGGCCAAAGCCCCGCTTGGACAGTCGAATCGTCTCGTCGCCGGCATTCCTCCCGATCACGCAACGCAGCGTACCAATGACGCTCGTATCGCTTACCTGTATCGGCACCCCTGATAACCTCGGCGCGATGGACATCGCGGGGGGGATCTTGCCCACTCCCGGGGCCCGACATGCGCCCTCGCAGCTCGCCTGGGCCGACGCGGCCGCATGGGAGGGGGGCGGGCTGCGCCGCGAGGTCTTCTTCTTCCGCTCGCGCGGCACCGAGCTGTATGGGTCGCTCTTCGCCGCCACGGAGCCCTCGCGGCCCTTTGGCCTCGTCGCCTGCGGCTCCTGGGGGGTCGACGCCGACCGCTCCGATCCGCTGGTGCGCTCGGTGGCGCTCACGATGGCGAAGCTGGGCGGGGCCGGTCTCGTCTTCCACTATCCCGGCTACGGGGACAGCTTCGGCGACCTTGCCGAGGTCGACCTCGACGATCTCCGCGACGCCGCCTGCGATGCCGTCGCGGAGGCCGAGCGCCGCCGCCCCGGGCTGCGGTGGATCCTCGCCGGTTTCATGTTTGGCGCCTCGGTTGCGTGCCTCGCGCGTCGCCGGGTCGACAACGAGGCCCCCCTGCTCCTCGTGCAGCCGGAGCTGCGGCCGGGTGCGTACTTCCGTTGGCTGGCCCAGACCTCGCAGCCGCTTGCGCCGGGCCCCAGTCCCAAGCAGATGATGGAGGCCGGCAATGCGCCGGGGGTGGCCTACGGCTACCCGGTTCCGCGGCGCATCGTCGGGCTTGCCGACGAGGCCGACGAGGCGGTTGCGGCGGCTGTCGCCGATTTCGTCGGGGAGGGGGTCGTCATCCGCCACGCCGAGCCCCAGCCGAAGGGACCGTTGCTGGAGCGCTTTCGCTCGGTCGAGGTCGCGGGCGTCTGGCGCTTCGGCGCCCAGAGCCACCCGGAGCTGACCCGCGCTGCAGCCGAGTGGCTTGATCTACGCACGCGAGACGGGACATGACGGACTACCCGGTCCTGATCCCGACCGCCGAGGGGCCGGTCGGGGGAATCGTCAGCGTGCCGACCGGCGAGGCGCGCGCCGCGGCGTTTCTCCTGCCGGGATACAGCCGTCCCGCGAGGTCCGGGATCAACTCCCTGTGGACGCGCATCGCCCGCAGCCTCGCCGAGCAAGGCGTTATCGCGCTGCGCGTCGACTACTGTCGCGAGGGGGAGACGCTGCCGATCGGCGAGGGCGTGAGCGGGCAGGTACGGACCCGCGAGCTCGATCTGCGCCTGCTCGACCAGGTGCTTGCGTGGTTCCTGCGGCGCCTGCAGGGCCTCGACCTGTTCCTCGCCGGCGCCTGCGCCGGATCGCGGCTGGCGATCGAGATCGCCGGCGCCAATCCCGATGCGGTAGCCCGGACCTTTCTCATCGTCCCCCATCTGCGCCGCCCGCTGGGCACCGAGCCGACCCGCGGCGAGGACCGCGCAGGCGCCGCGGCAACCGACGCCGATATCGTCGACCCGCTGGTGGTCGAGGCCTTCAGGGCGATGCTCGCGCGCGCGCCGAGCTGGATCCTGATCGGCGAGCGCGACGCGTCCGACATCCCGTCGCTCGAAAGGCTGCTCGGCCCGCGGGCCGCCCGGCTGGAGGTCGAGGTCGTGCCGGGGGTTGCGCTCCACTTCCTCGACCAGCCGCATCTTCAACGGGAAGCCAGTCGTCGCCTCAGGGCAAGCATCGGCACGGCCCTGACCGAACTCGATCCGGTGGGTGGGGGCGTGCCTTCAAGGTATGCCGACCGCGTGCCTTCCGCCGTCGACGTGGAGGATCTCCCCGGATATCTGGCGTGACCGGTCCGAGAGGAGGAAGCACGCGGCGTCGGCGACCCCCGACGCGTCGTCGGCGTCCCAGCCCAGCGGCGCCCGCTGCGGCCATGCCGCGGCCACCTCGGCAAAGTCCTTGACGCCCAGCGCGGCGGGCGTGTTCAGCGGCCCGGCCGAGACGAGGTTGACACGGGTTCCCTGCGCGCCGAGCTCGTGCGCGAGGTAACGGCAGATGCTCTCCAGCCCTGCCTTCGCCACCCCCATCCAGCCGTAACCCGGCCAGGCGACAGAGGCGTCGAAGTCGATGCCGACGATGCTCCCCGCCGCCGTCCGCGCCAGCAGCGGCCTGAGCGTCCTGGCCAGCACGTTGAGCGAGACCGCGCTCGTCTCGAGCGTCTCCAGGATGGCCGGGGTCGGGGCGGCGGTGAACGCGCTCTCGGCCACATCCGCCGGGCTGAAGGCGATCGCGTGCACCACCCCGTCGAGGCCGCCCCAGCGTCGATCGAGCTCCTCCGCCACGGCGAGCGCATCCTGCTCGCTCCGGATGTCGAGGTCGAGCACCGCCGGCGATCCGCCCAGGCGCCTGGCGGCACGTTCCGTCATCGGTCGCCGCGGACCAAACGTCGTCAGTGCGATCTCCGCCTCCTCGCTTTCGGCCTCGCGGGCCACCGCGAAAGCGATGCTGCGATGCGTCGTCACTCCGGTCACGAGGATCCGCTTGCCGGCCAGCAGCCCGGGCATCGCTACCGGGCCCCGGCGCTTTGCCGCCGTGCCTTCTTGACCCGCGGGCCGAGGTGCGCGTCGGCGCTCTCGACCTCCACCTTGACCGGCACCTTGAAGCGCTCCAGCCGCTCCCGGCAGCGTCGCTTCACGCTCGACGCCAGCTTGGCGCGATCGACATCGGCGCGCGCGGTCACCCTGGCGCAGACGATCTCGCCGAGGAGGGTGTTCGGCTCCCCGTACACCGTCGCCTCGGCCACCCCGTCGATCGCCTCGATCACCCCCTCGATTTCGGCCGGGTAGACCTTCTCGCCGCCGACGTTGATCAAGTCCGAGTCCTTGCCCAGGAACCGCAGGTACTCGCCGTCTTGCGCGACCAGGTCGCCGGTTTCGAACCAGCCGTCGACGGTGACCGGCAGCGGCGCGTTGAGGTAGCCCAGCAGCATCGATCGGGCCCGCACCTGGAGCTTGCCGTCGACGACGCGGGTCGCGAACCCCTCGCCGCCCACCTTGACCCACAGCGACCCGTCGCCGAGCGACTTCGTCCGCAGCGCGCCAAGCTCGGTCATCCCGTAGGTCTGCTGCAGCTTCACCCGCGGAAACGCCTCGCGCAGTCGCGCGAGGGTGGTCGACGGCATCGCCTCGGCTCCGTAGCTGATCACCCGCAGGCTGCCGAGGTCGTGCCGGCGGTGCGCGCGATTGAGCAGCAGCATCCTCAGAAAGGTGGGGGTCGCCGGGAGCAGCTCGACCCGGTGCTCGGCGATCAGCCGGCAGACGTTGTCCGGGGACCGGTCGTCGGTTGAGACCAGGGTCGCGCCGTTGGAGAGGGTATGAAGCATCGTGTTGAAGCCGCCGAGGTGGTCGAACGGCAGCAGGGCGACGGCCGTCAGCGCGGGGCGCCGCAGCTCGAACTTCTCCAACAGGTGGGTGAGATCGTGAACCGCCGCCTTCGGCTCGCCCGAAGTGCCGGTGGAGAGGTAGACAAGACCGGGATGGCGCCGCCGTCGCAGCTCGTCGTAGAGCTCGTGTTGTGCCTTCCGACCGGTTCGCTCGACCCCGACCTCGTCGGCGCCGTCGAGTTGACAGAGAATCTCGATCTGGGTCAGTGCGTGGCGAGCCTGCCGGCCGATCCGGGCGTCACGACGGTGAGGGACGACGATCGCGCCTCGCCCGGCCAGCGCCAGGAGCAGGCCGATCGAGCTGGGAGTGAAATCGGCCTCCAGGCCAACGACCGTCCCGGGGTCGATGCCGCCGCCGTCGAGCTCTTCGCCCCAGCCCTCGACCGACCTGGCCAGCTCGCCGAAGGTGCACCGCGCCGCGGGCGCCACCACCGCCGGCCGCCGGCCATCTGCGGCGAAGCGCCTGATCAGGAAGTCAACGAACATCGCGGTTGAGCTGCGGCATCTGTCTGTATCGCCCCTGTTTCGGTCCCCAGCCGGTTTGAGATAGAGTACCGGCTGTTCCATGCTCGGGCTCGCAACTCTTCCTCGCCCCTCAGGGCGGTTGTCGGCCGGCGACACGTTTGCCACCCCCAGCAGGACGGTGACGGAGGCAGACATCGTCTCCTTCGCGACTCAGACCGGCGATCTGCATCCCCTGCACGTCGACGCCGAGTGGGCGGCGGCCACCCCCTGCGGGCAGAGGGTCGCTCCCGGCATGCTCACCCTCTCCTACACCCTGGGGCTGGTGCGGCTCGATCCCGAGCGGGCGATCGCCTTGAAGCGCATCAGCGACGTGGTGTTCATCCGGCCGGTGGAGATCGGCGACACGCTCTCGGTAACCGGCAGGGTTGCGTCAGTTACGCCCGACGGATCGGGCGCCAGCACCCTGGCGTTGACCCTGGCGACGGCGAACCAGCGCAAGCAGCTCGTCTGCCGGGCAAGGGTTCAGATCAAGTGGCGAGACGCTCCGCCGCTCCGCGAGTCGAACGGGGGGCCCGCCGGATGAACGAGAGGGTCATCGAGTGCGTCTACGAGGCGATCGACGAGGCAAATCGCGACCGTCAAGATCTTCCGCCCTTGGAGAAGTCACTCGAGACGCGCCTGCACGGCACCGAGCACGGTCTCGACTCTCTCGGCCTGATCAACCTCCTGGTGGCAGCGGAGGAAGGGATCGAGCGCGAGTTCGGAGTGGTGGTGGTCCTCGGTGACGACCGGGCGTTCTCGATGGAGCCCCCGCCGTTCGAGTCGGTGCGAGCGCTCGTGCCCTATATAGAAGAGCTGCTCGACGAGCAACGGCGGTGAGCGAGGGCGGGGGGAAGTCCGAGCAATGAGCTCTGCCGTCACGCAGCGCGGCTGCGCACTCGTCACCGGCGGCTCGCGCGGGATCGGGGCTGCCGTCGCCCGCGGCCTGGCGGCCGACGGCTGGGCCGTGGGGGTCAACTATCGCGGAGACGCCGAGTCGGCCTCTGCGGTCGCCGACGAGATCCGCTCCGCGGGGGGCAGGGCCGTCACGATCGGTTGCGACGTGCGTCGTCCCGACGCCCCCGAGGTGCTGCTGAAAGCGGTCGAGGACGGTTTGGGCCTGCCGCTCCTTGTCCTGGTCAACAACGCGGGCATCACGCGGGACAAGCTCGTGGCACGGCTCGACGACGACTCCTGGGACGCCGTCCTCGACACCAACCTCTCGGCCGCGTTCAGGCTGACCCGCCGCGCCCTGCGCGGGATGATGCGGGCGCGCTTCGGGCGCGTGGTCAACGTCGCCTCGGTGATCGGATCGATCGCCAACCCCGGTCAGGCCGCCTACGCGGCCTCGAAAGCCGGGCTGATCGCCTTCACGCGAACCCTGGCCAGCGAGGTCGCGAGGTTGAACATAACCGCCAACGCGGTCGCGCCGGGGCTGGTTGAGACCGAGGCGACCGCTGGGGTCGCGGCTGACGTCGTTGCGCGCGTCCCCGCCCGGCGCCCCGGGCGCCCCGAGGAGGTCGCCGCGTGCGTGCGCTTCCTCGCTTCCGAGCAGGCCGGCTACGTGACCGGCTCGGTCATCACCCCCGACGGAGGCCTGACGGCGTGATCCAGGCCACCGCAATCGCGCTGCGCGAGCGGCCGGCATGACGAGCATCCGGGCGATCGCGGGGGCGCTGCCCGAGGCCGAGCTCACCAACGCCGAGCTCGAACGCGAGCATCCGTCGTGGGAGGTGGCGCTCGTCGCCGAGCTCGCGGGGATCGAGTCGCGCCGCGTCGCGGCCGACGGCGAGACCGCCTTCGACCTCGCGGTTCGCGCCTGCGAGGAGCTGTTCGCGCGGGGGGAGGTCGAAGCCGCCGACGTCGACGCGATCCTCTTCTGCACTCAGGACCCCGACTACCCGGCGCCGGGCAACGCCCACCTGCTGCACGAGCACCTCGGGCTTGGCGACGGCGTGCTCGCGTTCGACTTCAACCTCGCCTGCTCGGGGTTCGTCTACGGCCTCGCCATCGCCGACTCCCTGCTGCGCGGCGGGATGGCGTCCGGCGCGCTGCTCGTCACCGCGGTGACCCAGTCGAAGCGCACCAACCCGGGCGACCGCTCGCTGCGCACGCTGGTCGGCGACGGGGCGGCGGTGACCTTCCTCTCCGCGGGCGAGGCGAGCGGGGGCCGGGTGGTGGCGTGCGAGCTCTGCACGCACGGCCGGGGCTTCAAGCACGGATACGTGCCCGCCGGGGGAGCCCGCAATCCCTCCAGCGAGGTGACGCGACAGGAGACCGTTGATCCCAGCGGCAACGTCCGCACCGCCGAGGACATGCACATGGAGGGAACCGAGGTCTGGTCGTTCGTCAGCTCCGCCGTCCCCAATCACGTCAGGGACTTCCTCGCCAAGCACTCGCTCACCCCGGACGACATCGACCTGTTCGTCTTCCACCAGGCCAGCAAGCTGATCCTCGACTCGCTTGCGCGGGCGCTCGCGATCCCCTCGGAGAAGGTCTTCGTCTACATGAAGGACATCGGCAACCTCTCCTCGGCGTCGATTCCGTTCGCCCTGCGGGCGGCGCTGGAGGAGGGGGCGATCCGCCCCGGTGACCGCCTCCTACTGTCCGGCTTCGGGGTCGGCATCTCCTACGGCAGCGCGATCGTCCAGTTTTGAGGGGTCCGCCGCGGTGGTCTCAGGCGCTCGTCGCGCGGCGCCTTCGATCCGCATCGAGGCGATGCTGTTGAACCAGATGCTGCGCAGCCACTCTGGGCCGCCGGTGATCTCGAGCTCCGGCGTGATCCTGTAGATCTCTTCGACCAGGCAGCGCAGCTGCATGCGAGCCAGCGGCGCCCCCAGGCAGAAGTGAGGCCCGATGCCGAAGGACAGGTGCCGTTTCGCGTCCTCGCGCAGGATGTCGAAGCGCTGCGGATCGTCGAAGACCTCCTCGTCGCGGTTCGCCGAGGCGTAGGAGAGGTAGACCTTGTCCCCTTGCCCGATTGTCACCCCGGAGATCTCCACCTCGCGCGTGGCGGTGCGGCGGAATTGCACCACGGGGGGCGAGAAGCGAAGCACCTCCTCGATCGCGTTCGGCAGGCGACCGGCCAGGTCGGCACGAAGCAGCTCGCGCTGCCGCGGGTGCTCGTGCATCAGCCGGATGAAGTGGACCGCCGTGCTCCGCGTCGTCTCGTGGCCGGCGATCGCAAGCGTGAGGAAGAAGGAGTTGATCTGTCCGGCGCTGAGCAGCTTTCCGTCAACGGGCGTGTTCGCGTACGCGCTCAGGGCCGAGCCGTCGGGGCTCGAGCGCTTCGCCTTGACCAGCTCGTGGCTGTAGGCGAGCAGCTGCATCGCGCTCTCGCTGTTGCTCCCGTCGTCGTTCTCGATATGAGCCAGCGAGGTGCCCCAGCGCCTGATCAGGTGCCGGTCCTCCTGCGGGATCCCCATCAGCTCGCACAGCGTTATCGACGGCAGCTCCGCCGCCAGATCCTCGACCGCATCGAGGGAGGCGCGATCGCCGAGGCGCTCCGCGATCGAGCGGGAGTGCGCGCGAACGGCCGGTTCGAGCTGCGCCACCATCCGCGGGGTGAAGCCCGGTTGGACAAGTCGGCGCAGCCGCGTGTGCTCCGGCGGGTCCTGGCACATGATCCCCTTGCGCTGCGCCTCGAGGCCGTGCAGGGGATGGCGCGTCGCATCCCAGATCACGTTGGTCTCAAGCCAGGATGAGAACGTGCCAGCGTCACGCGATGCGCGCAGGACGTCGGCGTGCCTGCTCAGCACCCAAAAGCCGCGCGAGACCTCGAGCATCCCGCCGCCCGGATCGCGGGGCGGGGGATTCCAGTGGACGGGGGCCTCGCGGCGCAGCGCCGCCAGGTAGTCGTGCGGTGGGATCCCGTGCGCGAGCAGGGCATCGGGATCGGCCAGGTTCAGATCTCCCGGTCGGAGCTGCGGCTCGGCTTGGCGGGGCGAGCTCGCCACCGTCCTAGCTCGAAAATAGCTGGGCGAGCCGGGTTCCGACCGGAACGACCTGCCCGGCGGGCGAGAGGATCGCGCCGAGCGTTCCCGTGGCCGGGGCGGGGATCTCGACGATCGCCTTGTCGGTCTCGACGCTGACCAGCGGCTGTCCCTCGACGACGTGTTCCCCCTCGCCCGCCAGCCACTCGACGATCACCGCCTCGGCCAGCCCCTCGCCGAGGTCGGGCAGGCACAGCCAGTGCACGGATCGCTCTTGCTCGCCGACCTCGTTCATCGAATCGGCAAGCGGGAGAAGCCGCCGTGCAGAAGCGGGGCATCGGCGGGGAGCGTGCCGCCGGCTGGCCGCTCGTCCGTGCATACCCCGGCTCGCCCGGCGTCGCACCAGTGCGCCTGCAGCCAGGCGATCGGCTGGGCGATGCCGGATTCGATGCCGTCGAGGCCGGCCGCCATGCACTCGGCGCGAAGCTCCTCCAGCGTGAATGCCGCCGCCTCGCTCGCGCGCGCGTCCGAACGCAGCACGGCGGGCGCATCGGGTTGCAACGCGGCCATGAACGCGGCGAAGCTGCCGGGGTTGCGCAGGCGTTGCAGGTCGAGCAGCCACAGCGCGCTGCCGCCGCGCTCGCGCAGCGCCGCGATCTGGCGCAGCGCCGCCCGCAGCATGCGGCGATCCCGCATGTGGTGCAGCGCCCATACCGAGGAGATCGCATCCCATGACCGGTCGACCACCGGACCGGGCAGCGCGGTCAGGTCCCCTTCGACCAGCGTCACGCGCTTGCCGAGGCCTGCCGCGTCCAGGAACCGGCGTGCCTGTGCGAGCATCCCGGCGGAGAGGTCGACTCCCGTTGCGCTGACGTCGGGACGCAGGTCGAGGAAGCGAGCGAGCGCCCGCCCGCTGCCCACGCCAAGGTCCAGCAGCCGCCCGCCGCCGGGAACGAGGGCGTCGAGCGAATGGGCGCTCAGCTCGTATACAGCCTGCATACCCGCCAGACGGGCCCCGCTCGCGTGGAACTGCTCGATCGAGCTCTCCCCGTCCATGACCATCGGCTCGGGCACGCGCGACCGCCCGGGCGGATGTCGCCGCTCCTCGACCGCGATCCGGTGCACCGTCGATGGCGAGCGAGTCATGGTGGGTGCAGCCTACGCGAGTTCGGTACTCGGCTGCATTCGAAAAGGCCAGGCCTCATCTCAAATTGAGTCTTATTCGATACCAAATTGGTGATAGGGCTTATCCTCTTGCCGAGTGCAAGAAGCGACGATCGAGCAGGACTGGCCGGCGATGTCGGCGGGGCTCGGGCCGGAGGCGCGGCTGGAGCTGTACCGCGACATGGTCCTGCTGCGCAGCTTCGACGAGCAGGCGGTCGCCTACCAGCGGCAGGGCCGGTTGGGCACCTACGCGATCCACTGGGGTCACGAGGCACTGCAGGTGGGAGCGCTGCGTGCGCTGGCGGCTGTGGACTGGGTGTTTCCCTCCTACCGTGAGTCGGCGATTGGCCTACTGCGCGGGATGCCGATCGAGACGATCCTCTCCTGGTGGCGGGGCGAACCGGCCGGCGCGTGGGACCCGCGGGAGCACGCGGTGGCCAACATCTGCGCCCCGGTCGGTGCCCACGTTCCCCATGCGGTTGGCTTCGCCTGGGGCAAGCGCATGAGGGATGAGGCAACCTGCGCCCTCGCCTTCTTCGGCGACGGGGCAACCTCGACGGGCGCTTTCCACGAGGGGCTGACCTTCGCCGGCGTGGTGAGAGCACCCGTCGTCCTTCTCTGCAGCAACAACGGTTGGGCGATCTCGACCCCTGTGTCGGCGCAGACCGGAGCCGAGAAGCTCGTCGACAAGGCTGTTGGCTACGGGATCGCGGGCGTCCGCGTCGACGGCGGCGACGTGCTCGCGGTCTACGAGGCGACCCGCGCCGCGGTCGCACGGGCACGCGCCGGTGGAGGGCCCACCTTGATCGAGGCCGTCACCCACCGCATGGCTCCGCACGCCACCGCCGACGACCCCTCTCTCTACTGGGATGAGGAGCGGGTCGCGACGGAGCGCCGCCGCGAGTGCCTGCTGCGCTACGAGCGCCAGCTGGCGGATCTGTCGCTGATCGACGAGGACGAGGCCGAGCGCGTCCGGCGGAGTTGCCGGGACCGCGTCCGCGAGGCGATGGCAGCGGTCGAGCGTCGCGCTCCCGTGCCGGCGACCGTCATGTTCGACACCGCCTTCGCCGATCCGCCGCCGGGCCTCGAGCGCGACCGGGACGCGGTTCGACGTGAGGAGGAGGGGGGAGAGGGCGAGGGGGCGGGGGGAGGCCCGTGAAGACCCTGGTCGAAGCCGTCAACGGTGCGCTGCACGACGAGCTCGAGCGCGATCCAAGCGTGTTTGTCATGGGTGAGGACGTCGGCGTCCTCGGTGGCGTCTTCCGCGCCACGGTCGGCCTGCGCGAGCGCTTTCCCGACCGTTGCTTCGACACGCCGCTGGCCGAGGCCGGCATCGTCGGCACCGCCGTCGGGCTGGCGCTGGCGGGTTGGCGCCCGGTGTGCGAGATCCAGTTCGACGCCTTCGGCTATCCGGCGCTCGACCAGACGATCGCGCACGTCGGTCGCTACCGAGCGCGAAGCGGCGGCGGCGCGCCGATGGGCATCGTCGTGCGCATGCCATACGGCGGCGGGGTCCGCGCCCCCGAGCTGCACCAGGACTCGCCCGAGGCCTACTACGCGCACGCCGCCGGGGTCAAGGTCGCGATCCCCTCCACCCCGGCCGACGCCAAGGGCCTGCTCAGCGCGGCGATCCGCGATCCCGATCCGGTCGTCGTGCTCGAGCCCAAGCGGCTCTACCGAGCGCCCCGGGGCGAGGTGCCGGAGGGCGAGTGGCTCGTCCCGCTCGGTCGCGCGCGCCTGGCGGCGCGCGGCGACGACGTCACGCTGATCGCCTACGGAGCCATGGTCGGCGTGGCGCTCGATGCGCGGCAGCGGCTGCTCGAGGATGGGATCGGGGCCGAGGTCATCGATCTGCGCTCGCTCGTCCCCCTCGACGAGGAGGCGATCGTCGGCTCGGTCGCCAGGACCGGGCGCGCCGTGGTGATCCAGGAGGCGCCCCGCACCTGCGGCTTCGCCGCCGAGGTCGCGGCGCTTCTCGCCGAGCGCGCCGTCGCCGACCTGCGCGGGCCCATCGTCAGAGTGACCGGCTTCGATGTGCCCTTCCCCCCCTTCAGTCTCGAAGACGCCTATCTGCCCTCCGTTCAGCGGGTGGCGGCGGCGGCCCGCCGCGCCGCTGGGGCCGAGTGATGGCGGGCCGTGGGGGGGATCGGCCTCCGCCCGGGGGCGCCTCCGTCCGCGGTGTGCGCGCCAGGTTGATCCGTCGCCTGACCCGGGTCCAGCAGGAGGTGCCGGCGGTGACCGTGGTCGAGGAGTGCGATTTCACCGCGGTCGAGGAGACGTTCTCGGGCTCCGAGCGGATCGCCGTCTTCCTCATCGCGACCTCCGCCGCGCTCGCCGACGTCCCCGAGCTGAACGCGACCTTCGAGGAGGACAGCATTCAGGTCCAGCGGCGGCACGACATCGGCCTCGCCGTGCAGGGCCCGGACGGGCTGGTGGTTCCTGTCGTGCGCGGCGTCGACGGCCGCGCCCTGGCCGAGCTCGCGGACGAGATTCGGCGGCTGACGGCCGGTGTCGGGGAACGTCGGCTCGCCCCTGCGGAGCTGCGTGGCTCGACCTTCACGGTCACCGAGGCGGGGCACTTCGGCGGCCTGTTCGCGACGCCCCTCGTCAACGCGCCCGAGGTCGCCGTGCTGGGGATCCACCGGGTCGACGAGCGGCCCGTCGTCCGCGACGGCGAGCTCGCGGTTCGCCGCGTCGGCAACCTCTCCTGCACCTTCGACCACCGCGCGGTCGAAGGGTTCCACGCGAGCGCCTTCCTGCGGCGCTTCGCCGAGCTCCTCCAGCGCCCGCGCGAGCTCCTCGCCGAGGCCGGTCCCGGCGCCGCCCCCGACTCGGAGCTCGGCAGGCGCCTCGCGACCGCCGCCGAGCACGAGCGCGCGGAGCTCGCGCGCGATTTGGTCTGCGAGCACGTCGTCGCCCTGCGCGAGGGGGACGGGGCGATCGACCCCGGGGCGGCGTTCAAGGACCTCGGCCTCGACTCGCTGGCGGCGGTCGAGCTGCGCCATCGGCTGGCCGACGCCACCGGGCTGCGCCTGCCCTCGACCCTCGCCTTCGACC
>Ga0210115_1000061_pt1 | contig 24334 bp, 22 predicted proteins | sample MayberryNW_TuleB_2_FD_185526 | JGI IMG/M metagenome (GOLD analysis project Ga0210115, IMG submission 185526) | Wetland microbial communities from San Francisco Bay, California, USA, that impact long-term carbon sequestration - MayberryNW_TuleB_D2... | ecosystem: Environmental > Aquatic > Marine... | reverse complement strand
GGGGAGCCGCCTCCTTCACCGTGCGGATCGCGATGTTGCTGCGCACGTCGTCCACGCCCGGCAGCGTGAGCAGCGTGTCGAGCAGGAACCGCTCGTAGGCCGCGAGGTCCGCAACTGCGACCTCGAGCAGGAAGTCCGCGCCTCCCGCGACCACATGGCAGGCGACGATCGTGTCGACTCCGAGCACCGCGTCCTCGAACTCCTGCGCGCGCTCACGCGAGTGCCCGCCCACCTTCACCTCGACGAAGATCGTGAGCCCGAGGCCGACCCGGCGCCGGTCGAGGACGGCGCGGTAGCCGGCGATCGTCCCGTCGCCCTCGAGCCGCTTCACGCGGCGCAGGCAGGGCGAAGGGGAGAGATGGACGCGGTCCGCGAGCTGCGAGTTCGTCAGGCGCCCCTCCGCCTGGAGGTGGGCGAGGATCGCGCGATCGGTGCCATCCATTGGCACATTATTGCGTAGAGATCGGATCTTCCGCAATAACTGGTCATCGCATGGCTCGCCCACTCCGCGACCATTGCCCCATGACCGCCGTTGCGTACACCCAGGCATCACCGCGGGCGAACATCGTCGCCCGCCATCCGTTCGCGTCCTTCCTGGCGCTGACGTTCCCGCTTTCCTGGTTCCTCGTCCCGCTCACGGGCGGCGAGGGGATCAACCCGACCGGGCCGCTGCTCGCGGCGCTCGCCGTCAGCGCCCTCGTCGGCGGCCGTGCGGAGGTCCGCTCCTGGCTCCGGCGCAGCTTCACCGTCCGCGGGCCGTGGCGCTGGTACGCGCTCGCGATCGGCGCGATCGTGGGGATCTACGGAGTCGCGGCCCTCATTGCATTCGCGCTCGGCGCGCCCGGGCCCTCGTCGGCGGAACTCGGCGGCTGGACGGAGATCCTCTTCGTCTTCCCGCTCTACCTTCTGCTCATCGCAGCCCCGGAAGAGTCGGGTTGGCGCGGCTTCGCGCTGCCGCGGCTCAACGAGCGCTTCGGCGTGATCGGGGCAACGGCCACGCTCGGGCTGATCGTGGCCGTGTGGCACACGCCGCTCGTCATCGCCGGGTCGCAGGCCGCCGCCGTTCCCGCCGCCGTCTTCGCGAGCCAGTTCGTCTTCACGTGGCTCCAGCGCAGGACGAACGGCAGCGTCCCCGTCGTGATGGTCGCCCACGCCGCCCAGGGCGGGATCGCGGGGGCCTGGCTCGGGCCGATGTTCACGGGCTCCGATCAGACGCTGCACGTCGCGATCTGGGCCTCGCTCCTCGGGCTCGCCGCCGGAGCCGCAGCGCTCGGCGTGCGTCGCTCGTCGAATCGCGCGTAGCGGGCGTTTGCCCGGGGCGGCCGCGTCCGCCAAGATCGGGCGCATGGCCCGCGAAGAACCCGCACGGCCGGTGAGCCGAATCGCGTCCGCGTATCCCGACCGCGTCGAGGTGCGCGGGCGCGACCTGACCGGCGACCTCATGGGACGGCTCACGTTCACCGAGTACGTCCACTTCCTGCTCACCGGCGAGGAGCCGACCGAGCAGCAGCGCTTCTTCCTCGACCTCCTGCTCGTCGCGATCGCCGAGCACGGGCTGATGCCGACGAACGTCGCGGCCCGGATGACGCTCGCCGCCGACCCCGGGTCGCTCCAGGGCGCGGTCGCCGCGGGGATCCTCGGCGCCGGGCCGGTCGTGCTCGGGACGGCGGAGGAGTGCGCGCGGCTGCTCCAGGCCCAGGGCGAACCCGCCGAGCTCGTGCGCGAGATCCGCCTGGCCGGCGGCAAGGTGCCCGGCTTCGGCCATCCCGTCCATCGGCCGGTCGACCCGCGTGCGGAGCGGATCCTCGAGCTGGCGGACGAGCGGGGCGTCTCGGGGACGCACGTGGCCCGGGCGCGCGCCTTCCATGCGGAGGTCGGCCTGACGATGAACGTCTCCATGCCGATCGCGGCCGTCCTGCTCGACCTCGACTTCCCCCCGGCGGCGGCGAAGGCCGTGCCGATCCTCGCGCGGACGGCGAGCCTCCTCGCGCACCTGGCCGAGGAGCGGGAGACGCCGATCGGCTTCGATCTCGCCCGTGCGGCCGAGGAGGCCGTCGAGTACGAGCCCGATGCTCGAGCCTGAGGTCGAAAGCCGCCCCTGGGACGAGCAGCTCGCCCTCGACGACGAGGCCTTCCGCGTGCAGCTCGCCTACCTCCTCGAGCGCTCGCCGTTCTACCGGGAGAAGCTCGCGGGAATCGAGCCGGTCGGGCTGGCCGACGCAGCCGGGCTTCCCCTGACGGAGAAGGACGAGCTCCGCGCGACGGTGACCGCCGGCAACCCGTTCGGCGCGCACCTCTGCGCCGAGCCCTCCGAGCTCGTCCGCATCTACTCGACGAGCGGAACGACGGGCGCGCCGAGCTACATCCCGCTGACGGCCGGCGACCTCGAGAACTGGATCGCCGGCTCCGCGCGGAGCTACGCGGCGTCCGGGATCGCGGCGGGCGAGCGGATCGTCTCCACGTACAACGCGGGCCCGTTCGTCGCCGGGGCCGCGCTCGCCTCGTTCGACCGCATCGGCCTCGTGCACGTCCCCGTCGGCACGGGGAACACCGAGCGGCTGCTCGCGGCCGTCGCGCGGCTGCGGCCGGAGAACGTCGTGCTGACGCCGTCGTACGCGGCCCACCTCGTCGAGCGCGAGCCGGGGCTCCGGGACTCGTCCGTCCGGCGCGTCCTCGTGGCGGGCGAGCCGGGCGGAGGCGAGCCGGCCTTTCGCGCGGCGCTCGAGGCGGGCTGGGGCGCGCACGTGACCGAGGCGATGGGGATCGGCGACATCGGCGTCTCGCTCTGGGGCGAGTGCGAGGAGCAGGACGGCATGCATCTCGGCGCGCGCGGCTTCGTCCACGCCGAGCTGATCGAGCCGGACAGCGGCTCCGCGGTCCCGCTCGAGGACGGCGCGTCCGGCGAGCTCGTCCTCACGCACCTGCGCCACCGGGCGGCGCCGCTCCTGCGCTTCCGGACGCGGGACCATGTGGTCGTCAAGACCGGCCCGTGCCCGTGCGGGCGCACCGGCCCGCGGATCCGCTGCATCGGGCGGACGGACGACATGCTGATCGTCCGGGGCGTGAACGTCTTCCCTTCGGCCGTGCGCGAGGTCGTCGGCGGCCTCGCCCCGGCCGTCAGCGGCCACATCCGCGTTCGCCCGCAGGCGCCCGGCGTCAAGCAGGAGCCGCCTCTCCCGGTCGACGTCGAGCTGGCCCGCGATGCCCTCTCGGATCCTTTGCTCGCGCAATCAGTCCGTGAGAGGATCCGGTCCGTGCTCCTCGTTCAGACACAGGTGGAGCTCGTGCCGTTCGGGACGCTGCGCCGCAGCGAGTACAAGTCGAAGCTCGTGGAGCGTTGAGCGTGCGGAAGCTCCAGACGCAGGGCGTCCACCACATCACGCTCGTCGGGGCGAACCGGCAGACCTCGATCGACTTCTGGGAGGGCGTGCTCGGGATGCCGTTCGTCTTCGAGCAGCCGAACCTCGACAACGAGTCGGAGAGCCACCTCTACTTCGACCCCGGCGACGGGCGGCTCATCACCGTCTTCACGAACGAGGAGCGGACGGCGGATCGGGCGCGGGTCGCGTCCATCAGGGACGCGAAGGAGGCGGGCTACGTGCACCACATCGCGTTCGACGTGTCCCAGGCGACGTTCTGGCAGGTCGTGGAGCGGCTCGACGAGCGCGGCATCCGGCACTCGGGACACAAGGATCGCGGCTTCATGGACTCGATCTACTTCGAGGATCCGCTCGGCCTCCTGATCGAGCTCGCGTCGTACCGGTTCGTGCCGCCACACGGCTTCACGCATCCGGAGGTGCTGCTCGAGGCGCACAGGCTCCGGGTCGAGCGCGGCGACTACGCGATCGACCGCGCGCACCTCGCCGACGCGATCGAGAACCTCACGGCGCGCTCCCGCGAATCCCTCTCCGAGGACCGCGAACCGAAGCACCCCTACTAGAGGAGGAACCCATGGCTGCGAACACCCTGAACATCCTGAAGCCGAGCGTGAACAACCTGAGCGTCCGGATCTTCGTCCGGGCCGCGGGGCTCGACTTCGAGGAGCAGGACGTGTGGGGGTCGACCACGAGCCCGGAGTACCTGGCGAAGTACCCGGCGCACCTGACGCCGATGCTCGAGGAGGAGGGGCTCCCGCGCGGGACGCTCGGCGAGAGCTGCGCGATCATGGCCTACCTCGCGAACAAGCACGGCCTCGAGAGCTTCTACCCGAGCGACCCGGGCAGGCGGGCCATGGTCGACAACGCGATGTTCTACCTGATCGGGACGTTCTATCCGCTCCTCGCACGGGCGACGTACCCGAAGCTCGCATTCGGCCAGTACCCGGGCGAGGTTGCGACCTCGGAGGCGTCGGACGAGCTCAAGGCGCAGGCGCAGGCCGACGCGGAGGCGGCGCTCGCCGAGCCGCTCGAGGTGTTCAACACGTACTTCCTCGACGGCAAGCCGTTCATCGGCGGCGACCATCCGTCGATCGCCGACATCCGCCTGGCGGCGACCCTCGAGTTCCTCCGCGCGATCGACTACCCGTTCCCGCAGTGGGCCGAGGACTACATGGCGCGGATGGAGGACAACCTGGGGGCGGCGTACACGGAGCCGGCCGCCGACGTGCGCGGCTACGTCGAGAGCGTGAAGGGCTAGCCGGGGCACGCGCGGGCCGCACCGGCGCTGGTTTCCTACCGGCGTGACGATGCTCGCCGACCTCGTCGCCGCCTCGAAGGAGGTGGCCGCCACGAGCTCGCGCTCGGCCAAGGTCGCGATCCTGGCCGGGCTCCTGCGCGGGCTCGAACCGGACGAGGTGGCGGCCGCGACCGGCTTCCTCGCGGGGGTTCCGCGGCAGGGGCGCGTCGGCGTCGGCCACGCGTCGGTCTACGGCCTCGAGCACCGGACGGCGGATGAGCCCTCGCTGACCGTCGCCGATCTCGACGGCGCGATCGACGCGGTGCGGGCGGCGACCGGGCCGGGCTCCGGGGCGGCGCGGGCGGCGATCCTCGGGGACCTTCTCGGCCGAGCGACCGAGCCGGAGGCGGCCTTCGTGAAGCGCCTTCTCACCGGCGAGCTCCGGCAAGGCGCCCTCGCGGGCGTGATGGTCGACGCCGTCGCGAAGGCGGCCGACGTCCCGGGGGAGGCGGCGCGGCGCGCCTTCATGCTCTCGGGCGACCTGACGCGGACGGCGGCGATCGCGCTGGCCGACGGCGAGGAGGGTCTGCGCGCGGTCGGATTCGAGCTCTTCCGGCCGGTGCTCCCGATGCTCGCGTCCACCGCGGCGACCGTCACCGAGGCGGTGGCCGGCTTCGAGCGCGCGTCGGTCGAGTGGAAGCTGGACGGAATCCGGATCCAGATCCACCGGCGCGGGGACGAGGTGGCCGTCTACACCCGCAACGGCAACGACATCACGCAGGCGCTACCGGGGATCGTCGCCGCCGTGCGTGACTTGCCGGTGCGAGAGGCCGTGCTCGACGGCGAGGCGCTCTGGCTGAGCGAGGACGGCCCGGCCGCGTTTCAGGACACCGTGTCGCGGATCGACGCGGAGGCGGCGCCCGAGGGGATCGTCACGTTCCTCTTCGACCTCCTCCACGTCGACGGGCACGACCTGCTGGACGCGCCGCTCGAGGAGCGCGCCGCGCGCCTGGAGGCGGTCGCGCCGCGGCACGTGATCCCGCGCACGCTGACCTCCGACCCGGCCGAGGGCGAGCGCGTGTTCGCGGAGGCGTTGGCCGCCGGCCACGAGGGCGCGGTCGTGAAGGACGCGGCCTCGCCCTACGTGGCGGGCCGCCGCGGCAAGGCCTGGCGCAAGGTCAAGCCGGTGCAGACGTACGACCTCGTCGTGCTCGGTGCGGAGTGGGGCCACGGACGCCGGCAGGGCCTCCTCTCCAACCTCCACCTCGGTGCACGCGACCCGGCCACGGGCGGGGTCGCGATGGTCGGCAAGTGCTTCAAGGGTCTGACCGACGAGCTGCTCGCGTGGCAGACGAAGGAGCTGCTCGCGCGGGAGCTCGAACGGCGCGGGATCGCGGTTCTCGTCCGGCCGGAGCTCGTGGTCGAGGTCGCGCTCGACGGCGTCCAGGCCTCGACGCGCTACCCGGGCGGCGTCGCCCTCCGCTTCGCGCGCGTCAAGCGCTATCGGCCGGACAAGCGCGCCGACGAGGCGGACACGATCGACGACCTGCGCGCCTTGCTGCCCCGGCGGTGAGCTCAGGGGGCCGCGGCTTCTGCGCGGGCCCAGTGACCGCGAAGGAGCGTGGCGGCGCGCTCTGGATCCGCCTGGTGCAGCGGCTTGACATGGCTGAGGCCGTCGTATCGCTCGGCCGTGAAGTCGGGAAAGCGGTGCGCCAACCGGTCGCACATCCCCGCCCAGTGCGGATGCGTACGACTGCCGTACGTGAAGAGCACCGGGACCCGGATCGTCTCGTAGCGCGCCGGGTCGACGCGGTGGCGGAGGATCGCGCTTGTGAAGGCCCGCAGCCCGGCCGGCCGCTTCGCCATCCAGGGCGGAGCCGGCCCTTCCGGTAGGGGCGGCGGCTTTACGCCGGGCGCGAGCTGCAGGCGGAGGAACTCGGTGACCGCCTCGTCCCACGGCAGCTCCAGGGCCGCGGCGGTCTGGTCGTGGCGCGGATCGGCGTGATCCTCGTCGCTGAAGTCGGTGGCCGGCTCGTCGAGCGCGAGTGAGAGGACACGCTCCGGGTGCTCGGCGGCGAACGCCAGTGCGCAGGCCCCGCCGCCCGAGTGACCGAAGAGGTGGAACCGGACGAGCCCGGCCCGATCGGCGGTGGCCGTGATGCCGGCGACCTCCGACTCGATGGAGTAGTCCGGGGGCGGAGCATCGTGCGCGTAGACCTCGAGATCCTTCGGCAGTGCCTCGACGTCGCCGAGCTGCTCGAGCAGCGGCCCGTAGCGCACGGTCGCCGGCGCGATGATTCCGGGCAGCAGGATCACGGCGGGCACGGAGCCAGCCTAGCCGCGGTCAGGCGGCACGACCGTTGCGCCGCTACGCAGCGCCGTCCGCCGGCGCCGGACGGCGGGTGACCGCTGCCCGCTCGCGCCGCATCGCGCCCTCCTGGCGGACGGCGACGAAGACCGAGCCGATGATCAACGCGGCGCCGATCGCCGTCGCGACCGTCAGCCGCTCGCCGAGGAAGATCGCGCCGAGGGCGATCGCCACGACCGGGTTCACGTACTGGTGGGTGACGACCGTCGAGATCGGCGCGTTCTTCAGGAGCCAGGCGTAGGCGCTGAACGCGACGAGCGAGCCGACGAACGCGAGGTAGAGCCAGGCGAGGACGGCGTGCGCCGTGAACGCGCCCGAATGGACGTCGCCCGCCTCGCCGACGGCCAGGCCGAGCACGGCGAGGAAGGCGCCGGCGCTCAGCATCTCCCACGTCGTCGCGACGAAGCTGTCGCGCGGCACGGGCAGCCGCTGCCCGAAGAACGAACCGAGCGACCAGGACACCGTCGCGCCGACCATGATCACGAGCCCGAGCGTGCTCGACGCGCCGTCGCCCCCGGGGACGACCACGAGCGCGAGGCCGGCGAGGCCGGCCAGCACGGAGAGCTGCGTCGCACGGGCGACGCGCTCCCGGAAGACCGTCCGCAGGAGGATGATCTGGAGCGGGACCGTGCCCGCGATCATCGCCGCAACGCTCGAGTCGATCCGCGTCTCCGCGAGGGCCACGACGCCGACGCCGAGCCCGAGCAGCGCGATTCCGACGAGCGCCGAGGAGCCGAGCTCGTTGCGCGACACGCGGATGTCGCGCCCGGTCGCGAGCAGGATCGCGGCGAGCACGATGCCGGCGAGCAGGAACCGGCCGCCGGTCGAGAGGAAGGGCGGCAGGGTCTCGACCGAGACCTTGATCGCGAGGTACGTCGAGCCCCAGACCAGGTAGACGGTCCAGAGCGCGACGAGGAGCTTCCACCGGGCGGGCGCGGCCACGCAGGGAAGAACGCGGCCGGGCGAGGCGGGATTCCGCCGTGCTTCGCCGTCAGCTCTGCCCGAGCGCCGCGGCGACCTCCTCGAGGCTTGCGAGGTTGTGGCCGCTCGCGAACACGTCCACGTACGGGAGCGCGGCGTGCATGCCCCGCGCGAGCGGCTCGTAGGCCGGATCCTCCTGGAGCGGGTTGAGCCAGAACACCCGGTGGGCGAGCCGCGAGAGCCGGCCCATCTGCGCGGCGAGGAGGTCGGGGTCTCCCACGTCGAGCCCGTCCGAGCAGATCACGACGACGGCGCCGCGCGCGAGACCCCGGTGGCCGTACTCGTCCACGAAGCGCTTGAGCGACTCCCCGATCCGCGTCCCCCCGTTCCAGTCGACGACCTCGGCCGAGGCGCGGTCGAGCGCCTCGTCAAGCTCGGCCGTCGCGAGCGCGCGGGTCACGCGAGTCAGCCGCGTTCCGAAGCAGAAGGCCTCGAAGCGGCGGTCGCTTCGCAGCACGGCGTGCGAGAACATGAGCAGGGCGCGCGAGTAGTCGGCCATCGAGCCCGACACGTCGAGGATGAGGATGAGCCGCCGCGGCCGCACGCGGCGCGCGCGCCACGCCCGGTCGAGCGGCTCGCCGCCCGTTCGGAACGAGCGGCGAATCGTGCGACGCAGGTCGGGGGCGCCCCGGCGGGCCGGCAGCTTGCGGCGGCTCCGGCGGGGCGGGACCGCGAGCGGGACGCGCGCCATGAGCGCGGCGATCTCCGTGAGCTCCTCGGGTGAGCAGCGGGCGAAGCTCTTCTCCCGCAAGACCTCGACGGGGCTGGCGAGGCCGAGCTCGACCTCGCGCTCCTGCACCGGGCCGACCACCCGGACGCGCAGCGAGGCGCGCTGCTCGGGCTCGCCGAAGAACGCCGCGAAGACGCGGTCGTAGACGGGCACGTCCTGGGGGCGCCCGACGAGCGTCGCCCGGCCGGCCCAGTAGAGGTCGTGGGGCGCGAGCAGCGCCGCTGCGCGGCAGAACGCCTCGATGCGGCCCGTCCCGACGCCGAGGCCTTCGTCCCGCAGGGCCCGCCCGAAGGCGGTGAGGACGACCGTCGCGTCAGTCACGGGCGAGCTCGGGCAGCTCGGCCTCGACGCGCCGCAGGTCGTCGCGGTTCTTGACCGCCCAGCCGAGCGTCTGGCGGGCCGGGGCTCCGTTCGCCTCGGAGGCGCCGAGGAGCGAGAGGGCGGTCGCCCAGTCGATCGCCTCCGCGACGCCGGGCGCCTTCACGAGGTCGAGGTCGCGCAGCCGGCCGACCGTCGTCGCGACCGACCGGGCGAGCGCCTCCGAGACGCCGGGCGCGCGCAGCCGGACGATCTCGACCTCGCGCTCGAGCTCGGGGAAGTCGATCCAGTGGTAGAGGCAGCGGCGCTTGAGCGCGTCGTGCAGCTCGCGCGTTCGGTTCGAGGTGATGACGACCGCGGGCGGCGACGCGGCGGCGATCGTCCCGAGCTCTGGGACGGTGACGGAGTAGTCGGAGAGCACCTCGAGCAGGAACGCCTCGAACTCGTCGTCGGCGCGGTCGAGCTCGTCGACGAGGAGCACCGCCTGCCCGCCCGCGCGGATCGCGCGCAGGAGCGGCCGCTCGAGCAGGAACTCCGCCCCGTACAGCTCGCTGACGCGCTCCTGCGAATCGAGCTCGCCCGTCTGGAGCGCCCGGGCGTAGAGGAGCTGCCGGGCGTAATCCCACTCGTAGAGGGCCTGGGCGGCGTCGATCCCCTCGTAGCACTGGAGGCGGATCAGCTCGCCGCCGAGGATGCGTGCGAGCGTCTTTCCGACCTCGGTCTTGCCGACCCCGGCCTCGCCCTCGAGGAGGAGCGGCCGACCCATCGTGAGGGAGAGGAAGATCGCCGTCGCGAGACCGCGATCGGGCAGGTACGACTCGGCTGCGAGCGCGCGCTCGACCTCGTCGACGGAATCCGGTCGCACCCGGACATCGTAGGCAACCCAGGATGTGGCAGGCGCTCGAGCGGGCACGTATCCTCGTTCGAGCACGGTCGGGTTGGAGCGGACAAGGAGGCGGCACCATGTACCCCGCCAGCTTCGAGTACTTCGCACCGACGACGCTCGGGGAGGCGGGCGAGATCCTCGAACGCTACGGCGACGAGGCGAAGGTGCTCGCCGGCGGGCAGAGCCTGATCCCGCTGATGAAGCTCCGGTTCGCCTCGCCCCGGGCGCTCGTGGACGTCAACGGCATCGGCGAGCTCGGCGAGCTCGGTGAGCAGGACGGCGGCCTGCGAATCGGCGCACTCGTGCGCCACACGGAGTGCGAGCGATCCGAGCTCCTCCACGGGCGCTTCGGAGCGCTCGGCGACGCGGCACCCCAGATCTCCGACCCGATCGTCCGCAACCGCGGAACGATGGGCGGCTCGCTCGCGCACGCCGATCCACAGGGCGACTGGGGCTCGGTGCTGATGGCGGTCGGCGCCGAGGTCGTCGCTCGTGGGCCGGACGGGACCCGCACGATCCCCGTCCGCGAGCTCTTCCAGGGGCCGTTCACGACCTCGCTCGAGCCGAACGAGATCCTCACCGAGGTCCGGGTTCCCGACCCGGGCGCGAGGGCGGGCGGGACGTACCTGAAGCTCGAGCGGCGCGTCGGCGACTTCGCCACGGTGGGCGTCGCCGTACACGTCTCGTTCGCGAACGGCTCGGTCGGCCGGGCCGGAATCGCGCTTACGGGGGTCGGCCCGACCAACCTCGTCGCCGCCTCCGCCGAGGAGGCGCTCGCCGGCGCGACGCTCGACGACGAGGCGATCCGCGAGGCCGGGCGTCTCGCGGCGGAGGACGCGCAGCCGCGCGACGACCACCGCGGCAGCGCGGAGTACAAGCGAAGCGTCGTCCGCGTCTTCACCGAGCGAGGCCTCCGGAAGGCGGCCGAAGGGAGGAGCGATGGCTGAGGCACCTGCCGTTCTCGGGGGTGCGACGACGCGCCCCGTCACGGTCACGGTCAACGAAAGGCCTCGCTCCGAGCTGGTCGAGACGCGCCTTCTGCTCGTCCACTTCCTCCGCCAGACGCTCGGGCTGACGGGCACCCACATCGGCTGCGACACGACGAGCTGCGGCGCGTGCACCGTCCTCCTCGACGGCGTGCCCGTCAAGTCCTGCACGATGTTCGCCGTCCAGGCCGACGGTCACGAGGTGAAGACGGTCGAAGGGCTCGCGGGCGCCGAGGGCCTGCATCCGATCCAGGAGGCGTTCCGCGAGGAGCACGGCCTCCAGTGCGGGTTTTGCACGCCGGGGATGATGCTCACGGCCACCGCGCTCCTCGAGCGGAGCCCGAGCCCCAGCGAGGAGGAGATCCGCTGGGCGCTCTCGGGCAACGTCTGCCGCTGCACCGGCTACCAGAACATCGTCAAGGCGGTCGCAAGCGCCGCCGGGAAGCTCGCGGGGAGGTAGAGATGGCGACCACCGAGATCCGCGGCATCGGACATTCCGTCAAGCGCCAGGAGGACGCGCGCTTCATCCAGGGTCGGGGCACCTACGTCGACGACGTCGTCCTGCCCGGGATGCTCCACCTCGAGTTCCTCCGGAGCCCTTACGCGCACGCGCGCATCAACTCGATCGACACGTCGGCGGCCGCGGCCGTGCCCGGCGTGGTCGCGGTCGTCACGGGCGAGCTGCTCGCCGAGCACAACCTCGCCTGGATGCCGACGCTCTCGGGCGACACCCAGGCCGTGCTCGCCACCGACAAGGTGCGGTTCCAGGGTCAGGAGGTCGCCGCCGTCATCGCGGAGTCGCCCTACATCGCGAAGGACGCGGTCGAGCTGATCGACGTCGACTACGAGCCGCTGCAGGCGATCACGTCGCCGCAGCAGGCGCTCGAGCCGGGTGCGCCGGTCATCCGCGACGAGAAGGAAGGCCAGACGGACAACGCGATCTACCACTGGGAGGCGGGGGACAAGGAGGCGACCGACCGCGCGTTCGCCGAGGCGGACCGCGTCGTCACGCTCGACACCTTCTACCCGCGCTGTCACCCCGCGCCGCTCGAATGCTGCGGCTGTGTCGCCGACGTCAACCCCGCGACGGGCAAGGCGACCATCTACATGACGTCCCAGGCGCCGCACGCGCACCGGACGCTCTTCGCGCTCGTCGCCGGGCTGCCCGAGCACAAGATCCGGATCATCTCGCCGGACATCGGCGGCGGGTTCGGCAACAAGGTGCCCATCTATCCCGGCTACGTGGTCGCGACCGCGGCCTCCTTGCTCATCGGACAGCCGGTCAAGTGGATCGAGGACCGCACGGGGAACCTCATCTCGACGGGCTTCGCCCGCGACTACCACATGCACGGCGAGCTGGCGCTCTCGGGCGACCGGATCACCGGGCTGCGCGTGAAGATGCTCTCCGACAACGGCGCGTTCTTCGCCGACGCCCAGCCGACCACGTGCAAGGCCGGGCTCTTCCACATCGTCACGGGCTCCTACGACATCCCCGTCGCCCACGTCGAGACGGACGGCGCGTACACGAACAAGGCGCCCGGCGGCGTCGCCTACCGCTGCTCGTTCCGCGTCACCGAGGCCTCGTACCTGATCGAGCGCCTGGTGCAGAACGCGGCCTACGAGCTCGGCGTCGACCCGGTCGACTTCCGCAAGGCGAACTTCATCCGGCCGGACCAGTTCCCGTACAAGTCCGCAACCGGCTTCGACTACGACTCGGGCGACTACGAGGCCGCCATGGACGTCGCGCTCGAGAAGCTCGGCTACGCGGAGCTGCGCAAGGAGCAGGAGGAGGCCCGCAAGGAGGGCCGCCTGATCGGAATCGGCATTGCCTCGTTCACCGAGGTCGTCGGCGCCGGGCACGGCGCGGAGTACAAGATCGCCGGCCTGCGCATGAACGACGGCGCCGAGCTCCGCGTCCATCCCACCGGCAAGGCCGTGCTCAAGCTGAGCGTCAAGTCGCAGGGCCAGGGCCACGAGACGACGTTCGCGCAGATCGTCGCCGAGGAGCTCGGGCTCCAGCCGGAGGACATCGAGGTGCAGGAGGGCGACACGGACCACACGCCGTACGGGCTCGGGACGTACGCGAGCCGCTCGACGCCCGTCTCCGGGGCGGCCACCGCGCTGGTCTCGCGCCGGGTCCGGGACAAGGCGAAGAAGATCGCGGCCCACCTCCTCGAGACGTCCGAAGACGATCTCGAGTGGACGCAGGGGCGCTTCAGCGTCAAGGGCGCACCCGAGAAGTCCACGTCCATCCAGGACATCGCCTTCGCGGCGTACACGGACGTGCCGGAGGGGATGGAGGACGGGCTCGAGGGCGTCTACTACTACGACCCGCCCAACATGACGTACCCGTTCGGGACCTACGCGGTCGTGGTCGAGATCGACCGCGGCACGGGAGCCTGGAAGGTGCGGCGCGTCGTCGCCGTCGACGACTGCGGCGTCCGGATCAACCCGATGATCGTCGAGGGCCAGATCCATGGTGGCCTCACCGAGGGCTTCGCGATCGCCGCGATGGAGCTGATCACGTTCGACGAGGACGGCAACTGCATCGGGGCCAACTTCATGGACTACCTCCTCCCGACCGCGTGGGAGACCCCGTCCTTCGAGCTGGGCGAGACGGTGACGCCGTCGCCGCACCACCCGATCGGGGCGAAGGGGATCGGCGAGTCGGCCACGGTCGGCTCCCCGGCGGCGTTCGTGAACGCGGTCGTCGACGCGCTTGCGCACACCGGTCTCAGGAACCTGGAGATGCCGGTGACCTCGGACAAGGTCTGGGCGGCCCTCGCGGAGGCAGGTCTCGCGGAGTGACGCACGTGCTCGTCGAGGCCGGCCGGCTCGCCGCGGAAGGGCGGCCGTTCGCCCTCGCGACCGTCGTGGAGGTCGAGCGGCCCGCGTCGGCGCGCCGCGGCGACCATGCGCTCGTGACGCCGGACGGGGCGCTCCACGGCTGGGTCGGGGGCGCGTGCACCGAGTCGACGGTCGTCCGCGAGGGGCTCGCTGCGCTCGCCGACGGCGACGCCCGGGTCGTCCGGGTCGAGGGCGGCTGCGCGTCCGAGGGGACGATCGAGCTCCTCGTGGAACCGCAGCTGCCGGCACCGCTCCTCGCCGTCGTCGGCGACGGCCCGGCCGCGCGCACGCTCGCGGAGCTCGCCCGCACGCTCGGCTGGCGGGTCGCACGGGAGCTGGACGAGCACGCGGACGCCGTGGTCGTGGCCTCCATGGGCCAGGGGGACGAGAACACGCTCCAGGCGGCGCTCGCGGGCGGGGCCGGCTACGTCGGTCTCGTCGCGAGCGCGAAGCGCGGGTCGGCCGTCCTCGCCGACCTCCGCTCGCGGGGCGTGGACGAGGAGGCGCTCGCACGCGTCCGCTGCCCGGCCGGCCTCGACCTGGGGCCGTCCAGCCAGGAGGAGATCGCCGTCGCGATCCTCGCCGAGCTCGTCGCCTGGCGCCACACGCGGCCGGCGTCGCCGCTCGACGCGGTCGCCGCGCCGGCCGAGGCGGTCGACCCCGTGTGCGGGATGACGGTGGCCGTGACCGCGGGCGCGCTCTCCCTCGCTCTCGACGGGACGACCTACTACTTCTGTGGCCGCGGCTGCCGGGAGAGCTTCGAGCGAGAGCCGGGTCGCTACCTCGGCGCGCGCCGGTGAGAGACGTCCTCGACACGCTCGCGCGCTGGGCGGCCGCCGGCACGCCGGTCGCGACCGCGACGGTCGTCTCGACCGAGCGCTCGGCGCCGCGCGACCCGGGCGCCGTGCTCGCCGTCTCGCAGGAAGGCGACGTGGCCGGCTCGGTCACGGGCGGGTGCGTCGAGCCCGCCGTGTTCGAGGAGGCGCGCGAGGTGCTCGCGGGCGGCGCGCCACGCCTGCGCACGTACGGGATCGCAGACGAGGAGGCGTTCGAGGTCGGGCTCCCGTGCGGCGGCACCGTGCACATCTTCGTCGACGCCCTCGACCCCGCCCTCGTGGCGCCGCTCCGCGAGGCCGTTGCCGCCGAGCGCCCGGTCGCCCGGGTCGTGCCCGTGTCCGGGCCGCACGCGGGCACGGAGCGGCTCGTCTTCGCAGACGACCCCGCCGGGGACGAGATCGCCCGCGCGGCGCAGGAGCTGCTCGCAGCCGGCGACACGGGCCTCGTCCGGGTGGGCGACGAGGAGGTCTTCGTCGACGCGTTCGCGCCCCGCCCGAACATGTACGTCTTCGGCGCCGTCGACCATGCCGCGGCGCTCGCCGAGATCGGGAGCTTCCTCGGCTACCGGGTGACCGTCTGCGACGCCCGGGCGCGGTTCGTCACACGGGAGCGGTTCCCGACCGCCGACGAGCTCGTGGTCGAGTGGCCCGACCGCTTCCTCGAGCGCGCCCATGTGGACGAGCGGACGGTCATCTGCGTGCTCACCCACGACCACAAGTTCGACGTGCCGGCCCTCAAGGTCGCGCTCGGGACGCGCGCCGGCTACATCGGCGCGATGGGGAGCCGGCGCACGAACGAGGACCGGGCCGAACGGCTGCGGGCCGAGGGCGTGACCGACGAGGACCTCGCGCGCGTGCACGCGCCGATCGGACTCAAGATCGGGTCGCGGACCCCGCAGGAGGTCGCGGTCGCGATCGCGGCCGAGATCGTGCAGGTGCTGCGCTCCCGAAAGCCCGAGGAGGCGCTCGCACGATGAGGCTCGAGAACTCGTTCGAGGTCGACGCGCCGGCGGAGCGCGCCTGGGCGCTCCTCATGGACGTCCCGCGCGTCGTTCCGTGCATGCCGGGGGCGACGCTCGACGAGACGGTCGACGACTCGCACTGGAAGGCGACCATGCAGGTGAAGCTCGGTCCGATCGCCCTCACGTTCGCCACCGACGTCGAGCGCACGGAGGCCGACGCGGCCGCCCGGCGCGTGAAGCTCGTCGCGAACGCGCGCGAGACGCGCAACCGGGGGCGCGCCAGCGCGACGATCGAGTCGACGCTCGCCCAGGCGGACGGCTCGACCCGGGTCGACCTCGTCACCGACCTCACGCTCTCGGGCTCGGTCGCGCAGTACGGGCGCGGGATGGTCGAGGACATCTCGTCGCAGATGGTCACGAGCTTCGCGTCGTGCCTCGAGGCCCAGCTCGGCGAGTCGACCGAGGAGGCGGAGGCGGCCGTAGCCGCCCAGTCGAAGCCGATCTCGGGCCTCTCGCTCTTCTTCGCATCCCTCGTGCGGCGCATCGGACGGCTCTTCGGAAGGAGGTCCACGTGAGACGCATCGCCATCACGGTGAACGGAACGAGGCACGAGGCCGAGGTCGAGCCGCGGCAGCTCCTCGTCTACTTCCTGCGCGAGCAGCTCGGGCTGACCGGGACGGTCGTCGGCTGCGACACCTCCTCGTGCGGGGCCTGCACCGTCCTCGTCGGAGGCGAGTCGGTGAAGTCGTGCACGATGCTGGCCGTCCAGGCCGACGGGGCCGAGATCTCGACGATCGAGGGCCTCGCCTCGAACGGCGACCTGCACCCGGTGCAGCAGGCCTTCCACGAGCAGCACGCGCTCCAGTGCGGCTTCTGCACGCCCGGGATGGTGCTCGCCACGATCAGCCTGCTCGCGGAGAACCCGAGCCCGAGCGACGACGAGATCCGCCTGGCGCTCGAGGGCAACCTGTGCCGCTGCACGGGCTACCAGAACATCGTCAAGGCCGTGCAGGCCGCGGCCGCATAGGAGGGCGAGATGGCGACCACCGAAGCACAGAAGCCCTACATCGGCTCCCCGGTCGAGCGCAAGGAGGACGCACGCCTTCTCCGCGGCGAGACGCGCTGGGTCGACAACATGACCCTCCCCGGGATGCTCTGGATGGCGGTCGTGCGCAGCCCCTTCGCGCATGCGACGATCAAGAACGTCGACCTGTCGAAGGCCCTCGAGGCGGACGGCGTCGTGGCGGCGTTCTCGGGCGCCGACCTGGCCGACGAGTGGTCGGGCTCCCTTCCCTGCGCGTGGCCGGTGACCGGCGACTGCCGCATTCCCCAGCACCGGCCTTTGACCACGGACAAGGCGCGCTATGCGGGCGACGGCGTCGCGGTCGTCGTGGCCGAGAGCCGCGCGCTCGCGAAGGACGCGGCCGACCTCGTCGAGGTCGACTACGGGCCGCTCCCGGCCGTGACCGACGTCGGCGAGGCGGTGAGCGACTCGGCGCCCCTCGTCCACGACGAGTACGACGGGAACCGCGCCTACACCTGGCCGCTGCAGACCGGCGAGGGCGACCGCCTCTTCTCCGAGGCGGCGGTCACGGTGAAGGAGCAGTACCGCCAGCAGCGGCTGATCCCGAACGCGATCGAGCCGCGAAGCGTGCTCGTGCAGCCGGTGCTCGCGACGGACGAGTACACGATGTGGTCGGCGACGCAGGTGCCTCACATCGCGCGGGTGACGCTGTCCGGGACGACCGGGATTCCCGAGACGAAGCTCCGCGTCATCGCCCCGGACGTCGGCGGCGGATTCGGCTCCAAGCTCAACGTCTACGCGGAAGAGGCTCTCTGTCTCGTGCTTGCGAGGCGGCTCGGGCTTCCGATCAAGTGGACCGAGGAGCGCTCCGAGGCCTACCTGGCGACGATTCACGGCCGCGACGTCCTGCAGGAGATCGAGCTCGCGGCCACCGCCGAGGGGAAGATCACCGCCGTCCGCGTGCGGCTGACCGCCGCCATGGGCGCGTACATGCAGCTCGTCTCGCCCGGGATTCCGCTTCTCGGCGCCTGGCTCTACGCAGGGTGCTACGACGTCGAGGCCTACGACTTCGAGTGCGTCGGCGTCTTCACGAACACGACGCCGACAGACGCCTACCGCGGCGCAGGCCGACCGGAGGCGACGTACGCGATCGAGCGGGCGGTCGACACGCTCGCCCGCACGTTGGACATGGATCCGGTCGAGCTGCGGCGCAAGAACTTCATCGACGCGTTTCCCGCGCCCATCGCCTCCGGCCTCGAGATCGACTCGGGCAACTTCCACGCCTCGCTCGACAAGGCGCTCGAGCTCGTCGACTACGACGAGTTCCGTCGCGAGCAGACCGAACGGCGTGGTCGCGACGACCCGAAGCAGCTCGGCATCGGCTTCTCGACGTACGTCGAGATGTGCGGACTCGCTCCGTCGCGGATCCTCGGGGCGATCCGCTACGGCGCCGGCGGCTGGGACGCCGCCACTGTCCGCTGCCTCCCCACCGGAACCGTCCAGGTCTTGATCGGCACCTCGCCGCACGGGCAGGGGCACGTGACGACGTTCTCGCAGATCGTCGCCGACCAGCTCGGCGTGCCGATCGAGGACGTCGAGGTGCTGCACGGCGACACGACCGTGATCCCGCTCGGGATGGACACCTACGGGAGCCGCAGCCTCTCCGTCGGAGGCGTCGCGCTCTTCCACGCCACCGAGAAGGTGATCGCGAAGGCGCGGAAGATCGTCGCCCACGAGCTCGAGGTGGCCGACGCCGACCTCGACTACGCGGGCGGCCGCTTCACGGTCAAGGGCACGGACAAGTCGATGAGCGTCACGGACGCCGCTCTCTCCGCCTGGACGGCTCACAACCTGCCCGACGGGGTCGAGCCGGGCCTCGAGGATACGTACGTCTACGACCCGCCCAACTTCAGCTGGCCGGCCGGGTGCCACATCGCGATCGTCGAGATCGACACCGAGACGGGTGAGGTCGAGCTGATTCGGTACGTCGCCGTCGACGACGTGGGCACCGTGATCAACCCGATGATCGTGGAGGGCCAGGTGCACGGTGGCATCGCGCAGGGGGTCGCCCAGGCGCTCTATGAGGAGGCGATCTACGACGACGAGGGCAACCTGTCCACGGGCTCGATGCTCAACTACCTCGTCCCGTCGGCTGTCGAGCTGCCGAACTTCGAGCTCGAGCGGACCGAGGCCCCGAGCCCGACGAACCCCCTGGGGGTCAAGGGCGTCGGGGAGACCGGAACGATCGCCTCGCCTGCCGCGGTCATGAACGCGGTCGTGGACGCGCTCTCCCCGTACGGCGTCCGCGACGTCGACATGCCGGCCAAGCCCGAGCGAGTCTGGCGCGCGATCCAGGAAGGAGGTGCGTCGTGATCCCCGCACCCTTCGACTACGAGCGCGCCGAGTCGGTCGACCACGCGCTCGAGCTGCTCGGCTCCGGCCGGGACGCGAAGCTCCTCGCCGGCGGCCACTCGCTCCTGCCGCTCATGCGTCTCCGCCTGGCGCGGCCGGAGCTCCTCGTCGACATCGGCCGCCTGTCCGACCTGAGCTACGTCCGCGAGGACGGCGACCGGATCGCCATCGGCGCGCTGACGCGGCACCACGACCTCGCGAACGACGACCTGCTCCGCGAGGCGAACCCGCTCGTCTCGCACACGGCCGAGGAGATCGGCGACCCGCAGGTCCGGCACCGGGGCACGATCGGGGGTTCGATCGCGCACGGGGATCCGGCGGCGGACTTCCCGACCGTGCTCGTCGCGCTCGAGGCCGAGCTGGTCGCCCGCGGCCCGGGAGGTGAGCGGACGATCGCAGCCGCCGAGTGCTTCACCGGGTTTTTCGAGACTGCGATCGGGGCGGACGAGATGCTGACCGAGATCCGTGTGCCGAAGCTCGACGGCGCGTCGGCGTACCTGAAGTTCCACCGGCGCGCGCAGGACTGGGCCACGGTCGCCGTCGCGGCCGTGCGCTCGAACGGCTCGGCACGGGTCGCGCTCACGAACATGGGCCCGGTGCCCATCCGCGCGCGCGGCGTGGAGGAGGCGCTCGGGTCGGGCGCCGACCCGGCCGCTGCCGCCGAGCGTGCCGCCGAGGGCACGAGCCCCCCGAGCGATCCGCAGGCGAGCGCCGAGTTCCGCGGCCACCTCGCCCGCGTGCTCACCAAGCGGGCGTTGGAGGTAGTGCTGGCCTAGGACGGAGCGCCGAGCGTCCGGACGACCGCCTCGTAGTCCTCCCAGGTGTCGACGTCCCGCGGAAGCGGCCGGGCGACGTGCGCGGTCCCGACGCGCTCCGGGTCGGACTCGAGGAGCCGCCAGGCCGGCTTCGGGCCCCGCGCCGCGCGCAACTCCTCGACGGCCTCGGCGGAGAAGACCAGCGGATGGCCGCGTCCGTCCTCGTACGCGGTCGCGAGCGCCCACGGCCGCCCCTCCTCCCACGCGGTTCGGACGGCATCGATCACGGACGCGTCGACGCCGGGCATGTCCCCGAGGAGGAGCATGACCGCGTCGGCCTTGCCGGCCGCGGCGAGCCCGGCCCGCAGTGACGTCGCCGTGCAGGAGGGGTCGCGGCCGCTCGGCTCCGTCACCTCGGCCCGGACCGGATCGACCACGGCGGTCGTCACGACGACGACGTGGTCGAGCGACGAGGCCTCCGCCTCCCGCACGACCCAGCCGAGCAGCGTCGTGTCCCCGAGCGGCAGGGTCTGCTTCGGTCGTCCGAGCCGCCGCGAGAGGCCCGCGCCGAGGATGACGCCGACGACGACAGCCATGCGCTGATCCTACGGTTCGCGCAGCGGGCCGGGACTATCGTTGCCCCATGGATCTGCTCGAGCGGGAGGGCGCGCTGGCCACGCTCGCCGCGGCACGCGAGGCCGCCGCGCGCGGCCAGGGCCGCGTCGTCTTCGTCACGGGCGAGCCGGGGATCGGGAAGACCTCGCTCGTGACGCGGTTCCTGGGCGACCTCGGCGCCGAGACGCGCGTGCTGCTCGGTACGTGCGACGACCTCTCGATCCCCCGGCCGCTCGGGCCCGTTCGCGACCTGGTGGGGCACGTGTCGCCGGCGCTCGAGCAGGCGCTCGCGGCCGGGGCGGCGCCGCACGACATCCAGACGCTGCTCGTGGCGGAGCTCGAGCTGCCGCCGCGGCCGACCGTGCTCGTCCTCGAGGACGTGCACTGGGCGGACGAGGCGACGCTCGACTCGATCACCGTCCTCGGGCGGCGGATCGCCTCGCTGCCGGCGCTCGTCGTGCTCACCTTTCGCGGCGGCGAGGTCGCGCCGGGGCACCCCCTGTACGCCGCGCTCGGCGCGATCCGGGCCGGCGACTCGGCGGTGCTCGATCTCGCCCCGCTTTCGGAGCGGGCGGTCGCCTCGCTCGCCGGCGACGGGGCGGGGGAGGTCTATGCGGCGACGGGAGGCAACCCGTTCTACGTCACGGAGCTCCTGGCGTCGCGGCCCGCCTCCGACCTGCCGCCGTCGATCGCGAATGCGGTCGTCGCGCGCGCCTCCCGGCTCGATCCGGACGCGCGCCGGCTCGTCGAGCTCGTCTCCGTCGTGCCGAGCCGGGTCGCCACCTCGCTGCTCGACGTCGTCATGCCGGACTGGCCCGCGGCGGCGGAGGAGCCCGAGCGGCGGCAGTTGCTCGAGGTGGAGCCGCGGCACGTGCACTTCCGGCACGAGCTGGCGCGGAACGCGATCCGGTCGAGCATCCCGATCTCCGGGCGGCGGCGCCTGCACGGGGAGATCCTCGACGCGCTGCTCGCCGCCCACGCCGACCCGGCCGAGATCGTCCACCACGCCGAGGCCGCCGGGGCCGAGGACGTGGTCGCGGAGTTCGCGCTGATCGCGGCCCGGCGCGCCGCCGCGCTCGAGTCGAACCGCGAGGCGTACGCGCACTACCGGCGGGCCTCGCACTTCGTCGACCGCCTGCCGCCGCGCGAGCAGGGAACGGTGCTCGAGGAGCTCGCTCTCGCCGCGTACGTCGTCGGGCGGCTCGACGAGGCGGTTCCGGCGGTCGAGCGCGCGATCGCCGTCTTCGCCGGGCTCGGCGACCACGAGGCGGTGGGTCGCTCTACGCGGCTGCTCTCGCGCTTCCACTGGTACGTCGGCGACGGCGAGGCGGCGCGGCGCGAGGCGCTCGAGGCGATCGCGATCCTCGAGCCGCTCGGCGACTCGGTCGAGCTCGCCCGGGCCTACAGCGGGCTCTCGCAGCTGGCCATGCTGGGGGAGGACGCCGCCGGAGCGCTCGAGTGGGGAACGCGGGCGCTCGAGCTGGCCGTCCCGCTCGGCGACGAGAGCACCCGTGCGCACGCGCTCGTGAACATCGGGAGCGCGAAGATCATGGTCGACTGCACCGAGTGGGCGACACTCCTAGAGGCGCACGAGCTCGCGGACGCCGTGGGCGACCGCCAGGAGGCGACGCGCGCGCTCGGGAACCTCGGCTTCTCGCTCATGTGGTGGGGCGAGCCGGAGCCGGCGCTCGCGTACGAGCGGCGGGCGCTGGCCTACGCCGAGGAGCACGAGGTGCACAACCTCGGCTCGTACCTGGCGGTCATGGTCGCGTGGCTCCGGCTGCGGGCCGGGGAGTGGGACGAGGCCGAGCGCGTCACGCAGGGTGAGCTCGACCGGCACATCACCGTCGTCCAGCTGCTCGCCAAGACGGTGCTGACCGAGCTGGCCGTCCGGCGCGGCGACCCGGACGCGTCCGCCCGGCTGGCCGACGTGGCCGCGCAGGCCGACCGCACGGGCGAGCCGCAGCGGGTCGCGCCCGTCCTCGAGCTGGCGGCCGAGTGGGCGCTGACGACCGGCGGCCCGATGCCGACCGAGCGGTTCGAGCGGCTGCTGCAGGAGATCCGGCCGCCGGGCCGGTTCGCCACGCGCGTGGCGGCCTGGGCCGTCGTCGCGGGCCTGGAGGTCGACTGCGACGAGCGCGTCCCCGCGCCGCACGCGGCGATGCTGCGGCGGGACTGGCAGGGAGCGGCGGACGCCTTCGGCGTGATCGGCTGGGACTACGACAGGGCGCTCATGCTCTCGCTCCTCGGCGACGAGGAGGCGCTCGCGGCGGCGCTCGAAGTCGCCCGCCGGCTCGGCGCCGGACCGCTCACGAGGCGTGTCGCCGGCCGCATGCGCGACCTCGGCCTGCGCGTGCCGCACGGGCCGCGCGAGGCCACGCGCGCGAACCCGGCCGGGCTGACCGCGCGACAGCTCGAGGTGCTCGAGCTCCTCGCCGAGGGGCTCACGAACGCCGAGATCGCCGAGCGCCTCGTCGTGTCGCCGCGGACGGCCGAGCACCACGTCGCCGCCGTCCTGACGAAGCTCGGCGCGACCACCCGGCGCGACGCGGTGCGCCGCGCCTCGGAGCTCCGGGTCACGCCGAGCTGAACGAGGCGAGAAGCCGCGAGCGCCGCGGCCCCTCGCACGCAGCGGCTCAGCGCCGGACGGCGACCGCTTCGGTGTAGGTCGACGGGATCGCCGCCGCGTCGCCGCCGAGGCGGTCGAAGCTCCGGCCGAGCTCGACCAGGTCGGACTCGAGCGCGTCCTGTCCGGCGGCGTCGAGGGCGGCGAACGCCTTGAGCGTCGGGCCGTACCAGCGGCGGAAGAACGCGACGAGCTGCTCGGGCGAGTCGAAGCGGAACGTGAACGTCCGCTCCGCGACCTCGAGCGACGTGATGCCGTCGCCGAGCAGCTTGCGCAGGTGCTCCTCGGTGCCCCAGAGCAGCGGCGACTGGACGCCGGCAGGCGGCGGCACGTGGCCGCCGACCGTGCGGAAGAGCTGGCCGATGAACCCGTCCGGCGTCCAGCTGGCCAGCGCGATCGACCCGCCCGGCCGGGTGACGCGGAGGAGTTCCGAGGCCGCACGGTCGTGGTCGGGGGCGAACATCGAGCCGAAGACCGAGGTGACCGCGTCGAACGACGCGTCCGGGAAGGGAAGCGCCTCGGTGTCGCCCTCGAGGAACTCGATCTCGAAGCCCTCGGCGGCCGACCGTTCGCGGGCCCGCTCGAGCAGCGACGGCACGTAGTCGACGCCGACCACCTCGCAGCCGAGTCGCGCGGCCGCGATGGCCGCGTTCCCGCTGCCCGTCGCGACGTCGAGGACGCGGGAGCCGGCGTGCAGGTCGGCTGTGTCGCAGAGGTGCTCGGCGACCAGCACGATGCGGGCGGCGACGGCGTGGTAGTCGCCGCTCGACCAGGCCGCCTGCTGGCGCTCCTTGACTGCGGCGTAGTCGGGCTTCTGTTCGTTCACCGTGGACGTCATGGGTCTCTCCTCGTCTGGATCGTGTGGACGCCGATGACGGTACGGGTTGTCCGCCCGCCCGTCATCGGCGCCCGCTACCCAACTTGGGCCGCAGGCCTACCTACGTTCGCGTTGGCTCGGGCTCGGGCTCGGCCTCGGGAAGGGGCTCGGCCTCGGGCAGGCGGCCTTCGTGCGGCGGCTCGATCGTCAGGTTCGGCAGGATCCGGTCGAGCCAGCGCGGGATGTACCACGACTTCTCGCCGAGCAGTGTCAGGAGCGCAGGCACCATCGTCATCCGCACGACGAGCGCGTCCGTGAGGATCGCGACCGCGAGCAGGAGGCCGAACTCCTTCGGGATCCGGTCGGCGCTCAGGATGAACGCCGCGAACACGGTGCCCATGATGAGTGCCGCCGCGACAATGACGCGCCCGATCGCGGCGATGCCGTGCTCGACGGCCGCGCGCGTGTCGAGGCCGTGGACGTGCTCCTCGCGGATCCGGCTCATGAGGAAGACCATGTAGTCCATCGAGAGCCCGAAGAGGATCGCGAACGCGATC
>Ga0210115_1000060_pt1 | contig 24367 bp, 22 predicted proteins | sample MayberryNW_TuleB_2_FD_185526 | JGI IMG/M metagenome (GOLD analysis project Ga0210115, IMG submission 185526) | Wetland microbial communities from San Francisco Bay, California, USA, that impact long-term carbon sequestration - MayberryNW_TuleB_D2... | ecosystem: Environmental > Aquatic > Marine... | reverse complement strand
TGCCGGCCATGGCGCCGAGCAGGCGCCCGCTCGCCGCCTTGACGGGGACGGCGATGACCACGCTCGGCGCGGCGCGCGCGCCGTCGCGGTAGGCCTCGCCGACGACGTTCGTGTCGGTCTCGATCTGCTTGACCCACTCGCGCGGCAGCCGGGACGTCAGCGGCTCGCCGTGCACCGGGACCAGCCGCCGGCCGTCGAGGTCCAGCACCGCCAGCTCATCGTAGTCGGGGAACTTCGCGCGCACGGACGCCAGGTAGTCGGTCAGGCGGCGGCTTGCGTCCCCGCTCCGGCGCCCGGACACGGAGGACCGCTCGAGCCGCTCGACGTTCTCGGTCACCTCGTAGGAGCTCGAGAAGACGCGTGTCTCGTAGAAGCGCTCCTTCAGCCACAGGTTGAACTCGCGCGCCGTCTGGGTGCTCGCGTTCCGCAGCTCCTCGCCGATCCGCGCGTTGACGTGCTCGCGGTTCATCGAGTAGGAGTGGTAGCTCATCGTCAGCGTCGGCACGAGCGTGGCGACGAGCGCGAACACGAGGATCTTGAGCCGCAGGCGGTCCAGGTGGAAGCGATGCAGCAGCCGGTGCGCCGTCGCCTCCCACGAGCTCAGCCGGCGGTGCAGCCCGTGCTCGGTCTCCACCGTCGACGGCTCGCTCACTCTCCCGAGGTTAGCAGGCGACCGCCGGATTCTGCTAGCATCCTGCACCGTCATGCATGCCCCCACCCCGAGGGTTCGCGCCGAGCTGGCCCCCGGCGCCACGCTGCGCGCCGGCATCAACTACGGGAACTTCATCCTGGCCACGCGGGATGCGCCCGGTGAGTCGCGCGGCGTCGCGCTCGACCTGGCGCGGGAGCTGGCGCGGCGGCTCGCGGTCCCGCTCGAGATCGTGGCCTACGACACGGTGGCCGCGATGGTCGACGCCGCGCCGACCGGCGCCTGGGACATCGCCTTCCTCGGCATCGACCCGGCGCGCGCCGACGCCATCGGCTTCAGCCCGCCCTATCTGGAGATCGAGGCGACCTATCTCGTGCCGGCGGGATCCTCGCTGCACGCCGCGGCGGACGTCGACCGCGAGGGCGTGCGGGTGGCGGCGCCGGCCCGGGCGAACTACGAGCTGTTCCTCGGCCGCAGTCTCGCCCGCGCGCAGCTCGTCCGGGCGCCCACGGCGGAGGCCGCCTTCCAGCTGCTCGTCGGCGGCGAGGTCGACGCGCTGGCGGGGCTTCGCCAGGCGCTCAGCGGGCTCCTGGACGCGCTGCCCGGATCCCGCATGCTCGACGGACGGTTCATGGCGGTCCAGCAGGCGATCGGAGTGCCGCGGGGCCGCGATGCCGCGCGCACCTATCTTGGACGCTTCGTCGAGGAGGCGAAGGCCTCGGGGCTCGTGGCGCGCGCCATCGCGGCGACCGGCGCGCGCGGCGTCAGCGTCGCCCCGGCCGCGGGATGACGAGCCGGCGTGACGCGCCCGCGGTTCCGGATCTCCTCTACGGCACCGCGTGGAAGGAAGACCGCACGGCGGCCCTGACCGAGCTCGCCGGAGAGATCCTCTCGCACCGCGCCGATCTGGTGACATGGCTACAGGACTCGAACAGCAAAGAGGCGCTGAAGGAGATCCTGCGAGTCGGCACGTCGGCGGGAGGAGCGCGGGCAAAGGCGCTGATCGCTTTCGACCCCAAGACCAATGAGGTCCGCTCCGGACAGGTGGACGTCGATCCGGGTTTCGAGCACTGGATTCTCAAGTTCGACGGCGTTGACGACGAGAGCCGCGATCTGGGAAGGTCACGCGGCTACGGAGCCGTCGAGTGGGTTTACTCGCAGCTCGCCCTGCGGGCGGGGATCGAGATGACCGAGTGCCGCTTGCTGGAGGACAGCGGGCGGCGTCACTTCATGACCCGTCGCTTCGATCGCCTTGCCGATGGCTCGAAGCTCCACATGCAGTCGCTCGGCGCGCTCGCGCATCTCGATTACAACCAGATCGGCGCCCACTCCTACGAGCAGGCGTTTCTCGCCATGCGTCGACTTCGCCTGCCGATGGGCCAGATCGAGGAGCAGTTCCGGCGCATGGCGTTCAACGTCGTCGCCCGCAATCAGGACGACCACGTGAAGAACATCGCCTTCCTCATGGACCGCGACGGAACTTGGCGGCTCTCTCCGGCATTCGATCTCGTCTACGCCTACAGCGCGAGAGGCGGCGCGACCGCGCGTCACCAGATGTCGCTCAACGGCAAGCGCGACGGCTTCACCCTGGCGGACTTCCACGCGGTCGCCCAAACCGCCTCGATGAAACGCGGACGCGCCGAGGAGATACTCGCCGAGGTCATCGACGCGGTCCGAGCCTGGCCCGCGCTCGCGCGCGAGGCGGAGATAGAGGGGTCTCGTCTCGAGCGGATTCAGGCGGCGCACCGACTCGATTTCCCGCCGGACTGACGCCGCTCAGGTGGCGCGGCGGACGAGGAACAGGGGGGTCGGCTCGGGGAAGCCCTTGAGGTGGACCTCGCCGATCGGTTCGCATTCGAGGCCGCGCTGCTCGAGCGAGCCGGTGACGCGATCGGTGACGAGGACCTCGCCGGCCTGGGCGCGGCCGACGACGCGGTGGACGAGGTTGACGTGGGTGCCGAAGTAGTCGCCGTCGCGGTAGACCGCCTCGGCGTAGTGGATGCCGACGCGCGGACGAGGGCGCTCGGGGAAACGTTCGAGCAGGCCGACCGCCCACTCGGTCAGCGAGGTCGGGTCGGGCGAGACGACCATCACCTCGTCGCCGATCGTCTTCACGATCGTCGCTTCCGGCGGCAGCGTCGCCTCGACAGTTTCGACGAAGTTCTCGACCACGTCGAGCGCCTCGCGCTCCCCCTCTTCCTCGGTGTAGCGGGTGAACCCGGTGAGGTCGATGAAGCAGAGCGTGACCGGAACCTGGCCGAGCTCGGAGACGGGCGTCTCGACGTCGGTCTCCATGTGGCCGACGACATCCTGCTCGAGGAAGAAGCGCAGGTAGCGCTCGTGCAGGTACTCGGTCAGCGGTGGCGCCAGCGGCAGGATGTCTCCGGCCAGCTCGCCCATCTCCTCGGCGATCTCGAGCTCGGGCAGGGCGTCGCGGATCATCGGTTCGTGCACGTAGAGGTGGAAGAGCCGCACCTCGGCGTCGGCGATTCGCCGCAGCGACTGCACGTAGACGCGGACGAGCTGCAGCACGGCGACCAGCGGCAGCCCGGCGGCGAGCACGCGGGCGAGGTGGCGCAGCGCCATCAGGTCGTCGCGGTTGAGCATCCGCTCGCGGCCCAGCGGCGTGCCGAGGATGACGAGGATGCGCTCGAGCAGCTGCGGCTCGAGCCCGGTCTCGCGCGCGGCCTGCTCAACCGTGACCAGCTCCTCCCTGCCGGGGAAGAGATCCTCGACATAACCGAAGGCCAGCCGCCCCTCGCGCCCAGCTCGCTTCAGCTCCGCCAGCGAGTGACCGCGCTCGCGCATCCGCGCCACCACCCGCGCCTGCGCCGCCGCGGCCGCCGTCCAGCGCCCGCGCCGCACCGGCACCACCTTCTCCGCCGCCCAGCGCTTCAGCGTGCTCGCCGACACGCCGGAACGGCGCGCCGCCTCGCTGAGCGAAATGCGTTCGTCGGGCATAAGGGTCGAGGCTAACCCTCGCCGCCGACGGGCCTGAAAGCGGACATATAGTCCGCTTTCAGGCCCGTCGGCCGTGTGACGCCGAACGGGGCGGCTATTGCCGCCCCGTTCGGGTCGATCGCTCTGTGCTTGGCTGCGCTCAGGCGGGTATCTCCTCCTCGGAGTGCGCCTGGAGCACCGCCTCCCCGCCCTCGCCGGTGCGGATGCGAACCGCCTCCTCCACCGGCAGGACGAAGATCTTGCCGTCGCCGACCTCGCCCGTGCGGGCGTGTTTGAGGATCGTCTCGACGACGAGTCCCTTGTCTTTGTCCTCGACCACGACCTCGAGCTTCAGTTTGGGTCGGACGTTGACGGTCAGGGTCGAGCCGCGATACCGCTCGACGATCCCTTTCTGCCTGCCCGAGCCCTTGGCCTCGCTGATCGAGAGGGACGGGAATCCCTTGTCGAGCAGCTCGGCCCTGATCGGCTCGAACGCCTCGTGGCGGATGAACGCCTCTATCTTTTTCATGCGCTCAGGCCTCCTAACGCGACTCGGTCGCGGTCATCTGGGCGGGTGCAGCCGCGGGCATCGCGGCCCCACTTCCCATCGTGCTTGGTAACCCGGTCGAGTACTCCGGCTGCGGGATGAACTGCTCGGGGTACCCGTACATGCCGTGCGAGCTGATATCGAGCCCGGCTTCCTCCTCGTCCTCGTCGACCCGGAGCCCGACCGTGCCTTTGATGAAGGCGAAGGTCGCGATCGAGATCGCGAACACGACGACGAAGGTGAACAGGACCGCCAAGCCCTGCACGCCGAGCTGACCCAGCGTCGAGCTGAACGGCTCGTCGCCGAAGATCGAGTACCAGACCCCCGGCGAGGCGCCTTCGCTGACCAACCGGGCCGAGCCGAAGATGCCGACCGAGAGGGTGCCCCAGATCCCGGCCAGGCCGTGCGCCGAGAGAGCACCCACCGGGTCGTCGAGGAGCTTGTCGATCGCCAGCACCGCGTAGACGACGAGCAGGCCGGCGACGAAGCCGATGATCGGCGCCGCCCAGTACTCGACGAAGCCCGACGGCGCGGTGATCCCGACCAGGCCGGCGATCGCACCGTTGCCGGCCATACCGACGTCGAGCGTCCTGCTCTTCAGGTAGACGGCCAGCGATGCGCCGATCACCCCCGCCGCCGCGGCGAGCTGGGTGTTGAGCATCACCTCGCCGAAGAAGTTGCCGGCGGTTTCGAAGGTCGAGCCCCCGTTGAAGCCGAACCAACCGATCCAGAGGATGATCACGCCGAGGCCGACGAGCGGCATCGAGTGCCCCGGGATCACCCGCGGCTTGCCACTGGCGTCGTACTTGCCCTTCCTCGGACCAAGTAACAGCAGCGCTGCCAATGCCCCGACCGCGCCGGTGAGGTGGACGACCGAGGAGCCGGCGAAGTCCATCACCGGTTTGCCGCCGATGTCGGAGAGCAGACCGCCGCCCCAAACCGCGTGGGCGACCAGCGGGTAGATCACGGCGCCGAACACGATCGCGTAGATCACGTAGGCGCCGAACTTGATCCGCTCCAGGGTCGTGCCCCAGACGATCGCCAGCGAGACCGCGCAGAAGGCAAGCCCGTAGAGCATCAGCATCGCGGTTTCGCCGTTGACGACTTCCCCCGCGACCGTCTGGTCGAAGTGGAAGAAGAAACCGCTGTCGCCAAAGAAATCGTTGCCGCCTCCTTCGGCGATCCCGTAGCCGATCGCCCACCAGGCGATCGTGCAGATCGCCAGGTTGACGAGCACCTTGGCGACGCCGGTGCCGGCGTTCTTCTGCCGCGAGAAACCGATCTCGAGGAACATGAACCCGGCCTGCATCAGGAAGACCAGGACGGTCGCCACTGCAACCCAGGTCATGTTCAGCTCGCTGACCTTTTCTTCCAGCGAGCCTGCGACTTCGCCCAGGCTGGCGGCCGAGGCCACCGTGGGTAGCAAGAGGGCAGCGAACACCGCTAAGAGCGCGGCGACGCCGATCTTCTTCTTCATCGAACTTCCTCCTAGCCCGCCGCGGCACGGCCCCGGCGGTCGCGGTTGTGGTTGACGAGATGCAGCCACGGTATGGACGCCGCCCGGGGCTGTGTTTAGACAGCCGGAGGAAATCCCCGAGCCGGGTTTCTCCCATTGGGAGATAGGCCAGACGAGAGGCAGGCGGCGACGAGTATCGTCCGCGGCGCCGTGCCGGCCCGCCTCCGACCAACCGCGGCGATCGCCGCCGACGCGATCCTCGTCGGCGACCCCGGCCGCGCCCTGCTGCTCGCCCAGGAGCTGCTCGAGCAACCGAAGATGAGCAACCACGCCCGCGGCCTCTGGGGCTACACCGGCCACACCCCCGCCGGCCAAGCCCTGACGATCCAGTCCACCGGCATGGGCGCCCCCAGCGCCGCGATCGTCCTAGCCGACCTGGCGAAGCTGGGGGTGCAACGGGCAGTACGAGTGGGCACCTGCACGGGATTCAGCGACCCGGCGGAGCTGGGCAAGCTCCTTCTCCCAACCGCCGCCCTAGCCGCCGGCGGCAGCGCAAGCTCGTTCGGACTGGAACCAGGCGCAGCAGCACAACCGGATCCCGCGTTGCTCGAAAACCTGACCACCGCCCTGGGTTCTGAAGCTCACCAAACCCCCGTCGCCAGCCTAGACACGCTCCACAGCGAGTCCGCCGAGCTTCCGACCGACGCCATCGCCGCCGACATGCAAACCGCAGCAGTCCTCGCAAGGGCCTCGAAGCTCGGCATCACAGCCGCCGCCATCCTCATCGTCACGGAGGCAGATGGCAATCGACTAGACGATCAGTCCCTAGAACAGGCCGCAAAGCAAGCCGGGCAAGCCGCGGCGAGGGGCCTATCCCGGTAGGGCCGGAACGTCTTGTACTTTTTCCGCGGCGACGACCTCGGACGGCCACAACCTGTCTTCGGACAAAAGTTAAGTGGAGGCCCTGCCGGGATAGGCCCCCTTGGCCAACCATCGGCCCTTTCACCAACTCTAACCCTCAACTCAAGGCTTAGTCTTCGCCCTCGGCATCCCGCTCCGCCCGCAGCTGCCGCCGCAGGGCCGAGACCTCGCGCGTCGCCCGATCCAGCTCATCCTCGACCTCATCCAACCGCTGCGACAACGAGCGCAACCGCCGCTCGAGCCGCTCGACGTCACCAGCCGAGGGCAGGTTGAGCGCCGCCATCGCCGCCTGCTGCGCCTCGAGCGCTTTCTCGCGCGCACCGAAAGCTGCTGCGACCGCGTTCTCGAGCACGTTGCTGTCGAGCAACGCCTGGGCAAGCTCGCCGATCGCCTGCTCGCTGCGCGCGCGCAGGCTCTCCTGGTCCTCGCCGCCGTTTCGCTGCTCGCCCTCGGGGCTCATCTGGGACACCTTAGAGGTCCGCGCTTTCCCGGGCATGAAACAGGTTCTTAACGAGCGCATCCGGACGGGCTGAAATCCTGCCGCTCATATGTTGGGCAGGCGATTGATTAAGGGCGTGTTGGGGGGTGGGGCGACGTGTTGCGTGCCTCCGCACAAATCAGTAGCGTGGAGATGCTTCATGCTTGGGGAGAGGGTGCACACGGGCAGGGAAATGCTCGTGCGCGCAGGGAATGAAGGCGCCACCGCATGAGACAAAAGCTCGCACTACTCATCGCTCTGACCGGCTTCGCGGTCGTCACCGCGCTGGGGGTCGGCATGGCCGGCGCCGAACCCTCGACCGGACTCGGCGACGGTCAAGCGACCAACGGCTTGACCACGACCCCCTCGCTGGCCCCGGCCCAGCCCCCAGCCTGCGCCAACGAAACCGATGACGACGGCGACGGCCTGATCGACCTCGAAGACCCCGACTGCGAAGGGGAGGAGGACAACAGCGAGAACGCGGAAACGCCGGCAGACACCCAGAGCGGGGAATCTGCGCCGGCCACCGAGCCTCAAACCGACGCCAAGGTGCAGAGCGGCTCCGGGCTCGACGCCGCCGACGCCGCCGATCACAACGGCGCAGCGGTCAGGCGCAACCAGAGCCTCGGCGGCGGCAGCGAAAACGGCGGCGTCAAGGCGCCGAGCGCCACCGCGGGCGACCAGCCGCAGGAGCAGGGCCCCGACGGCGGCTCGCAGTTCGGCGCCGGCGGCACCCCGACCACGGCCAACCCGAGCACGACGATCGCCCCGTTCGGCCCGGCCCCGGTCGGCGTCCCCAACTTCGTCATCGACTCGTTCGAGATCCCCCCCTTCCTGCTGCCGATCTACCAGGCCTGCGGCACCGAGTACGGGATCCCCTGGGAGGTGCTCGCCTCGATCAACAAGATCGAGACCGCCTTCGGCACCAACCTCAACGTCTCCAGCGCCGGCGCGATGGGCTGGATGCAGTTCCTGCCCTCCTCCTGGGAGACCTACGGGCTCGACGCCAACGGCGACGGCCGCGAGGACCCCTACAACCCGGTCGACGCGATCTGCGCGGCCGCCCACTACCTCAAGGTGGCGGGCGGCCGCGAGCACCTCTACGAGGCGATCTTCGCCTACAACCACGCCGACTGGTACGTGCAGGAGGTGCTGCTCTACGCTCGCGCCTACGGCAAGCTGCCGGCCGACCTGGTCGGCTCGCTGACCGGCCTCACCGAGGGCGCCCACTTCCCGGTCGCCGCCGACGCCCGCTACGCCGACGACATCTCGGCCCGAGCGGCGCTGAGCCGGGCGACGCCGCAGGCGCGCAAGGCCTACGGCAACGCGGCCGAGGTGATCTCCTCCTCGCCGACCCGCCGCGGAATCAACATCTTCGCCCGCGAGGGCGCCCCGGTCGTCGCCGTCAACGATGGCGTGATCACGAAGATGGGCAAGTCGAAGCGGCTCGGCCGCTTCGTCATCCTGCGCGACGCCTACGGCAACCGCTACATCTACGCCAGGCTCGGCCAGCTCGTGCGCAAGCACCGCAAGGTGGTGATGCCGACCGGCAAGGAGAAGCGGATCCCGGTCGACAGCGAGAACATCCGTCCCCGCCTCTACGCGTATCCGGGCCGGGTCGAGCACGCCTCGCGCGAAAGCGTCGACTACGCCGCCGCCAAGGGGGCCGACGGAACTCTCAGGGTCGGGTCGAGGGTGATAGCAGGGACGGTGCTGGCCCGGATCGGCGCCGGCGAAGACGGCATCGACCCGCACATCAACTTCGCCATCCGACCCGCCGGCAAGGGCGCGCCGCGGATCGACCCGAAGCCGATCCTCGACGGCTGGAAGCTGCTCGAGGCGACCGCGATCTACCGGGCCAAGGGCAAGAACCCGTTCACGGCGAAGCTCGGCGGCGCCGGCGTGCTGCTGCTCTCCAAGGAGGTGCTGATGCGCCGGGTCCTCGCCGACAGGGCGCTCGACATCTACCCCTGCGGCCGCACCGACATCCAGACCGGTCAGATCGACCGCCGCGTCCTCGCCACGCTCGAGTACCTCGTCGTACAGGGCTTCCGGCTGACGATCACCTCACTCAGGTGTGGGCACGGCTACTACACCAGCAGCGGCAACGTCTCCAACCACAGCTCCGGCAACGCGGTCGACATCGCCGTGATCAACGGCGTGCCGGTGCTTGGCCACCAGGGGCCGGGAACGCTCACCGACGAGCTGCTCAAGGCGGTGCTTCGCTTGCAGGGGACGATGGAACCGGAGGAGCTGATCTCGCTCGAGAACCTGGGCGGCCCCAGCTTCCCGCTGCCGGATCACAACGATCACGTCCATATCGGCTGGCAACCGGCGTTTGGAATCGGCGGCAACGAACCGCGCTTCGTGCAGCTTCTCGGTCCCGACCAGTGGCAGCGTCTGACCAAGCGCCTCGGCGAGATCGAGAACCCGAAGGTGCCGACCGAGCCCTCGAAGTTCTCGCTGCCGGACAAAGGCAACGGCGGCGGTCGCTCGGGCGGTACCAACAGCGGCGACGAATAACTCCGTCGCCGATCGGGGAGAATCCGGGACTCTGGAGCAGTACTTCGGATTCGCGCAGCTCGATTTCGCCGGCCGCCTGGCCCTGCCGGACGGGCGCTACTTGGCGCGCGACGACGGTGGCGAGCAGGGACAGCGCGTTCTCGTCGTCGAGACGGTCGGGGCGCCGCCGCGCCGCCGCCGCCGGCCGAAGCGGGTCGACCCCGCGGCCGAACCGAGACTATTGCCGCTGACGCGGGTCACCGCAATCCGCGCTCACAAGCCGTTTGACTCCGCCGAGGAGGCCGGCGAGTGGCTGGCGCAGACGCTTGCCGACGACGACGCGACCGACGACGCGATCGCCGCCGCCCTCGCGCTGCTCAACCGAGCCCTACACGCCCACGCGGTCGCCGCTGCCGACCCGTTTGGAGCCGAGCTCAGCGGCGAGCACGCCGTGGCGATCCGAGTCGGCCACGGCAGCGGCGCCCAGGTCGCCGCCGGGCGCTTCACCGAGGCAAGTGACGTCGCCGCACGCCGAAGCTCCCGCTCGCGCCGCCGCCAGCGGGAGGAGGACCTGCGCCCACAGGAACGAGTCGCCGCGGTGCTCGGCGGGCGCGAGCAGCTCGACGCCTGCGAGACGCTTGTCCTGCGCGCCCGCGCCGACCTCGACGCCGGCCGCCGTCGCGAGGCGGCGCTGCAGCTGCGCGTCGGGCTCGAGGCGCTGCTGGTCGAGCTCGACGGCGCCCTCGCCGACCCCGACCACGAGCGGGACATGACCGAGCTCGAGGCACGCCGCCTAGAGGCGGGCGAGGCGGCAAACGCCGCCCTGCGCGGCGACCTCCCGGTAGACGACGAGCGCAACGTCGCCGAGCTCATCACCCTCTGCGAGCGGGTGCTGCGCCGGCGGCGAGTCCTGCGGGGGTAAGACGGGGCACCCCCGCCCGGACAATCGCCGCCCTAATTAGGCCGGCGATTTGAGTATCCGCCCGTTCGGGGGTGCCCCGTCTTACCCCCGTTGACGTCCTGGCGGCTTGAGGGAAAGCTGGTGAGACACGATGTCGTCCATAAGGGATGCGGCGATGTGGTGAGCCTCGTCTAGGACCATGCCTTCCAGGGAGGGGACGCCGATCACGGTGAGGCCGGCGGCGCGGGCGGCGGCGACACCGGTGGGCGAATCCTCGAGCGCGACCACGTCGGGGCCGGGCTCGACGGCGAGGCGGCGGCAGGCCTCCAGGTATGGGTCGGGCGAGGGCTTGGGCGCGGTCACCTCGTGGGCGCTGACGACGACGTCGAAGCGGTCTTCGAAGCCGACGATCTCGAGCGAGCGGCGGACGAAGGCGAGCGGCGAGTTGGAGACGAGCCCGAGCGGCGTCCCCCGCTGTCGCAGCACGTGCAGCAGCTCGCGGGCGCCGACCATCGCCTCGACCCCGTGCTCGAGCTCGGCGACGACGAGCTCGTTCAGCTCCTCGATCAGCGCCGCCGCCTCGCCGGGCTCGCCCAGGCGCCGCTCGAGGATGGCGCCGGCGATCGCGGCCGAGGCGCCGACCAGCTCGCGCTTGTCGGCCGGGGTGAACTCGAGCCCGCGGCGCTCAAAGAGATCACGCTCAGCCCGCGTCCAGACCGACTCGGTGTCGAGCAAGAGGCCGTCGTTGTCGAAGACGACGGCGGCGGGCGAGGGACGGATCACGCCCGGGATCATCGCGGAACCGGACGTGCCGGTGCTAAGAGGTCATATATGACCCTCTAGCACCGGCACGTCCGCTATAAGGTCGGCGGGTGGCCTTTCATGTCGAGATCAGCAGCGGGCTCAACCACGCGCGCGCCTTCAACCTGAGCGCCGAGCATCTGCGCGAGGCGGTGCTCGATCCCTGGGCGGCGCGGCGGACGGTCGAGCTCGGCGAACAGGAGTGGGACCCGCGCGAACACACGCTGCGGGTCCTCGAGGGGCCGCAGCTCGATACGCCCGACCTCGCCTTCGGTCAGGGGTGGTCGAACGCGGAGCGCTCGGCCGTGGACGTGACCGAGCGCGAGCTGGCGCAGACCCAACCGACCGGCCTGCCCGACGCCTTCGTCGTCGAGACCGACCTGCCCGAGGCGACCGTCGCCGCGATGCTCGCCGGGCAGCCGGCGGCGCCGGTTCCGCTCGGCGACGTGACGGATGCGCTTGACCGACACGACCCGGAGGTCGCGGCGGTCATCGTGGTCAAGCGCCGAAGTCCAGGCTGACGCTGCGCGGGATCACCAGCACCGGGCAGGTGGCGGCCTCGACCGCGTAGTCGCTGGACGCGCTCAGGGTGACTTTGCCCTGCGGCGACTCGGGGCGCGAGCCGACCACGAGCAGGTCGACCGGCGTCCCGTGGTACTCGCTCACGCTCGCCCCCAACGCCGCCGCCAGGCTGTCGGCGGTCGCGCGCGCGGCGGGGTCGCCCTCGTCGATCAGGCCGATCGTATTGACCGCCTCAACGGGGTGGTCGCGCATGTCGGCCGGGGCGACGGCGACCGCCGCCGGACCGCCGAGCAGCAGTTTGTGCGCCGAGATCCCCGGCTTCAGCGTGCCGGCGGCGGTCCGGTACTCGGAGCCGAAGACGATCACGTCGGCGTGTTCTTCTTCGGCCAGGTCGGAGAGGCCGACGCTGGTCGCCGGGTTGACGACGACGTGCTGGGGCATCTCGGGCGTCCCGAGCGCCGCCGCGCCGTGGGCGAGCAGCTCTTCCGCCTCTTTCTGCTCGAGCGATTCGCCGTAGGAATGGCGGACGTAGGCGAGACCGAGCTCCGCACCCGAGCCGGCGAGGAGACGGCCAAGCGCGAGCGCGTCGCGATCGTTGTCGGTGTCGTCGTAGGAAACGATGATCTTCAGGGCCATTGCGCTCCTCCTTCGCGGTTTGAGATCCGAGGGCGGCCGGGCGGCGCGAGGGGGCGCGCCGCCCGACTCATGCTCGCCCTAGGTCGCCCCTCCAGGTGAGGGGGCCGGCCGCTGGGCCGGGATCCCCTCCGGGTACCCGAGCGAGGGAACATCGGACGGATACACCTCGTGACCGTGGACGGCGATGTCGCCGGTCTCCATGTCCTCCTCGGTCATCCGCAGGGGCACGAAGACGCTGACGATCTTCAGCAGGACGTAGGTCATCACCGCCGAGAATACGATCACCCAGAGCGCCGTCAAGGCCTGCCAGCCAAGCAGCTCGAGGCCGCCGCCGGAGATCAGGCCTTCGTGTTCGCCGGCCATCAGGTTGTTGGCGAAGATGCCGACGAGGAGGCCGCCGCAGACGCCGGCGAAGCCGTGCGTGTAGACGACGCCGAGCGTGTCGTCGACGTTGCGGAACGGCGCCGTCCGGCTCAGGTAGTTGAGGGCGAGGTAGACGATCACGCCGGAGACGACGCCGATGATGATCGCGCCCCAGCCGTTGACGAAACCGGCACCGGGGGTGATCGCGACGAGGCCGACGATCATCCCGTTGACGCTGTTGATCAGGCTCGGCTTGCGTCCCGTCAGGTAGTCCATCGCGACCCAAACCAGGAAGGCGACCGCCGTGCAGAGATTGGTGTTGAGCACCGAGGCCGAGGCGATGTCTCCGGCGCTGTACCAGTCACCGCCGTTGAAGCCGTTCCAGCCCATCCACAGCAGCCCGGCGCCGACCGCGACCATCGCCAGGTTGTTCGGCGCGTCGACCTCGCGGTCGCGCTGCAGTCGCGGCCCGATCACGGCCGCGGCGACAAAGCCCGAGACGCCGGCGGCAAGGTGGATCACGTAGCCGCCCGAGTAGTCGACCGCGCCGTGCTGGGCGAAGTAACCGCCGCCCCAGATCAGGAAGGCGTTGATCGTGTAGCAGAACAGGGTCCAGAGGGCGACGAACGGGATCCAGGCCTTGAAGTTGATCCGGCCGAGCACCGAGCCCAGCATCAGGATCGGGGTGATCGCGGCGAAGACGATCTGGAAGTACGCGAGCGTCGATTGCGGGAAGAGGAATTCTTCTTCCGCCAGCTCCGGGATATGGGCCTGGTCTAGCAGGTCGCGGCTGTTCAGGATCGATGCCGGCTTACCCCAGAAGTTGCCGAAGAAGCCGCTGTCGGTGATGTGGATAGGCTCGCCGAACCCCATCTTGAAGCCGACCAGGACCCAGAGGATGAGCACGATCGCGAAGGCGACGAACGCCATCATCATCGAGTTCACCGACCAACGTTTCTGCATCACGCCGCCGTAGAGCACGACCAACCCCGGGACGCTCATCAACCCGACCAGCGTCGCCGCGGTTAGCTGCCATGAGTTGGCGCCTTCGCTCAACCATTCCATCGATCCACTGTTCCTTTCTCGCTGGGGAGCCGCGGTCGCGGCCGGCTGTCCCCACCTTCTGCCGGCCCGGCCAGTGGCACTCGTTGACCCCGTAACCCTGTCGTCCCGATGAGGCTCCCGGTACGGCCCCAAGTCCAAAGATCACCGTGGCAAGTTCTCCAAAATGTCGGGATCGGAGCCGTTACCGTCGGTTAGGCTCTGGGCGGCCATGCCCCTCGAAGGACACTGGCAGAAGCAGAGCACCCCCCTGCGCAGGCTGACGACGCGCGAGCGCCGGGCCGGCCTCGCGGTCTTCGTCGTGACCGTGGTCGCGCTCCTCGCCATCGTCGTCGCAACCGCCGGCGACCGCAACCCGCCGACGCCGAAGGGCTGCATCAGCGCCACCGTCGCCGGCATCGTCGGCGCCGAAACGATCAGCGGCTGCGGCGCCGAGGCGGAGGCCAAATGCGCGCACGCCGCACTCTACGAGAGCCCGAGGGCGCACACGGTCGTCGCCGAGTGCGAACGCCAGGGGATCGAATTCTGAGCCGCACCGCCGTTCAGCTCAGCGCTGCAAGCACGGCACCCAGTTCCTCGTCCACCTCGCCGCCGAGCTTGAGCACCGCGTCGCGATCGTAAGGCGTCTCGCTCTTGGTCACGATCGCGAGCTTGCCGCCGCAGGCCAGCGTCACCCCCGGCAGGCCCGCGACCGGGTGGACGACGAGCGAACTGCCGACGCAGAGCAGCAGCTCAGCCTGTGCGCAGAGCTCTTGCGCCCGCCGCATCGCCGCCTCGGGCAGCATCTCGCCGAACAGGACCACGTCGGGTTTGACCGCCCCCGCACAGGACGCGCAGACAGCCACGCCATCCTCGTCGAACAGCCCCTCGACCTCCTCCAAGCCGTAGGAGACCCCGCAGGCGCGGCAGGTCGAGGTCGCGATCGAGCCGTGCACCTCGACCACCTCGCGCGAGCCCGCGGCGCGGTGCAGGCGGTCGATGTTCTGCGTGATCACGCCGGCGAGCAGGCCGCGCCGCTCGAGCTCGGCCAGCGCCTCGTGCGCCGCGTTCGGCCGTTTCTCGCCAAGCGAGTGAAAGCGCGGCCGGTAGTAGGACCAGAACCGCGCCGGGTCGCGCTCGAACACGTCGATGTGCGCGACCTCCATCGGATCGACGTTCTCCCACAACCCGGTCCCCGGCGAGCGAAAGTCCGGGATCCCCGACGGCACCGACACCCCAGCCCCGGTCAACGCCACCGTGCACCCCGACCCCCGAATCAACCCCGCCAACTCCGCCGACGGGCCTGAAAGCGGCGAAATAGGCCGCTTTGAGGCCCGTCGGCCGTTGGGGGGTGTTACTTGGCGCTCCATTTGGGGGTGCGCTTGGCGAGGAAGGCGCTGATGCCCTCTTTGGCGTCCTCGCTGCTGAAGGCGGTGGCGAAGGCTTGCTTCTCGGCCTCGATGCCCTGGTCGAGGTCGCCCTTGTGCGAGGCGGTCTTGATCTGCGCGCGGGCGAGCGGGGCCTGGGCGGCGAGCTTGCGGGCCCACATCAGCGCGGTCTCGAACAGCTCGTGGTCGGGGACGACGCGGTTGGCGAGGCCGAACTCGAGCGCCTCGCCGGCGAGCAGGGCGTCGCCGATCAGGTTCATCTCCAGCGCCTTGTTCGGCCCGACGAGGCGCGGCAGCCGCTGCGTGCCGCCGAAGCCGGGGACGATGCCGAGCTTGATCTCGGGCTGGCCGAAGACCGCCGCCTCGGCGGCGAGGCGCACGTCGCAGGCCATCGCCAGCTCGCAACCGCCGCCGAAGGCGATCGAGTTGACCGCGGCGATCGTCGCCGTGCTCTCGGTGCCGAATTCGCGCAGCAGCGCGTGCGCGCTGTTGAGCAGCTCGGCCCCGGTGCCTTCGTCCATCTGGGTGAAGGCCTTGATGTCGGCGCCGGCGGAGAAGACGACCGGGATCGAGGAGGCGATCACCATCGCGCCGACCTCGTCGCTCGCCTTGACCCGCTCCCAGACCGCGCCGAGGTCGCGGATCACGGCGGGCGAGATCGCGTTCATCGGCGCGTTCGCGAGCCAGGCGATCGCCACCGTGCCGCGCGTCTCCAGCTTCACCGTCTCCGCCTGCTCGCCCTCGTCGGCTTGCGGGTAGGGGTAGAAGCCCTGGCCCGATTTGAGCCCGAGCCGGCCCTGGGCGACGAGCCGCTTGAGCAGCACCGGCGGCGCGAAGCGGTCGCCGTAGCGCTCCTCGAGCCCCTCGATCCGCTCGAGCATTGTGTCGAGCCCCTCCAGGTCGGCTTTCCAGAAGGGCGGGAACAGCCCTTTGCGCGGGTCGAGGCCGGCCCCGGTCATCATCCCGAGGTCGATGTCGCGGACCGAGCAGACGCCCTCCTCGACCAGCTGGCAGGCCTCGATCAGCGCCCGGCCGGTGAACATCGCGATCAGCTCGTCGGCGTCGGGGTCGGCATCGCCCGGGACGGTCTGCTCGCCGTCCTTGAAGAAGCCCTCGCCGCCGCTCTTGGCGCCGAGCTTGCCGTCGGCGACCAGGCCCTGCAGGCCCTTGTGGACGTAGAAGCTCTCGCCGTAGGACTCGTGCAGGTGCTCGGCGACGTGCAGCACGGTGTCCAGCCCGAGCAGGTCGGTGAGGAAGAAGGGGCCCATCGGCGACGCTTTCGCCGCCGCGATCGCCTCGTCGATCCCCTGCAGCGAGAGACCCTGTTCCTCCTGGGCACGCCAGATCTCGCCCATCGTCGCCATCAGCACGCGGTTGACGACGAAGCCCGGAACCTCGCCGCAGACGATCGGTTGCTTCTTGATCGCCTGGGCGAAGTTGTAGGCGGCGGTGGCGGTCTCCTCGGAGCTGTCCTCGCTGGCGATCACCTCGACCAGCGGCATCACCGAGGCGGGGTAGAAGAAGTGGAAGCCGACGACCTTGTCGGGCCGCAGCGTCGCCTCGCCGATTTCGGTGATCGAGAGCGAGGAGGTGTTGGAGGCGAGGACCGCGTGGCCCGGGGTGGCGGCGTCGAGCTCGCGGAAGACCGCCTGCTTGATCGCCATCTTCTCCGGCACCGCCTCGACCACGAAGTCGACGTCGCCGAACTCGGCGTAGCTGGTCGTGCCCGCGATCAGGCCCATCACCTCGGCGAGGCGGGCGTCGGCCTGCTCCTGGGTCAGCTTCTCCTTCTTGACCAGGCGGCCGAGCTGGCCCTCGGTGACGGTGCGCGCCTTCTCTAGCGCGGCATCGACGAACTGCTGCTCGATGTCCTTGACGACGACGGGGATATCGGCGGCGGCGATCGCCTGCGCGATCTCACCCCCCATGGTGCCGCCGCCGACGACGGCTGCCTTCGATACGAACATCAGATGCCCAACGCCATGGCCGTGTGCACCTGGGGGCGCGCGTGGCCAAGCAGATCAAGGACGCAGGGCGCAGCCTTTGGTGGTGCCAAAGGCAAGCCCGAGGACGCAGTTATGTGCAGCGCCACGGGCGTCATCCAGGTGTGCAGGGTCATGGCGTTGGGCATCGCAGGTTCGGTCCTCCGGGTTCTGGGCTTGAACGGGCCGCGGAGGCTATCGCTCTCCGCGCGGACAAAGCCGCTGGGCGATCGTTGTACGGCGGTACAAAGGCATTTTTCGCCGCTTCCCATTACGCTGCTTGGGCTCTTGACTAGAGCGATGGACCGGTAATCGATCGCGCCCGGCGGACGGGCGCGCCACAAGCGAGGGATAGAGACAGCGATGACCCGTATTCGCCAGCAGAACGTGACCGCCGCGCAGTGGAGCTCGAACGGGGAGGCCCTCGGCGCGATCGACCTGACCCTGCCCGAGAACGACCCCTTCGGCGCCAACGTCTTCTCCGTCGGCGTGCAGCGCGAGCGGCTGCCCGGCGACGTGTTCGAGAAGCTGCAGGCGACGCTCGCCCACGGCGAGGCGCTCGACCCGAGCCTCGCCGACGCCGTCGCCGAGGCGATGAAGGAGTGGGCGCTGGAGAACGGCGCCACCCACTTCACCCACATGTTCCAGCCGCTGACCGGCTCGACCGCGGAGAAGCACGACTCCTTCTTCGAGCCGACCGGCGAGGGCAAGGCGCTGGCTGGGTTCTCGGGCAAGGAGCTGGTCCAGGGCGAGCCCGACGCCTCCTCCTTCCCGACCGGCGGCGTCCGCGCCACCTTCGAGGCGCGCGGCTACACCGCCTGGGACCCGACCTCGCCCGCCTTCATCCTCGAGAATCCGAACGGGGCGCTGCTCTGCATCCCGACCGCGTTTGCCTCCTGGACGGGCGAGGCGCTCGACGCGAAGATCCCGCTGCTGCGCTCGATGGACGCGCTCTCGCGCTCGGCGATCAAGGCGCTGCGGCTGCTCGGCGACGGGGACAGCAAGCGCGTCTTCACCACGGTCGGGCCCGAGCAGGAGTACTTCCTGATCGACGAGCAGTATTACTTCGAGCGGCCCGACTTGATCTCGACCGGCCGCACCCTGTTCGGCGCCAAGCCGCCCAAGGGGCACGAGCTCGACGACCACTACTTCGGCTCGATCCCCGAGCGGGTGCTCGCCTGCATGCTGGAGACGGAGCTCGAGCTGCGCAAGCTCGGCATCCCGGTCAAGACCCGCCACAACGAGGTGGCGCCGGCGCAGTACGAGATCGCGCCGGTGTTCGAGAACTCCAACGTCGGCTCCGACCACCAGCAGCTGATGATGCAGACGATGGAAAGCGTCGCCCGCCGCTACGGCCTCGTCTGCCTGCTGCACGAGAAGCCGTTTGCCGGGGTCAACGGCTCGGGCAAGCACAACAACTGGTCGATGGGGACCGACACCGGCTCCAACCTGCTCGATCCGGGCGACACGCCGGCCGACAACATCCACTTCCTCTTCTTCTGCGCCGCGGTGATCCAGGCGGTCAACAAGCACCAGGGGCTGCTGCGCGCCTCGGTCGCCAACATCGGCCAGGACCACCGGCTCGGCGCCAACGAGGCGCCGCCGGCGATCATCTCGATCTTCCTCGGCGCCGAGCTGGAGAAGGTGTTCGAGGCGATCGCCACCGGCGAGGGCGACCCGCACACGCCGGCCTCCTTCCTCGAGCTCGGCGCGACCGTGCTGCCGAAGCTGCCGATGCACGGCGGCGACCGCAACCGCACCTCGCCCTTCGCCTTCACCGGCAACAAATTCGAGTTCCGCGCGCTGGGGTCGAGCATGTCGCTCTCCTTCCCCAACACGGTGCTGAACACGATCGTCGCCGAGGCGATCGACGAGCTGGCCGACAAGCTCGAGCAGAAGACGGGCGGCGGCGAGGACGTCGCCGAGGCGGTGATCGAGATCGTCAAGGAGTCCTACTCGGCGAACAAGCAGGTCTGCTTCGGCGGCGACAACTACGACGAGGCCTGGCACGCGGAAGCGGAGCAGCGCGGGCTGAAGAACCTGCGCACGACCCCCGACGCGCTGCCGGAGGTGCTGAGCGACCAGACCCTCGCCGCCTTCGAGAACTACGACGTGCTCTCCAAGCGCGAGCTCGAGTCGCGCTACGAGGTCTGGCTCGAGCAGTACGCGATCCGCGCCAACATCGAGGCCGAGACGACCTTCTCGATCGCCAAGACGATGATCCTGCCGGCGGCGCTGCGCCACCTGGCGCTGGTCAACGAGGCAGGCGTATCGGGACTCGACGGTGAGGTCCGCGCGATGATCGAGGAGCTCGACGGGGCGCTCGGCGAGCTGGCAACCGCCAACGCCTACCCGGACGACCTGGAGGGCATGGACCTCGCGATCCACGCCCGCGACAGGCAGATCGCCGCGATGGCCCAGGTGCGCGAGGCGGCTGACAAGCTGGAGAAGGTCGTCACCGACGACCTCTGGCCGCTGCCGAAGTACGAGGAGATGCTGTTCATCAAGTAGGCGGATCCGGGGAGGGCAGCCCCGGGCCACCGTTCAAGGGATTGAGGTCGGCGAGGAGCTCGAGCAAGCGCGGCTCGGGCTCTTCGTCGTCGATCGCCACAGCGGTTCCCGGCCAGGCGTGGCGCAGGGTAGCGGGCGTAGGCCTGGCGCGAGCCGAGGTCGGGCTCGTAGATCCAGGAGCCGGTGTTCCGGTAGCGGGTGCGGGAGTCGCAGCGCGAGCGGACGTCGGCGAGGGGCTGGTGGGTGTGGGCGAAGACGATGCGGTCGCTCTCGCGGCTCCAGCCGAGGTTGGCGACGACCCGGGCAAAGGCCTCGAGCGCGCCCTCGGAAGGGTCGCTGGGGGAGACGACGCTGGCCGCAGGATAGGCGGGACGCGGCCAGGCGGCGTCGGGGGCGGGCTGCTCGCGGCGCTGGCGCGCCGCCTCGGCGGGCCCGAGCCGTCCGCGGGCGGCACCTCCCCACCGGCCAGCCTCGCCTCCAACCGGTTCTCGACGTCGCGATGGACGAGGTGGTGGTCGTGGTTGCCGGCGGCTCGTCGATCCCTCCAGTGCCGGCGCCAACCGTTCGAGGAACACCTCCTCGCGCAGCAGATCCCGCCCCGTCCAAGCCCCGAAATGCGTATCCGAGATGGCCAGCGCCCGCACGCCTCAATCATCCCCGATATAGACGTGCCGCTAGTTGACGGACACTATGGGTACTCAACTCGCGGCACGTCTCGACAGGACGCGCATACGCAGACCGCCCTTGGGCGAGAGGGTCGGCATCTGGCGCACGGTCATCGTGCGGCCGGGGAGGGCGTCGAGGTGGAGACGCTGCAACAGCGTCGTCGCGACCAGCTTCACCTCGGTCTGGCCGAAGCGCTTGCCGATGCAGATCCGCTGGCCGCCGCCGAAGGGGACGTAGGCGCCGCGCGGCAGCGCCGCCTTGCGCTCGGGGGTGAAGCGCTCGGGGATGAACGCCTCCGGCTCGGGGAAGACCTCGGGGATGCGGTGGCTGGCCCAGGAGCAGTAGTTGACGTAGGCGCCGCGGGGGACGGCGTAGCCGCCGAACTCGAACTCGCGCACGGCCCGACGCGGGCCGATCCAGGCCGGCGGGTAGAGGCGCAGGACCTCGTCGAGGACCATCTCCAGGTAGGGCATCTCCTTTTCGAGCTGGTCGATCGTCGGCGGCTCGCCGCCAAGCACGCGCTCGCCCTCCTCGCGCAGACGTTCGGCCACCTCGGGATGGCGCGCCAGCTCGTGCATCATGAAGGTCAGGGTCGAGGTCGAGGTGTCGTGGCCGGCGAACATCAGGGTCATCACCTGGTCGCGCACCTCGCGGTCGGTGAACGCCTCGCCCCCCTCTCCGCGGGCGCCGAGCAGGAGGCTGAGGATGTCCTGGCTCTCGGGATCGGGTTCGGCGCGGCGGCGGTTGATCTCGCCGAAGACGATCTCGTCGAGCACCGCGCGCGAGGCGATCATCTTGCGCCAGGGCGAGCCCGGACCGCGCAACAGGCGCAGCGGGTAGTCGATTCCGTAGAAGCCGAGCGCCCGCTCAAAGTGCTCGGCGGCGGCGGCGCCCTTGCCGGCCTCGTCCGGGTCGAGCCCGAGCAGCGCCCGCATCGCGATCCGCATCGCCAGGTTGCGCATCCACTCGTAGATATCGACCGTGCCGCCGGAGCGCAGGGTCTCGATCGCCGCCCCCGCCTCGACCTTCATCGCCTCGACCGAGGCGGTGAGCTGGCGGCGATGGAAGGCGGGCATCATGATCGCCCGCGCGCGGTCGTGGTAGTCGTCGTCGATCGTCAGGAGGCCGTCGCCGAGCAGCGGGATCAGGTCGCCGAAGCTGCCCTCACGCCAATGGAAGTTCTCCGGATGGGCGACGGTGACGAAGTGGTTCGCCTCCGGTCCGAGCATGAAGACGACCTTGGTGTGCAGCAGGCGGAGGCTGAAGATCGGCCCGAACTCTTCGTAGGCCGAGAGCAGGATCGGCAGCGGGTCGTGGGCGATCTGGTGGGTGCGGGCGAGGCTGAAGTTCCCCCGGCCCGGCGGGAAGCGGCCGCGGCCGCGCCACTCGGCAACCGCGTCTTCGGCGATCCGCCGCACCGGGTTGTCGGACATCTGCTTCGGCTTGGCGACGGGGATGGCGGTCTCCGCGGGCATCGCCTCGATCCTAGCTGGCCGGCTGGCCAATCGCCGCTGTGGACTTTTTCCCCACCAGGGGAGGGAAAAGAGTTGCTTGCGGTCACCGCGTCGCCGCGAGCTGGCCGCAGGCGGCCTCGATCTCGCGGCCGCGGGTGAGGCGCACGGTGGCGGCGAGGCCGTGCTCGGCGAGGATCGCGCGGAAGCGCTCGATCCGCTCCGGTGGCGAGCCCTCGTAGGCGCCCGTCGGGTTGTAGGGGATCAGGTTGACCTTGTAGGCGCGGCGGTCGAGCAGGGCGGCGAGTTCGCGCGCGTGCTCGGGCAGGTCGTTGACCTCGTTAAGCATCACGTACTCGACGAAGACCTTGCGTCGACGGCGGCCGCGCCAGCGTTCGCAGGCCGCGAGCACCTCGGCCAGCGGCCAGCGCTCGTTGACCGGCATCAGCTGCGAGCGCAGGCCGTCGTTGGGCGCGTGCAGCGAGAGCGCCAGGCTGAGCGGCATCGGGCACTCGGCCAGGCGGTCGATCCCCGGCACCCAGCCGACGGTCGAGATCGCCGTACGGCGGTGGCTGACGCCGAGCTCGGGCAGGCGCTCGCAGGCGGCGAGCACCGCGTCGAGGTTCATCGTCGGCTCGCCCATGCCCATGAAGACGGCGTGGTCGATCGCTTCGACGCGGCGGAAGTGCAGCGCCTGGTCGAGGATCTCGTCGGCGCTGAGGTTGCGGCCGAACCGCATCTGGCCGGTCGCGCAGAAGGTGCAGGTGAGCGGGCAGCCCGACTGCGAGGAGAGGCAGACCGAGCGCCGCCCGTCGCGGTAGCGCATCAGCACCGCCTCGAGCGGCCGCCCGTCGCCGGTACCGAAGAGCGCCTTGACCGTACCGTCGTCCGAGCGCGCCTCGGCCCGCAACTCGAGCGTCGAGAGCGGCACCCGCTCTGCCAGCCGCGTCCGCAACGCCGCCGGCAGATTCGTCATCCCGGCGTAAGACCGCACCCCACGCGCCACCCATTCCCACACCTGCGCGGCGCGGTAAGGGGGCTCGCCGGCATCGGCCAGCGTCTGCGTCAGCAACGCCCGATCCACAACCGCGAGCGTAGCGACCCCGTGCCGTCACTTACAGCACATCCGTTCACGCGGGGGGTGGCTGCTGCCCCGGGGGCGGCTGCTCTGGTGGAGGGGGAGTTGCCGGTTGCTGCTGCTCGGGCGGGAGCGGCGGCGGCATCTCGGGCGGCGCGGCCGGTGGCGGCTCCTGGCCGGCCTGCGCTTCGGCCTCCTGGCGCCAGATGTCGTTGAGCGAGACCTGGATGTAGGCCCACAGGCCCGGCGAGAGGAGCAGGTAGAGGATGATCGCGATCCAGCCGTTGAGCGGCTCCTTGCCGGCGAGGCGCGATGCGCCCATCACGCGCTTGGTGCCGCGCCAGTAGGTGATCAGTGCCGGGACGAGGATCAGCGCGCCGGGGAAGAGCGCCAGCAGCGAGTTGGTCGGGTTCTGGCCGAGGTCATACCCTTTGGCTTTGCCGTAATCGCGCAGCTCGCGGTTGATCCGGTACCACCAGACGAGGTGGTAGATGCCGAAGGTGACCAGCGGCAACAGGGCGGCGGCCCAGGGGCTGCGGATCTTCACCTCGTCCTGGGTACCGCGGATTTTCATCTCGTAGGCCATGCAGGGCTCCGTTCTTGAGGAGGAGACGGTGGGGTGACCCTAACCGACCGCGGCGACGCCTACCACCCGGGTTTCCCGCAGACCCTCAGGCGGCCAGCACCTCCGCGGCGACGCGCTCGCCTGCCTGCAGGGCGCCCTCCATGTAACCGCTCCAGACGGTCGCGGTCTCGGTCCCGGCCCAGTGGACGCGGCCGGCCGGCGCGCGCAGGACGGGGCCGGACTCGGTCCAACCGCCGGGACCGAAGTTCGAGGTCGGGCCGCCGCCCGACCAGTCCTCTTCGGACCAGGTCTGTTCGGCGTAATCGAGCGGCTGCGCCGCTCGCGCGCCGTAGAGGCGCTCAAAGCAAGTGAGAACGGGGGCGCGACGGTCGGACGGCGGCAGGGCGGCGAGCTCGCGCGCCTCGGGGCCGCCGACGAAGCCGAGCAGGACGCCGGCCGAGCCGTCGCGGGGCGAGCTGTCGAAGCTGAGCGTGACCGGGCCGGCGTCGGTGACCGCCTCGCCGCTGAGGCCGTCGGCGCGCCAGAAAGGCTGCTCGTAGAGCGCCATGCACTTGGTCAGGGCGCCCGGGCGCAGGCGCTCGGCCAGCTCGGGCCGCCCCGGCGGCAGCGGCTCGAAATCGATCCGGGCGGCGATTGCGGGCGGCACCGCGACGATCGCGCGCGCCGCCCCGACCTCGACCCCGTCGGCGAAGATGCGGACCCCGTCCTCGCCCTGGGCGACGCGGCGCACCGGCGCGTCGAGCAGGACCCTGTCGCCAAGCGACTCGGCCAGGCCCAGCGGCAGCAGCTGGGCGCCGCCGTCGAGGCGGTCCTGCTGGGCGCCGCCCTCGGTGTCGATCAGCTTGTCGAAGCCACCCGCGGCCGAGACGTAGAAGAGCACGTGCAGCATCGAGAGCTCCTCGGGCCCGGTCCCCCATACCGTCCGTCCCGCCAGCCCGATCAGCTCGC
>Ga0210115_1000059_pt1 | contig 24524 bp, 20 predicted proteins | sample MayberryNW_TuleB_2_FD_185526 | JGI IMG/M metagenome (GOLD analysis project Ga0210115, IMG submission 185526) | Wetland microbial communities from San Francisco Bay, California, USA, that impact long-term carbon sequestration - MayberryNW_TuleB_D2... | ecosystem: Environmental > Aquatic > Marine... | reverse complement strand
GGCTCGAGGAAAGTCCGGACACCGCAGGGCAAGGACGCTGGGGAGACCCAGGCGGCGAAAGCCGACGGAAAGTGGAACAGAAAGGAGACCGCCTGCCTCGGGCAACCGAGGTCGGTAAGGGTGAAACGGTGGGGTAAGAGCCCACCAGCGGCCGTGGCGACATGGTCGGCTTGCCAAACCCCGTCCGGTGCAAGGCGAAGCAGGCTCCGTTGACGCGGCCCGCCGAGGAGCCGGGTGCGCCGCACAGAGAGATGGTCACCCACGACAGAATCCGGCTTACAGGCCTGCTACGGAAACCCCCGCTCACGCGGGGGTTTCTAGTTCGGCGGCATCCCGAAGGCGCACGCGCTACGGCGCGATGTTCTGGTTCAGGCGGAAGAAGTTGCTCGGGTCCCACGCCCGCTTGACCTCGACCAGCCGCGCGTAGCGTCCTCCGTAGGCCTGGCGCACGCGGTCACCGCCTTCGTCGCCGAGGAAGTTGACGTAGACGCTCTCGCCCGCGTGAGGCTGCAGTGCGTCGAAGAAGCCGCAGGCCCAGGCGATGTGGCGTTCGGGCTCGGGATCCTCCTCGGTCCACACGGCGTTGACGTTCACGTTGTGGGCTGCAGCGCGCTGGCCGAAGGCAGTCTCGTGCTCATCCACGCGGGCGAGGGCGCCGCCGAGCTGGAACACGATGCAGTAGGACCTGGGTGAGGTGACCGCCGGCGCGTGCTCGACGAGCGTGTCGATCGCATCGTCGGTCAGCGGCGGCAGCTCGACCGACTTCCAGTAGCGGTGCCAGCCGTGAGGCACCATCGGATCGAACATCGACTGCAAGGCCGTATAGGGCTTCGGTTCGAGCAGGTCGACGATCGGCCGGGCGAGCTCCTTGAGCGGACGAACCACCTCGGCACCCTCGTCGGGAGACCCCGCGTAGCAGGCGCCGATCATGACGACCTGCTTGCCGTGCACCTCCTCCGGCAGGAAGGGGGCCGGCGGCGCCACGGAGAGCTCGAAGATCGTGGTCAGCTCGTCCGGAGCGTCGGCGATGAGCGTGCGATACGAGCGGAGGACCTCCGGGCCGTCCCCCAGGGCGTAGAAGACGGGTCCCGCGAGCACTGTCGGGCCGACGGGATGCAGTCGGTACTCGAACGACGTCACGATGCCGAAGTTCCCGCCGCCCCCGCGGATGCCCCAGAAGAGATCGGCGTTCTCGTCCTCGCTCGCACGAACGACGTCGCCCTCCGCCGTCACGACGTCCGCGGAGAGGAGGTTGTCGACCGTGGCGCCGTGCTTTCGCATCAGCCAGCCGATCCCGCCGCCGAGCGTGAGCCCGGCGATCCCCGTGTGCGTGACGATGCCGCCAACCGTCGCCAGCCCGAAGAGCTGGGTCTCTCGATCGAGCTCGCCCCAGAGCACGCCTGCCTCGGCGCGTGCGGTGCGCGCCGCCGGATCGACGCGAATGCCCTTCATCGGCGAGAGATCGATCACGAGCCCCCCGTCACAGACCGCGTGGCCGCCCACGCCATGGCCGCCTGCGCGCACGCTCACGAGCAGGTTGCGCTCGCGTGCGAAGCGCACCGCAGCGACGACGTCCGCGACCCCGCTGCAGCGGACGATGCAGGCTGGACGGCGGTGGATCGCACCGTTCCAGATCGCGCGTGCCTCGTCGTAGCGTTCGTCCTCGGGATCGATCACCTCGCCGTGGACGGAGTCGCGGAGCCGCTCGTCGTCGGAGGCCTCGAGCACTCGCGCCGTCTGGATCGCCATGCCACGACGGTAGGCGGCTGCGACGGGACCGACCAGCCCGACTTTCGAACCAAACGGTTCGAATTTCGAACCGAACACAGGCTCGAAGAGGACTAGCATCGAAGGCATGCGGGGCTACGCCCAGTACTGCCCGATCGCCAAGGCCAGCGAGATCCTCGGCGACCGGTGGACGCTCCTGATCGTGCGCGAGATGCTGGGCGGCGCGAGGGGCTTCAACGAGCTCCAGCGCGGCCTGCCGGGGATCTCACGCTCGGTCCTGGCGGACCGCCTGCGCTCGCTCGAGCGGGCCGAGATCGTCGAGCGGCGCACCGGGCCGAAGGGCCGGACGCTCGGGTACGGGCTGACGCACGCGGGCCGCGACCTGGAGCCGGTGGTGCAGGCGATCGGGGAATGGGGAGCGACCTGGTCGTTCACCGATCCGCGCCACGACGAGCTCGATCCGGATCTTCTGATCGTCTGGATGGCGCGCCACGTCGATCGCGAGCAGCTTCCCCTCGATCGCACCGTCGTCCGGTTCGACTTCCGTGAGCCGGCGAAGCGCTACTGGATGGTGCTCGAGCCGCAGGAGGTCTCGGTCTGTCTGCAGCCACCCGGGTTCGACGTCGACCTCCAGGTCGAGGTCGACACCGCCACGCTCTACCGCGTCTATCTCGGGCGCGCCGATCTCGGCGGCGCGATCCGAGCGCAGAAACTGACGCTGAGCGGCCCGCGCGCGCTCCAGCGCGCCTTCGGGCGCTGGTTCGCGTGGAGCGCGTTCGCCCCGGCGAGCCGCCGAGCCGAAGAGCGACGGAGGTCGGCAACGCGGCTCGCGAGCCCCGAGTGGGTGCGGGTCGAACCGCCGCCGCTTGGCCCGCGCGCGTAGCTCCTGCCGCCCGCTACCTCGCGCGCTCGTAGACGAGGACGAGCACGCCGTCCGGACCGACCGGCCTCGACTCGACGAGCCGCCAGCTCGTCCTCTCGCTGGTCTCGCCGAACAGCCTGCGCCCCGTGCCGAGCAGGACCGGGAACACCATCAGGTGGAGCTCGTCGACGAGGTCCGCCTCGATCAGCGCCTGGGCGAGCCGGAGGCTCCCCGGCACCTGGACGATCCCGTCGGTGCCTCCCTTCAGCTTCCTGGCCTCCTCGACCGCGTCGCCCGCCAGCACCGTGGTGTTGTTCCAGTCCGGGTCGGACAGGGTCGAGGAGACGACGTACTTGGGCATCTTGTTGAACTTGTCCGCGAACTCACCCTCCCGCGCGGGCCAGGCGCCGGCGAAGCTCTCGTAGGTGATCCGCCCGAGGAGCAGGACATCGGTCTCGAGCGTCTCGCGGAGCTTGAACTCGTTCCCGTCCTCGCCGCGGTCGAAGTCGAAACTCCAGCCCGGGTACTTGAAGTCCTCCCCGCCGGGCGCCTGCATGACGCCGTCGAGGGAGACGAACTCGGTCACCACCAGCTTGCCCATCTCGCGCTCCTTCGGTCGCTGTCTCTTCTCGGACCGGCTCGCGGCCGGCAACTCATCGCTCGTTCTACCCGGACGTCCGCGCCAGCCCGGTCGCGTACGCTCACGCCGACCCGTTGGCCACGCCCACCGACCAGCCGACCGAGCAGCAGGATCGCCTTCGCCTCCTCGTCGAGGCGGGCATCTCGCTCGCCTCCGAGCTCTCGCTCGACGCGCTCCTCCAGCGAATCGTCGAGACCGCGGCGGAGCTCACGGACGCCCGCTACGCGGCGCTCGGCGTCGTCCATCCGTCCGGCCGCGGGCTCGAGCGATTCCTGACGACGGGCATCGACGCGAAGACCTATGCCGCTATCGGCGAGATCCCTCAGGGCCGGGGGATCCTCGGCGTCGTGATGCGGGAGACGAAGCCGCTCCGCCTGCACGACATCGCGGACGACCCGCGCTCCGTCGGACTGCCTCCGAACCACCCCCCGATGCACACGTTCCTCGGCGCGCCGATCCTGCTGCGCGGGGTCGCCTTCGGAAACCTCTACCTCTCCGAGAAGCGGAACGGCGGCGACTTCACCGAAGACGACGAGGACCTGATCCGGCTGCTCGCGGCGCAGGCGGCGGTCGCGATCGAGAACGCCCGCCTGTACGAGTCGTCGACCCGGTGGCTCCGCCAGCTCGAGTCGCTGAACGAAATCGGGAACGCACTCGCCGCGCAGCTCGAGCTCGAGCCGTTGCTCGCGATGGTCGCGACGCGTCTGCGCGAGCTCGTCTCGGCACGGCTCGTCCTCATCGCCCTGCCCGACACGGAGGACGCTTTGCGGGTCGCCGCCGCCGACGGGGACATCGCCTCGACGCAGGTCGGCACCCGGCTCGAGCTCCATGGGTCGAAGGTCGGCCGCGTGCTCGAGCGCGGGCGTAGCGAGCGGGTCGACTCGGTGCTCGACGATCCGGAGGTCGACCAGCGAACGGCGCGGGAGCTCGGGATCACGACCGCGCTGTACGTCCCGCTGATCGTCCACGGCGAGGCGATCGGCGTCGTTGCGGCCCACGACAAGCTCGGTGACGACGGCCACTTCGACGACGACGACCTCCGTCTCTCGGAGTCCCTCGCGGCAAGGGCTGCGATCGCAGTCGACCTCTCCGAGCGCGTGACGCGCGACGGGATGCGGAAGGTCGTCGAGGCGCAGGAGCTCGAGCGCACGCGGCTCGCGCGGGAGCTCCACGACGAGACCGGTCAGGCGCTGACCTCGATCCTGCTCGGCCTGAAGTCGCTCGAGCAGGCGCTCGACTCCGACGAGGGGCGCGAGGGAGTCGCGTCGCTGCGCGACCTCGTCGTGTCCACCCTTCAGGATGTGCGGCGTCTCGCGGTCGAGCTCAGGCCGTCCGCGCTCGACGACTTCGGGCTCGCACCAGCGCTGGAACGCCTCGTGGACACCTACGGTAGACAGGCAGCGGTTCCCGTCCACCTCGAGATCAGGCTCGGGGACGAGCGGCTGCCCGCGGAGGTCGAGACGACCCTGTACCGCATGGTCCAGGAAGCCCTGACGAACGTGGCAAAGCACGCGGACGCGACCTCGATCAGCATCCTGCTCACGCGCACGGCATCCTCGGTGAGGCTTGTCGTCGAGGACGACGGCGCGGGGTTCGAGCCGGGCGGCGCACGTGACGGCGGCCTGGGCCTCCCCGGGATGCGCGAGCGCGTCGCCCTCCTCGACGGGCGGCTACGGGTCGAGTCGGCGCGCGGGAAGGGCACGACGCTCGTCGCGGAGGTGCCGGTCCGGTGACGATCCGCGTGCTCGTCGTCGACGACCACGCAGTCGTGCGCAGCGGCCTCCGGCGCGTCCTCGACTCCGAGCAGGACATCGAGACCGTCGGCGAGGCGGCGAGTGCCGAGAGGGCGGTCTTCGAGGCGCTCGAGCACAAGCCGGACGTCGTCCTGCTCGACGTCGTCATGCCCGGGAAGAGCGGGATCGAGGGGATGCCCGCCCTCCTGCAAGCCGTGCCCGAGGCGAAGGTGCTCGTCCTCTCGATGCAGGACGACCCGCGCTACGTACGGGAGGCCTTCGAGGCCGGTGCGAGCGGCTACGTGCTGAAGGAGGCCGCGGACACGGAGGTGGTCGGCGCGGTCCGGGCGGTCGCCGCCGGGGAACGCTACGTCCATCCCGCGCTCGGGGCCCGGCTTGTCGCTGCGGAGGCCGAGGAGCGCAAGCGGGTGGAGTCGGACCCGCTCTCGGACCGCGAGCGCGAGGTGCTCGCCCTGCTCGCACTCGGGCACACGAACCAGGAGATCGCGGCATTGCTCTACATCTCGGTGCGGACCGCCGAGACGCACCGGGCGCACATCATGCAGAAGCTCGGCCTGGCCAGCCGCGCCGAGCTCGTCCGCTATGCGCTCGACCACGGCCTGATCGAGCGCTGACGCGCGGGCTCAGCGGATCACGAGCACGTCGCAGGGCGCGTCCCGCAGCACCTCCGCGCTCACCGACCCGGGCAGGGGCGCGTCCATGCCGCCGCCGCTCCGCCGGCCGACCACGACCAGGTCTGCGCCGAGGTCACCGGCAGTGGCCACGAGCTCGGCAGCCGGAGCGCCCTGCCGCTCCACGTACGTTGCCGTGACCCGGTGCCCGAGCAGGCGTTCGTGCGCCTGCTCGAGGAGGGCGCGCACGCTACCGTTCCCCTCGCGGTCGACGCTCACGACCGCGAGCGTCGACCCGTATCCCGTCATCCGCGCGGCGACGTCGAGCGCGCGCCACGCCTGCTCCGATCCGTCGAAGGCGACGAGGATTCGTCTCGGCTGTACGACCATGACCGGCAGCATCTCGGCCCGGGCGAGGTCTGGCGTCCGCGCGCCGTCCGATTCGCAGTCGGGAAACTACGCAAACCGAAGGGGGCGGCCGAGCCGCCCCCTTGTCGTACTCCGGGAGGTCGGAGCACTTTTCGATCCGGGACCCCCCGCTGTCTCCCGGATCAGCCTGTGGCGGCCGCCGTCGGAAGCCTCCCCGTCGCCGACTCCCTGACCTCCTCACGCCGGCCGAACACTGCGAAGGCGAGGATCACGAGCCCGACGCCGGTGAGCAGCAGCGCCACCCCGATGACCATGCCGAAGAGCGAGAGCTGCTCGGCCATGTAGGACATGTTGAGCGCCGTGCTGAGAGCGGTCTCGGTGACCCACTGGTTGCGGTAGCTGTTGGACACCGGCTTGCCCGTCTCGTCCAGCAGCGCGGCGGTCTCGTCACTCGTCCCCGCGGCGTTGGACGGATCGTCCTTCGCGAGGAAGCGGCCCATCTGCGCGTACGTGAGGTGCTCGGGGTTCCACTCGCCGTTGACCGTGTGGTAGCGCATGATGTTCGCCTGCGCGCGGGCCTGCTCGCCTGTGGTGACCTGCTCGCCCGCCCACTGCTCCGCGTACTTCGCGACCGCGGGATCGTCGGCCGTCCCGAACGTGATCTGCTCCTGCTTGAGGCTGTCGCGAACGGTGTTCCGCCCGTCGACGCCCATGTAGATGGCGACGACGCCGAACGCGATCAGGACCGCTCCGGCGACGAACCCACCGATCTCCCAAAACCGCTTGCCGATCATCCTGCTCCACCTCCCGGTAGGGCTGTTCGAGTATGGAGCGCAGTGTCTTCGGGGGCGTGTTTGCGGGCATCGCGAGAAAGACGTCTGCCGACTGCGTCGAAAACCGCCGCCTTCGTGAGGGAAAAGTACGGAGGTGCGCTACCAGGACTTCGTGCGCGTGTCGACCTCGGGGTGTCGGAGTCGCACGCGCGCATCGACGGCCACGCACCGGTCCGGGAGGGCGAGCACCGGGTTCAGATCGAGCTCGGCGATCGCGGGGTGGTCCTCTGCGAGCCGCGCGAGTCGGTGCACGAGGTCGGTGAGCGCAGTCGCGCTCGCCGCGGGTGCGCCACGAAAGCCTGCGACGAGCCGGCCGGCTTTGCCTCCGGTCACGAGCTCCTCCGCATCGACGTCCGTCAGCGGCGCTATCCGGAATCTCGCCTCCCCGATGAGCTCGGCGAAGATCCCGCCCGGGCCGAAGGCGACGAGAGGCCCGAAGACCGGATCCTGCACGACGCCGGCGAGGAGCTCCGCGCCGCTCGGGATCATCGGCTGGACGACGACGGGGGCGCCGATCCGCGCGACGGCCTCGCGTACCGCCGCCTCGTCCGCGAGGTCGAGCGCGATGCCTCCGGTCTCCGTCTTGTGCGCTCCCGGCGCAGCCGTCTTCACCACCACGGAACAGCCGAGCTCGCTCGCGGCCGCGACCGCCTCCTCCTCAGAGTGCGCGACCCGCTCGGGGACGAGGGGGACGCCGTACGCGAGCAAAAGCTCCCGGGTCGACGCCGGATCGAGCCACAGGTCCTCGGCCTTCGCGAGCGCGCGGTCGACGACGGCCTGGGCGGCCTCGCGGTCGATGCCCGCGAGCTCCGGCACGGACCCCTGCGGACGCCGCAGCCATTCGGCGCGCTCTGCCGCGCGACCGAGCGCACGCGCAGCGGACTCCGGGTAGGCGAAGGCGGCGACGTGGCGCGACCCACGGAGGGCCGCGGGGACTCCCTCGGAGGACATGACGACCGCGAGCACCGGCTTGCCCGACGCCGCGTCCCGCGCGGTTCGCTCCACCGTCGCTGCGACCTCGTCCGCCGTCCCGCTCACGGCCGGCACGAAGAGGACGATGACCGCGTCGACGACGGGGTCGGCGAGCAGCAGCGGCAGCGCCGCCGCGTACGTGCCGGGTGTCGCGCCGCCGAGCATGTCGACGGGGTTGGCCACGCTCGCCTCGGCGGCGAGCTCGGCGCGGAGTGCGGCGACCGTCTCGTCGCCGAGCGAGGGGAGCTCGAGGCCGGCGGCCTCGCAGGCGTCGGCGGCGAGGATCCCGAGGCCGCCCGCGTTCGTCAGCAGGGCGACCGAGCGGCCCGAGAGGCGCGGCTGGCTCGAGAGCAGCGTCGTCGCGTCGACGAGCTCCTCCAGCGAGGCGGCACGGATGACGCCGGCCTGGCGGAAGAGCGCGTCGGCAGCCGCCTCCGAGCCGGCGAGCGCGGCGGTGTGCGAGCTCGCGGCGCGCTGGCCGCTGGCCGAGGTGCCCGCCTTCAGCGCCAGAATCGGCTTGCGCCGGGCAACGCGGCGCGCGAGCCTGCCGAACCGGCGGGGGTTCCCGAACGACTCGACGTACAGCAGGATCGCCTCGGTCGCGTCGTCGTCCTCCCACCACTCGAGCAGGTCGTTGGTGGACACGTCCGCCTTGTTCCCGATCGAAACGAAGGCCGAGAGGCCCAGACCGCGGGTGACAGCTGCCTCGAGCAGCGCCAGCCCGAGCGCGCCGCTCTGTGACGAGAAACCGATGTTCCCCGGTGGAGCAGCGCGGCTCGCGAACGTCGCGTTCAGACTCGGCCCGGCGACCGCGATGCCCAGGCAGTTCGGGCCGATCAGCCGCGCGCCGTGCGCACGCACGAGCGCGAGCAGCTCCTCCTGCCGCGCGGCGCCCTCGGTCCCGACCTCTGCGAAGCCCGCCGAGATGACGACGAGCGCGCGGACACCTTTCCTGAGCGCGTCCTCGGCGGACTCGAGCACGGCGCCGGCGGGGACACTGATCACGGCGAGATCGACCTCGTCGGGGATCTCCGCGAGGCTGCAATAGCCACGGACGCCCGCGACAGGGCTGCCATCGCGGTTCACGGGATACGCGGTCCCGGCGAAATCCGCCTGGAGCACGTTGCGGAAGAGCTCGCCGCCGATCGAGCCGCGACGCCGCGAGGCGCCGACGACGGCGATGCTCGTCGGCTCGAAGAACGGGCGCAAGGACGCGGTCACGGCGACGTGGTCCCGCTCGTCGAGCCGCTCCTCGTATCGCTCCGTAGACGCGATCGGGAACTGGATCTCGATCTCGCCGCCGGCGAGCTCTCGCGTCAGCTCGAAGCCCAGCCCCTCGAAGACCCCGAGCATGTTCCGGTTGTCGGCGAGGACCTCGGCCACGAAACGGTCGATCCCCGCGCGCCCCGCCCGCAGGGCAAGCTGCTCGACGAGGCGCGTCCCGATCCCGCGCCGCTGGTAGGGGTCGGCGACGGCGAAGGCCGCCTCGGCGGCGGCCGGATCGCGTAGTCGCTCGTAGTTCCCGACGGCGACGACGACCTCCCGGCCGTTCTCGGCGAACGTGCCGAGGAGCGCGCCCCGCTCGACCCAGTCGGGCTCGAGCAGCTGCTCGACGAGCTCCGGGCCTAAGCTCGGGAAGCCGTGGAAGCGCAGGTAGAGGCTCCGTTCGGAGAGCGCGCCGAAGAACTGCACGAGCTCCGGCTCGTCCTCCCGGCGAGGAGCCCGGAGTCGCAGCGTCGACCCGTCGCGCAGGATGACGTCGGAGACGTCCGCGGTCACGGCCCCATTCTCGCGGCTCTCACGTCGCCCGCGTCGGTGGGCACGCGCGTCGGCGTTCGGGTTATCACCGATCGTCGCGCGGGCCGGATCGGCGTACAATCGGCTCCGTGACGACGACGGTGGTCTTCTTCCGTGGCCGTTCGGCGCCGATCGGCGCCGGGCGCTCCCGGCCAGCACTTCCTTCGGAGTAGCCGGCTCGCCCAGGCGCTCGTCGCGGAGGCGGCGGTCGCGCACCGCGATCTCGTCGTCGACGTCGGGGCCGGCGCCGGTGCGCTGACACGGCCGCTCGTCGAGGCCGGCGCACGCGTGATCGCGCTCGAGGCCGACCCTGCGCTCGCGTGCGAGCTGCGGCGCCGGTTCGCCGGACGGGACGTCACCGTGCTCGAGGCCGACGCTCGCGGCTGGAGCTGGCCGCCCGAGCCGTTCGCGGTCGTCGCCAACCTCCCCTTCGCCGGCTCGGGCGCGATCCTCTCGCACCTGCTCCGGGACCCCACGGTCGCACTCAGGCGCGCGGACGTGATCGTGCAGTGGGAGCTCGCGCGGAAGCACACTGCGGTCTGGCCCGCGACCGCACGAGCGGTCTACTGGGCGGCGTGGTTCGAGGTGTCGCTCGCCGGCAGGCTCGCCTCGAGCGCGTTCTCACCGCCACCGAGCGTGACGGCTGGGCTGCTCCGGGTCGAGCGGCGCGCGTCACCGCGGGTCGAGCCGCGTGACCACGCGGAGTACCGCCGCTTCGTCGAGGGAGCGTTCGCGGCAAGGCGACCGCTCGCGAAGACGCTCGCGGGAAGAGTCTCGTCACGTGAGCTCCGCCGGCTCGCACCGGTGCTCGGCTTCGGCGCCGACGCGTACCCCCGCGACCTCGACGCCCGCCAGTGGGCCGGCCTGTTCGCCTTCGCCTGCGAGCGGAGCGGACGCCACGCGGCCGCTCAGCCGGCGTCGAAGCCGGCCATCGCAGCCTCGACGAGAGCAGGGAGAGTCTCCAGGTTGTAGCCGCCCTCGAGCACGACCCCGAGGCGAGGGGCGAGCGACGCGCACCTCCGGGCGAGCTCGCGGAAACCGGCGGCGGTGACCTCCATCCCCGCGAGCGGGTCGGCCTCGTGGGCGTCGAACCCCGCGGAGACGAGCAGCGCGTCGGGCTCGAAGGAGCGAACGGCGGGCTCGACGAGCTCCGAGAATGCGCGCGCATACTCGTGGTCGCCCGAGCCGGCGGCGAGCGGGACGTTGAGCGTGTGCTCGTCGCTCGTCTCCGGGCCGCCGCTCCCGGGCCAGAACGGCCACTGGTGGAGTGACACGACGAGCACCGAGGGATCGGCGCGGAAGAGCGCCTCCGTGCCGTTGCCGTGGTGCACGTCGAAGTCGACGATCGCGATCCGCTCCAGCCCGAGCGCCGCCTGCGCGTGGCGAGCAGCGATGGCGACGTTGTTGAAGATGCAGAACCCCATCGCGCAGGCTCGCAGGGCGTGGTGCCCGGGTGGGCGAACGAGCGCGAACCCCCCGATCTCGACGGCCCGGATCGAGCAGCCCGCGGCGAGGCGTGCTGCCTCCCACGTCGTCGGCCCCGCGAACGTGTCGCCGTCCAGCCAGACATGATCTCGGAGCGCATCGACGGCCTCGACGTAGTCGCCGGAGTGGACGCGTTCGACCTGGCCTCGCGTTGCGGGCGCCCCCTCCGTGAACGCGCCGAAGTGGGCGTGCAGGCGCCGGATGCGCTCCGGGCTCTCGGGATGGACGTGCTGCCCGGTCGGGTGCAGGTGGCCGAGCGCCGGGTGGCTGATCAGCTTCACGACGCGGCAGCCTCCTCGAACCGTCGTGCCTGGCCCTCGAGCCCGAGCGCCCGCACGTGCGCGGCCGCCGCGGTCCAGTCCGGCTCGACGTCCGGGAGGGGAGGCAGCGGAGCGCTGCGGTCGACCGTCGCCATCTTCCGGAACAGTCGAAGCGCGTCCGCCTCGGCCTCGAACCTCCCCGCATCGAGCATCGCCTCGAGCGACCCGTACTGGGCGAGTAGCTCAGCCGCGCGCTTTTCGCCGATCCCACGGGCGCCGGGGATCTTGTCCGACGGATCTCCGCGGAGCGCGATGAAGTCCGGCACCTGCGCGGGCTCGACGCGGTATCGCTCCCGCACGCCGTCCGGGTCGACGCGCGTCGGCGCCTCCCCCCGCACCGGCTGCAGGATCGTCGTCCGCTCGCTGGCGAGCTGGAAGGCATCTCGATCGGAGGTAGCGACGAGCGTCGTCCCGCCCGCCGCCTCCTCGACCGCGACCGCCGCCCCGAGGAAGTCGTCGGCCTCGTAGCCGGGCTCCTTGGCGACGGCGAAGCCTGCCGAAGCCACGACGGCGGGCAGGAGATCGAGCTGCTCGAGCAGCTCGTCGTCGAACACCCGCCCGCTCTGGTACGCGGGGAAGGCGGTGTGCCGATAGGTGGGGACGTCCAGCCGATCCCACGCGACCAGGACTGTCCGCGGGCGCTCCCAGTCCCAGAAGCGGAGGAGCATGTTCGTGAACCCGACGACCGCGTTCCCGGGCCGGCCGCCCGCGCGCCGGATCGACTTCGGGAGCGCGTGGTAGGCGCGGTGGGCGAACGAGTCCCCGTCCACGACGAGGAGGGGGCGCCTCACGCGAGCGACCTCTCGAGCCCGGCGATCGACTCCTGGAGCCGATCGGTCGCGATCCGGGACCGCTCGGCGAGGGGAAGGCCGTCGAGGTCCTCCAGCCGGACCGCGGCGCCGTAGGCGACCCGCAGCGGGCCGAGCCGCGCGAGCCGCTCCGTCCCGGCGATCCCCGCGGGGAGGAGCGGCACGCCCGCTTCGAGCGCGATGCGGGCCGCGCCCGTGTGCCACCGGGCCTCGTGTCGCTTCCGCATTCCCTTCCGTCTCCTCGTGCCCTCCGGAAACATGACGACGGCATGGCCCGCGCGGCAGAGCCCGATCGCGGTCTCGATCGCCTCGGCGTCGCGCTCACCGCGGCGCACACGGAAGCCACCGCCCGCCTTGACGATCGCTCCGAGCGGAAACCAGAACAGCTCGGACTTCGCCATGAAGCGCAGGAAGCGGCGGGGATAGAGCGGGAGCCCGAGCGGCCACGGGTCGAAGTTCGACCAGTGGTTCGCGGCGAGGACCAGGCCCCCGGCGGGCGGGACGTTCTCGAGGCCCGTGGCGCGAAGCCGGAAGAGCCCCTTGACGAGCGGCCAGCTCACCACCGCAACCGTGGAGTAGAGCCAGCTGGGTCGTGGCGGGCGGGACATGGGCGGCAGTATCCCCGCAACGTCGCGGCGGAGGCGGGTCGCTAAGGTGTCGCGCCGATGGGGAAGAGCCTTGTCATCGTCGAGAGCCCCGCGAAGGCGCGGACGATCGCCGGCTACCTGGGCGACGGGTTCGTCGTGGAGTCGTCGATCGGGCACATCCGTGACCTGCCGCAGAAAGCTGCCGAGATTCCGCCGGCGCTGAAGAAGGAGCCCTGGGCACGCCTTGGCGTCAACGTCGAGGCGGACTTCGAGCCGCTCTACGTCGAGACGCCCGACAAGAAAAAGAAGATCTCCGAGCTCAGGCGGGGGCTGAAGCAGGCCGACGAGCTCCTGCTCGCGACGGACGAGGACCGCGAGGGCGAGGCGATCGCGTGGCACCTCGTGCAGGTTCTGAAGCCGAAGGTCCCGGTGCGCCGGATGGTGTTCCACGAGATCACCCGGGACGCCATCCAGCACGCCCTCGACGACACGCGGGACATCGACCAGCACCTGGTGGACGCCCAGGAGACGAGGCGCATCCTCGATCGTCTCTACGGCTACGAGGTCTCGCCCGTCCTCTGGAAGAAGGTGATGCCGCGCCTCTCCGCCGGGAGGGTGCAGTCGGTCGCGACGCGTCTGGTGGTCGAGCGCGAGCGGGAGCGGATGCGCTTCGTGGCCGCGTCCTATTGGGATCTGGTCGGCACCTTCGAGCCGGGTGCGTTCGAGGCACGGCTTGTCGGCCTGAACGGGGCGCGAGTCGCACAAGGACGTGACTTCGGGGAAGACGGGACAGTGCGCTCCGAGAGCCTCGTCGTCCTCGACGAGGCGGCCGCCCGCGCGCTGGTCGTCGCACTCGAGGACGCGGAGTTCCGCGTCGGCTCGGTGGAGGAGAAACCCTACCGGCGCAAGCCTGCCGCCCCCTTCCGGACGTCGACGCTGCAGCAGGAAGCGAGCCGGAAGCTCCGCTTCTCGGCGCAGACGACGATGCGGCTCGCGCAGCGGCTGTACGAGAACGGCCACATCACCTACATGCGCACCGACTCGGTCAACCTCTCCGAGAGCGCGCTGACCGCCGCTCGCGCCCACGCGACCAAGACCTACGGCGCCGAGACCGTGCCGGCGAAGCCGAGGAGGTACCAGCGCGCGGTCGCGAATGCGCAGGAGGCCCACGAGGCGATCCGCCCGGCCGGTGACGCCTTCCGGGCGCCGGCCGAGCTTCGGCAGGAGCTCGCTCGGGACGAGCTCGCGCTCTACGACCTCATCTTCAAGCGGACGATCTCCTCGCAGATGAACGACGCGGAGGGCCAGACCGTCGTCATCGAGCTGGGAGCGTCGACGAAGCCCCGCGGCGAGGCCGTCTTCCGCGCGTCGGGCACCGTGATCACGTCGCCCGGTTTCCTGCTCGCGTACGAGTCGGGGCGTGACGACCCCGAAGGCGACGACGAGGAGCGCCGCCTTCCCGCGCTGACGGTCGGCCAGACGCTGTCCGCGAGCGCCCTCGAGCCGCAGGGCCACGAGACGACTCCGCCGGCGCGCTTCACCGAGGCGAGCCTCGTCAGGGCGCTGGAGGAGCGCGGGATCGGCCGGCCGTCGACCTACGCCTCGATCATGGGGACGATCCTCGACCGCGGCTACGTCTTCAAGAAGGGGACCGCCCTCGTCCCGACGTTCCTCGCCTTCTCGGTCACCCGTCTGCTCGAGGACCACTTCGGGCAGCTGGTCGACTACGACTTCACGGCGCGCCTGGAGACGGATCTCGACCGGATCGCGGCGGGCCGCGAGGCCAGGATCGACTGGCTTCGCTCGTTCTACTTCGGGAACGGGGGCCCCGGGCTGCACGCTCTCGTCACCGACCAGTTGGACGCCATCGACGCGCGACTCGTCAACTCGATCGCCATCCCGGACAGCGACATCGTCGTCAGGGTCGGTCGGTTCGGCCCGTACCTCGAGCGAGGCGACCTGCGTGCGAGCATCCCGGACGACATCGCGCCCGACGAGCTGACGCCCGCGAGAGCGGAGGAGCTCCTGTCCCAGCCCACGGGCGAACGGAGCCTCGGCCGTCACCCGGAGACGGGCCGTGAGATCGCCGTGCGGGACGGACGGTACGGGCCGTACGTCACCGAGGTCCTCGCCGAGGGCGAGGAGGGCAAGCCGCGCACGGCGTCGCTCTTCTCGTCGATGTCACTCGACTCCGTCACCCTCGACGACGCCGTCCGCCTGCTCACGCTCCCTCGCACACTCATCGGGGCAGAGGGCGAGGAGATCCTCGTCTCGAACGGGCGCTACGGCCCGTATGTGAAGAAGGGGTCGGAGACGAGATCGCTCGCATCCGAAGAGCAGCTGCTGACCGTCACCGCGGAGGAGGCCGAGGCGTTGCTCGCGCAGCCGAAGACCCGACGCGGTCGCGGCGCCGCGAAGCCGCCGCTGAGGGAGATCGGCACTGACCCGGGCAACGGAAGGCAGGTCGTCGTCAAGGACGGTCGTTTCGGCCCCTACGTAACCGACGGCGAGACGAACGCGAGCCTCCGGAAGGGTGACGCCGTGGAAGCCCTGACGCCCGAGCGGGCGTTCGAGCTCCTCGCCGAAAGGCGCGCTAAGAGCGCGTAAAGCCGCCTTCGGGGGGGTTTTCGCCGTCCGTCGAACGGGTCATGATCTAACTGCCTGCGACGCGCCCCGTCTCAGGTTGTGTGGGTCTCCGGGCTCCGGACGTCCGCGCTCCGAAACCGCAGCCGCCTCGAGAGCGGAATACCAGGAGGGAACGCGAACGTTTACGAGCTTGTGACACCTCTCGGTGGTGGATCATCCTGGAATGAACCCGAAAATCTCCCTACACTCCGTAAGTTTGTTGCTGGACTGAACGACCGAAGCGAAAGGACTGAAACAGCACTTTGACGCAGAACCAGCTCATCGAACTGCTCGAGTCCGAGCATCTCAAGTCGCTGATCGAGCGCGCCGAGGAGCACGGTGGCCATCTCGAGCCTGCCGAGCTCGAGGCGTTCGTGCTCGAGCACGACCTCGGCGAGGACGAGGCCGAGCTGCTCCACCGCGAGCTCGAGGCGCACGGGATCGAGATCCCTCAGGCCGACGGCGAGGCGGCGAAGGAGCCGGCGGCGCCGGAGAAGCCGCAGTACGAGGCCGGCACGGTCTCGGGTGCGGCCGACAGCCTCCAGCTCTTCCTCGCGGACGTCGGGCGCCACAAGCTGCTCACCGCCGCGGAGGAGGTCGCCCTCGCGAAGCGCATCGAGCGCGGTGATCCCGTGGCGAAGCGGACGATGATCGAGTCGAACCTACGACTCGTCGTCTCGATCGCGAAGGGCTACCGCGGGCTCGGCGTGCCGTTCCTCGACCTGATCCAGGAGGGGACGCTCGGGCTGAACCGCGCAGTCGAGAAGTTCGACTGGCGCCGCGGGTTCAAGTTCTCCACGTACGCCACGTGGTGGATCCGCCAGTCCGTGCAGCGCGCTGTCGCCAACCACGCCCGCACGATCCGGGTGCCGGTGCACGTCGTCGAGCGGCAGCAGAAGCTCTCGCGCGCCGCGCGCCGGCTCGAGGTCGAGCTCGGGCGCGACGCGACGAAGCAGGAGCTCGCGGAGGCGACGGGCCTCCCGATCCAGCACGTGGACGAAGCGCTCGGTGCCGCTCATGCGTCGGTCTCGCTGAACCAGACCGTCGGCGCGGACGACGAGGGCGAGCTCGGCGACCTCTTCGCGGACCGCGAGGCGGCGGACCCGTTCGACGAGGCGGAGGAGTCGCTCCGCCGCCAGAGCATCCGGCGTGCGCTCGACGCGCTGCCGGAGCGGGAGCGGCGTATCCTCGAGCTCCGCTTCGGGTTCGAAGGAGAGCCGTGGACGCTCGAGGCGATCGGCCACGAGCTCGACCTGACGCGCGAGCGCGTGCGCCAGCTCGAGGGCCAGGCGCTCAAGCGCCTTGAGGCGCTCCGCGATCTCGCAGGCCTCGCAGCCTGACGCGACGACTAAGGGGTGACCGTCACCGCACGGCGGTGACGGTCACTCGCTTCTCGTCGTCACGTCGGCTCGCCGACGGTCGGCCTCGGCGAGGGCCTCGTCGTCGTACAGGTGGCATTCGACGGTGACCTCCCCCCGCGGGAGAGGGCGAGGGGCGATCGGGTCGTGCCACTGCACCTCGACGTGGCCGCCGTCCGCCCCCATTCTTCTCACGCCGGTCCAGAACGGCTCCGAGGGATCGTCCTCGTGCGCCCGCTCGAGCAGGGCGACGACGTCCGCGCCCGAGTGCCCCTGGCCTGCCTTCAGGCGCGCCGTCGCCGACGGGGCATCGAGGACGGTGAGATCGTCGATCAGCGCGCGCTCGGCCTGGTACTGGGCCTCCTCCTGGTGTGCCCAGCGCGTCTCCAGGAGGTCACGGAGGTCGCGCGACTCCCACCCGCAAACCTCGAACGCGTTCGGGCAGCGCGGGTGGAACGAGCAGCCGAGCGGTGGCCGCGCCGCGTCCGGCACCTCGCCGCGCGGCAGGTCCCGCGGAACGGTCCGGCGGGGATCCGGCTCGGGAATCGCCCGGAGGAGCGCCTTCGTGTACGGGTGCTTCGGGTCGTCGTAGATCGCCTCCGCAGGACCGATCTCGACGACGCGGCCGAGATACAGGATCGCGATGCGGTCGCAGAAGAACTTCGCGGTCGCGAGATCGTGCGTGATGTACAGGTACGTGAGGTCGAGCTCGCGCTTCAGCTCGAGCATGAGCTCGAGGATCTTCGCCCGGACGCTCATATCGAGCATCGACACCGGCTCGTCGGCGACCAGCAGGACCGGGTTGAGGATGATTGCCCTCGCGATCACCGCGCGCTGCTTCTGCCCCCCGGAGAGGTCCGAGGGGTACTTGCTCATGAACTGCTCGGGCGGGGCGAGCCCGACCGTCTCCAAAGTTTCGGCGATGCGCCGCCGCCGCTCCGCACCGGTCCCGATCTTGTGGATCTCCAGGGGATGACCGACCGACTGCTCGATGGTCATCGCCGGATTCAGGGACGCGTGTGGATCCTGGAAGACGATCTGCATCTCGCGGCGCAGGACTCGGAGCTCGCGCTCGGACATGCGTGTAATCTCGCGGCCCTCGAACTCGACGCTTCCGCTCGTCGCCGGCACGAGCCCGAGCAGCGTGCGCCCCAGCGTCGTCTTCCCGCTCCCCGACTCGCCCACGAGCCCCAGGACCTCGCCCTTGCGCAGCTCGAGCGTGACGTCGTCGACCGCCTTGACGTGGCCCGCCTCGCGTCCGAGCAGTCGCTGGGCAAAGCTCCCGCGGATCGCGTAGTACGTCTTCAGCCCGCGGATCGAGACGAGCACCTCGCCGTTCGACCGCACCTCAGGCTTCGTCTGCAACCGCGATCTCCTCTCGCTCGAGCGGCGTCGTCCCGCCTTCGGGGATCGCCCGCTCGGGCCCGTGGAGCCAGCACAGGACTCTGCGGCCGTCGCCGAGCGCCAGCTCGACCGGGTCCTTCGTGGCGCAGACGACCATCGCGTCCGGGCAGCGAGGATGGAAGCGGCACGCGGGCGGCGGGTCGATCAGGTCCGGCGGGGCTCCCGGGATCGAGTGGAGCTCGGTCGTGTCGAGCGAGATCGTCGAGCGCAGCAGCTCGCGCGTGTAGGGGTGCGCAGGCTCGGCGAAGACGTCGCGGGCGTCGCCCTCCTCCGCGATCTTGCCGGCATACATCACGGCCACCCGGTCGCAGGCCTCCGCGACGATCCCGAGGTTGTGCGTGATGAGCAGGAGCGCGGTCCCGAAGTTCTCGCGAAGGTCGGCCAGGATGCTCAGGATCTGCGCCTCGACGATCACGTCGAGCGCCGTCGTCGGCTCGTCGGCGATGAGCAGCTTGGGCCGGAGGACGAGCGCGAGCGCGATCATGATCCGCTGGCGCATGCCGCCCGAGAACTCGTGTGGGTATTGCCGGTAGCGGGTGGGCGGGATGCCCATCCTTCCGAGCGTCTCCAGCGACCTCTTCCGGACCTCCTTGTCGGTCAGTCCTGGCTCGTGCTGATCGAGCGTCTCGCGGAAGTGGCCCTCGATCCGCATGAGCGGGTTGAGCCGCGTCATCGGCTCCTGGAAGATGAGACCGAGGTCGGGGCCACGAAGCCGCCGCAGCGCCTTGACCGACATCTCGACGAGGTTGCGCCCGTCGTAGAGCACCTGCCCGTCCGATACGGCTCCCTCGGGGAGCAAGCCCAGGATCCCGCGGCCGAGTGTCGACTTCCCGCACCCGGACTCGCCTACGAGACCCAGCACCTCCCCGGCGCCGATGTCGAGCGAGACCCCGTCGACGGCTCGCACCGCGCCGCGCGGCGTGCCGTAGTAGACGCGCAGGTCGCGCACCGAGACGACGGGCTGCGCGCTCACTCCAGCTCCGCCTCGGCGACGCCGGGCGGTGCGAGGTTGACCCTCTCGTAACGACGCTTCCGCAGCACCGGGTTGATCGTCTCGCTCAGGCTCTCGCCGAGCAGCGTGAGCCCGGTGACGAGCAGCACGATCGCGAGACCGGGGAACAACCCCGTCCACCAGATCCCCGACGCGGCGTCCGAGACGGCGCGCTGGATGTCGTAGCCCCACTCGGCCCCTTCGGTGGGCTGGATCCCGTAGCCGAGAAAGCCGAGCGCCGCGAGGGTCAGGATCGCATCGGCGGCGTTCAGCGTCGCCAGGGGTGGCACGTTCTGCACCACGTTGAAGAAGACGTACTTGCGGATGATCGTGAATGGCTTCGCGCCGAGCGCGCGCGCCGCCTCCACGAACGGCTCCTCCCTGATCGAGATCGTGTGGTTCCGGACGACGCGGAAGTAGAGCGGCACGTACACGACGGTGATCGCGATCGCCGCCGTGAAGATCCCCTGGCCCACCTTGTCCGCGAGCAGGAATGCGATGACGATCGCGAGGAGAAGGAACGGGAAGACGAAGAGCGCGTCCATCACCAGGACGAGCACGCGGTCGAGCTTCCCGCCGAAGTACCCGGACAGGAGCCCGAGCGGGACGCCGATCGAGATCGAGAGGAAGAGCGAGATGAAGACGACCTTGAGTTCGGTTTGCGTGCCCCAGATGATCCTCGAGAGGACGTCGGTGGACTGGACGTTGGTTCCCATGAGGTGATCGCGCGACGGCGCCTCGAGCTGCACGAAGCGTCCCTCCTCCGGCGAGCGAAACTGATCGAACTCGTAGGGCGCCAGCACCGGGGCGAGGAGCGCCACGAGAATGAAGGCGAGCGTGATGCCCGCACCGACCCAGAGCATCCACCGCGTCATCCCGCGTGCGTCTGCGATCGGTGCGAAGGCGCGACGCGCTCCGACGAGCCGCTGTGGCCGCGGTGGGACCCGCTCGACCTGCGCGGGGACCGTCATCAGTACCTGATCCTCGGATCGATGTACGCGTTGACGAAGTCGATCACCACGCTGACGGCGACCACGACGAGGGCGAAGACGATGATGATCCCCTGGACCGCGGGATAGTCGCGGTTCTCGAGGTAGGAGATCAGCGTCTTGCCGATCCCGGGCCAGTTGAACGTCGTCTCGGTCAGGACCGCGCCGGAGAGCAAGAGGGCGACGGTGAGCCCGACGACGGTGATCACGGGGACGAGCGCGTTCCGGAAGGCGTGGTGGTAGACGACGGAGCGCTCGTCGATCCCGCGGGCACGAGCAGCCTCGATGTAGTCGTCCTTCATCGTCCGGATCACGTTGACGCGAATGAGCCGGATGAAGACCCCGGCCGTGACGAGGCCCAGGGTGACGGCCGGCAGGATCAAGTGCTTGACGACGTCGACGAACGCGTCCCGGTCACGGTCGATGAGCGTGTCGATGGTGTAGATGTTCGTGTGCGTGACGAGCGTCGCGTCGACGAGTGGGCTCGCGCGACCGGAGGTCGGCAGCCACCCGAGGTACGAGCCAAAGAACAACTGCGCCATCAGGCCGAGGAAGAAGACCGGCATCGCGTAGATGAGGATCCCGAACAGCCGGCCGCCACCGTCGATCCACGTGTCGCGGTACCGGCCGGCCAATAGCCCGAAGGTGACCCCGACGACGATCGCGACGATCATCGCGAAGAACGTGAGCTCGAGGGTCGCAGCGCCGTTGTCTCGGATGATGTCTCCGATCGGGCGGCTGTCGGTGATGGCGGTGCCGAAGTCGCCGCGCAGGACGTCGCCGAGGTACTCGACGTACTGCACGTAGACCGGCCGGTCGTAGCCGAGCTCCGCCTTGATCCTCTCGACCTCCTCCTGCGGCACCCTGCCCCCGAGCGAGGCGGAGATCGGGTCGCCGGGGGCAACCCGCATGAGCAGGAAGACGAGCGTCAGCAGGATGAACACCATCGGGATCACGAGCAGCAGCCGCGTGAGCAGGTACTGCCTCAGCGATGTCCCCTTCCCTCCCATTCAGCCTCGCTCCGTGTCGTGGGCGCTCACGCCAGGACGCAACCGTAGACCCAGCCGACGCGCTCTGCACGTACCGCAGGAGTGACGAGCGATCGGGGGCGCCGACGAGACGGCGCCCCCGATGCGATCGGAACTAGCTCTTCGAGATCTTCCAGTACCGCATGATGACTGCCGCGTCGAGCGTGCCCGGGATACCGCGCACGTTCGACCGTCCGACCGCGATCATGTTGCTCTGCCAGTACGGGATGATCGGGACGTCCTGTGCGGCCAGCGTCTGGATCTGCCGGATGATGGCCAGCCGTCTGGGCTCGCTCGTCGCAGCCTTCTCGAGCCTGAGCAGCCTGGTCATCCTCGGGTTCGAATACCCGTTCTCGGTGAAGTTGCCCTTCTGGTAGAAGGACTCAACGTAGTTCTCGGGGTCCGGGTAGTCCGGGAACCAGCCGAGCTGGTACGCGTTGTACTGGTTGCCGAGCACGCTGCTGTACTGCGCCCACTCGGACGACTTGAGCGTCACCCGGAAGACACCGCCTCTCTCGAGGCCTCGCTTCATCTCTGCGTACTCGTCGGCGGTGGCGTCACCGTAGTGCGTCGGCGTCCACCACACTTCGATCGGCATCGGCATCGAGACCCCGGCACGCTGCAGCTCTCGCCTCGCCGCCGCGATGTTAGGTGCGCGACCATAGCGAGTTGCGAACGCGTCGATGTGTCCGGGAAGACCGGCCGGTGGCATCGAGTACAGCGGCTTGACGGTGCCGCGGTAAACCCTCGATGCGATCGCCGCTCGAGGCATCAGGTATGCGACCGCCCTGCGCACGGCCACGTTGTTGAACGGCGGGCGCTCGACGTTGAACGTGAGGTAGCGGATGATTGCGCCCGCTCCCTGGTGGACCCGAATGCTGCGGTTGCCCCTGAGCGAGGTGAGCTCCGTCGGCGTGAACGTCTGGAACGCCATGTCGATCTCGCCTCGCTCGAGGCCGAGCTTCATCGTCGACGACTTCGAGTAGTAGCGCAGGATGAGGCCGTCGTTCCTGGCCTGCGGGCCCCAGTACCTGTCGTAGGGCTCGAAGACCGCCTGCTGGCCCGGCGTGTAGCGCGTGAGCCGATAGGGGCCCGTTCCGATCTGCGGCTGGTTGTTCTTCTGGAGATGGTTCGCCGGATACACGCTGCTGGGGACGATGCCCGCAGCACCCGTCGTCAGGATGAAGCGCCAGGTCGACTGCGGTGCCTTGAGGTTGAACGTCACCGCGTAGCGCCCGTTCGTCCGCACGCTCTTGAGGTTGGTGAGCAGCGGCGACGGCGTGTTCGCAGCAGCCTCCTTGATGACCTGCGGGTGCAGGACTCTGTCGAACGAGAACTTCACGTCCGCGGAGTCGAACGCCGAGCCGTCATGGAAGGTCACGCCACGCCGCAGCGTGCAACGCCACGTACGGGTGTTGCCGCGAGGGGCGCAACCCGTGGCGAGCGACGGCACGATCTTGGCGCTATTCCTCGCGTCGTACAGATGCTCGAAGATGTTGAACCCGAGCGAGGCCGACCCGAAGTCGTAGTTGCCGGCCGGATCGATGTTCGTGATCGAGTCCGTCGTGCCGCTGATGAGTACGCCGGATTGCGAGGCTCCGCCGAGCGCGGACTGGCCAGCACCGGCTCCGAGCGCCGCGACTGCGATCGCGACGAGGGCGGCCGGCACACCGAACCGCCAACGCGTCCTTGTTCGCTGCATGTGCTCCCCTTTCTCCCGTGTCAGGGAACGTCGAGGTGGAGGACGGCCCCGCTCACTACGACGCCGATCGCGCCGAAAGGTCGGGCGCGCTTGCCCGACAGCTGTTGACCGAGGCCGAGAGGAAGTGATGCTCCCACCGAACGCGCGAAAGCCTACGGCATCGTGCAAGGCTGCGCGCCGCGGGTCCAGGAACCGGTGACTCCCCCGTTCGAGCGATAGAAGGTGCCCCGACCTAAAGCGGTTCCACGGGCAGGCCGATACGGGAGACGTGGACGCCGCCGAGCGTAAGCAGATCCTCGACCGCTACCGCGATCACAGCCGCCGTTTCGAAGCGGCTGCGGCGCGCCGTAGCTCGCGTCGTCACGGATCGGTCATCCCATTCACGCCGCCGACGACGCGGGAGCTCGGTCAGGACCCCACCGCTCGCGAGATCGAGGTGCTCCAGCTCGTCGCGGACGGGCTCGTCAACCGCGAGATCGGCGAGCGTCTCTACCTCTCGGAGGAGACGGTCAAGTCGCACGTGAGGCACCTGCTGGCGAAGCTTCAGGCGCGCAGCAGAGCCCACGCCGTAGCGGTTGGCTTCCGGCGTGGGCTCATTGCGTAGCTACTCAGCTGCACCTAGAGACACGTCAGCATCCCGACATCCACCGGGCCGTTCCCCCGGGTAGGTGACTGACCCCCCGAAAGAGGGATGCCCACCCCCGGTGGAGAACCGAGGATACGACGGCTCTACCAGACCTTCGAGCCCCTGGCCATAGGCAATGACTCCTCGATTGGAAACTGACGGCAAACGCATCGTATACCCCGTTCGAGGGATAGTTCAAGCAGCTCGTCGCGTGCGACGGAGTTCCCAGGAGCGTACGGTCGTCTACGTAGCCGCGGTTTCGACCGGAGCCGTGTTCACGTGTGCCGCCCTAATCGCCGCGGGATACACGCTCGAGGCACCGGCAACAGTAATCGCTCTCGCTGTAGTCGCAGCCGTGGCCGAGCGCGGAAGCGTTCGACTAACCCGTACGACCGAGCAGTCCATCTCGGTCCTGCCGACCCTGTTTGCAGCTGTCCTGTTCGGCCCGCTTGCTGCCGCCGCAGTTGGTGGCTCGTCGATGCTCGGGGATCCCGAGTTGATGTCCCGGAGAGACCCTGAGCGCGCGCCACGACTCAAGTGGGCGGCATATACGAGTACGCGAATCATCGGTGGCGCCGCGACGGGGCTCGCCGCGCAAGCCACGATTTCGCTCGTCCCGTCGGAATTTGGAGGTTTGATCGCCGCAACTCTCGTCGGAGCTGTGATTAGCGAACTGCTGGAGGTCGCATTCGCCTCCATCACTGCGGCCGTTCGAGGCGCCTCGATTCCGGACACCGCACGCACACTGACGCCAATGCTGCTGCTCGCCGCGCCCGTTTACGCGCCGATTGTCGCAATGCTTGCCTTCATGTACGTCGAGATCTCACCGTGGACGTTGGCGCTGTTTCTTGTCCCCGCGACAGCAGCTCAGCGTCTCTACGGCCTCTATCAGGAACAGCGGCGCCTCGCGGGAGACCTTTCGACCGCCAACGAGACACTCGAGCGCGCGAACCTCCAGTTCGCCGCCGCACTCATCGCCACGCTGGACGCGAGGGACAGGTACACGGCGGGTCACTCCGCCGCAGTCGCGATCTA